>Ga0123337_10000209_pt1 | contig 111472 bp, 113 predicted proteins | sample frozenSSSSmetaG_FD_89792 | JGI IMG/M metagenome (GOLD analysis project Ga0123337, IMG submission 89792) | Glacier valley bacterial and archeal communities from Borup Fiord, Nunavut, Canada, to study Microbial Dark Matter (Phase II) -... | ecosystem: Environmental > Aquatic > Freshwater > Ice...
AGAAAAAGGAAGAAAAGAGAGAGAGAGAGAAGGGAGAAAGGAAGGGAGGGGGGAGGAGGGAGGGGGGGGAGAGGGGGGAAGGGGGGGGGGGGGGGGGGTTGCGACAACACCAAAACAAAACAATATCAGCAAAACAACACATTCCCTACAATAACAACGGTACTTCATTTTACACCTAATATATAGTCTTCTTAAGTATTGATGTTTCAACCCGCTTGATTTCAACTAGAATATTAATAAAGTGTCTGCTGATTGAATGGCAGATCATAGGAACATAAATAATAGACTCCGTAACACCAATAAATATGTTATCTGGCTTGCAATTGACAGCCTGGTCATGCTTAATTGCTCGCTCTATCACCCCCCGAAAGACGATGAATATACACACCTAGGCTTCTTAAACAACCTCACGATTTCGTGCCGAGTATATTTCACACGATGGCAAGGAAGGACAAATGGGCATTGCGTAAATTCCGCTCTACAAGAAGTGCAAGGAAAGCAAGCAAATAGGGATCACACAACTTCTCAAGGTACTGATCAAATTAACCATCAACATATTAACATGCAGGTTAATATATTGGTTACTGGCCACGAAGGGTTGTCATAACTGTAATCCAAACGACGGAAATACAGACCCAATGCTATCACAGGTAAGTCGACGCGTCTTCACGAACAAAGTCGCATCAAATGCCTAAACAACAAGGGTCACGGTGGCACCAGACCATGAATAGAGCAAGTGCAAGGTCGATTTGATTATCTCGCGGACCACCAATCCATGCCCGAAGAACCCCCATACCCGTATGATACAATACTTGAACACCCGAAAAGCAAGCCCGATATCCCATTGTCATCAATGACTACCACCCCCGCAGGAGATTCTGCCTCAGCCCATAGCGCGAGGAAGAAGATTCGTAAGAAAACATTTGCCGAAAAAGAAGACGCTTAACCACCGAAACCATACAGGGTGCGACCCTGTCTCTTCAGAGCATAGACGACATCGAGAGACGTGACAGTCTTGCGCTTGGCGTGCTCGGTATATGTGACAGCATCGCGAATAACACCCTCAAGGAAGGTCTTCAGAACACCACGGGTCTCCTCGTAGATCACTTGTAAACGTTAGACTGGAGGAAGAAGAAAGAAAATGTTCAGAGGCAATCGTGACATACTGGCCGAAATACGCTTGACACCACCACGACGCGCAAGACGTCTGATAGCAGGCTTTGTGATACCCTGGATGTTGTCACGAAGAATCTTGCGATGACGCTTGGCTCCGCCCTTTCCAAGACCCTTGCCACCCTTTCCGCCTAGAGAAAACGCGTCAGTATTCTATTGTTGCATGATAAACATACATACAAGATGGGGGGGGGAGGATACTCACGTCCAGTCATGATGAATGTGGTTGAAGAGATGTGTGGGATATGTGTTATTGGATGAAAGGTTGTTTGATGGACGTTGGATGCTGGTCGTTGGGATGATAATGGGAGTTTTGATATATGATAGGTAGGAAAAGAAGGAGTGAGAAGTGGGGTGGGCGAGAGCTATAAGAAGTCGTAAGAAGTCGCGGTGCTTGGGCCCAGATCACTCAAGTTTAGGCGAGATCAGATTTTGGGGAGGAGCGATCACCCACGTTTCAACACGCCAGATCAGTGACGTGAACAACGCTAAGCTCGATTAAGACGACATTTGGTAGAGAGAAAGAGAGAGAGCGAGCCTTTCGCGTGAGCTTATTGGCAGGCGTTGTTACCTTCTCTACTTCTGTACTTCTCTACCCATAATTCATTCAAGATGCTAATAACGAGTATACCTACCTATATACGTAGTACTAAAATGTAAATGCTTCATACTAGTTATATTCATTGAATTCATATCTACCAGCTCGTAATAATAAATGGTCGTACGGTACGGTACATAGATAGATACACGGTACCTCGGGAGCTTTTGCATTGCTTCGACCTCACTTGTGGTGTTCCCTGTGTGTGTGTCTGTGTGCATGGCTCGTTAATCGCAGTTGTCGCGTCGCGATTGGCTGAAACTCAATATCAAGAAGCGCTCTCGCTTCTTTCGCCTTTGTTGTGCACTACTGCCTGTCTTCCGAAAGTATTTTTTCTTTCCAAATCCACCCTAGTACTAAATCACGGTACAGTAACCCGCCAAACAGACAAACAACCTCACATACGTCCCATCTCGCCTGCCCGTCCCAGCTTGATCCAACCCACCTGCATCCAAATCACCCACGCTAAGCGAATCCGACCGCCACTACAAATACCCACCACTCCCACATCCTTCGCCTCTCTCTCTTCTTCCCTCATCAAATCCACTTTCGACCATCCACCATCCACCATCCATCGACTTCAACAACATATCCATCAACAAGAAACACCAAAAACATCCATCACAATCATACATAATGGCCCGTACTAAGCAGACTGCCCGTAAGTTACCCTCATCATCTTCTTCTTCACCTTCACTTCATGATCGTCGGTTGATGATGGGATAACGGTCGCAATTTCGCGCGTCGTTCCTATCATCATCATCATCATCAGTGACGCGTCACCCCTCCCTTCCCCACCACACTTAGAAGAACAAAACACATCATTCGTATAATATACTGACAACTCCATACAGGTAAGTCCACTGGTGGCAAGGCTCCCCGTAAGCAACTCGCCTCCAAGGCCGCTCGCAAGTCAGCCCCGTCAACCGGAGGTGTCAAGAAGCCACACAGATATAAGCCAGGTAAGGAATCATTGCCTCGACACTCACGCGATGCTTGTCTAACATATCACTAGGAACCGTCGCTCTCCGTGAGATCCGTCGCTACCAGAAGTCCACTGAGCTTTTGATCCGCAAGCTGCCATTCCAGCGTCTCGTGCGCGAAATCGCGCAAGACTTCAAGTCCGACCTCCGCTTCCAGTCCTCCGCCATCGGTGCTCTCCAAGAGTCCGTTGAGGCATACCTCGTCTCTCTCTTCGAGGACACCAACTTGTGCGCCATTCATGCCAAGCGTGTCACCATTCAGTCCAAGGACATCCAGCTTGCCCGTCGTCTCCGTGGCGAGCGCTCTTAAGTCTTTTCTTGGTCCTGAAGTTATCGATTATATCCGGCATGCCAATGTTTCAGCTCAGGGAGCGGGGTGTGCTAGCTAGCATACCGGTATTGCATGTCTGGGTATGATCTGGTGGATGCAATAATGGGTATGGGGGGTGGGGTTACGGGTCTGGCAATGGAGTTATATGCCTTCGGGTTTGCGTTTTACACGGTGTAAATTATTCGACCAGCGACAGTGCGCTGAGTTTATGACAATAGATGATCAATCACGATTCTTCATCACCTCATATTGAGTTCAAGTAATACATCAGTGATTTTCTGTGTCTATGCTCCATCCCACGTCTCTCCTTCCCTTCATTACTCACTCACCTTATTGGAGATCACATGATCGCAACGGACTGTGTACCACCTATTATTTGTGGACTGCAAACGGGTTGAAAAAACTATATTTGATTGTCCGTTGTCGATGGTATGTAGTTACATATTCAACTGTAACATACTACATTATAATGTTCTCGTATATAGCTGGCCATCAATATCTCAATCAAATATCTCAATCCACGAATGAATACTTCAGTAGAATATATTGTTTGTTTGGAGATTGAATAACAACGATTTTGTAGTAGAAGCGAATAATCCTTCATATTTTCAATTTTGAGTTATCATTTTTCGTGAGGTAATTTTATCGGTAAATATATGAGATACCAGCTAAATTATCATAAATGATTAATTTGCCACTCAAATAATCGAAAATGACTAGTCTGCCACTCTTTTAAGCTTTGCCATCTTACTATTTTGTCACTCTCACAGCCCTTTCGTTACTTCCATTCTTAGTCGCAGCCTAAAACAGTCAGTCCATATATGCAAAGGCTAAAAGTACGGGGGCAAAAAAAAAGCGATGATGCAGCAATTCTGGCAAACTAGCCACTCACAACGCCCATATGTGCTAGATTCAACCGTGTGATATTAAGCTAGTGCAAGAGCATAGACGGCCCTGTTTTAAGCTATTCAGAGCAAATGATTCAAAACCGGGCTGAAGCTAGGTAGGGCACGAGCACGTCAACAACAGGTTGAAGATGAGCTTGAGGAGACTGCATTTGAACAGGAATTAGCAGGTATTCAGGCAGAAAATAAGTGTATTTCTCATTGCTTTTCAGGATCTAGTACAAGTAGTTATTGGGCATTGGGAGGAGTCTTCTAATGGTACAAAGTGATTATATACCATAAACTGTCAAATGTGGCACATTCATCATTTCGGCAAATGACTGAAATGCCACCCAATTATCATAAATGACAAAAATGCCATGCTTTTTCTGGCAACCAATCCCACGCGACGCTGTTTCTATGCTTTATGCAAAGGGACCAGTATCTTCTAATTGAGTATTATTAGAGGAGTCATCCCAAGACTCAATATTCTCTGAAAATTGAGAGGAAACAAGGCTTACCACGGGAAATAGGGTTTTCTGTTCTAATAGCCTCCATTATTTCCCTCTCAAATTTAGTTCTCCTCTAGCTCATCTTCAAGCTCCTGTTAACGTGCTTGTGCCCTAGCTTTAGCCTAGCTTTGAATCATCTGCTCTAAATAGTTCAAAACAGAGCCATTTTGATGCTGTACTGTGAAGTGCGTGATCCTAACAAAATGTCGTCGTATCAGAAGTCACAAACGCGGTGAGATTGACAGAATAGGTAAGGTGGCAAAGCTTAAAAGTGTGGCACATTAACTAGTCATTTCGGCAAATGACTGGAATGCCACTGTTTGTTTCCAAAATGACAAAACTGTCACTGATCAATTTGAAAATGACAAAAATACTACTGTATATTTCTTATGTAGCATAACTAGCATTATTTTATGTATAGATCTTAATTTGCTTGCCACCATCTATACTGCCCTAGTCGCTTATTGTTTGAAAGTAATTGCTGACTTTAAACATGATAATGAAGTAGATTTGAGAGTATAATATTTATTATGATGTTAAAGTCGTAGATAAGCTTTCATAAAAGTGGCTAAGCAAATGCCAAGCAAATGCTAAGACTAAAATGCACTAAAACAGTGGCAGTTTTGTCATTTTTAAATGGGCAAATGTCTGAACTGCCACCCAAATTATCATAAATGACTAGAATGCCACAAAAACGCATATTAATGACTGAAATGCCACAATCCCCTAAAAATTATCAAAATGACTCAAATGCCACGATTTTTTCTGCCACTACCACGACTTTTCTGCCATTTCTAGCTAAGGACTCAATATCTAATTCACTACTACCTAGAGATGACTTAACAATACTCTCTGAAAATTGAGAAGAAACAAGGCTATTACGACTGGAAATAGGGTTTCCTGTCTTAATAGCCTCCATTTCCCTCTCAAATTTAGGCTGCTCTAGCTCCCTTAATATTCTAAGCCACTAAGACCTCTAAAGGCGGTGAACAAAATGTGGCATTTAAATTATTTTGATATTTTTTTAGAGAAGGCGGTGAAAAAAGTGGTGAAGAAAAGTCGTGGCATTTGAGTCATTTTGATAATTTTTAGGGGGTTGTGGCATTTCAGTCATTAATATGCGTTTTTGTGGCATTCTAGTCATTTATGATAATTTGGATGGCATTCAGTCATTTGCTGAATTATTAAACATTAGTTACTGAAATGCCACAAAAATATTTATAGCAAATAACGGAAATACCAGCCAAATTATCATAAATGACGAAAATACCACAACACCTAAAAATTATCAAAATGATGAAAATACACACTTTTTCTACCAACTAATCCCATGACACTACTTTATGCGAGGGGATCAGTATAATTGAGTATTATTAGAGAATTCATGCTAAGACTCAATATTCTCTGAAAATTGAGAGGAAACAAGGCTCTTACGACGAGTTTTCTGTCCTAAGAGCCTCCACGCTCAAATTCAGCCTCCTCTAGGCTCCCTCAATGCTAAGCCGCTAAAGCCCATAAAGGTCTTGAACAAATCAGGCATCTAGTCATTTTGGAAAAAGACGGTGAAAAAGGCGGTTAAGAAAACTTGTGGCATTTTGGTCTTTTGATATTTTTTACGGCAAATGTCTGAAATGCCACCAAGTTATCGAAAATGACTCAAATGCCACAAAAAATATATTCTAATGACTCAAATGCCACAACCCCTAAAAATTGTCAAAATGACTCAAATGCTTTTCTGCCACTGCCAAGACTTTTCCTGCCACTACCTACTTCTAAATGACTGGCCACTATCGAGTATTGCTGCCTTAATAGCCTCTTTAGCCTCTGCTAATGTCTCAAACTGGTCATCAACTTTAAACATCATGGAAGAGGTAGGTAGGTAGACATAATCGTTGGATCCAACTGGGAGCGAAGCGACCAGTTGGAGGAAGCGAGTTGTCCCCTCTCATACAAAATGCGAACTTTTATGTACCTTTACATAGTTGTTTACACGTAAACGTACTTAGGTATAAATATGTAATTTTCTCGTCTCATTTCTGTACATGCTCAGATAGCAAAACTACCTCTATACGTATCTTTACATAGTTACAAATTACTAGCAAAACTACAGGGGACAACTCGCTTCCTCCAATTGGGAGCGAAGCGACCAGTCAAGGATCCGACGATTAGTATTGTATAAGGTAGTTAGTATACTAGTATTAAGAAGACATGTCATATCTTGAGCCTCAATATGCCGAGTCACTAAGATCCCTAAAGGCAGTGAACAAAGTGTGCCAATTTTTTTTTTGAAAAAGCGGTGAAAAAGGCGGTGAGAAAAACTCGTAGTATTTGAGTCATTTATATAATTTAGGTGGGATTCCAGTCATTTGCTGAATATTTTAATGACTCAATTAGCATCCTAATGCTGATGTGAAATTTGTAGAACACTAATAGACTAGTAGAGATTATAACATAAATCTCTCTCTTTTCTACTTTAAACACTACACTGTTTCTACTTATTATAATTTAAAGTTAGTGATTATAAGTGGGGGTGGGCCCTTGATTGCGAACGTAATGAAATTATATAGATACGTAATTTCAACAACAGGCCTGATAGTTCAGTGGTAGAATTCTTGCTTTGGGAGCTTCGGCATTCAAATTGTAAGAGGTCTCCGGTTCGATCCCGGATTAGGCCCTTTTTTTGCCCGTCAGCTGTACATTTTGTTCTCATGATTGGGAATAACTAGTGATATAGATGAATTAGGGTGGTAGTTGTTGAATAACGAAGGTGTTGGTTGGGTAGGACCCCTCAATTGGGGACTTTACGCCATACGTGACTTTACGCCACGACTTACGTTAACCTGAAGAGGAGTAGTAATCTAACTGACTATATCATTAGAAGTCTCATCCTAAGACCTAATACAAATTTTGAGCTTGACCCTAAAAAGTGACGTGAAATAGGCCTATTGTGAGTTCTAGGAGTTAGTGAAGTGCGTGGATCCTAACACAGTGTCATAAGTAACTAAGGATAGAAGTCACAAAGGCGGTGAGAATGAAAAATACATAAGGTGGCAAACCTTAAAAGGCTGGCAGATTAGTCATTTTCAATAATTTGGGTGGCATTTCAGAGATTTGCCGACAATTTTTAGGGGGTTGTGGCATTTTCGTCATTTATGATAATTTAGGTGGCATTTCAGACATTTGCCGTTATATATATCTAAACATGGAATGACTAGCTAGTGTCAAGTATCACACCTTTAACAGTCTATTTATTTAGCCTTTGTTGCTGCCATGAATTAATAACTAACTTTAAATATTGTAGAATAAATAGACATAGTAGTGTTTAAGTTAAGGCAGCAAAGATACTTGTATTATAATATCTATTAGATTTTACAAGCATCTCACATCAAGCTGCATGATTTGGAAGCATATGCGGGCGCCGAGCTGCGACCCCATAAACGCGATGAAGTCACGTTATTAAAATATGTTTTCGTGGCATTGCCATCATTTTTCATAATTTGGATAGCATTTTAGACGTTTCCCATAGATTTAGATTTTAATTTTGGACTTGTGGCATATTTGATCAACATTTTTTAGTTGCGTTATTTGCGACTAAACTCAGGCCATACGAACTTTAGATCAAATTATGCATGGATTAAGATACATCTATACAATGGGTATAATATGGTATAGAATAGACACAATAGACATATTTTCCTGGAGGCCGTGTATCATATCATGTAATCGTTCGTCATTTCTCATGAGCAGCATCAGACTTCACCATGAAAGCTAGCTAAGCCTCCGGGAGGGTTCATGTGATTATGAGCTTCACACGGTCAGCATCATTAACCAACCACGATGGAATGAATATATGCTTACCTCAATGAGCTTATCCGTCAAAACTATGCAGTGCCTATCTCGCTCAGTTGCAGCATGGAATGTTGAAGAACGCCATAGCCCACCAAATCCAATATCCTCAAGCACTTCCTCGAGAAGCTGAGCAGTGTCGACAGTATCCGATAGCTTAGGATTGGCAGTAAGGCTGCGCAAAAGCATTTGTGCCGATTGGAGAGTGGCAGCATTTTGGCCGGATAGCAACACATCATCCAGTATGCTGAGGATTGGATCGCACCTATTTGAGGTCAATGAGGGAACAAACGTAATGACGGATAACAGAGTCGCTCCCATGAAAGCAAGCTGACTTACAGATGAAGTATCACAGTTGGCCTGCTGACTGCAACTTGGTTCATCCATATTAACACACGGTTCTGAACACTATCTTCAAGATATCGGAAATCGACGAGGCTGATTGCGGCATTCAGCAACAGTTCCTTATCCTTAATAGAATCCAAATCCACCATGGCGAGGACATCTTGTGGAGAGTTGCTTCGGTCCCCGTTGATTCCAGCAAGCCATAGATTGCCTTTTGCCTCCTCTGGCGTGAGTGCTCTAGACATGACGAGACCAAGATAAGGAAGACAGCTTAAATCATCTGGAAATTTTCGACCTCCTGGAGTGCTAGAACTTGCGATCTCGAGAAATGTGGAAAGCACCTTAACAGTGGTAGACTTAGTCGCCGCGTCCGTAAGCCCTTTGACCAGAGATGCGCATACAGCAAAGTGAAAGTTGTCAATATTGAAATGGATCCCGTAACTCTCGTCCAACTGAGTAGCGGAATCTTCCAGAGGCAGCCTGCCTTGCAATAAGACAGGTACCATACGCCCATCCTTCAAATCTCCAGACGTATTTATGTTGATGAGTACAGCCTCCAAAAATGATGCTGCGCAGGAGAACAAATTCAATGGTACAAGCCTCACGAGTGCCATCGCCAACCAAAATAGTTGTAGCCCATAACGTGATGTCCTAGGGAGCTTTTCCATCATTTTTGTAAGAGAAGTGACAATAGAAACGAGCATTTCATTGTCATTCTCATCAGTGAAACGGTTGAGGCTGTTTCTCAAAGCGACCAATACCTGATAAAGGAGATCGTCATCCACATCTTCGCGAGCCAAACAGCCCATAACGGTGAAAGCTCTTGGTTGTATAGCCGGATTACTTTGAAACGCTGTACTAGCGACAAGACTCATCCATCGCGAACGCCAACTATTGGCAAGATCAACAGAGGGAGCTGCAAGAGTGCTTACTTCTGAAAGAAGTATCGCCAAAGCTTCCGTAGAACCTAAAATCTGCCAAGTATGATCCTGTGTCTGGGAGATCAGAACACCTTCTCGGGAGAGGCCGTTCAGATTCACTTGATGACCATTACTTGAATCAGAGAGTGATGCTAGGATCATTCTGAGCCGGATGAGCTTACTCTCTTCTATCGTGAAGCTGGTACACAAAACATGGACCGTATTTATCAGTAGACGATGGACAAGGAGTCTGATATCTGGCGAGCCAGTGTTTGCGAGCATCGTGATAATATGTGATATCTCAGGGAGATAGAGATGTGCCTGCACGCCACTGTTGAACGATATTGACAGGCACAGTCGAAGAAGTACACATATCTCATCCCAGACCGAATTATCAGGCAATAGCCTTGTAGGTCTCAAAGAGGTCCGATTGATTGCCTTTCGCAACCTTGAGAGTAATTTGCCTCGAACGGTCACTGTCGGCAAGGAACCGACAATTGAACCAAGAACATAAATGCGATCGTCGTCATCACCGGATGCCAATGCGCTCTTTATGATTTCATCCAGCAGAATATCGGACTGGACTTCGTCTTCGCAAATGATCGGCCATATTATTTGCTCCAGAGTTATGGACAGTGTCGGATCCGACAGTGCAACATCGACGAGTTTCCTGAAAATTGCAGCTATCTTCTCTCTAGCCTTTTCGCCGTCGGGTTCCATTGCTAGAACTTGGCTTCTAAGACCCGGAAGCCAAGGTGATAGATATGCTAAGCTCAAAGGCCTCTGAGGCAAAGGAAAGCTGTCCCAGCCAACGAAAAATTCATTCATGAAATCTGCCGTAAGTTGAGGTTCAGAGGCAGCAAGTTGTCGGCTCACGCTCACAATAAAATGCGAAGCACTCGGCGGGATGGATAGTTCTGGTTGCATTAGACGCTACTAAAGGAAAAAGGGCAAGGCAAGGGGAAATGGAATGATCTGCATACCTTTACATGTCATGAAATTGGAATTGACGTCAAATCTAAATGTCTGACAGAGAGCACATAGAAGGTTGTATGACGCAACACGAAGATTTTGATCAACGCTTGCCACGTTGGTGAGAGAGATGTTAAGCAACGTTCCTGGAACGTCCTGTGGCCGAATTAATCTTTCGAATGGCTGATTAGGCTTTAAGTCTTTCGAATATTTGATTTTGGCGCCACGAATAGCCTGGAGAACATCAGATTTTCTCAGGCTGGTGAAGTACATGACAATTTTGCCGCTCTCAGTACGAAGTCCGAACGCGGAGTCATCCTCTGTTTGAATGGAAGTTGGTGCTTCACCAACCTCTGTCAGGCGAAAGATGTCGTTTACAGTGGCATGAAGCCTCAGTCCGGGAACTACTTCCTGCTTCTTCGTGGTTGTGACTTGGACAAACTGGCTACCTACTTGTATTACAACGTCAATCTTGCCTTTAGTCTTTGAAAGTCTGGTGATCGGTTGGAATACAAATCTTGTGTCAGTGACCACACTGATGGTTTCTTTCGGCAGGTGAAGTTGGCTGAGATGGAAATGCGATTGAAGATCTTGAAGGTTGCCGAGCAAATGGTAATCTACGTTCTTTGGATGGAAGGCACTATTTTCACTTTTTGCGGACAAACGCAATATACGGCGGAAACATTTTCTGATGCAATCAGCGTCAAACAGTAGCTTGTGGCTAAAATTAACATTACATACCTGAAGGCACTGTTCATATTATAAACGTAGACGCGCGACAGACGTTTTGACAGTTCAGTGGGCGTAAGGAGTTCTAGCTTTCTGAAAAGAGCATCCTGAGGCTCGTTTTGCCCACTGTAGCATGTTGCATCAATAAGGATTCCGAAAGGTCGATGCCACATGCGACTTGCAATCTGTTTAATATCATCAGCACTGGGTGTATCCTTTTCAACACATGCGACATATCAAAGGAAATGGTTCTTACCTTGAGATAACAGTATAATAAAAGATCATAATCATTAGCTTCAGCATCAATGTTTCGTAATATTATGCAGATAATAGAGAGGCCATCCTGTGAAATGGGTCAGTACGGTCAAGTTGGAATGCACGATGTTCAAACCTTGCTCTCGCCACCATCATACACTGCTCTAGTTGATACAACAGACTCAGTGCTCCTTCCAGCATTTCTTAACATGAAGTGCTGGAATCTCGAGTACAAAGGTGGACTGTTCATTGAAATCATAGGCCGATTCCAGGATATATCCATTGGTGGTGGACCGAGGTTACTGATGAGACTCCGCAGTGCTTCGGTGACAGGAATACGACCTTGTGCGATTTCTTGAGGGGAATGGAGGGAGCCTTTGCGTTGCTGTGCTACTAGCTTTTGGCGCACATGGTCCCAGTGATCGTAGAAGAATCTGTGGAGAGCTACGCATGATCCGAAATCGAACGATTCCATCTCAACCCCTGCTGTTTCGACCTTTGAAGGTACCTATAAAGCATCAGAGTCTGCTCTAAACCTTTCCGTGGTGCATACCGAGATTTCGCGCAGAAAAGTCGTTACACGATATATGTTTTGTGTAAGGAAGTCGTTTAACGGGAACATATAAGACTCTTTAGCGCCGAATAGCACATTGTTTGCAAGATTTTGGATAATCTTGGCAATAAGGAGAAGTCCTCGACGCATTTCCTTTGACGGTGTTGTGCTTGTCAGTCCCTCGACATCGGGCGCAACAATAGCAGGACAAAAAAAGCGCAAAAATATGAAAGCTCCCACAGCAGTGAACTTTGCGTCTGGAAAGCGTGTCATAACGGATGTGGATATCTGCCAAGGAGAATTAGCATAATACATACATAAAACACTGATAATGATGGATGAGGTACAATGCTACAAATCTTCCTGAATGAGACTGGGATATTAGGTGCAGAATTGCAGATATCGTCGATGAAAACCTTGGTGACAACACGCAGCTGCAGGGCATTCCTTTGCAGCTCTTCTGGAGAACTCGTCCTCGAAGGGTCGAGCTCCAGATCAAGATCCTGCGCAGTAACAATTAGACGCTCTAAGACTTTCTGCAAAGTTGACTTCAAATACGCTGATCCTTTCCATCTGGCGTAGACGGAGAGCATCTTCGTAGTGACACAGTTTCTCCTGAGCAACTCTGCTTCGTTCTCTGTGGCAATTTAGTATGAAATATTCCATCAGCCATGAAGCAGCTTACCTGTGTCTTCTACTTCGTGTTTTATCAGTTGCTGTAGGAGGACAAACCCTAATCCTCTTGAGTCGAAAATGTTTAGAAGTGACATTGTCAACTCATCAACCTCAGTGCTTGGGCAAGCGTCGCAGAGAGCAATAGTCAAAGTCATATCATTGACCAAAACCTGCATCAATATGATTAGAATACCTGAGAAAAGGATTGGGACAGAGCTGCTTACCTCCACCAATTCATCATATTTCTCGCTGACGGCTACATCTGATAAATTGTTGAATTCTGTTCCTTGCGCTAAAACATTGCAGAGCACAGTTACGAATGCGGTACGGATTTCTAGATCCTCGTGATATCCTATACCGAGCGAGTGCTTGAGACCTACATCAATATTTGCACTGAGAAGATTTGAGAGGGCCAGAATAGCTAGCTCCCGAGTCGACAGCGGATCATCCTTGACAGGTAAGTTATTTAGCAAGTCGGTTCTGCCGTGATCCATGGTCTCGAAGCTGAGAAGGGACAGAAACCTGTTGAAATAAGTATGGAACATTTCAGATTTTAAGTCGCTTGTATCGGCATCCGTTTGCCCATCGGGAGGCTGAAGTGGTAAGCGGAATGTTAAATCAGAGAGAGCTTTCAAGCAAGCTTTATCCAGGTCTTTCTGGAGCTTCAAGGCGTCATCTCGATGGACACCGTCAGCCATTGCCGCATTATCAGCTTTGGGAGATCCCGGCCGAGCAATCCAACCAAACATGATTTCTAGAAGCTGATTTCTTATACGAACATCATGTCTTAAATTGAGCAATTCCTTTTTGCGCGTGACGACTTCACATAATTGACACACTTTGATTTTGATTCTCAAGATGTGCAACCCATCACTGACACTGTTAAGAAACCTGGCGAAGTTGAGTGTCAAGGCACCTATATCGATAGATAAGGCGGCACCCATATCTGCAGGACTCCCCAGTCTCTCGATGATTGTTTTCAATAAAGCGGCTGCCTGTTCAGAAAAGGCTATCCTCGAATCAGAGAAACGAGTAGATGTATCAATTGGACCGTCGAAGAGTGTTTCTAGTTCGGATTCGAGAGTTCTGAAGAGGGGAAGATATAAGGAAGGGGATATCTCTGTCGATAATACTTCTCTTATAGCCTCTCGAACCCGCACATTGTTACAAGCTAATAGTTGGATACTCTGTGCCATGTAGCGATCCAACAGTGTCTCATCATAACTCTCTTGTGAAGGCCTGTCGATCCATTTTAACCCTGCAATTCCGGACTCTTCGGTTACCGAGATCTGTTTGGAAACACAGGATGCGGCCAAGGAAGCAAGAAATCCTGAACAATTCCGCCATTCGATGAAGGATCTTTCGTCTAGGACTTCTGCTTGCCGAGATGAAGATGCTCGCTTAGACAAATCATACCATCTACCAAATACTATTTCCCAGGCGCTCAAGATGGCGACACTAGGATGCCGCATACGCCTCAGAAGAGAGCGTACTCTTTTTTGAAAAGCTACAAGTCCAGTAAAGCGGAAGTCGCGTGAAGAGAGCTCTTGATATACTTCAATATTCCTCATAATGGTCGATGATGATTTTGTGGAATCATATGCTGCGTCAACCATCACAGTCTCCTCACAAAGTAGGCCAACGCAAGCTGTGAGAATTTGACAAGTCTCAATGTCCGCAGAGCAGAGACAGACCAAGAAAAACGTCTCGAGTTTTGCAAGCGATGCAAGGCGCTGCGGAGTTTCTGCTTGGGAAATTAAAATTTCCTTAAGATGTGTATTAGCCAAAGTAAGCCAGAGCTTGAGAATTTACAAACCTTAGATGATCTTATTAATATGACTCTCGATTTCAAGAAGTCATGTATAAAAGACAACACAGAAGCCCCTTGTCTTTCAAAGGTGATCGCATTTTCGAGGACATTGAGAAGAACGATGGATCTGTGACACTGATATTAGCTCGAAGAGTAGTTGTAGCTTATTTGGATTTGCTTACGTCGACCTCCAGAAATTTGCAGGAAAGTATTGCGAGTCTTTATCGAAACTCTCATGTAACAAAAACACAGATCCATTTCTTAAGAGTGTTTTGGTCACCGCACTAGCCATACATCTAATTCTCTCATCGTTGTCAATAAGACAATTAATGAGAATGGCAAAGTTCTCCTGAAAGAATTCCTCGTATTCAATGGGATCAACTGGTGCATCCTCAAAAAGAGTCAATGGCATTGCATAGAGAAAATCTAAACTCCGATAAGTCATCTCTGAGAACGTAGACACTGCTCTTGATGCGTCATAGGATTCGTGAAAAAGGTGAGCATCAGATTGAGTTAAGAGGCCCTAGTTCAATTAGCAAGGGCCATCATCAAGGCAAAAAAAAAAAATAGTACTTTTAAATGAGTTCTGATGAGAGCTGATATTTTCTTGAACAATGGTGCATATGACGTTGTACTTGGCTGTCTGGCTAGATGCGAGCAAGCTGATATAAATGCCAATTTGAAGTCGCCTGGTGCATTGGACGCAAGACACAGCGGAGCAATAGTTTCATTGCATGTTTCCAAATTGAGATGGACGAGACTGACAAATGCTGCTGTCATGAGACCATCGTCAAAAACGACGGGCTCATTCCCTGATGCATTCTTCCGGAATAAAGCTTCTCGTACGTCGTCTTGCACATCCAGCGCATAACTAAGGAGAGCAGAATCACTGCTTTCGAGACTGAAATGCCTCGCAGTTCTCAACAAAGAGACGAGGCAGTAAGCCGCAGCGGAATTTTTGTTACGCAAAGCCTTCCGAAGGCTTTCCAGGAAGGCAACTTTCTTGAAGATGGGGCTGCCAGCTTTCGGTAGGCCGCCATTCTCGATGTATCTACCGCCAGATGGCATGCTCGTTGCCACTTCAAAGACGTCTGGAATAAGAAACAGAAGGGACATTTGAAAGGGATAGAGAACGGCTCTCCATCTACCATTATCGACCATCCCATTTGCGATATCAAAGAGGCGGTCCACTCCCCCATCAATTCTACTATGTGAATGATGCATTTGCACGAACTCTTCGGGATTTTGCTCTATCCATCTCATAACCAGGGTAGGCAAGACAAGCGCTAATGTGTTTTGAAACGATTTCCGCAGGTGAAAAAAACTGCCACATAATTCCGATAGAACCAGACTTAATTTGCGTGAGTCGACCCAAAGAAATGCCACAATCCGCAATGTGGCTAACGCATTCTTGTCATCGTCCATGACAGGAGTGGTTTGCACGCCATTGCCTTGTAAGGGAAATACAATTTGCAATAAACGAAGGGACGTCTTCACATGCTCAAAAATCAAAGCCCAGTTAGATGCAGACAGGAACTCTACAATGGTCCTCGCATGAACTTCGATGTCATGAAAGGCTTGGTCAAATAGAGACGAGCCTGATGAATCCGAATTAGATGCTCCGTTTTGCTTTGGATGCGTAAACTGACACGCTAAGTCTCGACGCGATCCACAGTTCCCATCGCCAAGAATGGTGGAAGCAGGCAAGACATATTGATCGGAATAAGGAGCAAGAAATAGCTTGATAGCCTCGAGAATTCTGCCAACGAGAATATCATCCAAAGGTTTCGGCGCGACAAGGCGATGTATGAGGGCTACTTTGATTGCTTTGGTTTCGCCGCTTCCATGCTGATTATCAGCCTGTCGCGATCCTTGAAGTATGTGAGAGAGACCTTGAGAAAGGGAATGTTGGCCATTTTCACTTGCGTGGCTATCTGAAGAGTTTAGAGAACTCCAATGTGCTGAGAAGCAGTCTGCGAGAATATGGATTATGTATAGTTCTGAACTGATGACATGTGGAGGATGTGTGTCGATGTCTTTGTACTGGGCTGTCAACTCTTCTAAGAATAGCAGGAGAGACTCAGCGACTAAACTGAGGCAAGTGCTGCTAACATCGATAAGTGTCGCTCTGGTGAGGCCAACGAGATCGTCGCGACTAAGGTCTTTGAGGCTGGATCCTGTTCGATGGGGCAGCTGTGAAGATAAATTAGCAGCTGCTTCACTGTTGTAGTTTGGTAGCATTACCCGGGTAGCAAGGCGCGCCACCAACGAAGCTACCAAATTGAAATCGCCATTCATTGCCATGAGGAGTTTCGTCGTGTAAATGGCACTGGTCGTGAGCCCTTAGGAGGGGGACTGAACCTCGTCGTTACATGTGTTTTGACAATCGGCCTATTACTTCGATTAAAGAGGCCACAGGCAGAATCTAAGATGGTCAAAATCAGGCCATATACCGGTATATCGTAAAAGTTGGTTGTAGTATTGCTGTTGTTGGATGATCTGGTATATGGAAATGATATATTGGTGGTTGTCGTTGATTAATGTTCAGGTACCGTGTGTGAGACAACTCGGTTGTCGGGACCACCCTGGATGACATGCAGCATCCATCCATCCACTATAGACCCCTGTTCGGGGTTCAGCCTCGCTGGGCTTCCCCAGCTTCCTCTGGACTACAGTACAAGCTTAGAGTCTGAGAGGCTGGATATCTCATGCCTTTTCATCATATTTTCTACAATCACAGAAGAAATAACGGATAGCTGCTGTCTAAACATATTGACTGGACATGAGTGCAATTTAAATAATTTATACGTCCATTGATGAATGGATTCTATGAAGCCCTATATGACAATGACTAATTTTTGCATCCAGAACCCATTGTTCAATAACGATAGTAACCTTGGGGAGGACCGCTTCCGGCATTACCGTAACTACCACTGGCACGATTACCGTCGTGTTGGGGATACGCAGGGGCTGCCGGGTATTGCGAGCCATATTGGCCGCTGAAAGGTGGTGGTGGCTGGGAGGATTGATTGTACATCCCTGGTGGAGGAGGAGGAGGTCCACGAGCAAATCCGCCGATACCTGGTGGAGGTGGTTGCCAGCCTTGTGGCGGCGCGCCATATTGGCTGTAGCTGTTTTGGGCACCATATGACTGTTGCGATATCGTCGTTGTCTGTTGCCTGGTGTATGTCTTTGACTGACTGCCGTAGTTGTACGATCCCCGTCCACGGCCACCGTATTGACCTCTCTGCGGCTGTCCACCAGGATGTCGCCCGGAAGTTGCTGCGCGGCCTCTCGTTGCCTGGATATCGTCCTCGTTGAGTGCAGGAGCGGTAAATTTCACGCCGCGCAGAAGCATTGATTTGTGGATGTGGGAGGAGCGTGGCATCTCATAATGAACACTGAGAACTGTATTAGTGAATTTACCTAGATACTGGGACATACAATAGCTTACCTTATCGACCGATCTTCGTCCAGACTTGGCATACCGTCAGTCTCTAAAGGATAAGTCAACGAGCCATGAGGAAGATAGACATCATTCTTTTCGATCTTTCCTGCCAGGCCGTCGCTAATGCGAGGATTGAGTTTGTATTGTGAAGAGCCCTGCTTCTTCGAGTAAAAATTCGTTGCGATGTTATCATAGAGACTTTGGTGGGCTTCCGAAACGAGTAAGACATCTTTACCAACTACATTGCGAGCTGCTACGTCAGAAGGTAGTAACGAATATCTCTTCTCCATCGCGGCTAGGAGCCTCTTTGCGTCGATGAATGGTAACAAGGCAACACCTTGCCAGGCAAACTTTTTGCCATTTAGATCGATTGGGAAATCTTCAGGATAAAACTCAATGATCTCGCTATCCTCATCCGTCATCAAATCATGGAATATGTCTGGTATGGTGTGCCGAGACGCAGCTGGCATGACACCCATTAGTTGTTCGAATGGCCTGAAGATTCGGCCTTTCTCAAAGCTGATTTTCATATCAGCTAATCCAACGAAATCCGCTGCGAAAGGAGCATAATGGTATGGATAATACCACTCCCAGGATGGACATCCTTGGAAATAGTACAGCAGCACCCATGCCAAACCCTCGACATAAGCTCTTGCAACTTTGTGTCGGAATTCGATATCAGTTGGATCCGCCTTGAATTTCTGTTCGTAATAACGATCAGCGTATCCTTCTTCCCACAATCGAACACTATCGACAGGAGCTTCATCAACTGGAGTACTTGGCGTAACAGGTTCTGAAGTGTCCATCCCGACTACATCAGCTTCCATGAGGTCCGCCTTTCTTTTTCCTAGCGCGGACAGAGGCGACTCTGTCAAAGGGTTCTTCTCAAAAGAGGATTCTACGGTCTCAACAGCTGTAGACACTGTTGTTGTAGTAGTAATATCGTCCACTGCTCCCGTTGTCCCCAGTAACTGACTCTTCAAAGCTACAGCAGCACTTTTGTTGGCCAGATTCGCATTGTGTATCGCACCACGATTAACAACCATATCATGAGTTATGGAACGGGCTTCCTTGGCGATACTGGAGGTGACATTCCCAGGGACGACAAGTGGGAAATCGACCGGGGCATTACTCAGGTTCACTGGCCTGCCAAACGGCCTCCCTCTATTCGAAGAGGTATCTTGGCCACCACGTCCATTGCTCTGCTCTTGCAACTTTCGCCGCTTGGCATTCGCATCTCGGCGCTCTTCAGTTTGGCGCCTGCGACGAAATATGGCATCTTCCTGCTTAGCCAATCCGTCCAAGATGAATTGTGCTCTTTCCAAGTCAACATGGCCATCCTTGGTCACGTAGCCTCCCATAACAGGTATATTGTCACGCCAAATGGCCATCAGCGTGTCGATGCCATTTTCGCGAATTTCGAGACTAGGCAGATGTGGCAGAAAATCGTTGCCAACGAAGAAGCACATGAACACCCAATCATCGATGGCCCTCTCCAGATCAAAGCGGAAGGGCTGATTAGGCACATAAAGTTCGGCTTCAAGATATTCGCGTAATACTGATACATGCAGCCAGATGAAGGGCTTCAGGGTCTGCACTTTGTCTTTCTCATCAAACTCGCCATCTTTCTCCTTCGCCTCACCTCGACACTCCCTAGCTTCATGTCCCTTTTGCCCACACAGCCTACATGTTCGAGCCTTGGAATCTTGAAAGAAGACATCTTCGCGCAAGACACGGAAGTGAGGTTCGTGTGTTGCCAGCCCAAGCATGATAAGATCAGCATCTAGGCCGTATATTACATGTCTCGTATTAGGGTCGTGTTCAGGAGAAGATCTCTGTGAGCGTATAAATTGCATGATCTTGTGCTCACCCTCTCCTGGCACAGTAGCATCAGACAGAATGACTTTGACCTTTGCCCAGGCAGGGTCCGTATTGAGCTTATAGGCCGTCCAATACCTCAAACTCGCTGCAAGAATATCCATGAACGGCGTCCCAGGGGTAATCGCATTAGAATCCCATGTCTTCTTGGTCATCGCATCAGACGTTGATTCTGCCACTTGGCCTCCGGATTGAGTCTTCAACATTTTCAAGAGTTCAGCCTTGTCTTCGTCTTTCTCTTTGGCTTCTTGGGCTGAGCGAAATCGACGAGCTCGTTGCTGATTCATTTTGGCTCGCGGGGCGACACCATCTGTCATTCATTAGCAAGTCTGAGGAGGAGAAAAGAAATGCGCATGGTCAAGAACGTACCAACAGCGATCATCAGTAGTTTTCGCGGTCGAACCATGTTAAACACACGCTCGGTATACTTGAAAACCTCCAGCATCATCTCTTCCTCGTTGGCAGGCGCAGGTCTATCCTCGGGATGTGAGCAAGGATGAACAATGCCGTTCATATCAAGATATAAATTGTCGAATTCCTCGCCATTCGGGTTTGGCTGAGTAGCATCAACAGGTATCTTGACGCCGTCTACATCGTGTGGGTGGTCTTCGATGACAGGAGAGAGAATCTTGGGATACTTCGTGGACAGCCACCTGAAAGCTGCTGGGATACCCATTTCTGCGAGATTCTGGATTGACTGTGTGATGAGACCGCAAAATAAGAGGAGTGTGGCGGCTCTGAAGTCCTCGAACTTTTCAGACGATTTGTTCAACCTAAAGCGTCGCGTCCAACAATGCGACTCAGGCGCGGACTGCTAGGGTCCGATAAGATAAGCGACAGATCACATGATCTCACTCCAGTATCTTGTCTATTTTAAAGCTGACAATAATTGACCATATAAATACAATCTTTAGGCATTAATAACAAATTATCGATCAGAAAGCAGCGCCTCTTGTAGACTTCACGTACATAAGAGTGGTTGTTTCCAGAGTTTTTTAATTGCATATGTTGGAGTACATCTCGAGTAGGACCTAATTGGATGAAGCAAAAATACCTAGGCACGGATCAAGCAAAATCACCAAGGTGTAAGAAGCAGAGTACCGTAGTGCCAGGTACTGTTCCTTTTTGCAGTGACAGCTTCAATACTCGAAGGTATGTACGTACATACATACATACATATTTATTTACATGCTTCAGGCCCTCGACTTGCTCGCTTTAGGACGCTTTCGGCTTGATACCTCTTAAGGACACGTTTGCATGAAATGTTTACATGAAGTGTACGTTCACAATTCGATGAGACCTTCAATTATATAAGTATTAACCTATTGTTTAGGGACCAAACAGCATTTCACAATTTCATCGACAGGAGACTGTCCTTGAGCTCTTTGGTTTCAGGCATTTAGGGCTCACGACGACTGTCTTAGTCCAAGACGAAATGCTGAGTGGACTATAGAGCAGGACTGCACTCGATGGCCTTTTCGAAGAGGTGGCAAAGCAGAAATGTTCGGAATCTCTCCAATCCCAACCAAGCAAACAGCTACAGATGCGATCAATGTTTTTAGCGGACGTCTGCAAAGTGCTACACTGCTTGAAGATAGACGCAATGCTGTTCTTGGCTTGCGAAGTTTTGCGCGACAATATCCAGCGTCTGTGGCGTCTGGCGCTCTCCGCGGCCTGATTGGAAGCTTGGGCAAAGATGTCGAAGATGTGGACACTGTCAAGGTTGTACTTGAAACGCTTATAATGCTTTTCAATCCAGACAAAACGAGTCCTGAAGCATCTGAGGAAATCTCGTTATGGCTAGCGGACGAATTCACACAACGCCAGGACAATATAACGATCTTGCTGGATTTACTGGAGACCAATGACTTTTATTCAAGACTTTATTCTCTCCAGCTACTCAGTGCAATTCTCTCAGCTCGGGCAGAACGCACAGAAGAATGTATATTTACAGCCCCTCTGGGCATTTCACGTTTGGTGACTATATTGGACGACAGGCGTGAGGCAATTAGAAACGAAGGTTTGTCCTTACTCACGTATCTCACGCCTCATTCGACGGAACTCCAAAAGCTAGTAGCATTTGAAAATGCCTTTGATAGGATCTTCACAATCATTAAGCTGGAAGGCTCATTGTCCCATGGTGATAGGGTTGTCGAAGATTGTTTGATTCTTCTTGCGAATCTTCTCCGCATGAATCTTTCAAATCAATCATTTTTTCGAGAAACTGGTTGCATTCCGAGATTGGCGTGGCTTCTCAATGATGCTTTGGACTCTGAAGGATCAGAGGAAGAGCTAGCAGAGTGGGCTGAAGTGCAGCGTAACCGGAACATATACGCCTTGTTGGCAGTTCTGAGGTTGTTCCTTGTCAAAGGTGGTGCTGGAACTCAAGCAAACCAGGCGGCATTCTGGCAGCATGGTGTTCTTAAAAGTGTTTTACAGTTAGCATTCAATCGGTCTACAGAAATCCAGATAAAGTCTGAGGTGCGTTCAACCACATCCATCCCAGACCAATAGCGTACTAATTGCTTCCTCAAGGCCATTATAACCTGTGGCGACATCATTCGTGGTAATTCCAACCTTCAGGAAGCCTTTGCACAGCTGCAGGTTACATCAGTCATTGATACTGAAGTACCTAACGGCAATGCAAAGCTTCAGCAGGACGGTAATGCGAAGGTCTACGTAATTGATGGATTGCTTGACCTCACCCTCGGCATATCCTCCCTCCAGGTATTTGATGCCAGGATGGCAGCTTGCGAATGCATTAAAGCATACATCTACAACCATCCAGCAATAAGATCACATTTCCTTCGCCGCGCAATTGAGGGCCATTCATCAGGTGCAGATGAAACTGCCAATGTCTTAACCACCTTGCTGAGACCAACGAACGGCAGCACAGCTGCTGATCCCTATAGATACTGGTTTGCCGCAGTCATCCTGTATCATCTTATATGCGAGGATGGCGAGACCAAGAGCATGGCTATGAGCGTATCTGAGGGTGATGCATCTACTGGCGAAGAAGTGGTCACATGCATACAGACCATTTCTGCAAATCTGATAGATGGGCTACAGAAAGATGATGAACGTGTGCTTGTTGGCTACTTGATGCTCCTTTGTGGATGGCTCTTTGAGGATCCCGATGCAGTGAACGATTTTCTCGGCGAGGGGAGTAATGTGCAAAGTTTAGTTCAACTGCTTGCTCGTGGAGAAAGGGATATGGAGGTTGTGCAAGGTCTTTGCACGTTCCTTCTTGGGATAGTGTATGAATTCTCAACAAAGGACTCACCAGTTTCTCGCCGAACATTACATCAAATTCTGGTGTCCCGCCTGGGAAGGGATCAGTATATCGACCGTTTGAATAAATTGAGGAGACATCCGTTATTTCGTGATTTTGAGGTTCTTCATCAGAAACTTGGGTCGTCAGGCCCTCCTGGCATTCTGCCCGAAGTATACTTTGACAAAACATTTGTTGACTTTGTCAAGGACAACTTCAGCCGTTTGCAACGAGCCATAGATCGAGATCCTGGATTAGAGATAGCGGTCATCTCGAATGGAATACAGAAGGGTATTTCTAGGGAAATGGTGGACTCTCTTCGGTCGCAACTAGAGGAAAAGGATCAGGGTCTCCAAAAGGCACAATCAGACTTGCTGTCACTCGAAAGGCAACTGGACCAAGAACGAGCGGATAATCGAAAAACGAAAGACACAGCGATCCAAGATATTGCAAGGATAAAGAGCGTGAACGAGGCATTGCAACGCCATCATGAGGAGGACATAAGGTATGATATAGTTCCCCCATCTACCGAATTTCGACTGATTGAACCAGCAAACTAAAATCTGAGCATGATCATGCCAAGCAAGACCTCCAGAGGCAATTGGATCATGTACAGCGCACTGCTGAAACCGACGCAGAGCGAGTCAGAAACAGGACAGATGCTGAGATAGCAGATCTGAAACAAAGCATTGTGTCTCTTGAAACCCAATTGGAGAAGGTAAGAGGAGCATAACGTTGAGAAACATTCACTAACATTTGCCAGGCGAGAAAGGACCATCTACAGGATCTACAGACAGCCCATGACGAATATTCGTCGCAATTAGAAGCCCAGACACTCCGTCTGCAGCGCGCAGAAGACAAGCTGAAGGATTCCGAAGGCAATGAAAAGCTTGCACAGGGGCGAGCTTCAAAGGTAAAGCGACCTGCCTGCTCCATCAAATAGTCTCGTATTGATGATTTCTTTAGGCAGAATCATTGTTGGCAGAAAGTGAAGGACAGAGAATCACTGTACAAGGCGAGCTGGATGATCTGCTCATGGTCTTTGGTGATGTTGAGGAGAAGGCTGCAAGATACAGGGTAAGATGGTCCATCATTCTGGCCAATATTTCATAAGCAAGGCCCACACTAACTGTTACTTAGCAACGGCTAAGTGACCTTGGAGAGCCAATTTCGGACGGTGAAAACGACGAGGAGGAAGATGAAGATATTGAGGATGTCGACGATGATGCCCAAGATGATGGACGCAATCATCGAACTGATAGGGGGAATTGACCAACAGGATGACTTTTGGAAAAAATGCTTCGGAAGTTCTCTTATGGGCTGAGACTCATGGTTGGTTCCCTTGATGTCGACGTATTCTATATCTCGAAGTTGTATTATTTTAAGAAAATACATTGATGGGGAATCCGGGTTTGTCGTCGTCCTTTCACAGTATGTATGTCTTTCAGTGCGTCCTTATTGCCCAAGACTCGATCAGATAATTTATAAATGGAGCTATCTAGCACTTTGAATAAGCAATCTCTCGCTGCGATTTCTTGGGTAAGAATATAGCCATCTCAGCATCTCTATTCATGTCCATTAAATAGGCAGATAAGTATCTAGGTACACATGGACAAAGCATGGCCAATACCCAACGTTGAGAGGCACGTGACCATCGCGCTAAAAGAGGGGTCGCGATTAGATAAAGCATCTCAACCACGAGAAAGAGAAAGAGACATGCCCTTAGGAGGCACTCTGTAGAGATTAGCTGAAACATATTTTTCTCGCAATTATTGATGCTGAAATGAAGTGAAATCAATATCAAAAGGCTGCATTATTGTTTAATTGATAATAGAGGCTCATTTCAAGGGTTTTGTAATAGTAGTTCCGCGTGCCAACGGGCTGGCTTGTCGCTTGAGTCTGTGACTTCGCGTGAGTCAAAAAATCTGTGCCTCAGAACCGTGCCATGTATCGGCAAGGAATACTTACTTACCTCACCGACCCTCATTCAACCTCCAAATCAAATTACGGTGTTGATTTTTTTTTACAACATCACGCACACACGACTGCTTCTGGATAGGAAACAGTTGTAGAGTACGGTTGTAGGCAGCAGCATTGCCAGCAAAGTATTCAATATGTCGATCGATTTCCCAAGGGAAGAGGAGGCTGTACTTCGGCGATGGAAGGAGATTAAAGCCTTCGAACGACAGGTGAGTCGCACAATGTCCTCATACGCCTGCTGCCATACTGATAGGCTCAAGGTCGAGTTATCCAAGGGTCGAAAATTGTATACGTTCTACGATGGGCCACCTTTTGCGACAGGACTGCCCCACTATGGCCATCTCTTGGCCTCGACAATCAAAGATATCATCCCAAGATACTGGTCGATGAAAGGTCACCACGTAGAAAGGCGCTTTGGGTGGGATACGCACGGCCTGCCGATTGAGCATGAGATCGACAAGAAGTTGGGCATCTCTGGCAAAGACGCGGTCATGAAGCTTGGCTTGGAGAAATACAACGCTGAATGTAGGGCTATTGTGATGAGATATTCTCAAGAATGGCGCACAACCATTGATCGATTGGGCCGATGGATTGACTTTGACAATGACTATAAGGTACAGTGCCACTTTACACATATGGTTTTTCCATTACTGACCCTGCTATAGACAATGGATCCGAGTTTCATGGAGTCGGTCTGGTGGGTTTTCAAACAGATTTTCGACAAAGGTGCCGTGTATCAAGGATATCGTGTTATGCCATATTCAACCGTGCTCACAACTGCATTGAGCAACTTCGAGGCGAATCAGAACTACCAGGATATACAAGATCCCGCTGTCGTCGTATCATTCCCACTTCTTGATGACCCAGAAACTAGCCTTCTGGCTTGGACCACGACTCCATGGACTCTTCCATCACACACTGGTTTAGCAGCTCATCCTGACTTTGAATATATCAAAATCCACGACGAAGCATCAGGAAAGAAGTATATTTTGCTCGAGAAGCTTCTCGGCACTCTGTACAAGGACCCAAAGAAAGCCAAATTCAAGATTATCGACAAGATTAAGGGCAAAGATATGCTGGGATGGAAGTACGAACCGCTATTTGACTATTTCTACGAGGAATTCAAGGATTACGGTTTCCGCGTTTTTAATGCTACATATGTCACCGATGACAGTGGTGTTGGCATCGTTCATCAAGCACCTGCATTTGGCGAGGAAGATTACAACCTGGCTCTTCAAGTCGGTGTAATCGATGAGTCCCGTGGGCCCCCGAATCCCGTGGACGAGACTGGTCATTTCACATCCAAAGTTCGAGACTTCGAGGGCCAGCATGTGAAGGCTGCTGATAAGGCAATCATAAAGTATCTGAAAGGTACTGGCCGTCTCATTGTGGACTCTCAGATAAAGCATAGCTACCCTATGTGTCCACGATCTGATACACCCCTGATTTATCGCGCTGTGCCATCTTGGTTCGTTAAAATTCCCGAGATCATTCCACAAATGCTCGAGAACATTGAAGGCTCACATTGGGTACCTGCCTTCGTTAAAGAGAAGCGATTCGCAAGCTGGATTGCGAATGCCCGGGACTGGAACGTTTCTAGGAATCGTTATTGGGGAACTCCAATCCCACTCTGGGTCAGTGACGACATGGAAGAAAAAATCTGCGTTGGCAGCGTTGCGGAACTCAAAGAGCTGAGTGGCTATGAAGGAGATCTATCTGACATCCATCGAGACAAAATCGACCACATAACCATTCCCAGCAAAATGGGCAAGGGAACGCTGCATCGCATCGATGAAGTCTTCGATTGCTGGTTTGAGTCGGGAAGCATGCCATATGCTAGTCAGCATTATCCCTTCGAGAATAGAGACAAATTCGAGGCATCATTCCCTGGAGACTTCATCGCGGAGGGCTTGGACCAGACTAGAGGATGGTTTTATACCTTGCTTGTGCTTGGTACCCATCTCTTCGGGAAGTCGCCGTTCCAAAATTGCGTCGTGAATGGCATAGTTTTGGCGGAAGACGGAAAGAAAATGTCCAAAAGACTAAAGAATTACCCAGATCCGTCCATCGTCATGTCAAAATATGGCTCAGATGCGCTGCGCTTGTATCTGATCAATTCTCCAGTTGTTCGAGCAGAACCACTCCGTTTCAAGGAATCTGGTGTAAAGGAAGTGGTTGCGAAGGTTTTGCTGCCTCTTTGGAATAGTTATAAGTTCTTCGAAGGGCAGGTTGCGTTACTTAAAAAGATAGAGGACGTTGATTTTGTCTTCGACCCAGCTGCTGAGTCAACCAATACGAATGTCATGGACCGGTGGATCCTGGCGAGTTGCCAAAGCCTTCTCAAGTTCGTCAACGAGGAAATGGCTGGTAAGTCGATTACTCAATCAAGTTGTACATCGCTGACCTGTTTAAGCTTATCGCCTATATACTGTGGTCCCACGCTTGCTTGATCTGATTGACAACACGACAAACTGGTATATTCGATTCAACAGAAAGCGTCTGAAGGGAGAGCTTGGACTCGATGACACGAAGCACGCTCTGAACACGCTCTTTGAGGTCATTTTCACCCTGACAAAGGGCCTTGCTCCCTTCACTCCTTTCATAACCGACAGTATTTACCTCCGACTTCTTCCCCACATCCCAGCCGAATTGCGTGGGCAAGATTCTCGCAGTGTACATTTCTTACCATTTCCCGACGTGAGAGAGGAGCTGTTCGATGCGGAAATCGAGCGTCGTGTCGGACGCATGCAGCGCGTGATTGAGTTAGCCCGTGTTTCCCGAGAACGACGCACCGTGGGTCTTAAAACCCCATTAAAAACCCTTGTCGTCATTCACCCAGATCCAGTCTATCTAGATGATGTCAAATCCCTTGAGGGATATATCACGGAGGAGCTGAATATCAGAGACCTTGTATTGTCATCCGATGAGGCGAAATATAATGTGCAGTATAGCGTATCTGCAGATTGGCCAGTACTGGGCAAGAAGTTGAAGAAGGATGTCCAAAAGGTGAAGAAAGCACTTCCGGGACTGACAAGTGACCAAGTCCATCGATTCGTTTTGGATAAATCCATGATAGTGGCTGGCATACTGCTCGAGGAAGGAGATTTGCTTGTCAAGCGGGGACTCAAAGATGACGATTCGTCGAAAAATTTGGAGACAAACACAGACGAGGACGTTCTCATTATCCTGGATGCTGCTTTATATCCAGAATTGGCAGATGAGGGGTTGTCTCGAGAGATTATTAATCGTGTCCAGCGCCTCCGGAAGAAGGCAGGATTACAGCCTACAGACGATGTCAAGATGCAGTATAATATCCTCTCTGATCCCGAGAATATTGGACTTGCCAAGGTGTTCAGCTCTCAACAGAAGACCATTGAGAAAGCATTGCGAAGACCAGTCGATCAACATGTTGTCACAGAAGTTGATGGGCAGATTACTGCGATCACAGAACAGCTCATCATGGAAGAAGAGCAGGAGATCCAAAAGGCGACATTCATGCTCAGGCTTGTAAAACTTTGAAGTTGCAATCATGTAGCTAGCTAGGATATTACATGCGATGCTCTATGCAGTGCTGAGCATGAATATGACTGAACCGTTCACAAGATGAAAAGTCTCTCTGGAAAGTCTCTCAAAGGCTTTCCTTACATAAGCCTGCCTATGTACATACAGCTCCATGTAAACAGCCGCCACATTACGGTTTCCTCGAGGCTGCCTAAGTCTCAATCAGTATAACATGCCAGAATTAATTCCGTAGGAAAGCACCAACAATATAACATTCTTTGAGACGTAGAAACTCAGTTAGGCATTTGTCTTTGTGAATATGATTATAGTCTGCCACCACGCACTTTCCATAAACAGATGCCTACAAGAAATACCAAGGTTAACGCTCCATAATCTGATATTGTAAAAAAGTGTGAGGAAGGCATACCTCGGTGGAGCACTTAGCAACGGCTTGCGCAAACTTTTCGATCGGCCTGGTCCTGCTCGGCATTATTGTAGAGATAAGAGAACCTCGAGGCAACCTGAAGAGCTTATAGTAATATAAAGCAAGATTCTCAGATATGCGGGCCGTCCTATAATCGTTGAAAGGCTTCCTATCCTTTGCTATTCAAATTCGATTCGGGCAGGACCATCTTATATACCAATCACGTGCATATGTTGTCGGTTAGGAGTCTATTACCCTACCAATCGCGGTTTAAACGATTTCAGTAACAAGGTACGCGTCGCGACGTGCTGAACTTCAATAACATAGTTGGGTTCACAGGCATTTCTCATCTTGCCATGTTGCCTCCGGACCGGATTGCACATCTGACTAGTATCATCTTTGGTACTCCCATTATGCGACTTTATTGGCATCAAGATTGGCAAGCGCGCTGATTTCATGTCGCCTGAACGCGCTGGCCGATGTCCACAAAAGAGAGCAACAATAAACTTGTCCACAAGTCGGAGCCATACTATACAAATGAAGGTATTTTTCATACGAGATCCCGTTCTCATTGCAGTATCTAATCAATGAGAACTACAGATGTTGCCATCCTCCATGGCATTGTTTTACACGCCGAAGAGCTCCTGGCCAGTCTTCCGGAAAGAGAACGTATTCCCACGAATGCCTTGTTCCATGCGTATTATGCGATTCTTCCCAGCATCGGCATTGATGCGGACCATGACAATCGGTATGCGCGCATTATCTTCAAGATCGGAGGGAGGCGTGGCGAAGGATCTTTATACGAGAAGTTTGAAGATGTGTTGTCGCAGATGGGGATCGAAATACAATTCGACCATGCTGAGGAGGAAGAACACCATAATATCCCTGGACATTCCGTTGATACGACTTTTGATGTCCTACCAAAGTTCAATTCTCGCACAGATGAGACAATTGACAGAGTGGCTCGAAAAAGACGAAACTCAGAAACGTCTGCCTGGCCCATTGGCGTTAGAAACGATGGTATTGGACAACGGCCACGATCGAACTCGTTGCAGTCACAATCATATGTTGAACACCTCAGCGAGTCTTCCCAAGGGCACAGCTCAGCGGCATCGCCATTTCAGACGGCAGGCCTATCTACGTTGGAAACACGTTTTGGTCGAAAAGAGAGCACTCAAGGCATCGGGACATGGCTGAACACAAAATTGGGCGATTATGATGGTTCACCAGTCGCGAAATCTACAATCCTCGATTACAGACTCCTGAGACAGCCCATAGCACAAGAAATCGAGCAAAATATACCAAGCAGCTCTAGTGTACCGTCTCAAACCGTTGGAGGAAAACCTGCCTTCAATGATCGAAATAGTGATTTCTCTCAGCAACATCAGAGAGAAACGTATATGCACCTGCGTCACCCAATAGATTCGGATGGTCCGAACCAAGAAATCATCGAAATAAAGATAGCACTATTCGCAAATCGCTGCTGTAACCAGTCGTCACTTCGCCGAGTCGTGAGACACTGGCGACAGAGGACGGCACAGCTTTTGAAGGATGGTGGAAACCTTGACGCTCTGGCTAAAAGCAGAGACAAACTCGTTCTCCTGAGGCAAGGGTTTGACACATGGCTTACCAATCTCCGTGAGTGGCGACAAGTTCTCGAAACAGAACGCTTCTTCTTCCATCTAGAATGTCGGGCCAAACGCGCCAGAGACCTCTTCTTGCTTTCAAAAGCCTTTACTCACTGGGCCACAAGCGCTTCAGATGAGATTCAGCGAACATCAGTGGCCCGAAGACACATATTAAGAACCCGATTTTTCAAAGCTTGGCGCGAAATTACTGCTGTTAACGAGCTGAAAGTTCGACGCCACGTGCTGAGAAAGTTTTTTATTTCCTGGCGAAGACGACAAATTGATACAGTCGCCAGGAAAGAAGACTCCGTCACTTTATTTCATGAAAATCTTGTAAGGCGTATCTTTTGGTCATGGTTCTGGGCCTTTTGTGACAGAAGAGCCCCGATATGGTGGGCTGACAGGTCAAAAAGAAGATATCTCGCTGCCTGGACCGTCAAGTCCCAAAATTTCAGAGAGATACGCACTGGCGCTGTTAATAATCGCCAGCAGCATATAAAAAGCCTGGCATGTTGTATCTGGGCTCAGCATCTGCGAGGGGTGAGAGAAAAGTACAATAAAAGTACGGTGTTGCACAAAAAGACACTCTGTGCCAAGGCATTTTCCTCCTGGCATCGCTATCATACATTACTTCCTTCTTCAAGACAAGTGTACGAAAATGTCGGGTGCGGTCTTACCACAAATTTTTTCAAAATATGGCTGCTGCGAACGAGACAGGAGAGACGGGCCGGCGAACTTGACCGTCATAAGGTGAAAAGAGAGGCTTGGATAGCTTGGAATGACAAAGTCAGATGCAGAGCCTTGCAGCTGCATATTGGTGACAGGAATATGCTCCAGAGCCTCTACAAATGGGTCCTTGCTGAGCGTCTGAATCTGGCCTGTCGCCTGGCAGACCAGAAGCTGCTTCGAGGCTCTCTGTTGCACACCATACACGCGTCGAAATCCTCGTTTAGACAGACCATTTCCAATCTCGACATCGCACGGCGGTTTCATGAATGTAATGTTACACGTTCGATCTTTCAAAGATGGCGGTCACATTTGAAACGCCAGAGAGAACTGGAACAATGCGCGTCTATGTTCAGTTCTTCTCCCATCCAAGCCGAGACTCTCTTCAAATGGTCCCGATATATGCAAAATGCCCGCCAATTGCATATATGGGCCACTGATGCAAATTTCTATTTCATTGGAAGTAAAGCTCTTAAAAAATGGCAGTATTCGACTGAAATATCAAAGCGGGAGAAGCGGCGGGTCACGTATGCATACATTCGACGTCAAAACAAGTTAAATCTCGCATCTGTGATGTTTTCCAAATGGCGCCAACAAACCGGATCTGTGACTGATAATAAACGTCTTGCATCCCAAACTCACAGCAATCGAACAGTTGTTTATGGTATGAACGCATTCGATCACTGGCGAGCTCGCACAGAAGAAGTGGTTGAGCTCGATTTGCTCTGTCCACCGAAATGCCTAAGCACAGCTTGCCATCAGTGGCGAGCTTGCCTTGAAGAGCATGACCACCTAGAGGTGGTCGCGCTCAAATCCCACGAGGACCGCTTGTTGCTGATATCTTTGAAAAAGTGGAGCCGTCTTGCCTTACAATTCAGAGCACATCAGCATCTGGTATCGGAGCTTCGCGATAAATATACCAAAAGATCGATTCGCAAAATGATGCTGCATTGGCGGCAAAGTTCAGTCAGCCTTCGAAAGCGCGAGGTTGCTGTGACTGCCGAAAGAAGAGCAGCTAGGAGTGGCAAAGTGATTGGGTTTGAAACTATCAAGAGAGCCGAAGCCTGGTCTGAGTTCGGAGATGAGATTGATCTTGTTGACTGGGCTCAAGGAAATGGCATTGCGTTTACAAAGTCAGCTATTCCAGGCTATCTCACCACACCTTCTAAGAGAACATCAATTTCCAGGACGATGGCAAATCTGTCATCCACAACGCCGATTGCACCATTATCCACACCTTATGAAAGGCAGCTGCGTGCACAGCTTTCTGGACGTCCGCTCTCCTCTTATTCCCGAATGACAAGCACAAAACTGTTTAGCAAAAGTAGGGGATTTGAGGATTTAGCGGAACAAAGCACAAGGCCAGATGCTACAGGATAGTGAGGCATTAGTTAGGTGTATATGCATTGCAGTATAAGATGCGTCTACCTTTTGGATAAGTAGTATTGAAATAAATGATGTCATGCGGAGTAATTTGGATATACTTTGGTTTATGATAACATGGCTGTCCAACCCGTGGATGATTCTGGGGATTGGAATGATGAGCGTTGAAATCTCTACAGCACAACATCGATTCCTTGTTCTTGGGAGTAGTGTAAATTTATAAATTATAAATATTATGAAGCGAATGAATTGAATATAAGATGGCACTTTGCTGGAAGTTGAAACAGCCTTTGTGGGGCAATGGCGGGAGAGTCGTTCACATGTGTGTGACAGAGGTACATTGTACCTACATAAATAGGATGCGTCGCTTACTGTGAGGTGAGCACCTAGGATGTCATCAGGCTATCCGTGCTTGGCGACGTTGGTGTCGTCGCATTGATGTACAGATGCTTGTCATTGTATCCGTTTACACTTTGTTGACCTCCCGCATGAATCATTCATCTACTCAGTTGACCAACTGTACTCGACATAATATTAACTTCAATTTTGTCGAATATGTGTTTGTTTGTGAAAGCATAACATTGCCATGACCTCGAGTTCATTATTATGAGAGCAGTATTGCCAGGAAAGCCACAGGCAAGGCTGCAAGCTATTTGCACTGGATATTGGAAGAATAAACAGTTTATTGTAAGTTATATCATATCCATGCTTTGCGCCACTGTGTTTATGGCTTTTTCGGATTGCTGATCACTCGCAGGCATACATTACGGGAAATGCGTTTGTTGTCCTTGAGAACCCAACGGCTCCTCTGCAAACTGTATATGACGAAGATACCTCGTTCTTGGTTGCAATTGCCATTGATGAAGCCACCGGGAAGATAGCGACATGTACTAAGAATGCTGTTCGTGTATATAGCCCCTACGGCCAAAATGAGGGCGCCTTGAAGGTTTGTTGCTCGCATCCTCACCTCGGAGCAAAATGGATATATCTGACTCAGTATTAGTGGTCATTACAAGCCTGCATCACTCTTGATACCTCTGAAGGACCAGTCACTACATTGTCGTGGGGAGGAGTAGGTGAACTGCTCGTGGGAAGCTCGAATCTGGTGCTATACTCGACTGAGGATGGCCTGGACAAGATCTGGACGAAGGACCTTGCAAATCCGGCCAAATTTGCTTGCCTTTCTTATGATTCGGGATATATCGCATCAACGGGTGCCTACGATCGCCTGGTAAAGCTCTGGAGACGACTATCCTTCGGTTCTGACGATGTGCGATTCGATTTGACATATCTACCACATCCACAGACGGTCACCAATGTCCGTTGGCGACGCCCTTACCATCTTGATCAGACGGTTGACAATATTCTCTACACGATTTCGGCGGACCAGATTCTCCGCATATGGGCTGCTACAGACTCTCACGCGCTGCGGATATTTCAGTTATGGGGCCAAATTGATCTGCAGGAGTCTATACAGCCTCGCTCATTGACACTAAATGAACCCGCTAAGCTGCGTTATGCCTTTATAATCGATTGCCGCGACTTCAGCAAAGCCGCCGAATACGCTGTTGAAGCTGCCAATGGCAGAGAGGATGTCCACGATCAAGCAGTTGAACATCTGGTTGAGGTCGCCAATCGGTCTCCGGAGATTTGCGTAATCCTCGATGAGCATGGAAACATGTCAGCTTGGGGATTAGAAAACATAGGCAGCAAGCCTCGAACGCCAACAGATATTTTCAACATAGCACATGTCGCCGGCCTAGAACCGAAGTTATCCTGGGAGAAGTCTGAAGGGGCGCGATATCTTCAGTTCTATACTTATTGTGATAGAACAGATGGTAGGCTAAACATTCTTTTACATAAATTTGATGGGAGCATAGAATGTTTTGAGAGCAACTTGGCACACTTGTTTGACCCCCTACCACGTTCGGGTCGCATAGCACCTAGAACTACCTTGACAGGTCATTCTGCCGCAGTCAAGAAAATGGTGCGGAACAACAGCGGCAAGGCCGTAGTTTCGCGCACTGATGACAACGAAACTATAGTTTGGAGGCATGACGATGGTGTGAAAGCCACGTTGGTAACACGCCAGAGCACAATCAACGTATCCGAACATATACATAGAATATGCGTGGTTAGGCGAGGGAATTTTGTCATCTTACTTCATCATACGACGATTTCCTTATGGGACTGCCGGAAACCTTCCAGCACACTTCTAGCATCATGCCCATATGAAATTCGTGGCAAGCCGCTATGCTTGCTCGTTTTGCCCGAGGTAGAGCGACACAGCTCTATTGCCCACATCGCAACTATCAGCTCTGAAATGAACGGTATCGTCTGGGAACTGCACATGCCATCTCAAGCCAAAGAAGGTTCTGCGCTTAACGATAATGGGCCAGAATACATCAAAGAGTTCTGTGTGTTCAATCTTGGCGATGTTGCTGATCTTGCATACGTCCTACCTGTCGATCCTGCCGGATCACCTCCAGTCACATCCGGGTTTCTGGACACTTTTGCGCGAGATGTTGCCATTTCTTACACCCACTCTGGCCTGATAAGATCTTGGACAGCGAAAGTCGATCTCCAAGCACAAAGAGCGGATTGGCTACTCACATGCTCTGTTGAGACGGGCATTATCGAACCCGCTTTGGCCAGTGGAAGCTCGATTAGGAAAGCTGCGCTTGTAAATGCAAATCGATCAGAACTGACGATATGGGATGTGAGAGGAGCTCAGCTTGAATACACACAATGTTTTGAGTCCCAGGAGAGTATACAAGATCTTGATTGGACATCTACTCCAGATGAGCAGTCGATTTTGGCTATTGGCTTCCGACATCGTGTTTTACTTCTATCTCAATTACGATATGACTACCTTAACAAAGGTCCCGCTTGGACGACCATTAGGGAAATCAATATTCGGGATCTCAGCCCTCATCCAATCGGGGATTCTATATGGCTAGGTGGTGGGAGTCTACTCATTGGTGCTGGAAATCAATTGTTTATCTTTGACAAATCAATCAGGGTGCCTGCTTCCACAGCCTCAAATCTTCAACTTCCTCTGCGAAAAGAAGGGCAATGGGATCTTTTCGATGTTGTGACGAGACTTAACGGCCCTTTGCCGGTCTTTCATCCCCAATTTCTTGGTCAGTGTATTCTGGCTGGTAAAATGATGATGGTACAGCGCGTTCTCCTGAGACTTTATCAGATTCTGAAATACCACACCGAAGGAGAGAACATCGACAATCTTCTTGGTTTAAGCATTGAGGACTTTTATATTAATTCAACAGAGGTTCGTAAAATCTATCAAATCAAAATACAAGCCAAACTGATAATTTCAGACTTTCGCTACTGAGGCTGCCAGGAAAGACTCCAGGTCCGCTTTTGCAGATTTCTCAGAAGAGGACGATACGGAAAGTCTGACCGAGAATATTGCATCATCATTGCATGAGAAACTTACTATGGTTGCCATTCCTCAACTATCACGTTCGTTGCAAATTCACCTCGCAGATATTGTAGAATGCGTGGCCATAGTTGAAAAACAGCGTCGATCTATGGATGACAATGCTGCAAGATTTATGCTTTTCTTTCGACAGCACGCCTTACACAGGGGTCGTGCAAATGAAGTCCAGATCTCATGGCGGGAGATAAATTGGGCGTACCACAGCAATAGTCAGGATATCTTGGCTGATGTGGTGAGTCGTCAGTTCCATGGCCGTATGCTCTGGGAACATGCTCGGGAAAGTGGATTATTTATGTGGATTACTGATCCAAAAGCCTTGGTATGTATCATCTATATGTTTTGCTCTAGCCACAAGCTCATAGATCATCAGCGAGAGCAATTTGAAACCATTGCGCGCAATGAATACACGAAGACGGACGAAAAGGATCCAACCAACTGCAGTTTGTTCTATTTCGCACTCAAAAAGAAGGCCGTAGTCCAAGGTCTTTGGCGGATGGCTGGCTGGAATCGCGAACAAACTGCCACGCTGAGGCTTCTTTCCAATAGTTTTGGAGAACAGAAGTGGAAAACCGTTGCTCTGAAAAATGCATATGCATTGCTTGGAAAACATCGTTTTGGTTAGTTCTGGAGAATTCTTTTTAAGTTGCAGATGCTAACTACACACAGAGTATGCTGCAGCATTCTTTTTACTCGCAGACTGCCTTAAAGATGCCGTGAATGTGTGCCTCAACCAGTTGAAAGATCTCCAATTGGCCATCGCTATCTCTCGAATTTATGAAGGTGATAAAGGCCCTATCTTGAAGGAAATACTCCAGGAAAAGGTTCTCCCGCTGGCCGCTCAAGAGGGAAACCGTTGGTTGGCTTCATGGGCATTCTGGATGCTCCATAGAAGAGATATGGCCGTGCGAGCTCTTATTGTATGCACATTTCATACCCTATGTCATATGTTCCCATTGCTAACTTTAGAAGTCTCCTATATATACATTACTTGAGACGCCCCAATCACCGGATATGCAGTCTAAATTATATCTCACGGACGATCCTGCTTTAATAGTCCTCTATTCACAACTCCGTCAAAAGACGCTGCAGACACTTCGAGGTGCCTCGAAAGTTACTCCTAAAGTCGAATGGGCTTTTGTTTTGCACAGTGCCAGACTTTACGATCGCATGGGCTGCGATATCCTGGCGCTTGATCTTGGTAAGTTATACTTCTGGTGACTTCAATTGTTTTCCCCACAAATAAGAGCTGATATTGCGGGTAATACAGTCCGCAACTGGGAGTTTCTCTTGTCAGGCTTTTCGCTGCGATCATTTGACGAGGAGACCGATCCACGGTCTATGCTTCGTCGTAGGAGTTCTCTAGTAATAGCAGATCTACTGCCCTCAATCCATTCGATTGGCAAACCTCACAATAAGGGACCTGCCACTGTATTCGTAGAGCCAGAAACGAGCTCGCTTCTTGATAGCTTTGGGTTTTAAAGCTCACGATGATAGATATGGCTATATTTGGGATTGCCGCGCCATCATCAGGTGTCTGGATTTTGGTACATCATTCCAGTGTAATATTACCCATTAGATAGTTATCATATGTCACACACATATGTCGAAGATGCAATACGTCCCGTGCCTGAAGTTTGTAATGCTGAAATACTTGAACAGCAGCCAGGATCAGATTTGATTATTCCCAAAATATGGCAAGGATTCCCTGTCATCTGATTCTATTCTATAGATGCGGCACATGCAGGCTTGCCATAAGAAGATTTAGAATGCTCACAACGCCTTCACCAAGTACAAGACCACTCGCAACAACAACAAGAGGGGTCTCTGCCTTGCCCATATATGATTTCCAATACCAATTCATCAATCCACCAATCGCCCTGGCAAGAGTGAAAGACGGGACATTGTACATTCCTATATCCGAATTAGAACTCTACAACACGATGAGCAAAGTGTGAACGGTTCTTACCTACAGCGACAGCAATACCGCCTGGGATATACGGATGCCATTTCTTACCATTTCCCAAAATTCTGGCACATGTTGTGACTGTAAATAGAACGGCTGCGCCTATTGCCCATTGCCACGCCATAGGTGGCAGTCCCTTTCCTGTCACCAGTCTTGCCGTGAAAATCCAAACGTAGCCTGTGGGGACCTGAAAGAGATCCCCAGGAACAGCATAAACATTGGTATATAGCTTATAAATAAGGGCACTTATGATTGCGCCAACCGCACTTCCAATAATTTGGCCCCAGAACTGGGCATTGGGTGCGGCACCTAAAAGATGTCCTGTCTTGAGATCTTGCATCAAATCGCCTGCTTGCAGTGCGCCGGCTTCGGAAACAGCTCCAGCGATGAGGTTAATGAGCACAGAGTTCTTGTTTGACTGAGGGATAATCAGGGCAAAAAAGAGCTGGGCCAATTTACTGATGCCAGAGACTGGGTTCAGATCAGTTTCTCCCAAGGCCCGAACTCCCATAATGGACAAGATTAAGGCCATGAATACAGCCGTTACGGTTGCGTAGAGAGGTACAAGGGCCCCGAACGTGATCCGAATGCATAATATGCAGAAAAGAATTGATATAATCAATCCTATCCATACCACGTGTCCACTAATAAGATGCTCAGGCGGTGCATCGATATCAGGAAGGTCCTTTAAGGCGAAAGATTGACTGCGAATCATTGCATTGAAAGGCGCCTGATTTCGCTCACTAATATTCGACGTCGTGCGTGTCAGACTCGTGGAGTCTCGAACGCCGCCAATCCGGGAATACCCAGAACTTGATGATCGAAAGCTGAAAAGGTATTTCCAACTCTGTGGAGACTGCTGTCTGAAGAACGTGTCCAAGAGACGCCGAAAATGCGAGATCACCGGCTTAGCGGAAATATAGCTTAGGCTGACTATGGAATCTGCCAGCATTATAGCCAACGAAATCCAAATAATCCATCCTTTACTACCTATCTCCCAGTCATCCACCGGTCCAGGGGCCCAACCTTTGCGTTTTGCAATTGGAGACAGAACACCCCACCCGATTATTGCACCAATAAGCATGTGCATTGTGGTAGCAGGTCCCATTATGATTCCTTGACCAACGTAGGCCAGGGAAGGATTTAGTGTCCATAACCACGATTCGGCAAGCGCCCGGCCAAATACTGGCAGATTGCGCAGAATAGGAAAGAAGTAAGTGGCCAAAGTATAAAGTCCAGATACTGCAAATGAGAAAATCAGAAGTTTCACCCGCTGGAACCAGTTCCCTTTCTCCCAGGCTTGTTTTGCTTTAATGTCTTCAGCCTCGCTGTTCAGACATGTTGCCGAACACGTCGCATTCTCGACGTGAGAATTCACTGATGCTGCTGTGAAGCCTTGCTCGCCATTGCCATCATCTAAAGTCTGCGGGAGACCTGGCGAAGCCTTTTGGCGTTTGCATCCATTCGATGCCAGGTCGTCTTGGCCATGCAGTACGCTGATCATCAACGCAGTTGCCGTGCCCGATGGAAACTTTAGCTTCTCTCTTATAATAACCTGCCGTCTTAGTGGCACTGCAAAGACGACACCAAAGAAGCAGAGTCCTAGCGCCCATAAAATAAGCTTCCAAAGATCAAGGAATAACGGGCCTCCTTCCTCTGGTTTCAGCATGTAGTTGAGAGCAGGCATAACGCCCACAAACCCACAACCAAGCGGCATCGTGCCCATCGAGCCGGCCACCGTCTGCACAAGAACATTCTCAACCGGTGTAAAAGGGATGTCAAGGTGTCTTGATAGTGTTTTGAAGAAAGCAAAGCCGATGAGGGAGGAAGGCATGCTCATGCTGCTGACCCATCCAGCTGCATCCGCGTTAGCTCTGCGTAAATATAATGGAGGAATGGAGCGGATGACTAACTCTGGAGGCCAAAATACATATTTGAAAAGCAGACAATCAGCCCAACTCCAAGCCCAACCAAGATGCCTCGCAGGGTAAAGTTCTGCGGTTCATCTGCATGCTGGCTGAGGAAGCGCCGTTCTTCGCTGCGCTGGTATTCCGTTTCATCGACCAGGTCGTCATCGATTGTGGTACCGGTAGTGTCTGAGGTTGAAATTGAATGGTAGGCAGGCTCCATCGCTCTACCTCTATCGGGCGCCATATCTACGACGTTCTTTAAGAGGCAAGCGGAGTGTTGTGTATGTTATGAAGTCGTCACCATGTGGTTGTGATTTGTGGTTTGTGATTTGTGTTGTTCGGAATCAGAGATAGCACAGGAACTCCGAACAGCGATTGTGCTAAGGGGGGGATCGAAGTTGCCAGACAGCGTGGAGAAGCAAACGCGATCCATGGAGCATTATGGATTACGGTGTAAAGAGAAGAAGGACATTATTGTACTCGTTCCGCGACGGCGATTGCGCGAACTGCAGCTGGCTCGATCGGAGTTAGTATCGGCGTTTGTGATTGTGCGATAACGCTGATCCTTGGCTCCGTTCTGCCGCCGTATCGTGTGGTATCGGGGGGCGATGTCATCATCATCATCATCATCATCATCTGTATTGTGCACAGTAGTCCATCTGTAGAGCGCATAATCCACCAACACACCTTAGGATAATACCTACTATACCTACTATCGGTATGCCCCCCTTCACAGTCGAGTAGGTGGCGGAGTGAGTAGAGAGAGGTATATACCCAATGCGCATTTTATGATTTCGTCGATTATGAAGCATTATGAAACATTACGAGGTATAGGTGCACATCCATCTTTTGTTGCAGTTCCTTTTATTGGGATACATACGAAGATATAGGAGAAGAGCATATCGATAATCTCAACTCTCAAGTAATCGCCCACATGAATGACAAGACTACCTCATTTTCCACGTCTGTGATCTCGTTTCCTTGCCTGATCCTCCACTCCATGAGAATTTCACATCCAGTGCTCTAGAGTTGTCTTCTGGGACGGCATACTCGATGCTTCCCTCGAGCGTTTCGCCCTTTGCGTAGCTGTCACGTCTGTCCTCATTGTCGATGAAGAGAACGCCTTGTCTCCAGTGTGTTTCCTTGCCATACGGACCCGTCGTGAAAGCAACTCCTTTGAGCTCTTGCTTAGTCCACTCTTCAGCTCTTGCATCGTCCGGCACACTCTCTTGTCTGGAGGGCATGAAAAAAGTGTCAAACCAGATGTCGAAACCGTCCAATGTATCGATTTCTTTCGTGAGCGTAGACTTCCATGCTCTCTTGAACACCAAGTCTTTCACCGATGTTGTGTGGAGACTCAGGTGGAGGAATGGAAAAGGTTCACCACAGATTGTGCTGATGGGCATGTGTAAGACCTGCGCGTCTTCATGAATGCCTGCTTGCATAGCTTTCATGTCGAAGCCATAGACATCCCTCCAGAAAGCAAAATGATCTGCCACATACTCGACATCGGAGACAGGGGCAACCCACATGTTCATATGGCTTGGAACCATCAGTCCATCGGGTTTGAGATACTTGTCTCGCGCCCAAATGACACTGTCCAGCATGGCTTCATATAGTAAGCAATAACCCATCCACTCGCTGACAATAATGTCGACTTTGTCTACAGGCAAAGTGACTTCTTCAACCTTACCGCGCAAACAAGTAATCTTATCAGCAAACCCATTGTTGAAAATGTTCTCCCGGGCTTTGTCGATGATGTCGGAGTTGTCAACGGCAATAACACGAGCCGCACCCGCTTTCGCACAGAAAAGACTTAGAATACCTGTTCCACAACCGACATCCAGCACTACTTTTCCGGCGAAAAGATGCTTATGGTTGTAAATAAAATCGCGATATGCATCCGTACGGACAGTGTCCTTCAGCATCGTCTCATGGATGTCTGTAGGCTGTTAGATACTGGATATTCAGAATGCCAATTGGGCGAGGACACATGCCATTGTAAGAATAGGAAGTGAAATAGTGTGAGTCGTCATCTCTTTTCTCCTCGGCTGCTTTCTGAGGACTTGTGCTGCGACCTGTAGCATCGTCGTTCCATCGCTCATCCAAGGTCTTCTTCACAACGCTCCTATAGTCCTCAAACTGAAATTGCGTCTTTCGAAGTTCCTCCTCCAGCTCTGCAACACGTGCCAGGAGACTGCCATCGGCGGTGGTTCCACTCCCGCTCGCAGGAGGCAAGTCGTCCAGGTTGAAAAGTAATGCATCATCTTCCAATACAGGTTTCAGGAATTTGTCATCCTCTAAATGAGCCTTGGTAATATTGGCAGATGATACAGATTGGCCATTCTTGACAGTCGATCGGATGTAATTCACCAGCTTAATGCTGCCGTAGAAATCCAGTGACAGTTTGTCTCGGATTTGCAAAAAATCAAAGCCATAATTCTCTTTGCAATAGGAAAGCATTGAAGACACGGTAGGGAATATCTTGTCGTCGAGCAATGAGATGATTTGATCCTGTTCCTCTCCTGGTTCGGCATCTTCCCAACCTTCGTCGTCTTTGAGATCAAGGAAATCAGATGCTTCTGAACCATTAGATGAGGAAAATCCATCCTCAGCCACAGGACTGGATACTTGGTTTGAATCAGCCATGACTGATGGCCGCAAATCTCTCGTTGTCGTTGCGAAACGTACTCTGTCTTGAAAATTTATATGAAGAATGGAGACGATAACGATTACATTAAAACTCCACGTTATCACGTGTTGATAAGGATGTCTCTGGAGGAGTTGAACTCCCATAGACTACCATGTATCTTATAAGAACAAACAAACAAAAACTTAAATAATTATAGTAATCAGACAAATGTCTTGATATTAAATGCCAACGGCTTCGTAGCCTGTAGTTGCGAATGAAGAGGGACTTTGTTCACCACTACAGGAGAGTACATAGGTCTGTTGTGGTCAGGTCGTGGTTGCCCTGCCTGCAAGGATAAACATTGAGGCGGGCGCTTGCACTGATCATCCCAGGTCAGAATCGCAGGCCAGATGCGATGAAACACAACAGAAGTATTCACGATCGAGCCTCGAAATTGGCCTTTGAACGCCTTCATTGAGGATCTCTTGTTATCTTGAAGATCCTGCGATAGAATCTTCTCCGATGTTGGCATCCACGTCGATTCTCTGAGCAGCTTCTCCGGTTCACTGTTCGAACCTCCTGAATTGTTCCTGACTGGTGCCCATTATTTCCAGCAGCACAAAGTCCGAACAAGCGCCTACATTCAAGGAACCGCTCAACATGTCATTTCTATTCGGCCGAGCGAGGGCGAGAACCAACACAGTGGACTTGCCTAGGCAGGCGAAGGAACAAATCGCGAAGTTGGATGGTCCAGGCGGGGCTGCGAAGGTGAGTAGCTGCACCGGTATAATCGACATTGGAGCTTTATATTGACGTCGCATAGGCTGAAGAGCTATCCAAAACACTGCTACAGATGAAGTTTGTGTTGCAAGGAACTCAAGGTATATTTCATGGCAACGCTTACGTTTGCGTAGCAATGGCTAACTATAGATACAGAAGCGGAGAGCAGCCCAGAACAAGTATATCAGCTTGTTACAGGAATGATATCGGAGGACCTGCTATACTTGCTTGCGACGAATCTCCATAGATTATCCTTTGAATCACGAAAGGATGCGCAGAGTATCTTCTCCTATGTCCTGCGGTTTCGACCCGCAAATGCTTCTCCCAAAAGCGACCCGATAGCCCTGAATTATGTGATAACCAACCGACCCGAAGTGTTGATAGAGCTATGCAATGGATACGAGCACAAGGAGAGTGCCATACCTGCTGGGACGGTGCTCCGAGAAGTGCTGAAAAGCGATGCGGCAGCAGCAATAATCTTGTACGACGATCCCAGTGATAATGGCAGTACTTCGAAGGGCCTGAATGGCATACAACCAGATGTTCGACAGAGTGGAAAAGGGGTGCTCTGGAAGTTCTTTGACTGGATTGATAAGGGTTCCTTCGAAGTCGGAGCAGATGCTTTCACGACATTCAGGGTCAGTTGATTCCGGGTTGTGTTAAGAACCCGACTATTAACGACGTGATTAGGAGCTCTTGACGAAGCACAAGCAGCTTGTTGCTCAATACCTATCAACCAACTTTGATTTGTTCTTTGAAAAGTACAACAACATCCTTGTGAAGTCGGACAGCTACGTTACGAAACGGCAGTCCATCAAACTCCTGGGAGAGATCCTTTTAGACCGGGCTAACTACGCAGTAATGACCGCGTACGTGGACCGAGGAGAGCATCTCAAGATCTGCATGAATCTGTTGCGAGATGACCGAAAGATGGTTCAATACGAAGGCTTCCATGTCTTCAAAGTCTTTGTTGCCAATCCGCACAAATCGATTGCGGTGCAGAAGATACTTCTCATAAACCGGGAACGACTTCTCAAGTTTCTGCAGCATTTCTTGGAGGACAGAACAGAAGACGAACAGTTCATCGACGAAAGAGAGTTCCTCATCAAACAGATCAAAAATATGCCTCCACAGCCGGTCGAACCCACTCAGAAGCCTGCCTTGCTGGGCTCTCAGCAACGATAAGAAGATGCCTTTATTGGCCGTTTGGTTCTTGCGTGAAGCGTACGTCCTGAAGGAGTTTTCACTCCTGTGCCGAATATTGTTACTCATGGCGGAGCCGACTCCGCCATTCGCTTTCTAGCAGCATGCACCTGTCGCCGGCGTTTTTGGAGATGGATCTTCGGTCCCGAATTGCCTCTTAAATTCGGCATGAAATGAAAGTCAAGGCTGAAAGGAGTCATGCGGGTTTGTGGTGTACCTCGGAGCATTTGCTCAGTCTGATCATAGTTTGGCGAGCCTGGAAGTATATAGGTTATGTATGGTCGTCCTCATAGGAATCTCTTGAAAGCTACATGGTGTAAATGAGCCGTGAAAAGGAAAGGGAAAAGATGACCAGAATACTGTGATATCTAGGCGATCAGGTAATGATGCCGTGTATGCCAAGCGAACCCGACGTTGCTTGAATTCGAACCTTTGAACTCGAACTCGACCTCGAACTCGAACTCGAACGGGAACAAGCCGGTTAAAATAAGTATTCCTACTTACAACAGTAATGGACCAGATACCCACTGTTGGATGAGTTGTTAACTTGGTGTGTAGCCTGTAAATCCCATGTGTTGCTCGGAATAACACCTGGATAGATGATGGACGCAGATATTCAACGCTAGTCCTAAATAGTGCTAGGCTAGATTGATCTTTCGCGACTCTCCTTTTGGATAGCGAGCGACGCGAGGAGACGAGATGAGACGAGACGAGAGGGACGATGGAGAGCACAGAGAGAGGACAAACTGAGCAAGGTACACACCGTATACACATCGTACAGTACAGTACACACATAATTCACTACTCGCTCGCCGGTGAAGCATCGACCTTGAAAATAATCAGCCGACTCCCATCGTCAACTTCAATCGTGAACCTTCCTTACTTCTTATTATTCCCAAGGACGACATGCAGGCTTCATATCGCTCGTTCCAGTCGCAGGCACCACAAAGTCAACGGTCTCCACACACGGCTGTTGCTAGAAAGGGAACTGGTACGTGCCGCTCCTTCTTTCATATATCTGTGTATCTAGTCTAGAGCCTAGGGCCTTAAGTTTAGAGTCTAGGTAATAATCTAGCCACCCCCCATAACGCGCCAGTCTCACACCGCGCGCACCCATCCAAAATTCTGGCACTAATAACTTTACTGATACTCTCGTCCACTTCCAGGCCCAATGGTCGCTGGCCCACATCCCCAGGCGACACCAACTCAAATGCAGGCTCAACATGAGAATCAGAAGATGGCGATTGAGCTTGCAAAACGGCGCAGTCGCAAACCTACCGACAAAAACATACCAGAAGGCGTCGAGGATTGCATAATCGGAGATGGCGTCCAGCGATATCGAGAATTGCGCGATGTCGAACGTAAGCTTGACGCGGCGATGATGAGGAAAAGGATGGACATCCAGGACTCGCGCAATGGCAATACGAAGCGATACAGGACCTTGCGCATTTGGATCAGCAACACAGTTGATGACCAGGAATGGCAAGGAGAGGGCCTTGTGGTCGATGCCTTCGACTTCAGCACGAATATGAACGCCTCGTATCGGGTCAGGGTCGAAGGAAGACTGCTGGATGAGGACGAGGACGATAGCGACGATGAAGATGACAGCGATGACGATGCTCCGAAGGATGATCAGGCCGGCGGCGATGCAATGGATGAAGATGGAAACGAGAGCAAGAAATCCAAAAAGACAAAGCTGTCGCAGCGCTATAGGCTCTCGCACTTTTTCAAATCCATGACTGTCGATTTCGAGAAGAATAGGTCAAGGGACGGCACAGAACAAAGCGTTGAGTGGAAGAAGCCAGCTGTGTCTCCAAATGCAAGGACACCTCCACCGGCCGCAGACTTCGACACGCTGGAGTTCAAGCGCGGCGGCGACGAAAATCAGAATATCACAATCAACCTTGTTCGTGACGAGAATCCAGAGCGATTCGTCTTGAGCCCTCCGTTGGCCGAGATCATGGATACGAATGAGGCGACTAGGGCAGAGACCGTGACGGGTATTTGGGAGTACGTCAAGACAATGGGACTTCAAGAGGATGACGAGAAACGCTCATTTCAATGTGACGAGCTTCTGAAGCAAGTAAGTGTTGAGTCAAGAGCGCAATACATTTCTATTTTACTGACAGACGATAGATCTTCCAACGTGACACTGGCTACATCCCAAGCATTACCGACGCCATTATCCCTCACCTCTCTGCTCTCCCACCCGTCCAGCTCCCATACACCATCCGCGTGGACCAAGACTTCCATAAGAACCCACAACCGACCATCTACGACGTCCGCGTCACCGTGGACGATCCTCTGCGCGCGAAACTCCATGCGTTCAATGCCAATCCTTCTTATGCTAGCACGCTCCGAGAGATCTCGATGCTCAACGATGAACTCGCGACGATAATCCAAGCGCTATCCCACTCAAAATCGAAACACATCTTCTTGACGTCACTGAGCAAGGATCCAGCCAACTACCTACGCAAATGGATTAGCTCTCAAAAGCGAGATCTTGAGGTCATTTATGGTGAGGCTACGAGAGGCGGAGGCGAGGATGTTGCGGGAGAGGAGTGGAGGAAGGGTGGAGCGGGCAGTGTCTGGGGAACAGAGAATGTGCGAGAGAGTGTCAATTTGATGCTTAGCAGTCGGGCGAGGTAATTGTACTTGTTTTTCAGGCGTTAATTTGGGGATTGTACGGTATAGCTTGGTTGAGGCGTTGCATAATGGTAGGAATACGAAGAGAGAGCCTAGGCTAAGAATGATCACCTTCGAAGTGCAAACATCTCATTTTCCGATCGTGTGCTACATCGTCATCTTCGTTCTTCCATCACTCATTTGGCGTCCAGGGCACTGCAACCTTCCATCCTCACTCCTCCCTCCTAATCCACTTCTCCGCCTCCACCTTGGTCTCCTCCCTCCACCGACTCAGCGGCTCTCTTCCCTCCACCAAATCCCCAACTCCCCAAAGTATCCTCCTCCGATCCAGCCCCTCCGTCGTCTCATTATCCGGACAGAGCACATAGAACGTCCCCTCGCGCATCTTCGACTCCAAAAACTCGACCACCTGCGTCGGCGTCCACGCTCCCTCAGGCTTCCCCTCCACACTCCCCGGCTTCGCGCCAGAGAGTCCCGTATATGTCCACCCAGGCACCAGAAGATGCACGGAAATGAAGGGATGCGACTTGTGCAGGTCGTAGGAGAGCGACTCAGCGAGCGATTTGACGGCGGCCTTGGAGGCATTGTACGCCGGGTTGCCGGGCGGGTTTGTAATGCCTTGTTTGCTGCCCGTGACCACAATCGCCGCCGGTCGTTCCTTGCTCGCCGTGCCTTGGATGACCGGGAGGAACATGGTGATGCCCTTGATCACACCAGCCAAGTTCGTCGACAGCGTCTGTTGGAAATAGGCCGGATCAGCCCATGACACCTCGCGAACTGCGCGTCCGGCATTCAACGCGAGGAAGTCGACATGGCCGCCTAATGCGGCCAGGATTTGGGGTTTCAGGGCATCCCATGCTGGGGGCTGGGAGACGTCTAACACCCAGCCTTTGGCGGCTGGGCCGAGCGATTTGAGAGCGGCGGCTAGGTTGTCAACGTTGTTGTCGAGCAGGCCGACGGTCATGCCGGATTTGATGCATTTCTGCGCGAGGGCAAGACCTATGCCAGAGGCGGCCCCCGTGATAAGGGCAGTGTTTCCTTGCTTGAAAATTGAGGCCATTTTCAAGTTGTACATTGCCGGTGATGCTTGATGGCACGGGCTGGGTGCCTGGCTGGGATGCGGGGTAGGTGAAGGCGGGGTACGCCGGTGTTCACAAAGCTTAAATTGATGATTGTGAGCAGACACGGCCTAACGAATCGATGAGAGCGGCTCGACAATGGAGGATTCAGTTGATGTAATTTCACGAAGGCGCGTATTTGAATTTTCGGTGGTTGTGGCGATTGTCCTCAGAATCAAGAAGTTCGACGCAGGCACGAGGGATGTTGCGATGTAGGCACCAGGTAGGTAATGTGAAAGTGATATATGAATTCAGCGTCTATCCGAGCTTACACAATGAAGAAATCGTCCATCACCGATGCTATATTTTTGTGTATGCTTTGAATAATTTTATGGTAATAGAGCCATGAAACGCTGTTGAGCGATCTCAAATCATCTCGTCTTGTAGCTTGGGGAATCGTCACAAGCTGTCAGGCAAAGGCTCCTGCCATGCCATACTCCCCCCCCTCCCCGGCCCCCTCCCCCCCCAATTCCTAATAATAATTCCTAATGACGCACCCCTGTCCACAAGTCCATGCAACGATGCAAGACGAAAAGCCACCTCCTCCGATCCAAGCCAAGCCAGCCCAACCAGATGAATTTTTTGCGCCCGGCCATATGTCCATATATCCTTATCCCCATCCCACCATTTATGCGGATACCACAAGCTCAGCTCATGTCCATCTCGTCTGCTGGGGCCTGCCCGTTGGAAACCTGACCGTCAACGCCGTTGATAGCGGTCCCGGTGCTCTTCAGATACTCCTTTCTGCGACTCATCGAACCTGCATAAACATGTGGCGCATCCACCATAACCTCATGTGGCACTTCAGCCTTCAGCGTCTCGGCGACCGCAACTAGTACGTCTTCTCCATCGAAGATTGGCGGTGAGGTTCTCAGATGCACAAATGTCCGCTCTAGCGATGTCGCGACCAATCTTCCTTGCTTCAGATCTTCACTGAACAAGAACCATCCCTCTCTGGCCTCTACCAGATAACTGGAAAGACCTCGACTCTGCAGTAAGATTTTGGGGTCGGTAATCTGAAAGTGATTTTCGATATACCTTGTCCAGCCTCTGGCAGCCGCTTGCATATCCTCATCACTACTGACCCTACTCCATCCAATGCCAAGGTGCATGGTGAAGTCATCAACGGTTGGATCTTGCCTCGTGGGACTTTGCCTGGTCGGACTGGAAGATGGCGTACAGCCGTTTGAGAAATTTTGTTCGGCCATTGCAGATGTAGCACTCAGATCGAGCCGTTGTGACTTGCGACTTCGCAGCATCTGCCGTCCCAATCTGGCCGGAGGTGCGGCTGGAAGTGACTGCTCTCCCTTCTCCTCGGCCCATGTGCCTGTTTGACTGCCAGCATCGACGATGAAGCCATTTGAACCGATCAGAGCCGTTCCCTCGTCACTTCCCCAGCCCCTCTCTGTTGATTCGGTCAGTGGCGTGGCAGCTTGCGGAAAGTAAGCATCATCATCGAGGTTGGCCGCGGCTTCATCGCGTGAGCGCTTGCGGCCGGCAGCTGATGGAATGTGGCGTTGCGACTCGAGGCCACAGGCAATCTTTAACGATTGCTGACCGAATGGCGCCAAAGCTTGAAGAGCTTTGTCTTTGGCAAACGGCTGAGAGGAGAATTGTTGCTGAAAGTCGAGCATTGGCAGTGATGATGGTGCGGATTGACCAATAGAGCCCATGGCTGGACAAGGCTAAGAATGGGCAATGAGGCTGTCGAAGAGCGAAAGTGAGAAGCGAACGAACATGAAAAGATGGACTTGTAAAGAGTGGATGTTATTGTGATAGACCATGGAGCACTAAAGCCGAAGGGAGATTGATGAATTGGGATGAGAATTAGGGAATAATGGATGAAGATTGATGGAATGGGAAGAGAGGAATTAAGAAATGGGAGAGAAGGAACGAGAGACAAAGCAGAGGAAGAGGAACAACAAGAAGAGGAAGAAGAAGAAGAGGATGGTGGAAGAATGATGGAATAACGGCCTGTCCGTCCGTCTGTCTGTCTGTCTGTCTGTCTGTAGTCGGTCAGAAGTCAAAACAGAAGAACCGGCCGGGTATGCGATTCAACGAAGAGGAACGAGGCCAAAAAATCCATTTAATTATCTATTTCTTTACTCTAAGAGGCAAATGAGAGGACGAACAAGGCTAGAAGTCAAAGTGTAGCTAGGATGAAAGCAGTAAAAGGAAGGATAAAAGAAGTGATGTCTCCAGGCTCAAGACGGCTAGTGCGTCGGTATCGAAAGCCAAAGCAAGGTGGGGAACGAGGGGAGCTGAAGCGCTTAGTCAACAGTGCGGAGTGCAGCCTTTTGGCTTTCTTTTGCATGCACGAAATCTTCCGCTGTCCGCATAAGGCGAGGACTGCCTGGCACCTAGGTACTTACTCCACACTAGTATGAAGTAGGTATGTATGTGCCATGTGCAGAGAGTGGGATCACTTCGTCTAATTGGCTGTTTGATCCGTTTGATCTGTTTGGCCTGTTTGGCCTGTTTGGCCTGTTTGGCCTGTTTGGCCTGTTTGGCCTGTTTGGCCTGTTTGGCCTGTTTGTCTTTGCCTCGCTTGGTCGTCCAGTCGTTGCCCGATCAATGATGCTGCCCATATCTGAGAGCAGGCTAACTTCATTTCGCCTAGCTTCCTTCGGCAAACAAACTCCGTAATGCCGCGATGCCGCTATCCCGCTATCGCGCCATGCCGCCATGCAATCCCAATCCATCCCACATCCAGCAGTCCTCCCTGCGGGCAACACCATCTGACGACTTTCCTTCTTCACCTTGTATCTCGGCTGAAGTCAGGCCAGTACGAATATCAGCTACTTCGTACCAAAACCTGTCATGGATTACTCAGCCGACCATGGCATGTTGGACCTGTTGTCTCTTGTCTCATTCTCGTTCTGATGTTTTGCCACCCAAAAAACCAGCTCATGATATATCCGGTTACCGAATCGTAAGAGCAAAGCTTTAGATGTTACAAGTATACAGTACATAAAGCCACACCATGTGGCCATTATGATTGCATAGGTAGCTAGGTATCTTTAATCTTAATCTACAGTGTGATCTGGCCAAGCCAAAGTTGGATATACATACATACGGATACGAGAAATAGTTTCATTACAATCAAGAGTGAGTCCTACTACTGAAAGTCTGTTCGATGATACCTGAGATGCCCAGACAACATTGGCCGAACACCACCGAGGCTGGTAGGTAACCGTCCTCGATCCTTTTATTTGCATCCTACGGCTCCTCCTTCTGCCAATCATGTGCCTGCATCTCACCCGTACGTACTCTTCTAACTCATCTTTCTCAGTTTCTCGTCATCAATTCTCCGAGTAGATCAAAGTGGACAATGAGGAATCATGACTTCGATAATGCTATCCATACGTGAACTTTGAGGCATTCGTTCGAGTGTTACAAGATGAAGGCCTTGGCCTTGCGGCGTGCCCAATAATAATAAGTCTGAGGATATTATTGGGCCTCGCCCATGGATATCTCCCTCTCTGGTGTATTGCTGCCAGATCTATCATTGTTCCTCCCATCTTCTCGTCGAAGGAACAATCTTTGGGCAGCTCTTGCAAACATGACTTCAACCTCCGCATTCTCCTGTCCACTGTAGAGTCCCGTGAGGCCTGGGGCATCTAGACCTAAAGGGCTATCGCTGCGAGTGCCGCGCCCACGTCGAAAATTAGAGGCGGGCTCTCGGCGAATGTGAGAACGGCCATTTACTGGCGCCGTATACGACGGATGATAGTGACTCTGGTGCCGTGCTTCTGGTAAATGTTGCGGCGTTTGTGGCTGGAGAATTGCGGGCATCCGATCATCGTACACACGCAATCTCCGATATGGTGTATTGGGCGGATCAACTGGAAGAACCGGAGATGTGTTCCTGCGCTCTCGGGAACCTGGCTGCGGGGTTTCTGATGCCCTGTTCGATCGAGGCCAGGGCCCGATTGGTGATCGAGCTCGGTACGCCGATAGGAAGCGTAATGGGATGGACGCAATGCTGCGAGCTGTACTCGTAGACTACAGAAGTCAGCACACAAGTTGATATGATACTGTATGTTGATTCTGGAATTCTACTCACACTAGGACTGCGATGCACTTCTCGACCTTCAGGTGTCTCATTCGAAGCCCTGGTATCCAAGGAAGGGGAGCCAGTATTGTCAGCTTGTCCTCGTGGAGATCTTCGAGCACTTCGTCTAGTATCGTCAGATGATCCTGAAGGAAAAGGAGCAACAGCGGAGCCGTTTCTTGGGACAGTAGAGAACGGCGGCGGTACTTGTAGCGAAGGTGATGAGAAGCCTGGGGTCTTGCCAGCGTCTGCTACCACAATGCCACCACTCGTAGATCTCAAATTGATGTCGACTCCATATTCTGGAGGAGATGAGGGCAGGCTTATTTCCTCATCGGAGCTTTGAAACGAGCTATCGCGAAATATTTCGCGCAATGCCTGTTCTGCGGCGGCCTGCATTAATCCATTTTGAGAATTTGATGGAGAAGCCGTTATATCCTCATAGATGGCACTGGCCCTCTCGGATTCTTCATAGGTATAGCTCAACGTTCGAGCTCTGTAATTTCTGGGACGTCTCGCTGCTTGCGAGAACAAGGTGCTAGGCGTTCCAGGCGATGCCAGGCGCGACATGAGTCCAACGGTTGCAAATTGCTCGGGGGACTGTCGATTGTCGTAGGATCTGAAGAGCGGAGATCGTGGCAACGGAATTCGAGTACGCAGTCTCTGCAAATTAGACAGCCTAGCCCCTTGAGGAGTTGACACATCTTCCGGAACTGCGAATGTACATTAGCAATGATGTTTTCACTCATGCTGGCCAGTTTCATACCAAACGATGACGAGTCTCTTGATGTGCTCTCAACGAAGCCACCGTAGTCGAAGGCAGGCACAAGTGGTGAGGATGCTCGATGCGTTTCTAACTCTTGCGCAGCTAATTGCTGAATTGACTGCACGTGCTCGTCGACATCATCTGAAGGTGGGAATCCGATTGATATATGGCCATCTTCAGTATCTGTCAATTCGCTCTCTGCTACGGATATTAAGCGGTTTTCTGGCAACGATGGAAGTGAAGCCCGCAACCCGGAGACTGTAATACGAGTTGTCTCAACACTGCCAGCGACAGTCGTATCCCTGGAGTCGAAAGAGACATCTTGAAATTGTGGTTGGCCTCTGTCGGCCTCTGGAGTCGCGCTCCTGCTGCTGCTGCTGCTCTGGCTGCTCCGTGAATTCCAATATATCTCTCGAGAGCCTTCCACAGTTGCAATTGGCTCATGATTGGTATACGACTGCAATGGTGGCCGAGGATTGTAGTGTTCGGCAACTCCCTCACATCGAGCAACTCTAGTATTTCGGCTGATGTTTTCGAAGTGTTCTTTAACGTCCTTTTTGGACAGAGATATCAAGGTAGGAGGCTGTCGAAGCATATTAGATCAAATTTATGTATATCTCGAATGACACAGCAATTCTTCATGTATAAACTGAGCGATTCATGAACGACAAATGGAAGCTGGGTCTTCAATTTGATCGATTCCCAACAGTTCTGCAAGAGGTAGCTTCAAAAGGAAGGAGCGCGTCGCCAGTCCGAAGACATATTGGCAAAGCAGACGAATGCAATAAGAATGGAAATGGAAGGAATGGTTGATATTCTTCTACCTGGCACTTACCTTCACTGTTTACGACTGCAGAGGAAACAATCTCTGAGCAAAGCTAGTGCAGATAACCGTCTCTCGTAAATCATTCTCAGAATGATCTGACTTAGAAGTTCGCTGATATAGTCAGAGAGAAACAAAAAATGAAAAAGATATAAATCTAGCATTGCAGATAGTACATCTCTGATTTGCTTCAGAACGCCGCCTTGGACACGACGGCAGAAAGCATGCATTGTGTATACGAGCCTTCCTGATGTATGTGGATTCACCCCAACACAACAGCATCTTCAGGACTTCCTAGCTGTTTAGATGTAAGATGGTCGCGAGAAGCAAGAAGGAGTCGTCATGTCCACTCCATACCCCACAGAAGATTTCCAAATCCGAGATAACTAGGAAACGTGGACGAATAGTTGACACCACAAAAGTAGTGACAGGTACATGAAGATCAGTGCAGTGCCTCAAGATTTTCCAAATGTATATAATTAGAACCAGAGACCATAGCTAGATGTAGGGAAGAAAACGAGGAAAACGAGGAAAACAGGAAAACTACCTAGATGCACATTGAGGCTGGGGAGACACGCAATGCCAATTGCCTCCGTGAACCGAAGCCAGCCATCCTGACAGGGGGAGTAGGGAGCTGTATGGATGGCTTGGCTGTATTGTATGTACATACAATAATAGGCCCAATATGCTCCAGATCTCCTCGGGATTTAGAGATATAGCTGTCTTGAAGATTTATATGCACTGTGTTGCCCGAATGGAAATGAATACACGAATACATGAATGAATACTCGGTTTCCGGACAACTTCGTTGTAAATTACACTGCTCACTTGCTCACTTGCTCACTGCTTGCTCGGCGTCGCTTACTGGAGGTACAACGAAGCTCCATCCATCGCCTTACGCAGTGCAGTCAGTGCTCCTGTGCTCCTTATCTGCTGTGCTCGCTCTACCTCGTCCAATAATCCTGGATCATCCCAACTACCTACCTACCTCTACCTACCACGTCTTCTGCCAACGTCGGCCGTGAAACGTGCACAAACACGACCGACCCAAAGCACAACACAACCTGGGAGCGCTTCATTCATTTGTGTTTCCCCCCCCCCAAAAAAAATAAGCTCCTTAACCCCAGAAGGGGGCCCAGCTTGCTGTCTCTTTCTCTTCCACGACGACCGACGTTGCGATTGCCCCGAATTTGCCAAGTGTTCGAAGCCACGCTGTCTGGCCATCTGGCCTCGTCGCCATGGACGGCGACTTGAGCCTCTCGCAATCATTCGGTGGTTTGCGTATTGCTAACCCAGACAGAGGATCGCCCGACTCCTCGACCGTCAATTCCGAAACTCCTCCTCCACCTGTTACACGACGACAGACTGGAGATGCCACGGCTGAGGGATATCCTGAACCGCAGCAGCAGCAGCAGCAGCAACAACGGCGCCTCTCGGTTTTCAATATTTTACGGCGTGGTGAGACTGCCATAGGACCCAATCCACCAAGCCACCCCGATGAATCAGTAAAGCCCAGACCGCCGCGAAAACATTCGCCGCAGCACACCGACTCTTCAACGACTTCACAAGATCCTGCCCGCCTAGCCGCTGCGCAGGCCTACAGACAAGCGCAGGCGCAATCCATGCCATACAATCATCAAGCTCAGCAGGACGCTTTGTTCCCTCCTTTCCAGTCCAACAATATGCAGAGCAGAGACCGGGGCTATTCTGCTCCGAGGCCTGTCTCTGGCGTCTATTCGGCTATTCCTCCTGCGCTGAGCAATATGCCGACACGACAACATGGTTCATATCGTTTGCGGAGTGAATCTTCAAGGTCTTCCGTAGTTGGCATGCCTCCGAGGGCGGATTCGCGGAATGCCGAAGCGGTCATGGCAGCTGGTGCAGAAATACGGGATGGCAGCCACAGAGATCGATCATACAGCCAGAGCCAGCCGATGCCACCTGGTAATGGTCCCGCACCAGCCCGTGATAGCTCGAAAGGAATGGGTAGTGGCCGTGTGGTCACAAACCATCAACCATCGCCAAGCCCGGTGCCTCCTACTGGTTCGAGTCCGTATGGCTTGGATGGCCCGCTGCTGGCCAGTAGCGAGGAATGGAAAGAAAGGGGTGCAGCTGTCGGCGTGCGTCAAGAAATTGATGCAAATGGCAAACCTGTTTTGAGATCCGTGAAAAAGGGCGTCAGAGATTTTGCTTTTGGCAGGACATTGGGTGAAGGATCATACAGCACTGTTCTTGCTGCGACGGATCGCCAAACGTTAAAGGAGTATGCCGTTAAAGTCCTCGACAAGAGACACATTATCAAAGAAAAGAAGATCAAATATGTCAACATCGAAAAGAATACTCTCAATCGCTTGACGGAACATCCAGGCATCGTTCGGCTATACTACACATTTCAGGACGAGAAATCCTTGTATTATGTGCTTGATGTGGCTAGCAATGGGGAACTTCTCGGTGTGTTGAAGAAGATAGGCACATTTGATGTCGAGTGTACTCGCTTTTACGGTGCACAGATTCTGGATGCCATCGACTACATGCATTCCCGAGGTGTGATCCATCGAGATCTCAAGCCCGAGAATGTCCTCCTAGACGATCAGATGCACGTAAAAATCACAGATTTTGGTACAGCCAAGTTATTGAAGGATCCATATGCCTCAGCAAAGTCTGGCGATGGTAGAGGTGCTCCCGATATGGATAGGGATGACGAGGACAATCGAGCGGCATCATTTGTTGGCACAGCAGAGTACGTGAGCCCAGAACTGCTAACAGATAAAAATGCTTGCAAAGCAAGCGATCTCTGGGCATTTGGTTGCATTATATACCAATTGCTGTCAGGCAGACCGCCATTCAAGGCTGCCAATGAATATCTAACTTTCCAGAAAATCGTTAGTTTAGACTATGAATTTCCAGCTGGCTTTCCGCCGGCGGCAAGGGACTTGGTGGAGCGTCTCCTGGTACATGATCCGCAAAGGAGACTTTCAATGGAGCACATCAAGAATCACGAATTCTTCGACGGCATAAAGTGGGGCCGGAGTTTATGGAGGCAGAAGGCGCCACGGCTGAAGCCCTATGTTCCTCCTGCTCAAGAACCGAATATCATCAAATTGAACGGATACTCGAGCTCACCACAGCCAATAGTAACGTCACGGGGCGTCAATGGAAATGGAAGTCCAAGACCTCAACCAAGAATTATCACCGAACTTCCGCCTCCCACGCAGCTTGACATTGAATGGTCACCCGTACTGACTCGCAATAACGAAAGAATCCTGAAGCTAGGAAATCTCATGGTGACATCAAGCCCTATACCTCATAGTCCTGGATCGAAAAATGTTGATAATGGCAAGAGCGAGAAGAAATTCTCCCGCTTTTTCGGCGGAGGAAGCACCATCAAGAAGAGGCAGCGGCTAGTTATGGTTACATCGAGCGCTCGGATCATACTGGCAGCTGCCGGGGGAGAGGAGAAGAAGTCCAAGACGGAGATTTCTCTGTTGGCTTCGGATTGTACGTGGCGGATACAATCAGATTCGAAGGGATCAACGGGCTGGTGCGTAGATACGGTAAGTCACTTTGCTCGAGCGCGCAGCTGAAAGATGGCTGATTTTTTGATAGCGCGGAACACACTATGTGTTTGAAGAGCCACGATCATCCAATACCTCGGATCAGGGTAGCAGGACAACACCGGAGGAGTGGATTGAAACGGTTGAGAGTGCGAAAGACTTTGCCATGTCACAGAACATGTTAGGATCTTACAGCAGCGATAATGCCTTTGCTGAGATGTCGTCTTCCGTGTCAAGCCCGACGAGCACACTTGGCGGTGGAAGCATATACCCCGAAGGGTTCAGCGTTACTGACCGCAACGGACGGCGAAATCTGACCAAGAGTCAAGCCTCGCTCCCAGATGACGCACCAAAGAAGCATCGGTTTAGCAAACGGCAATCGAAGAATGGACTTGCAGCTGTATTCTGAGAGCCTATGACAGGCGCATATATCTCTAACAAGACTTCACGATTCGATTTTATTCTCAGATAGCATTTGCCAGCGCGGCGTTGGGTTGGCTTCGGCATTTATCGTCATCGAATATTTACATTTTTAATAGCTAGCCGTGTTTTCAACAGCATTGGGGGGGATCATCATCAGCATGATATGATGCGTGGGAAGACTGTTTTTCATGCGCATCCTGGGACGAGTGACTGGGACACTTTTGGGTGATAGTTGTGGACTCGTTTATACATTTTGACTACACCACTCTAGATATTCTGATAGAATCTACGCAGCAGTTGGAATTGGAAAATCCGGGGAGGGCGGGTTTCTACAGTCAATTATGACCGAGACTTTCTCGAAGTGTGCAAAGAGGAAACATGAGCATGGTGGGAGCGACGGGTGGGAATGAAGCATGTGATAACTTAACAAGCACACCTACGCAGTACATAGCTTCCCTTTTCCGAACCTCCTGCTTGTCAGGGAGAGTAGCGAATGGGTCAAAGCAAATAAATACATATAGAGACTTCAGATCATGAGAGATGAGAGATGAGAGAAGAAGGAACAATCCTTAGTTGTGCTGGTGATCTCCAGACTCCAGTAGTACAGACTACAGAGTAAGTTTGATGTTGAAGTCTCCATCGAGTTTCTACTTTCTCCGGTGCGTGCTATGTATGTATCTTGTACCTTGCACCTTGTATTTTTAACGAAGACCTGGCAAACCGAATGCAGAAGCGCAGCTCTCGGTCATCGGTCATCCCCGCCAACGACGGCTATTGGCGGGGGACAGACATATGCTCCCAGCCCAGCTGCACTTCACAGTGGAGGTGCAGGACAGGAGAGGATAGGAAAGGACTGGACTGGACTGCACTGGACTGCACTGCACTGGACGACTGCACTGCATGCAATCGGGCAACCCAGCCTGCGCATGCGCATGCGCCTGCAAATCGCCCGCGATGACCTCCTTTGACTCTGGACAAAGAACAAGGACTTCTGTTTCCCTGGCAATTAATCAATCGGCAGAATCGCCGTGTACCATCGAAATAGTTGGACGACGGCAATTGTTTCTTACCATACCATACGGAGCTGCATACGGAGCTGCATACGAATTGCCCACTCAATAACAATACAATAACAATAACTAACAACAACAACAACAACAACAACAACAACAATATCCTGCTCTGTAGCAGGAAGCAGACCACGGGGCGACTCAGTGCTCAGTCGCCACTCGCCACCCAAGGACTTTGTCAGCGTGGCCGGAACGTGAAGGGCAAAGGGAAAGGAAAGGGAGCGAGCGGGAATCGATTGTGACTCTTTGTTCCGAGGACTCGAGGACTTGAAGCTTTCTGTCGCGTTCGCGTCCTTGGGATTGCATGAGACGACACAAGGCGAAAGCACAAAGCAACACTCGCCATTTGCTAAGTGAATAGGGTCCTGGAAAGTCGCAGCCGGGACTGGAAGGGCCCCGAACAAAGCCTTTCTTAATGCGACTTTGAGAATCATCTAGCTGTCTGCCCTGCCATCTTCTGAGCATTTGCTGCGCATATGGTCGCGCTGGAAGATAACTAATTGAATAGGTGAGTGTTTCTGGTAGTCTAGTGTCGGTCGAGCTTCGTTGCTGATGTATGTACGATGATAGCTAGAAGAAGTAAACGTATCGAAATCAAAACCTCCTAAATGGTCTCCCAACCCGACCCCTCGCGCTCCCTATCCCTCCGCGGCCCCTCCTCTGTCGTCTCCCGCTCGAGCAATACGCGACATCGCCGACAAAACCGCTCTCACGCAGGCGGCTCGACGTATGCCCCACAAAACGAGTTTCCCGTGTTCACAAACACCGGCGATGTCGAGATCATCGTCAGCGCCGGCAGCAGGGAAAACCGATATCTCCTGCACCGTCTAATCCTGACCCAGTGCTCCGGCTTCTTCGAGGCCAGCACCAGTCAGGAATGGTCCCGCGCGACCCCCGAGGCCGGCAAAGAGCTCGCCCGCATAGGTGAGGACGGGAATGGCTCTGAGAGCAAGGCTCGCTCCTGCTCCACACCTCAGAAACAGCGCTGGCGCTATGAGTTGGATAAGGGAGCTGACAACAACGACATTCCCATGCTCCTCCAATCCACCCCGCCAGCAACCTCCCTCTTCAACCCTCTCTCCCCACCTCCTGTGCGCAACAAGCCACCCGCGAGCTCGACCTCTTTCTTCCGCTCTGTGGCCAACCTCTCCCTTCAGCCGGCTTCCACCCCACTCTCTCCAGCAGACGCCGACCTCCTGCGCGACTACGACAACCTCTTCCGCATATTCTACAATCACCCCCCAGCCCTGGATCCCATAAATATCGCCGACGCCTACATCCAATGCAAGTCCCTTCTCGCTCTGGCCGATATGTATGACGCCCTTGCCGTCGTCGGGCCCAGGATCGACCACCACCTCTTGCAATTCCAGTCGCGGCTATTCAAGCAGATCGCAAAATACCCGCCCTCCTACCTCCGCCTCGGCTACATGGCGCGTAGCAAAGTAATCTTCGCTGAGGCCCTCATCCATGTAGTAGGGCAGTGGCCTGTGGGCGAACGGCACCTGCGCCAGACGCTCCCGCAGCAGGTGGTCGAGCTGATCGAGGACAAAGTCGACGAGCTCGCCGACACCGTTGCCGCCGTCGAAGGCCGCCTCTTCCGCCTCTCCCTCACCACATCGCGCGGCGAGCGCGTGAGCCCGCAAACAAACTACATCGACTGGCTCGCCGTCTCGCTTTTCCGCTCCTGGCTCGCGGACAACACGTCGCCTCCGCCCTCGCCGCCTCCCAAGCCGCCTTCGCGATCGAACGTCCGCGCGGAACCACCAGGCTCGTCCTCATCGCGAGAACCCCCGCCGCCGTACGCCGAACTGCCGGTCCCGTATCTCGGCAGGGTATACAGGTTGCTCGGCTCGGGCTCGCCCCACGCGTATCTGGGACACGAGGAGTGCAAGCGCTTCCTGAAGCTGATGCCGGAGCAGTACAGTCGGGAGGGACTGCGCAGGTTTGAACGCAAGGTCGAGGAGATGAAGGGTGCGGCGCGCGAGGCGGTGGCGCCGCTCATGCGCTGTAGTCTCCAGGGTAGCGCCGAGGGGGCGGGGTATCTGGTCTGTACGAAGGTGGGGGCGGGAGATTGGGTGTGGGAGAATGAATGAGTGAGAAGATTGAAGATAAACCAGGAGTGGAGGGTGTGTGTGAAGTTGGATATGTACATTTTGGATGGATTGAAATGATCACGATGATGACGATGATTTCGAGCGCGCGATGGATTCGAGTTCGTATACCCACTTTTGTCTTGGATGGAGTCGGTCTTTTCATAGCGATGTACAGCAACAGATAATAGGGAATAGAGTCATGTTCATGATAGTCATTTCCGTCAAAAGCAGATGGGAGAGGCAATCTCAAAATGCCTAAACACTTCAGACGCTGTTGCTCAATTGCATTATAATCTACTCGAACACTATGGTGATCCTCTATGGAGCACCTCCATGGTTTTACCAATCCCAATAAGCGATGTGCCATGTATGACACTGACACGTCGACGATGCCGCAAAAAAAAAAAAAAAAACTCCTATTACCCGTTCTTTTTTCTCTAATTGCTCCCAACCCAGCCTCTAAAGCGCCCAATGATTTTCCCAGAACCCAAAAGGAACAGAGTGCGATGCGAGATATATATACACAACACCAGACCGGGCTCCAAAGCGACCTCGATAAAACCTATCATATCTTGTTTGGTTGAGTCTCAGTCACCGGCATGTTGACAAGACCTGGAAGGACGGCGTTCAGATGGCCATTTTTATATCTCTCCTTTGCTGCTAGGTACGCTGCTGAGACGTCATACTTCGGCGTAAACGAGGGAGCCAGAACACCGATCAGCATATAGACTGTCCCGAATGCGACTATGAGCATTACGAATTTCCGGAGTAACGGGCGGCGAGTTCCCAAGTTCCTCCAGCCTTGGTTAACCGCTTCGATATTCTTCTGTATCTGTTCGCCGCCGAGTTTGTAATAGACAAGGCCAGCGAGAGCAATGGAATAGCCCAGGAACTGGAGCGGCGTTACAATGGTGCCCCAGATCATCATTGACGCGGCGACGAGTAGAATGTCCTTGAGAACACCACAAAGTGTGAGCACCAAGGAAGACGTCCGGCCAATTAGGAAGACAACGGAGACATTGAGTGCAAATGCGACCATAGCATTGAGAAGGAAGATGGGTAAGCCCACGGCGTGTACTTCCGTCATCTGGACTCTAGGAACTTCCCAGACAAGGGCTACCAGACCGTTCATGAGTGTGCAGACTGGAGCAAAGTAGTACAACGAAACGAGAGGGTCCATCTTTGACTCTGCAGAATTGAGAAGGCGCTGCACCATGACCAGGCGGATGGACTCGAAGATTATGCCACCGCATTGGAAGAGGAAGCCAACCATGACGAACTTGATCTCGCCGAACGAGGCTAGAATAACTCCGACAACAATAAAGGAAACGTTGAAGAGCACTTTGAGGTTCGGGTTCGTCACACCAAAGAACCAGCCTGTTAGGAGAACTGCAACTGGTGTTGTTGCCTGAAACACGTAAGTAATGGCATTTTGGGAGAAATGTCAACGCACTCACCTTCAACATCTGAATGAATGCGACGCTCAGGTAGAGATACGTCAGGTTCCCGCATATCAGACTCAAACTAAAGAACAGTCCTATGGGCAAGATCGCGCGTAGATATGTTCCCGAATTCATCTTCACTCTCTTTCGGCCGTCCAGAAGTGTTGTCGTTCTTGCCATGATCTGGGTCATGATTGTTGCAAAGAAGAGATGCCATGTCGTGAGGAGCACAGGATAGCCTGGGAAGTATGGGTCAACACGATTGTCGTCGAAGCTTCACGGGCGTTACGTACGGAATTGGAGGGTATCGAGGATCCATTTGTTGAATAGAATGATGCTTGAGCTCAATGAGATCCACGTCCTGAAAACATGGCGGCGTGGTCAGCAAGCAAGCACCAGGAAAGAAACATGCCCACAACCCACAAACGAGGGCGAGCATACTTACACAACATATACGGCAGGATGAAATGCTGGAGCAGAGAGTTCGAAATCTTCGAGGTCCTGATTGGCCTTTGGCAAGGATGGCTCCAACTTCTCCAAGCGTGGACCTTCGCCCGAAAATCGAATCTTGTCGCCACCGCCCATGTCTGCAGGTATGAACTGCGAGGAGCTGAATATCGATGAATATCTTTTGAAGGTTGAAGGTATGTATATAAGGGTCGAATCAGCAGAGATGCAGCGTCCTCGATGGAGACTGGAGCTCCAGCTCAGAAGGGCGGAAGGAGACAAGATACTCTAATCAGAGTAGCTGTAGCTTGGACAATATTAGCGGCACCAAAGGTAGCAAGCAGTAAGGCTGATAGTATAGGGATATGGACACTGTGAAGAGTGAAGAGTGAAGAGTGAAGAGTGAAGAGAGTGAAGAGAGTGAAGAGTACGTGAGTACGTGAGTAAAGAGAGGTATAGTCTTGGGTGTAAGCAAGGCCGAGCTAAGTATGATGCTGAGTATGCAATACTTTACTGGGACTACTGGCGTAGGCTGATGCCACTTCCTGCGAGATTCCTCCGTAGTTTATGTCTGTACCAAAGACAGACAGACAGACAGACAGATAGTAGAGAGAAGGAGTCTACATACATAGGACCGAATATGTATGTACCTCATGTACCTAAGTTACTGGCAGTAACCTACTTACATGTCCTCTCCGCCTCGTCGAGGAGCTTTGTATTGCCGGGCGGTAAAGGATGTGGAATGCCATAATGGGAATAGTGTCACATGAAACACAACAAGACATCGGACGCGCATTGCATAGGTGGAGGGAGTGGACTCAGTGGACTCAGTAGTGGGCTCAGTGGACTCAGTGGACTCTACTCCACTACAGCATTATGCCCCACGGAGTGTCCACGGAGTGGTCGTATCTACCATCTTTTACTCTTACGCGTCATCGTCAGGATTGGAGGACATGATTGACATGATTGACATGATTGACATGATTGACATGATTGACGTGATTGAATGGCCAATATTTCTACCGCATTCATCGTTCTGTGGTTCTGAATTCCATATTTTATATCCACGTTCCACTTGTTTGCATATGCCGGTGTTGCGGTGGTGCATGCTACATACATTAGGTAAGCATAGCAAGCAAGGAATGGGAATGGGGAGTGGGAGTGGGAGTGGGAGTGGGAGTGGGAGTGGGAATGGGAATGGGAATGGATGGGAAAGAATAGGGATGAAGACTGTGTAGGAACACACCTCGGCTCTCCCATCTCACACCTCACACCTCACACCTCACACCTCATACCTCATACCTTGTATCTCAAGTAACGGGACCCTACATTAGTCTCCCGTTAAACCCAGCCTTCCGCTTCCGCCTCGTACAGTTAACAACACTTAACAGTACCATCCATGCCTGCACTAAGACCATCGTCGAAGACTCTAAGGCCATCTGAGGCCATGTAAGACCATCTAACCTCGTGCTAGCCGCCTAGGTCGTTTGAATGACGACGCTGTTTAAGCCTTCCAACCCTTTTATATCCCACAACTTCCATTGTGGCCCAAGAGATGTCCCGGCTTTGGCTTTGGCTTTGGCTTTGGCTTCCGCTTCGGCTTCGGTGGGGTAACCTTTCTCCAAAGCACGGAAGTCGCAATATGCCCATGCTGCCAATTCCACCCTTCTTCCTTAATATCTCCCTCCAGCTGTGATGTGAAGCGGGGATAACCTCAAGACTCGACTTTGAAGCACAGCCAAGAGAGAAGAGGGAAGAAACACCTTCAACATGGCGAGTGGGGATGTGTATGTCATATTATCCTTCTGTCCTTTCCCCCCCCCGCCCCTTTTCAGGACTGCATCTCAACAGGCCTGTGGCTGACGGAAGGCTTTAGGGATGTTGATATTCTCATCATTGGTGCCGGACCAACAGGGCTCGGAGCGGCCAAACGCTTGAATCAAATCGTACGCTTCTGCTGTCCCTCATCCAGGTGACTGGTGACCTGTTTCTAACACTGCCATCAGAATGGACCATCATGGATGATTGTCGATTCGAACGAGACTCCTGGTGGATTGGCCTCCACGGATGTTACGCCAGAAGGTTTTGTAAGTCGACGAACTTGGCCAATGGTTGTTCCTCAAGTCGAGGGCTAATTCAGATCAGCTCTATGATGTGGGAGGCCATGTTATTTTCTCGCATTATAAGTACTTCGACGACTGCATAGATGAGGCGCTTCCGAGGGAGGACGATTGGTACACTCATGAGCGGGTGTCGTACGTCCGCTGCAAAAATCTTTGGGTCCCATATCCCTTCCAAAACAACATTGCAATGCTGCCAAAGGAGGAGCAAGTGAGATGTATGGATGGCATGATTGATGCTGCTTTGGAAGCGCGTGTTGCTACAGACAAGCCAAAAACGTTTGACGACTGGATTGTTCGTATGATGGGCACTGGCATCGCAGATCTATTCATGAGACCCTACAATTTCAAGGTCTGGGCAGTCCCAACGACAAAGGTATGGATGGCTATGACTCCACTCGGCACCACTCCAACTAACTCTTCTCAGATGCAATGTGCGTGGCTTGGCGAACGAGTCGCAGCTCCAGATCTCAAGACTGTTATTAAAAACGTCATACTTCGGAAGACGGCCGGAAACTGGGGTCCCAATGCTACATTCCGATTCCCTGCCCATGGTGGAACCGGCGCCATCTGGATCGGTGTTGCCGATACATTGCCTAAAGAGAAAACTCGATTCGGCGCGAGAGGAGCGGTCTCCAGGGTCAACGCAGATGCAAAAGCTGTTTTGATGGCAAATGGCACGACGATTCGGTACAAGAAACTCATTAGTACCATGGCAGTCGACCAATTAGTGGAATGCATGGGGGATGAGAAACTCGTTAGACTGAGCAAGGATCTCTTCTTCTCGACTACCCATGTTATCGGAGTCGGTATTAGAGGTGAACGGCCCGAGAGAATCGGAGACAAGTGTTGGGTAAGTTTCCATACCTGGGTCCGCGGGACAATGTTGACCATGACCAGCTCTACTTTCCTGAGGATAACTGCCCATTCTACCGGGCCACTATCTTCTCCAACTACTCGCCGAATAACCAGCCAAAGGCGTCTGTACAGCTGGCCACGAAATACCATGCAGATGGCAAGGTCCCAAAATCTACTAAGCCGGCGGGCGGCCCTTACTGGTCCATCATGTTGGAAATCTCAGAGTCATCTATGAAGCCTGTCGATCACGCCAATTTGCTGAGAGATTCAATCCAAGGATTGATAAATACTGAGATGATCCAGGCCGAAGATGAGATTGTCTCAACTTATCATCGGCGTTTCGATCATGGTTATCCAACCCCTTCGCTTGAACGAGAGGGTGTCTTGAAAGAGCTTTTACCTGTACTGGAGGGCAAGAACATCTACTCTCGTGGGCGGTTTGGAAGTTGGAGATACGAGGTTGGCAATCAGGATCATAGCTTCATGCTCGGAGTTGAGGCTGCTGACCACATTATTCATGGGGCTGTGGAATTGACTCTGAATTATCCAGATTTCGTCAACGGGAGACGCAACGAGGAACGGAGATTGACAGATGGAGCACAATCATTCCGGAATACAGCAACTGATAGCGCAGATGCAGCGGGCAGTGCCAAGCCTGTTGATATCCTCTCTAAGCTTGCCAATATGACCAATTCCGGGCCTCTTGTGGACGGTATGAACGGAAGAAATGGAAAGAGGACTACCAATGGCACAGATGGTACGGATGGCGTCAAAGGAACACCAGACGAACCAGGAAAGGAAACCATGATTACAGAAGTCATCAAGGAGTTGAGGCAAATCTAAAAGCCTTTCACGAGGGGCTTGTGGGCTGTTGGCGCGCAGTTTAGGAGTTGAGCATGGCGTAAAGGTGGGATATCCATTCGAAGACAAAACTGATAGAAGAGGATGAAAGGGATTGTTTTTACTATTATACGGCGTCTGGGGCACCTTTGCCACAGGGTGGATGGGCATAGTGGGCATACGTCTAGCCACGGGTCAACATCTCGACAGGAGGAGAAGTATAAGAAAGGTGCATTGGGGAACGTGGGATAGACAAAAAAATAGCATGGTGTTGGTATTTGTTCATTGACTTAAATTTTCAGGGCTGTTTGGTGGTCAGCTAAAGTAGTAATAAGAAGAAGATTGGGAAAGGCATTGTATACTGTATATGCAGGCTATGGAGTTATGAATAGGGAGCTTCCTCGCATGAAACTAACAGCTCTAATTGTCGTTAAAAAATGAGATAGCTGACACCGGTAGAGAACACGAGCATCTGTACCCTCAAAATCGGGTCGTGATCTTTTCGATGCCAGTCAGTCACCACACGACATTCGCGGAACTGTCGTCTTGGCCAGAGCTGTGAACGTGGTTGAAACGGAAAAATGACGTAAGGCACCAGCAGCCTCGTCGTGTCCGGAAAAACTATGGAGGTAGTCTCGATCGATTCTGATATTTCCGCAGCAGCGACGACGTGAGAGAGGCTTCGGATGTGATTGATAAATTTATTGATATCGTAGACTTTCTCCGTCCCTGTTCCTGTTCCTGTTGAAATGAATGCTCCGGGGGTACCTAGGTACATAGGTATGTTCACACAATTAAGCTTCCATAGAGCGTCATCCTCCAGATTGAGCCGAGCTTTTGCCATAACAGGTAAAGCGTGTATATCTGCCATCAACCGTCCGCTCTTGGAGGATAGATATAGCCATAGCCATAGCCATATAACTCAGTACCCAACCAGACGACCACCACGGCTAGCTCTCTACAGTCTGGACAGGTTTAATATAGATTCGACAGAGCTCCAGTGCTCATGGACATGATACACTTCCTGCGACCAGGAAGATGAGCTGAGAAGCCTCGCTGCAACCATGGACAGTGCTGCTGGACCTGCGGACAACCATCTTGTACCGCTTCCACGATTGTTCGAGCGCCTGCGGCAGATACAAGGATACACGTGGGACGACACAAAGGCGCCAGTCCACTCAAGCTATGATAACTGGTATGCGCGATCGGGAGGTTCGGGAAAGCTTCTTCCAGACTAACAGTCCGTAGGCACGTCTTTGGTACCAAGAACAAGGTGCCGAGCTCGCTGAATGCCGTCCCATGGCACACTTCCAGGACAAACTCTGGCAGAGAAGTTCCTACCTTAAGTCATTACTCGCAAGGCAATACGCACAAGAGCTCCCAGAACAGCGATGATGGAAGCGAGGACGACTCAGATGACATCGAGAATGATAGAGTAGGGGCACCGATCCCTGTTATGGCCAAGATATCGACACATGCACTGCGGGAAGAACGAGCATACCATATCTGCTTGAGCTTATCACAATCCGTCGACCCTCAGGGAAATCATATAGTGAGGCCTGTGGACCTCTTAAGACTGCCAGCGCAACAAGGCGACAAAGTTTCTGTTGTGGTCTCGATCTTCAAAGCTCCAGGGCCTAACTCTCTCCTCAAATACATAGACTTTGGACCTGCAGGGCAGACCCGTTCAACAGAAGACGGATCGCACCAACGGAGCGAGCCGATATCTCTGCCGACCTTCCTCGACTTCGCAATTGGAGCAACAGAATGTCTTGAGATTTTGCATCATGGCCAGCGCATTGTTCATGGAGAAATACGAGGGGATACCTTCCATTTTGACGAGGAAACCGCACAGACCCGGCTTATCAACTTTGGCTCAGGCATTAGGTCTTTCGAACATGGTCTTACAAGTCATGGCTGGTCAACGTTATCAAAGGAGGCTGGCGCAAAGGCCAAATTGTCCTTCATAAGTCCCGAACAGACTGGACGAATGCATGCCGAACCAGACAGCAGGACAGATATCTACAGCTTAGGGATATTGCTGTGGACATTGCTAGCTCAGAAGCCTGCCTTTGATGGCGATGGCGCAACTCCTATGGATATTATACAGAGCGTCCTCGGAAGACGACTACCTTTGGTGTCGTCTGTCAGGCTTGACGTGCCAGATGTTCTTGGCCGGATCATTGCGAAAATGACGGCTAAGGGAATCAATGAACGTTATCATTCCGCTAGCGGGCTCCGATATGATTTGACAGAGGTTCAAAAACTACTCGGAGATGGGGATGCAGCCGCTTTGAAATATTTTCCTTTGGCCACCAAGGATGTCTCTTCATTCTTTATCCTCCCTACTGTAATGATAGGTCGGCAAGCAGAGCGGGATGAGATTGTCAAGATTATCGACAAGGTGTCCAGACGACATGCCATCAGCCAGAAGCAGAGCCCATATTCTCTGTCCTCCGGGTCTAATCGATCTGATGGTGTCGAATCCTTTGATAACGTTGACACCGCAAGTGACTATACAAGCTCTGCAGATGGGCAAAACAGCGGACCAGCCATATCTAGTGAGAAGTATCACCGCTTGGCCAACAATTTGGCGACAGCCTCCGTGACGAGTTCTCAGGCTACGTCCCACGAAAGCACGGATTCCGTACAGTCGATAGCCCACATCAAGCCCTGGGAGAAGAATAATTTGATACAAGTTGACACCAAAAGCTCAGTTGATGGAGCTTCAATGAATGGCGATGGGCGGGGAAGTAGCTCTGAAGGTGCTGGAAGCTTAACAACGAAAAAAAATGTCCAGAAATTCCGCAGAAAAGGGCGATGCGAGGTAATCTCTATTGCTGGAACTGGAGGTCTAGGCAAGAGCTGCCTTGTTCAGAGCGTGCAGATAGAGGCCCGCAGACGTGGATACTTTGCATCATCGAAGTTCGACTCGGCACGGCGCACTCCGTTTGGTCCAGTTCTCAAATTATTATCGTCACTTTTCAAACAGGTATTCTCTGAAAGCGATACGGAAACGCCATTTCATCAGGTCCTCAAACAATATGTCAGGCCTGTATGGCCCGTACTTCACAAGATTCTCGGACTCCCAGAGTTCTTACTTGGCCCAGACAAGCCTTTGAATCGTCGGCACTCGCAGCTTCATCAAGCATATAATCGAAGCATTCGTGCCCACCAAACTAAAAGAGACTCATCAAGCTCCCGTGGCAGTCTTTACAGCCTATCTCTCGGTGCTCAGAGTTCTCAAGAGTTCCTTCGGGCAGGATCTGCCACAAAATCATTGAGGCTGATGAACACCTTTCTCGATGTATTACGTGTCTTCGCCCAACGTAAATTCTTATGCTTTTGTCTGGACGATCTCCAATTCGCAGACGACGAATCCCTGGAATTAATATCTCAACTTATCTCATCGAAGATGAAAGTTGTCCTTATCGTGACGTTCAGACCGGAAGAGATGCTACCTGAGAAGATACAAAATATCATAGAACCACCAGAAGCAGAAGGTATCCGTAGGGACACCTCGATTCGAGTGATTAAATATTGGCTAACTTGTAACCAGGACATATCAGGAACGACGAAGTGGGCATCACCAGAATAGTTCTACAGCCCCTAATAGAAGAAGATATAACGCAGTATGTGGCTGCGACTTTACGCCGTCCAGCCGAAGGTATTATCCCTCTGGCGGCGGTCATACAGTCGAAGTCGGCCGGCAACCCTTTCTATATGAGGGAAATGCTCGATGCATGCAATCGAAAAGGATGTATCTACTATAATTATCGAAGCTCAGTGTGGGAATACGATCTGGACCGGATCTTCAGGGAGTTTGCTACCGACACATACCACGACACGCTCAATAGCGACTTCGTCACTCGGCGGTTGGCAGAGCTACCGCCTGCAAGCCGTTCAATTCTCGCTTGGGCTTCGCTAATAGGCACATCTTTCTCCTTTGAGTTGATTCAGAGACTGCTGAGTGGGGAGTTTGATTACGATGACAATGACCAAAGCACCGCAAGTAACTCACCGTCGCGGGACACTCCGCTGTCCTTTTCGCACTCGCAACAAGACGCGGTAGCTGGTCTGCAGGCAGCCATCCAAGCGTACATTATAATTGCGACCGAAAATGATGATAGATTTCGATTTGCACATGACCGCTACATCCAAGCTGCCTCGTTCTTGAAGGAGAGGAGGACGCAGAAGATGAACTTCATGATCGCTTGTACATTACAGAAATATTATTCATCAGATCAAAGACTACAGCAATCGACAGCGTTTCATATTTGCGCATCGGTTGAGATTATCAAGGAGCGGTTTTTTCATCGACAATCCTTCCGGAAGGTCCTTTTCGATAGCGCTCAAAGTGCCGCGGAGAATGGTGCAAGGCAGACAGCTGTGAAGTATTACGAGCATTGCTTCGCACTGCTTCAAGATGATCCTTGGAATGACGACAAGCTTGATTCCTACTACGAAGAAACGCTTTCCCTTTATATCAGAGCAGCGGAATGTCACCACTTCATGGGCCACTTTGAGGAGGCCACGCATCTTCTCTCGTTTGTCTTCGAGCACGCGAAAACCGCAATCGACAAATCTCCCGCGTGGGTGTTACAGTCTCGGATGTTTGCTCAGAGCGGCGAGTCGGAAGCAGCTTTCAAAGCTCTTCGGATGTGCTTGTCATCTTTGGGCATTGAGGTGGATTTAAATCCCACGTGGGACAAATGTGACAGGGAGTTCGAAAAGCTCTCTTTAAAACTCAAAGGCATCAACCGAAAGGAGCTGAGTCTCAGGTCTTTGGAAGACAAAAGTGCTAATCTCGCCGCTGCTGGTGCTGTATTGGTGGAAATTATTGCTGATGCATTCTGGTCTGATCGCTTGATCTTCTACAGTACTTCGCTGCTGATGGTCGATACATGCCTGGCTCAAGGCAGCTTCCCCCAGTGTGGCATGGGCTTCATGCATCTGGCTACTATCGCGATATCGCGCTTTTCCATGATCACTTTCGCCAGCCAGATGGGCGATCTTGCCTTGGACTTGATGGATCAATGGCAAGATCCCTATACTCTCGGTAGAGGTGGTACAATCTACTCCCTGTTTGTGGGTCATGTTCAATCATCGCTAGCTACCTCAATTGGCCAACTTGAAGGAGCATTGGAATATACTATACAATCCGGTGATCGTATCTCGACGATTCTAAACTTTGGCGTTGTTGCACTGTTGAAGTTGTTCGGCTCCGAGCATTTGGCTGATTTGGAGTCTTTTTGCCAGTTCGGATGTGAAGAAGTCCCGAATTGGCAATATGATTGTCGAGGTGGTACTATGTTGATCGCTGTGCGTCAGCTGTGTCGTTCTTTGCAAGGTAAGACGACTACCGATTCGGCAGCAGAAGTGATGAGTGATGAGAGCCATGACACTACGTTGTACCTACAGTGGGTGAAAACATCTGTGCGTGCAATGAGCAATAGGCCGATATTGTTTTATGAAAGTCTCAGGATTACACCATTGTTTCTCTATGGCCATTGTCAAGAAGCCGTTGATGTTGGGCGTGAGTGCTTCGAGCATTTGGACTCGGTCTGGTCAGCGAGAAATACACGATTCACAATGCTATTCCACGGCTTAGCTCTGGCTGGCCTTGTTTGGAATAAGGCCGAAGATCCGCGTATCCCAGATAAAAGACATTTGCCTGCTGAGGTTGGGGAAGTCGTGAAAGAAATAGCCATTCTGCGGAAAAAGATGGTCGACTGGCAAGCGGTCAGTGATGTGAATTACTTGTCCTGGTCGACTCTGCTGGATGCGCAAATTGCGGAATTAAAAGACGATCATGGCTCCGCTATTCGATTCTATGAGATGTCTCTGGATCATTCTGCTGCCAATGGATTCCTTTTCGAAGAAGCTCTGGGTAATTATCTCTTAGCTGGATTCTTCCTTCGCCGCTCAGCTCGCCGCTCAGCTAAATCTTCCCTGCGCGAAGCCACAACCCTCTTCCGCCAATTTGGTGCAATCGGTGTTGTTCAATATATCGAAACTGAACACAATCTTCTTATCCAGGGACCCACAAATAGCTTCAGGACAGTCGACGTGGGCATACAAACCGATTTTGCTGGAGACTCGACTCCTGTACAATACGAGACTATGGAAGGTAACGAGGATGATGATCGCCCACGTACTCGCGTATCCGTCACAGAAACCAAAGGCGACCGGATTGACGCCTGGCAGCTCGGCTCTGCAGCTCCCGATGCTGGATCTGGATTACCAGCGTTAGATATGCTGGATCTCACTTCGATCCTTGAAAGTTCGCAGGTCATATCTTCTGTTCTTCAGGTAGATGAGTTGCTGAAGACTATGTGTGAGATTATACTTCAGAACTGCGGTGGTTTGGCGTCTTTAGCTGCAATCATTGTCGAAGATGATGATCCTCAAAGTTGGAGTATCGCAGCAAGTGGCGACCCAGAGAATGGGGCTGTAGCTCATATCCCTGGACTTCCTCTGGTCGAAACTTCGATCGTCGCTTCAAGTGTCATTCTATACTGCACCAGATTTCGAGAGACCGTGTTTGTATCAGATCTTATCAACGATGAGAGATTCAGCAATGTTGCTGATGACTGGTGGCTGAAGAATCCTTTGGGGAAATCAGTCATTGCAATTCCCATTACTCACGGCACTAAGCCACTACTCGGTGCCCTCTATCTTGAAGGCCAGCCAAATGCTTTTACGGACCGCAATCTTACAGTTCTACAATTGCTGGTAAATCAGATAGGTATTTCCTACTCGAATGCCTTGACCTTAAAGGCGATCGAGAAGGTCTCTGCTTCAAATATTTCAATGGTCGAATCACAGAAACGAGCTCTTGCCAAGGCCAAAGAAGCTGAGGCCAAATCCAGAACGGCCGAGGCCGAAGCTATCCGAAACGTCAAGCTTGCTGAAGAAGCTGCGAAGGCCAAATCAATATTCTTGGCGAATGTTTCTCATGAGCTCCGTACGCCACTTAATGGTGTTATCGGCAACTCTGAACTACTCAGAGATTCCGACTTGCGGAAGGAGCAGGCTGAGATGGCTGACTCTATCCGAGTGTCTGCCGACTTGTTGCTGACCGTCATCAATGATATACTTGATTTCTCAAAAATGGAAGCCGACAAAATGAAGCTTTTCATCGTAGCTTTCAATGCTGATGAAATGTTGCGAGAAGTTGTTCGGTCGGTTTCTTACAGTAATAGGGATAAGAGAAGTACCCGAAACGTGGAAATTCTGCAGGACATCAATCTTCCTCAGACCCTCATTTACGGCGATCCAGTCAGGCTACATCAAGTCATAGGCAACTTGATTGGAAACAGCTTAAAGTTTACTGAGAAAGGATCTATAACAGTGGCGGCTCGCATGGATGGCGAGACAGCAGACGATATCCAGCTTACATTTTGGGTTAGAGATACCGGCATTGGTATCCCACCATCACAGCTAGCGAAATTGTTCACCCCATTCAGTCAGGCAGATGCTAGTACTGCTCGTAAGTATGGTGGCAGTGGGCTCGGTCTCAGCATCTGCAAATCTTTGGTCGAATCCATGATGAAGGGTAGAATAGAACTCGAAAGCACGGAAGGTGCCGGGACGACTGTGTGGTTCACCGTTACGTTCCCCAAAGCCAATCCAGAGGCTTCGGCCGGCGACAGTCAGACAAGATCCGATCAGCGTGATCTAATGATCGCGTACATGGAACCAGATCAAGAACAACCACAGATATCTCACGTCGACTTTTCGGACATACCACGTGAGGATCTTCGTTTATGCATTGCAGAAGACAATCGCATCAACCAGAAGATTGCTCTCCAGTATGCGAAAAAGCTCGGTTTCAAGCATGTTGACGTGTACGATAATGGTCTGGAAGCTGTTGAGGGTCTACGAGAAAAGGCCAAGCAAGGCCTACCATATCATTTGGTTCTTATGGATGTGCAAATGCCAGTATTGGATGGCTATGAAGCAACTAAGCTTTTACGCCGAGACCCTAGCGATGCCGTCCGAAGTGTCCTGGTGATCGCCATGACTGCATCTGCGATTCAAGGTGATAGGGAAAAATGCTTAGAGTCTGGTATGAACGACTATTTGGCGAAACCTGTAAGCGTGAACGTGCTCAAGAAGAAACTCGAGCAATATCTCCAGCAGGTAAGACATTTGAGCCTCTCTTGGATCCACAGTATATGCTAACCCAAATAACAGCGTTCAGTGTCCTTGCCAAATCTCCGAGACGAGGCCAACGAAGTTGCCGCAGGTGTAATTAATGCCGCGAGCACATCTGCTCCTCCAGCCGCAGCGCCGCCTCTGAAATCCAGACCACTACTCACTACCCGCCGTTCTAGCAAGAATAAGGCATCTATTATCAGTATTTCCGTGCAGGAACCTTCATCACAAACACCACAGTCGAGTGGCCCTCCCTTCTCCGAAGATTCCGTGCGGATGGATAGTGGGCAATCAGATTACCCGGAACCGATCAAAGTCCAATTCACCGCGCTTGACACGAATGTCTCCAAGTCTACCCATCAGCAATCGGATGAGGACCTATCACCTCGAAGCTTACCCGTCCGGACGATCAATCTGGGCCTTTCCTCTTGTTTGGTTGAGAGTATGAACTGCAGCGACATCGATGGTACGGCAAAGAGTTGATTATTACGCGACACAGAACAAGCTTGAAGAATGCTTGAGATCGGCGTTCTCTCTTCCTCTCAGACCACGATGAAACAATTGGATTTGTATTTTGCATGCTTATGATATTACATATATCCCCTGCTTTGTATCAGCATTTGGCATAGAAGTCTGCACCAGTGACGGCGTTATTGTTACTTTTCCGTTCTGTTTGTGTTGGGGTTGGGGGGTGGGAGGTGTCAGCGGACGGTTGGCTTCGTTGGGCCAGCCACGTTTATATTATGGTGTATTTGACTAGTTACTGTGTAGCAGTTTTCTGAAATTTACGAGGATACCATGGCCATCAGGAGGGTAGGACATTTTGGGATTGTTGGGGATGGAGGGAGGAATGAATGAATGGATGGGGAGTAACGTATAATACATAGCAGAAGAATGAAGTAGTCTGCGTGATGATAAACGCATAAGAATCTTCAATTCATAGAGAGGAGAAGATTGTCTCTAGCTGAGCTATAACCATGTGACTCAAATTTCAAAAGCACATTGACCAGTGATTGATAGTTTCATTCTGTATCTCAAGACTCAGGGGGGAATGCCGTTCATTCTCTGTATTATCTGATCTTCTATGCCACTCTTTTCTACGCTAAACGCAAAACTAGACAATCGGGGGTATGTTCACCACCTCTCCTCAAATTCCAACATGCAAACGCCACCAGCTCCTCCTACCATTCATGCATCTATGTGCCGTTCTCCCCTTTCCGTACTGCGCAGATCCAAGGCTCAGACTTCTTCGCCTCCGCTCCCCCCTTGCTTTTCAGCTCGGCTCATCTAAATCTTCTTAGACAGCTCATCGGCCAGCTCATCCACCTCCTTATCCTTCTTCTGGGTCACAGGCTCCTCCTGCGCCTCCTCCTGCTCCTCGAGCAGCTTTTCTCTCCTCTCCTCGGCCTCGTCCTCGATCTCCTCCTCCTCAGTCTCCTCCTCCTCATCGCTATCCAGCTCATCCAGCTCATCCAAGCCCCAGTCATCTTCGATGATCACATCGCCCGCAAATCTCTCCTTGCGTTCACCCAAGAGCTCGCGCAGCAGGACCAGGGAGTCGTCCTCCTCGGAGAACTTGTTGCCGTTGAGTTCCACCTTCCTGACCGCTGGGAGAGAGCTCTTGATAGTGGCGGTAAGGACCTTCAGCCCCTTGGCGTTGATATCGTTGTATTGCATGCGCAGGGTGTGCAACTTCTGGTGCCTCCCCGACGCCAGCGCCTTCGCGAGGATAGCGCCGCCCTTAGAGCCCCAAAGCGTATCACTCGCACCGATCTCCTCAATCTCGGGCCACTCCTTGATCGCGGCGGCCAGCGCCCTCGCGCCCAGGATCGTGAAGAGGTTGTCCTGGAGATCCAGCACCTTCAGGCCCTTGGCATTGCTCAACCCGTCGGAAATCAGATGCACGGTTCCCTCCGTCCGGATCCCGTTCTGCACCATCTTCACCTCCTTGATGCCGGTGTGCAGGCTGAATGCCTTGGCCCACGCCAGCATCGACCCGCTCTCCAGCCGGTTGCGCCCGCAGATCACGGTCTCGAGATCCGGGACGTCCTTGCCTCCCGCACGTGCTGCCTCCTTCTTGGAGTGCAGCTCGGAGAGGGCGTCTGCGACCAGAATGCCGGCGTGGGGACCGAGGCCGTTGTTGTTGAGGTAGAGATGGCGCAGCGGGACGTGCGAGGAGAGGAAGGCGACGAGAGGTGCTTGCATGTTCAGGCCGAAGGCGTTGTCGTTGAGGTTGACGGTGTGCAGGTTTGGAAGCTCGAGAAGGGCCTCAAGAAGGGACGAGAGAGCGGTGGGGATTTCGGAGAGGAGGCGGCCGGTGAAGATGTCGGCGAGGTTGGCGACCTGGTGACGGTGTCAGCGAGCCTGGAGCTTCACATCCGGAATCACAGGGAACTTACCTGGAGAGTCTTCTTTGTTTTCAGAACGTCTGCGAGCGCGGCGGCGGCTTCGATGCCAACTGTATTTCCTTGCAGGCGCACTTCCTCCACATCCTCCATCTCGCAGAGAGCCTTGATGTGTGGCTCTACATCCGCCGCCGTGTCGAGCTTGAGGCCTTTGCCCTCCAGGGAGAAAACCTTGCTGTCGTTCGCCATGTCTCTTTCTCACACGTAAATGTTCGTAAGCGCAAAAGGATCACGGAAATTTGTTTTCTTTACGAACTTTTCTTTGAAAGAGGCGGTCTGTTGTCCTTTGCTGCTTAAATTGGGGGGGGCAACTGGTTGGTGGGGCAGCACGCTGTACAGAGAGATATTATCCCACTCTGTGCACGTGCACAGATGAGATGCCACGGATTATGCGGTTAGCGCACATGGAATGGCATATACTTTTTCCGAGCCGTTTCCGCCCGAGTGGTCTGTGAGGAGGCTGACGGATAAGTAAGGTACCAAGGTAGCGCATTACAAATTGTCCATCGCCATCACGTCTTCACATTTCCTGACTTGCGCCCTCTAACGTGCTCACTCCTGCAAAACTCTTTTCCTTGAGCAATCGAAATCGAAAGCAAAGATGTCTTCTGCGTCAATCGAAATCCGTAAGTAGAGTCAATCGCATGAATTGGGTTTGTAGGATTTTTTTTAATGGCTTTCGGCTTACAGCTTCCGCCGCCAACCTGGCTGGCCCATCCAAGTCCCAGAGCAAGCCCGCTGGTGGCCCAAAGGTACGGCGTTCTTCCACGTTTTGGTCGATGGATTGAGCTGATTGTATGCAGCCATGCTGTGTGTGCAAAGATGAGAAGGCTGCCCGTGATGAATGCATGCTCTTCAGCAAGTCCAACGACGCTCAGAAGGACTGCGCCACCACGATCGACAAGTACAAGATCTGCATGGCTGGCTTCGGCTTCACCTTGCCATAAGCCGTCGAAACAGTAATACGTTGTTGTTGCTGTTGTTGTACGAAAAGAAGTCAGATATCCGCCTGAAGGCACATGTAAATAGCAATGGGCATTGGAAAGGCGCACGCGGAAACTAGAAATGATTGTACAACATTTGGCATTAGGATAGGTTCGAGAATGAAGCTCAGTCTCAGCTCTGATATGATTAGTTAGTTATACAAATGCCTAGAGAAGGTCACACTCTGCATGCTGGGTATGCGGCATATCCCAATAATACCCCTCGACGCCCCTCCTTTCCAAAACGCCATCCGCAACTAACACACTCATAGTCCAGCGAGTACACTCTGCACACCCAGACTGCCTGAATCGTCTCTCCTCATCACGAACGCTCTGAAGTCCGTCTTGTCTAGACCCTTATTCATAGCTCCGGCCTGGATATTCCTCGATCTTTCCTTGAGAGCCTCAGAGCCAATAATGAAAAGACTGCCTATATCGCTCAGAATGTCTATACTATTCGCGACATCCTTTCGCAATGGCAACCCTTTCAGTGTCGACACGTATTTAGATATGTCTTTCGTGATCATCAGGCCTCCTGTGGCGTTGACTTGGAATTTCTTGAAGTGCTCGAAGATGAGATCGCGGATACAGATGGCGAGTTCGCTGCTAAAAGTCTCAAGATTCTGGCCATCGAGGGCTTGTGATGCCACTGTATTTGTACGGGCAAGTAATGTGCAAATCGATGCACAGGTAGCTGTGCAAAGTTGTTCGAAATAACTCATCCCACCGCGCCCAACATCAACGTCGGCGTCTCGGGGTCGGAAGTCAAGTTTCTTCTGTCCCGCTAGGATTTTCGTGACCCAGTTAACTATCACGTCGATCGTCTTTTGAATGACGGTGCTAGTCTTATCTTCTATACGCTTCACTGCTTCTTTGGTCTTGCTCTCCATATCGCGCCGGACAGTGGTATTGGATTCTGCAAGACGGATGAGGACTGTGGTAATGAACCTGTTCATCAGGTTCGTAATGGTAATTGCTGGTCTCAGTGATGGAAAGTATGCGAGGTCAGGCTCCGTCTTGGAAGTCTCTTGCACCAGTGCCTGGTCATTCGCCGCATCCAACGCAGTTTCCACATATACTTGGCCCATGCTCGTCAAAAGCATATTCAGGAGAACTGAAACATCTTTCGGGGTGTCACTTCCACCGCCGAGCTCAAGTGTTCTCCTCACACTTTCTGCAAGCCATTTTAACATACGTTTTGCGTTTGGAATGCTTAGGACTCCGTCCTCTTCCGAGACTTCGATTTCATTCTTGTTCTCGTTTGCTTTTAAGCCGGCAACTCTAAGCATCATAGCTTTCTGGGTTGGAGTAAGCTCTGACGAGTCAAGTCGATCGATATAGGCGTCTTTTGCAGTTGCGAGCAATTGAGTACCTTGCTGAGCCAATGATGCCATAAATCCAGTAGGAGCCTTCTTCCGCCTTGAATGGTACAGAGTGAACTTGAACAATAACGAAGAGTACAGTTCTTCCAAACTCTTCCGTTCTCGATCAATATACAATGAGCCAATAAGGTACGGAATAAAGAGTTCGTCAATCTGTTGCTCAAGCACGAGTGTCGTCGCTGCTGAGCATGGATCAGGATGCTCGGTAAGTCCATGGCTCTTTAAGTCCTCCACAAGTCCATTAATATAGGCCCTTGCTGTATGTAATGTCCGTAAAAAGGCTAAAGAGGAGATGGTATCCGCTTTCTCCAGCACCATTTCCAGCCTCTGTTGTATGGATTGCTGGAATACTCTTTGAATGAACTTTCCAAGCACAATTTCGTAGTATGGAAATGCGCGCTTGATGATAAAGGACTCGTCTTGCATAACAATCTTGACTTCGTCGACAAGAGATTGTAAACTCGGCTCCACGCCTGGAGGGTCGGCGTCGGGATCGGCCAGCCGGTCCCATGTCTCTCCATCCGTAGTCACCTCCTCTGTGATCAGCTGGTTCCTGTCAATGAAGAACTGATGTTGATTGACAAACAGAGCCACTGCACTTGCGCCACCGTTGAAGTCCCTCAAGACCTTGGCGCATTCCATCATACTATCATAGTTCTGTTTCCGATAGCTAAGATCGAACTGTTGGAGAAGATCCTTCTCCAACGTTTCCGAGAACTTCTCAATCAGTTCCTTGGTATTATATCCCATAAATTTTGCGACTTCATTTGTGATCGTGCTCGATTTCCTGGCTCCACTTGCTTGCGCCCATGACTTCGGATCCAGTCTCTGGCTGATTTTCATAAGTTGTCTTGCAATAATCGCACATCTGACTTTGCCTTCTCCATTCCCCTGCCTCCGGACATCCTCTAATGACGTGAGTTCGCCAGTCTCGCTGACTTCAAGCCAGCATTGTGTCAGGAATTGAGCGTCCAATGCCCGTCTCCGCTGCTTGTCTAGATCCTCCAACTTCTCGCCGAGTTGGACCGCGATAGTGCCTCCTGTATCAGTTTGGATATTTCGACCACTTCCATCTGCAGCTGTATTTAGGGAACCTTCGAGTCTCTCATAGGAGTCTATGGATTGGTCTAATTTCCTCCCAAGACTGTCCAACGTCTTCTCATGTTCGATCTCCGCTCGTCGAACCGCAGTCTGAAGCTCGGCTTCGCGTTCTTCTAGATCTTCGGATAGAGTAGCAAGCTGTGACAATGCGCCTGTGGAGCATTAGCAAATGGCCCTATAAATGGGCAATTAGGAGCCATACCTTCAAAGGCACGAATCAACGGCTTTGGGTCGAATGCTTGTTGCGATGGCACAGAACGTCGGCTTACTGGTAGCACACTATCAGAGAGGCTTTCAACAAAGTCCTTGACGATGAAGTTTTTGCTAGAAAAGGTCTCCAACTTGAAGTCAGGGCTTCGCGGGAATATGGATCTTCCACTCGGAGGAGCTCCAGCCATTGCACTCGAGGCAGAAGCTCAGCAGCTTCTGGTTCCTGGTGGAAGATTCGTTCAAAATGCGGCATCCGAGCAATATGGCGGCGAGAGGAGGTTCAACATCCGTAATTGCTTTGCCCCGGCAATTTATATACTCCCCGTGGCGAGTCTACATGAAATCGTGGGGTTGATGCTTGTCCCGAAGCTCTCGTGGGCCCAGACCGGTTTAGCATCTCTCGGCGCGAACCGTTGGGCGCCAAGGCCAACGTGTACACAGCGGTGGTATGTAGAGAGGTACGTACACAGGTAGGCTTGTATCGCTGCTAAGCCTTGCCATCGTCACAGGCATAATTGTTGGAAAGAAAAGACCGAGAGAGCATATCCAAACCTTCTGCGATCCCCTCACTCATCGTCATTCATTCATTTTTGGGGCATTCTTACTCTCGCTGGCTAGGCCTTCAGTTGCTTGAATCAATCCTGCAACACCGACGAGCTCTGAAGAAACGTTGCCAACTTCGAAATATACAAAATACACCAGGCTACTCGGTATACGATGTCTCAAGCAACGAAGGAGACCAAGATCTTTCGGAAAGACGCAAAGCTCAATCACCTTAGTGCTGCAGAACGAGAGAAGCTCTTGGCAGTAAGACAGGACGGCATCGCATATCTGGAGGGGCAATGCTAATGCTTATACCAGCCATATCTCCCAGAGCCACCATCGCGATCGAAGACTCGAAGCGCGGATATAGACGCCCGGGGACCAAATGGGAAAAGGCCGAGAACAATAATCGGAATCCGCAAGTTCCTCAAGAATCAGTTATATGCCTTTATATTCACAATCATCCATACCATTTTCTCGATTTATATACGACTTAGGCAGGCCTATCATGCCGTTAGAGACCGGATACTCGCGGTTCTATACTATCATCATCGGACGCCGGAGCTGATCCAGAAGGATGTTAAAGGATTGACGAGGCTGCCAGAGCATCTCAGTGTGATATTGAAGCTGGAAGGAGGAAAAGGAGGGGCTGGGCTGGAAGCACTCCTGGATGAAGTTGCTGAGGTTTCAGCATGGTGTGCTTGTGCTGGTATTCCGATGCTCTCTATCTACGAGAAGACAGGTGTGTATTTGCCATTTCGGCTTAAGTTTCCTTGCTGACAGTCCCAGGCATTCTCAAGGGATATATCCCGGCGACACATCAAGCCGTGTCCCGGAAACTCTTCTCCTATTTTGGCACTCAACATCCCGCACTGTCTATTCGTGCACCGCATATACCATCAATGGAGTCTGCTCCAACGGCACCACTTAGCGATACCGCCGTTACGGTGTCCCTTGGCCAACTCTCCATTCTCTTAATCTCCGAAGAGGATGGCCAAGACTCCATCGTCGACCTGACAAAGACGCTCACCGAGATGACCCAGCGATCCAAGATCACACTGAATGACATCAGCATCGAGTTGGTGGACGCTGAGCTATCAGAGAGCGTAATGGGTGAGCCGGAACTACTCATACTGTTCGGCCCAACCGTCGAACTTGACGGCTACCCGCCGTGGCAGATCCGCCTGACCGAAATCTATAATGTGCAGGACAACCAAGGTGTTGGATATCAAGTCTTCCTCCGCGCGTTATACAACTATGCGAACGCGCAGATGCGCTTTGGCAGATAGACTTATTGGTCGTTTCAATACTATACCCCTTTCTGTTCCTCTTCACTCGTCACCGCCTCCTCTTTCCAGATCCTCATCTCCCTGCTATCCCCGTCCCACCTATACACAGGCCCACTGCCGACATTGTAGCTGTAGTAATTCGCCGTCCCTCCCTTCACTAACGCCTTTCTAAATGTGATATTAATCCTGCCTCCATCTTCCAAATTCTTTCCCGCCCGTTTAGGAATCGAATGCAGCCAGTTCGCCTGCGTCTTCCCGCGCATCAACAGCATATCGCCGCTTGCCAACGGCAATTTCACCACACCGATGCTCGGCGGCCCTGGCTTGCCATGGCCCGGCTGGAATGGCTTGTGCTTCATGCAGAAATCCCTCTTTGCGCCGAGGGAGAGACTGGCAATGGCAGGCAAGGGACCAAGGAAACGCTCATCGTCGCTGTGGTAGGCGATGCTGTCGGAGCCGGAGGCGTAGTAGTTCACGAGGCAGAAGTTGAACCTGCAGCCCGTCGCCTTCTCCGTCGCCAGTCTCAGGACATCAAGGCACTGCGGGATTGGTCGCGGTGAGTGCTGGAGGTATCTCTCGTCTCTTTGGACCTGGGTGCGCGTTGCGGCGTCGACGGGTCTGCCGTCTTCGTCGAAGCGGGCGGTGGAGTCGAGACCGAAGACGGTGGTGTAGCTATGAGGCGGAGCATTAGTGCGGGCGTTGAGGATGGATCTAGAGGAGCGAGGCGGTACCGTGGAGTGCGGATGTCGGTCTCTATGGCGCCGCGTTTGATCTTGTAATCGACACGGTAGAAGGGAAGGCTGCTGCGGAGTAAATTGAAGAGCGGGCGGGCGAGATGGCGGGGGATGAAGGGCTCGAAGTAGAGGAGGTCGAGGTCCGGTTGGCTGTCTATCTTCTTTCCAAGCGTTGCGGGCGTGAAGACGAGACCTGATGAGAGGTCTCGGGGAAGGTCAGTGATGGGGAAGGGATAAGTGAAGTGGTTGGAGAAGTCTTGGGTAGCCTGTGGCAATGATCAACTGCTTCTTTCAACTGCTTCTTTGTTTGCCATAGGGACAGATTCTCACCTCGTCCCCATCTAATCTCTGACTCTCAGCAAGGCTTTCTGCAGGGCGGTTCTTCTTGGTTGCTGGTGCAAAGAAAGTATCCAGGGTCCTCTTCCTAGAACCGGAAGCCATATTGCTTCAAACCCAGGCTCCTTGCAATTGCAACTCGAAAGAGGCTGGGTCAAAGATCTTGTTCTCATAGAACATAAATCTTGACATCATCAGGAGTCTGTACCTAGCTAGGTACCTAGATGGTGGGATGGATGGTTGTCTTATCGTAATCGGTGCCGAGGCAGTAACAAGAGGACCAAGATAAGATTGGGTTCTGTGGTCGTATAAACAGACTTAGACTCAGACTCAGACTCGGACTCAGACTGTCAAGGTTCGATGGTTTTAACAGTAGTGAATGAACGATATCATATACCTATCATTTAGCCATCTTTGAGGCAGAATAGGAGGCTCCCAGAACTACTCCACAGACACCCACTACACCCATTTCACTACACTCACTCACTATACTCACTACACTCACTACAGCCACTACCAACGACGACGAACGACGACGACGAAGGATCTCCGCCAAGCACGAACAGAGACCCCCAGCGGCTCTTTAAGATATCTACTGTACCTACTGTACCTACTGTACCTACTCACATCAACTCGATGGGGTAGTGTAGTGCTGCAAAGTTTCACTCCTCATCACGGTATTTGGAGAGAACGGGTATTGGAAGAGACCTGAGAAGAATCCATGCAGGATGTGCTATCTGGAGACAAGCATCGCACCACACCACACCACACCGTGGGCGATCTGAAGTTCTGGGGTTCTGGAGGAAGATGGTTGGATGCCATCGCTCCTCAATGACAACAGGATAAAACGTATGCAGGTATTTTTGCCTACGAAGTACTGTGTATGTGGCCCATGTACCTACCTCTGGCACTCTGGCACTCTGGCACTCTGGCACTCTGGCACTCTGGCACTCTGGCACTCTGGCACTGGCATGTGCTCGTCTGGTATACTTATATACTTACTCATATGGTATAGGTATAGTATATTGTGCAGGTAGGTTGGATACTTGGATAGTGGCAGTTAGCCTTTTCACCCAGTATGCCTTGCCCACCCTTAGCCCTTAGAGTGTAGCTACGCTCCCCATATCTTATACTTTATTAGGCAGTTACGAGAGCCTCACCTATGCCATACGCCATACACATACGCCATGGCTTGGCTTGGCTGAGTGACAACTATGCCTCTCGTGCTGTCCTCTTATCTCCTGCCTCTCTCTATCAACTTCTCGTCTCCTCTCCTCTGCTCTCCTCTCCGCTGCTCTCCTCTCCGCTAGCATATATACGGAGTCTTCTTTGTACATTCGAGAATTACTGCACAGTCTAGCCTATCGTACGCGACTGGCCCATATCTCCGCTGTCACTTTCTCAGCCTTGCGGTGGATATCGGGCTTCACTCACCTAGTATTGGGAGAAATACGGCGACGACGTGGGGTTGCCGAGGGCTCAGCCTCTCTTCTGAAATATTCATGGCCACTTGCCTTTTGTCCTATATCAGTATTGCTTCGGGTGTCGGTAGCTCCAACAAGAATTTCCTTGCATTGTATCAGATGGCAGCATATCTCTTGCCATACTGGCCGGGCAAGATGGAGATGCTACCAAATTTGAACATTGACCCAGTTGATCCAAACTCCACGACAAAATCAGATGGGAACGGTACAAGCTCGGAATCAAGTCCACAAAATCACTCTTCGTCTAAGGCAGATGATAATCTACATAATTCAGGGTATTCTGAAAAAGTGGATGGCCTATGGAACGCATTTTACGACACCCCTATGGTCGAGAATTGTTCTGGGAGGGCTGAAGCCAGCTCATCTGATTCAAGACAAAACCAAATCCTAATGGAATCTACTCACAATGCTGTCTCTGGCTGGAAAATTTTCCAGCCACCTCGGGAACTTCTCAACGTGCCTCCTGGCACATCTCCGGAGATTGAAAGCATACTGGGAGTTTCTGTAGAAAGGCTGCAAGCTCGGCTTGTCGAGGAGGATCGTCTGCGGGATGAGCAACTGAGAGCTCAGGAGCAAGCTTCCAGAGCAGGAGAAGATGAGCCGAGAGAAATTAATTCAAGAGCTCGAATGTCCAAGGGAAAGCAACGAATGACTCCAACAGATGTGCACCCATTAGGAGGAGCCGCCGTGAGACTACTGACTATTCCTCGTTCTCGCCCATGCTGACTGACTCCAGAGCCCTCGAGAGCCTCGAGAGCCTCAATCGCCGACTGGTTCAGGCAGCAGCATGAGCCACACGACTGTTTTGATGGCATCTTCTTCTCAAGACTCTGGTTATGTGTCAACTATTCCCGACTGTTTACCACCGGCGAAATGGTCATTTCGTCATTTTCGGCCACGTATTAGCAGTTTCTTTCGACGCAGCCGCAGAACAAGCCGAGATCGTATATCTCAGGTTTCTTCAGTTTCCGTAACAGTTACCAAGTAAGTAGTTTGATTTGTGCTTTGGATACAACCTAATAGGGCTAGGGAATGTGTTTCGTGTCTTGAAGACTTTGACACCAAGCAGCTTGTGCCCCTGAGCTGTCATTTTTACTGCCAGCCATGCTTTACACAATTCATTGAGTAAGTTGCCACCAATCTCTGATTTTTTGTATCAAGGCTGATAGTTCTAGAAATGCAATGTCATCTGAGAACCATTGGCCACCAAAATGTTGTCTTAATGAACTCCCACACGAGACAGTTTTAGCTCACCTGAACATCAAGTTGCAGCCACGATACAAAAATATCCTAGAAGAACGTTCCATTCCAGCAGGCGAGCGAATTTACTGTTCCAAGGCCACATGCGCATCCTGGATTCCACCTCGTCACATCGACAAATCCGTCGCCCTCGCTCGCTGTCCCTCCTGCCGCCAAAAATCCTGTACAACCTGCCGCGGCGCCTATCATTCCAGCGGCGACTGTCCCGACGATCCAAACATGCGTGCCACCCTGGCCTATGCCACCGACTCAGGCTGGCGCCGTTGCTACAGCTGCAACGCCCTCGTCGAGCACAACCAAGGCTGCCTGCATATGACATGCCGCTGCAAAGCACAGTTCTGCTATGTCTGTGGTACGCGCTGGCACACGTGTGGGTGCACGGATCAGCAGCTTGGGGCGCGGCTTGCTGAGGCTGCGGCGAGGAGACGGAGCGTGCAAGCGCAGGAGCAGGCAGGTGTGGCGGCCGCCGCGGCGAGAGAGAGAGCGGAGAGAACTAGACAGGCGCAGGAGGAGGCCATGGCGGAGGAGCTGAGGGAGATTCTGCAGCTGATTGATGATTTTGAGCTCGAGGAGGCCACGAGGCTTGCTGAGGAAGCTGAAGCTGAGAGGGCGCTTGCATTGTCGTTGAGACAGCGGAGGGAGGAGGAACGGCTGCAAGCTATTGGGCGGCATTTCGACAATCTGCGCGAGGAGATGGAATTTGTGCATTCGGTGCAGAAGATCGCGATGCTGGATCGATACGAGGCGGAAAGTGAAGCAGCGAGGAAGGATGGGGCCATGAAAGGAGAATTTGAGATGAAGCTTGAGAATACATATCGGGAGAACCTACGAACAGCGGAGGCAGAGGTGGATAGTATACGGGAAATATTCCAAGGTGACGCTGCGTTGGGGAAGTGGCCAAGTACTGAGGCCATGCTGCAAGCTATGGCTAACTTTAAGGCGGACACTGAGAAAGCTACGAGCAAGATTGCGGGAGTGCAAAGCTGGTATAAGAGGGCGAAGGAGAAGGCGGAGGCCATCAGTGAAGCGTTCAGGGAGGTCAAGGAGGAGGAGCTTGAGAGGAAACGGCAGGCGGATCAGAGGTGGATGGCGGAGGTGGAGAGGGTGAGAGGAGAGATGTTGCAGGAGATGGCGGCGGTGGAATATGCGAGGTTGGCGGAGGAAGGGGAATGGGAAGTTGAGGTGTAGATTTTTGGACTTTTTGTATCAGATTTTTGGTTTGGGTCCGACGGACATCAGACTCACACTTTTCACGTCAACTCGTTGGCTCTGGAAGAGGCGTATATATGGCATGTTTTGGGTTCATGGTTCTAACATGTTACAGTATATGTTATAGACATTAGTATCTTATTATCATAGTGTTTGGCTATCACTGTGGTTGAGCATCTCGGCTCATGATTTATGTCGACGACTTGCATTCGGCTCTAAGACGACGCTCAGGGTTCCGTGTGGCCAGCTCACCTCCGTCTCCAGAAGGAAGAGATCTGACCGGCAGCATTTCTGAACGAGACTTCTCACCCGCCGTCGTGGCGAGGGTAGAGCAGAGTACATGCATGCATTGGCGTTAAGTGGTCCGTCCATAGGCGTTAAGCAATCTTAGGTTCGACGGCGACGTCTCTTGTGAGCGGAATTCCGTAATTAGACTCAGCAAGGCATCCTCTCCCCTGGTACAGCACACATCCACCGGGCATATAAACTCTCCTCCTGCGGGATGATTGACAGGCCGAGCAGATCAGATCTGGTGGTGGTGAAGCTGTGTTGACGTTGTCCCAGGGGCTCGGGCTGAAGATGCGCCGACGGCGTATTTATGCCTGACTAAGCGGCCAAGCCATACATGTCGTGTTCCTCCGACGACCAAGGGAATGGTGAATTCACCAATCCAGCCCTCACTTACAACGTACAACGGTAATTAACTAATGTCTCTCGTCTTACATCCTGTGTACTGTTCTTGGCTTTTGATATTCTAATCTGCGTACTGTTCTTGGCTTCTGATATTTCTAACCTGCGTCACTCTCTGTCCTGCAACGAACACCAGTCAGCCAGTCAGTCAGTCAGCCACTGACTGCTTCCTGCATTTGCAAGGGCGGCCTTCATTGTCAGCCTCAAGCTCAAGCCCTCAACCACACCCCCCTTCCAATGTCATTGCCCTGATATGAATTCCTTTCTCTTCCCACGCAAGCATGTCTGACTTGTTTCTGCCCGAAAGCATACACGGAGGACAGTTAAGTGCGGGGATGGGCGCCGGAATCAAGCTGTAGTAAGGCTGAAGTGAGCCGGGCCCCTCTCATTCTCACGCGGATTCTACGGGAAAGGCCGTGAGAGACAATCTCGTGGCGCTGATCTGACGCAATGGCTTTGGATCCATCGCATTGCTAAGCTGAGTCTTGGGGATGGCGCTGACTGAGGTGGAGTGGAGTTGAAGGCATGCTAGACTGTTGCTCCGTCGTCCATGTTCGATCAGGGGTCAGTCTTCGTCAGACTTGCTTGTGATGAGATCAGAGAGTATATGGCTAGGGAGCTGGACTTGAGTATTACTTGCAATATATATGTAGGTGCTGTTTCGACTTCAGAGTATCCCTTCCTCTGCTTGGACATTCAGATTCCGGCGGCTTTGCTTATATGTCTTTGTACCACTGCGTGGTTGCTTTGTTCATCTTTCTATAAACATATTGCAAAAAAAAGAAAAAAAAAATGTCGACCACTTCAGGAAACGCCATCGATGTGGAGAAGGATTTCCCCAAGCCGACTCCTGTCTATCTCGACGTCGAGAAAAAGGCCGACCGAGATGTCTCTGAGACAACATCAGTATCTGGAAATGATACAGTCACCGAGGAGAAGATTGAGGCTGCAGAAGCAGTCGAGACTGCACCCCCACGAACTGTCACTGGCTGGAAATGGGCAATTGTCGTCGTCGCCATTCTGAGTTCCATCTTTCTCTTCGCCCTAGACAACACGATTGTCGCCAATATCCAGCCCGCCATCATCGCCGACTTCAACGCGATCCAGAAACTGCCATGGCTAACGGGGGCCTTCCTGATCGGCTCTGCCTCGACGAACTTGGTATGGGGAAAGATCTTCGGCCAGATGGAATCAAAATGGACATATATAATCAGCGTACTCATCTTTGAAGTCGGCTCGGCGCTCTGCGGTTCCGCTCCGACCATGAACGCTCTCATTGTCGGCCGTGCCATTGCCGGTGTTGGCGGGAGCGGCATGTATGTCGGTGTCATGACGCTGCTCTCCGTCACAACAAGCATCCAAGAACGTCCCATGTACGTCGGTTTGACGGGCCTTGTCTGGGGCATCGGCACCGTTCTCGGACCCATCGTGGGAGGTGCATTCACAGAATCCTCCGTTGGATGGAGATTTTCCTTCTATTTAAACTTGTTTTTCTGTGCCGCCTTCGCGCCCGTCTACCTCTTCATGATCCCAACGTTCGACCCTCGAAAGGGCGTTCCCGTGCTGCGACGCTTTAAGGAGGTCGACTGGGTTGGCACCGTCATTCTCGTCGGAGCCTTCGTCAGTGGTATCATGGCCCTTTCCTTCGGTGGCATCCTGTACGCCTGGAACAGCGGCCAGATCATCGCCTGCTTCGTCCTCTCCTTTGTGCTTTTCTCCGTCTTCGCCGTCCAGCAGGAACTGGCCATCTTCACGAACGCCGCGCACCGCATCTTCCCGGTCCAGTTCCTCCGAAGCCGCACGATGATCCTGCTCTTCTGCGAGACGGCTGCTGCATCCGTCGGCATCGTCGTGCCGCTCTACATGTAAGGCCCCCTGCCCTGCGCCTTGCTTGTCACCACAGCCTCCTAACACACGCAGGATTCCCCTCTTCTTCCAATTCACGCAAGGCGACCGCGCACTCGCGGCCGGCGTGCGCATCCTGCCGTACATCTGCGTGATGGTCTTTGCCTGCATCGTCAACGGCGCCGCGCTCTCCAAGTACGGGCTCTACATGCCCTGGTACCTCGGCGGCGGGGTGCTCTTCATCATCGGGTCCGCGCTCATGTTCACCGTGGACCTCGGCTCCTCGGCGGCCATGGTGTACGGGTACACGATCATCATCGGGCTGGGCGTAGGCTCCTTCTGCCAGACGTCGTTCGCCGTCGCGCAGGGCAGCGTCCAGGCCGCCGACATCCCCAGCGCCGTGGGCTTCATCACCTGTGGGCAGATCACGGGGATCACGATCAGCATCGCGATCGCGAACAGTGTGTTCCTCAACGAGGCGGAGCGCGGGATTGCGGCGCTGCTGCCGAGCGTGCCGCAGGACCAGATCCAGGCTGCGATTGCGGGTGTGGGGAGCCAGCTGGTTCAGACACTGCCGCAGGAGGTGAGGGCGCTGGTGCTGCATGCGATCGTGACCGCAATTAGTAAGACGTATATTGTGTGTATTACGGGCGGATGTGTGGCGGTTGTGCTTAGTATCTTCTTGAAGAGGGAGAGGCTGTTTGTGGCACCTGTTTTGGCTTGAGAGGAGGGGATTGGTGATGGAGGGAGATTGGATGCCCAGATATTGGAGAGATTGTTTGATTTGATTTTGTAGCTTGGATAGATGGACGGATGGATGGGTCGGCCCTTAAGTATGGCGTTGCTGGTAGAGGAGGGAAGAGGTGACGATATAGACAGGTAGGTAAGATGCATATATTTATTTGACCCCCTAATATAATCTCCTTCAAAACAGACAATCTCCCTGGTGGATGTCGGACTGAAACATGCTACATCTTGAAGTTCCCCAGTGTCACACTGTCATGTTTGGTATATAAATACCGCCAACCCACCCGTCAGTGACACAACAACCAAAATTATCAAATGATCTACATGGGACGTTACGGGTGTGCTCTCGCAACCCACAGCCACAAACAAAGCATCCATGACCGCGTTCCCCCTCCTCAGCCTGCAGATTCCCTGAGCATCTCTTACTCCCACCACTCCTCTCGCCGGCTATCAGTGCCCACCTCTCCGAATCTTTGCCGCCGGTGGTTTTTGCCTTCGTGAATTCGCCTGTCGCCGGTAAGGATTGGCTCACTGTTGAGACCATGCACTTGATATGCTGATCTCGCCTTGCTGTTACGAGTTCGGCAGACAAGAGATGAGGTCGAATAGTTAAGTAGCATGAGATGAAGTATATATGCTAAATATCCTAATGTTAATACTTCTGTGTACTGAAGGTAATAAGGTATACTTAGGTCACCTAGTTAATCCCATTGAAAAGGATGGTTACAGAGAACATGTATTTCTGTAGGTCAAGCTTTAGAAGAAGATATGTTTTGGTCTTTCTATATGCTTATTTACACTCTAGTCCACTCCTACCTAGGTACATACATATATATATATAATTATAATTTATAGGGGTAGGATCTGATGTCAGCTTACGCGCTAAAGAGAGCAGCATCACACATCGGCCATCCCGCAGCCAACGCCAAGGCCAACGCCAAGGCCAACACCAAGACCAACAACACCAACGAGACATTCCATGCACTGTATACTGTACACTGCATACTCTACATATACATACGTATACTGTACACGATGAGTTCCTGTTGTGGTCCATACATAGACTGCCACTCTGTAATCTGTACAGACCTGCACCGCCTGCCCTCAGCCATCACCCAGCTGCCATGCCGCTTTAAGCTAGATGAGGCTCATTATCATTCTTCCCATCCTCATCCTCATCCTCATCCTCCTGACATGAGATGAGATGAGATGAGATGAGATGACATGAGATGATGTGCTTACATATCATATCCCATAATAGATTTACATAGGTTTGCCTGTCTTTCATTCTGTCCATTCCTTCTTCCTAGTCTCCATCTTCGTCTCCATCTCCATCTCCATCTCCATCTCCATCTTCGTCCTCCTTTCATTGTTCTCGTCCAACCTTCTCTTTGTCTGTCCCACGTGTCCAAAACATCCATACATCCCTCTTGTGTATCCATACTCTACTCTCTTCTTTCATCTGTCCATATGTCCATATAGCCGTTTCCATTTCAATACCCGAGAGACCAGAGACTGGAGGTTTCCTAGCAAAGTACTATCAGTTAACATGTTTTCATTAAGGCTTCTGCGAGGAGCGACAGTACTGGCAGCCTTGGCATCCGCTCAATCGACGACGACGACGACGACGACACCATCACATACAACACCAACACAGACACAACCCCCTGCCACACATACTGTCAAGGTCGGACCTGTGAGGAACCCCAATCAGCCCTTTGCTCAAGCCAAACCTCATACTGATGATGAACAGGATGGACATACCTTTGTTCCAGACACTGTCTACGCAAACGTCTCCGATGTCATTCGCTTTCACTTCTTCCCAAACGAACATTCGGTCGCCAGAGCCGAATATCTGATGCCGTGCCAGCCAATTGACTATACAACTCCGGGCAAAGTGGGCTTCTGGAGTGGCTTCGAGCCTGTTACGACGCCAAGGGCAGATGTAAATTATCACACTTGAAGCATCGGCCAATTTCTACTCTAACAATTATCGTAGGGTCCCTTTTTCGACGTCACAGTGAACGATACAGAGCCGATATGGTACTACTGCTCCCAAGTAGGGGCCTGTGTACCCGACGCCATGGTCGGCGTGATCAATCCTGTAAGCCATCCTTCCCTCTCATTAAACGCGTCATCCTGACCCTCGTCCCCAGAACGATACACAAACCTTAGCCGACCAAGTTAAAGCCGCAAAAAAGGCCAAAGTCCAGCTCAGCCCCGGCGACCCAGTTCCATCCGAGGGCACCGCAACCCCAACTCCCATCGCCACAGCTTCCCACGGCCTCTCCACCGGCGCCATAGCCGGCATCGCAGTCGGCGCCGTCGTCGGCGTCGCTCTCCTCGGCGGTCTCCTCTACCTCTTCGGCAGGAACCGCACCCTCACCTCCGTCCTACGCTACTCGCGCCCCCCACCCGGCCACACCGCCCCCATCCCCTCCGTCGGCGATTCCAACTCCCCCTACATGCCGCCCTCAACACCCTATTCCCCGGCCTACCCCCAGGAGAACAAACTCGCGCCTCTGCCCTCGCCCAACCAGGCCAACGCGCACGAATCCTGGACGTCCGGGCCCACTGCCGCCACCACCGTGCGTAGCGCCTCCCCCGACATGAGCGAGGCGGGCTACGCGCACAACGCGATGATGTCGCCGAACTCGTTCGTCGCGGGCTTCGCGCCGCAGCACCACAGCTACAGCCCGATGACGCAGGGCGCGCAGCCGTGGAGTCCCGGCGGCTTCGGCTACGCGCAGTGCAGCCAGGTGGCGCAGAGCCAGAACCACGAGATGGCCACGGGGCAGGAGGTGGCAGCGGCGGACCGGCTGGTGGGGCAGCAGGGCCAGGTGCAGGCGCAGGGAAATAACGGCTACGTGACCGTCCCAGTCCAGGAGCTGCCGTGAGGCATCGATGGCGTGGCGCAAGGCGTTGCGTTGCGTTGCGTTGCGCTGCAGTATCGACCACGTTCGTGCTCACTACTCCCATTTCCTTTTCATCCCTCCACATCGCATCCCGAGCGAGGCATGCTTGATAGCCGGGAAGCTGACGCGGTTGTGTAAACAGACAGTATCCCATCCCGCAGTACCACGGGGCGCCTGTCGAGCTCGACGCGCAGACCAGCGAGGTGGATCGGGCGCGGGCGCTGAGTTTCACGGAGGGGGGCGAGGCGAGGGAGGCGGTTGTGAGGCTGGAGGATAAGAGTCCGACGACGCATAATCAGTAGTTAAGGTAATGAATGGACTTGGAGTGCGCGTAAGGGTCATGGTTTTATTGCATCTGTCTGTCAAAATGGGCTTGTGTGGTTGCAGGTTGGCATATATCCAGTGGGCGTCTGGAGCCCCTCTATGTTGTTTTTGTAGGCTGCGAGGCGAGGTGAGGCGAGGCCGAAAGGGGCTGTGCTGGGAGGGAAGAAATGGGGAGAGATTCCTAGCTACTAGATCATCACTGCAATGCAAATACGTCCGTTGAAGTTGCCCAAGGTTCCCTGGGACTTGAACGACGGATGAGCGGGAGACTCCCCAAGAAGACGCATGCAGGCGCCAGGCGCTCATCTCGTCGTCGAGCCGCGAGGTGGGATGTCGACGCGCTTTTCTGACAGGGAAGGCCGTGGTGAGGTGAGGTGAGGTGAGGTGGATGTGTGTTGTGTCCTAGACCCCTCGTTGCTGTGAGCTGGAAATGGCCGGCCGGAAACCGAGGGACTGTGATGTCATGTGTTTTTGGGCAGTTGCAGGCACGGAGGAGTGGATTTCACGTCTATGCCGTTGCGACGCGCCGTCGCATCCTTGCTGTCGAGATTGGGGCCGCCCGGGGGGGGAGGGGGAGACTTGGGATTCTGGAATGGTGATGCACGACCTGAAATCATTGCGCGCAGGACTAGCAATATGAGTGGGCAGCAGCGCCGACGATCGAACAGTAGGCCAAGTCCGCTTCATTTCCGCGACCTCTACATCGCCCCGTCGACCTTCGCAAAGGCCACCTCCCGCGGGATCCTAAAACTCGCGCAAAACATCCGCTTCAGCGGCGCCACATCCCTCACGTCGTGTATCCTGACCTGCCCGTCCGCGACCTCGCCCGCCATCCTCGCCTTGTCCCTCCGATCGCCCTCGACCTTCTCCACCGAGCCCTCAAACACCATCTCCGCGCCCAGCATCTCCGACACGACCCCCGCGATCTCGTGCCCCTCCCTCACATTGTCCTCCGACTTCGTGCTGAAGCAGTGCACATGCACCATCGGCAGCCGCGCCGCCGTGTGCGGCGCGAACAGCCCCTCGCGCCCGGCATACAGGCCCCTGAACGCCGGCAGGAACGACAGCGCCGACGCGGGGAGGTTCATGACGAAGTGCGAGACGGTGGCGGGGATGGCGACGACGGTCGGCGGCGGCGTCGGCGGGCGGCCCTGCGTGCGGCTGAAGCGGGCCACGCGGCCGGGGATGCGCAGCTGGTTCTGGCCCGTGCGCGACAGCTCGAGCAGCTCGGCCGCGCACTGGCGGATGAAGGCGTGGCCGTCCGTGTTGAAGGCGCGCACGTAGTCGCCGACCTTGTTGCGCGCGATGGCGTCGCGCAGCGCGGCGACGCTGTCGGGGTTGAGGTCGTTGGCCCACACGAAGACGCCCTTCTTGCCGGCGGGGACGGCGAAGGGGCCGACGCCGGCCATGACGTCGCAGACCACGTCGCCGGGCTCGAACATGGCGACCAGCCGGCGGTGCTCGGTGTTGAGCCGCGAGTTCCAGTAGACCTTTGCGTAGTCGAAGCGGAAGGTGCACTCCTCCTCCTTGATCTCGACGTTGAGGTCGTCGGGGCCGGCGAGGACCTCGTAGGAGAAGGTGCGGAAGGGGGACGTCTCGCCGACCACGTCGATTTTGTTGATCACGGTTTTGACGGTGGGGTTTTTGTCCATGAGGACTTGCGCGATGAGGGTTTTGTAGGGGAGGTAGGCTTCGCGGATGTTGAGGTGGGCTGGGGGGCCGTTAGTAGTTGTGGATATGGGGAGTGTTGGAGCTCTGCGTACCGACATGCCCAACCAGGCTGAAGCCGACGGGGATTTCTTGTTGTTCGTCTTCCGGTAGTATGGACTTCATTATATCAACTAGACGCTGTCAGCCGGCTGTTTCGCGGCACAGGGACTCTCAACGTACGTACGGTAGTTCCAGTAGTCGTAATCAAGCGTCAAGTCATACGGCGTCAAGCTCAGCTCCTTCGCCTCCACCGCCCGCTGCAGCACCGCGCTCCACGTCGCCGGATCGTCATGCTTGACCTTCGGCTGCAGCAGCACGCACTTCGCTCCCGTCGCCGCCAGCGCTGGGTCCGGATCGATCCTGACGGCCGACACCCTGTCCACCCGCAGCAGCTCCTTCGTTCTATCCAGCTCTCCCCGCCATTTCGATATCGACTTGTGATCCGCGATCCGCGCCGCGGCGATGGGGAAGGTCTTGGAGAAGAGGCTCCGGTCGAGGATTGCGCTGGCCGATCGGACGATGGGAGGGCGGAACATCTGCTCTGTAGTTGCGCTTTGATCGGACTGCCGCAAGGGATCAGTATACTGCCGTCAGAGGAATATGGGATACGTACCATCGTATGCAAAGAGAGGTATGGTAGGGCAGTATGGACTTGCGACTGTGGACGACTTTAGAAATTTGGGCTCGCGTGCCGCAAGGCTGACACGCTAGACACGAGGCTGGCAGGGGATCTTCAGCCTCGAGTCGCGACTTAGACGTCAAATGGTGCCAACGAGCGAGCAGAAGTCGAGCGAAGTCGAAAGGGAGGATCCGTCACAACGAGCAAATGCAACAAGAACTGCATTAAAAGGCTCAATAATAAATATGGGATGCATATCATCAAAATTTATACATGTTTCCCGAAATGGAAATAGAAGACACCAATTTTAATCATCGAGTCAAGGTACGGACGCTGAGTTTTAGGTCATGCATTTGGCGTCAAAAGGGTGCCATCTACGAGATTGTCTGTCCATCAGTCCCAAAGCCTCCCCTCCCGTCAGCTCCAGCCCGACGATATAATACATGTTGCTTCCTCCGACGAGCAAACACCCAAAAGAAAACAACGGAATACATGAATATAAGCGCAATGCGCCCTCACTCACACCCACACCTAGTACAGTACGTCCCCTCTAAACCTCCCTGGGCCCGACGCCAGATGATGCAGGTCCATGCCATGCCATGCGGCAGAAATGAGAACACCGAATGGGTTGATAATTGGAAATCAATAAGATAAAAGGTCCTTCTGAGCCCAGTCTCTAGTCTCCGACTCGCGTCGTGTGCGCCCCTTCATGCTCATGACGCGTTGATCGTATTTTTCCAGCGACATTATGGATTATATGGTACAAGAAGATAGGCGTTGTCGTGTAGTATATGTGCGAACGGGGCGTGGGTATCATGGCCCATCGAGGGCCGACAGTGAGGACATATCTTGGATGTGACCTTGGAGGAAATTGGGTATTTCTGGGCAATTGCTTTCAGGCAAGGCCCTGGTGAGTCGTTCGTCTAGAGCTTTACTTTTTGGCCTGTGATCTTGAACCAGATGACCGCAACGATCTCCTCTTTGAACAACTCCCAGTAGTTGCGATTCAAGAGATTGCTCAGCTCTCGGTAATTGTACATCTCTCCCCAGCAATCGCGGCCCCACTCGCAGCCAGCCATGTTGACTAGAAAATCGCGGTCTTTCTGGTCGTAGTGGATTTGGGAGTCGATACCGTTGTCTTTACAGGCGTCCGGTGGGAAGGAATTGATCTTGCGTTGCTCAATGAAGGCCGTGTGTGGCCTGATCCATGGCTGAGCCGTGTATAAGAACTCCAGCGCATCTTGCTCCTTGTGCTCCCACTCCATGTGCTTCTGCTCGTAGCTTACTGGATCCCACCAAACATCGAGAAGTCGGTCAGTCCATGGACTGCGCTTGACGAAGAAAGAACCAAGGTTGAAGCCGCCACAGTCTTGGGGCACTATCAAATTGATCGACTTGGATTTACCGTCGCCGACGGGTGAGAGTGACTCGGCGTCTAGGTATTTTTCGGTGAATGGGTGGCTTATATTAAGCGGATTGTAGTGATTAATATCGCGGTATGTATTGCCTTTGAGATTATTGAAGATGTGCGATTGGAGCGAGTAAGATGGCTCCATTATGAAGGTATTGAGGTCAAGCCACCAGAACCTGTATTCGTCAGTAACTCTAGCCATGCATCTGCTTTAAAGGACCTACCACTCAGCGTCGGGATACTTCTGCAGGCAATGCCTGATAGTATCGACCTTCTCCCAACTCTCACGCCATTCGTGTGCGTACCGCTTCTTCGTGCTCATGTCCACAATCTCCAGGTCATAGCCCCATCTGTCTGCGTATCGTCGTTTGTTTCGTACGCTGTCTCGCTCAATCGCCCATTCTCTTGGGCCCTTCCATTCCATTACTCCACCTCCTTGATTGGCTGCTAAAATGATAACAAACTTCTTGCCTCCTCCCAGGAATGACGCTCTACGATACCAATAGTGCAAAGCTATGACGGTCAGCGTTTTCAACGTAACTGTATGCATGAGACTCTTGGAGAGACTCACGGGTGCTATAAAATAAGATGATTGCGAATATAAAGGCGAATGCGATTAATGACCGAGTCCTGAATCTTTGAAACGTCTGCAGCGCAAAATTTATTACTCGTCCGAGTTTGCTGTTTCTGTTGGGAAGCCACCGTCCTCGTCCCAGTTTCTCCTTCTCGGCATAGCTATACTCGTCTGGGGTGACCACAAATTTCGGCAGACTACTCGAGATGCTGCGCATGTGTCGACTGAAGAAGCCGTTGTTTTTCGTTGCGAATGATGGATAGCCTCCGTTGACTGCTGAACTCTTCTTCCTCGCACCATCCCACGTCACTGGAGTGCCGTTGCCGTTGCCATTGCCATTCGCCGCTCGCAAACCCGTAGCCGGACTGGACCTGCCACTGCTCTCCGCGAACTGGGTCGTGAGTCCTGGACTGGACCATCCCCCATCGTCGTTGGGCGAAGGCGGGCGTGAGAGCGACATTGATGGATTCAACAGGTTCGGTGTGCCTAGACATATTCGTCAGCACAATCTCGCAGATGAGCGCAGATTTATTGGCCCATTGATTTGACATACCTGGGATTGGGGCGAGCGTCGAGCCTCCACCTCGTGAAGAGAGATTGTTCGCGTCCTGAGTGTTCAGATTCTGGAGGCTTGCTGCTGACGAGCGCCTCCTGCGATGCGAAAATGTCGAATCTAGCGACGTGGAGGAAGCCAAGACTGGATTAGAGGTAGCCACGACGAAGAGCGAGAGAGGCACCAGAAGGTCAGCGACCGTCTGGTGTTGTAAATATGGTTGTTGGTCGCGTGGGTGGAGGCTTTCGATTTCCGACTTTCGGGGAGTACGAGGGGGGACGGGGGGAAGGGAGGAAGCAGAGGGGGTGATTTCAGAGGGTACAGAGGGCACACGTATGTAGATGTGCCGTCGTCCGTTTCCGTTTCTCCTCTGCGCCTGCTGTACACGACGAGTGTTGAAAGACAAAAACCAAAAGCAAGCTCCTCCTCCGATGGAACAGTCGTCAGTCAGTCGTATTGTTCGGTCGTCGCAGTTGCATTTGCTCGCTCGAAGTGAGTGAAAAGTGGGCGGATGAGAGGTGCTGTAGAAATGTAAAGGCGGAGTGGAGAGCTGCGCCAAGCAAGGTCTTTCGTATGTATATTCCACGCTTATTTTGTGGGCCAATTTCAATATGTCGCGATCAATCGCAAGATCTTCGTACTCATGGAGGAGCAGCGGTCCTTGTCGTTGTACGAGAACGAGAATTATACGAGAAATCGAGAAACAACTCGACGATGATCCCGTCGGGAGTGTACAGTGTAGTGTGCAGCAGCAGGAGATCCAAACTGAAGTCGAAGTCGAAAGTGCGAAGGTCAAAAGGATACCTGTGAAGTGCTGTGGCCTCCCTTTACAGATATTAAGCTTTAGAGAAATTGCATTGTTTTTTTTGGACGATTAGGAAAGATTGGAATCCTGGCAATGGCGGCAATGGCCATGGCAATGATGGGCAATGGCATGTATGGTTGGCTCGGACAGCTGTACTGTGGATGTGTTAACAGATTGCTACAGTAGTATCTGTGGATGTGGGCTGGGTTAGGGAGGTATTGGGGTACCTCATTTGGAGCACGATCCCCTGGCATTTCGAGGTACCTGTCTATAGTAGGGACGGAAAGGGGCAGAATACTAAGTACCGTAATTAGAAAAAAATGGAGATTCTAATCAGATTGAAAGGTACTGTACAGAGTATTTGTATAGTATGTATGTATGTATGTACATATAATACATACAGAATATCAACAATCCCCTATTTACTCCGTGATCCCCCCCTGGGGGAGTATGGTCATCATATAAATGTAGGATACTGATACTATACTGATACGATACTGATACTAACTATACTATAGCTAGGTTCTTCACCACTCTTCACCACTAAAGGCCACAAAGGCACAAAGGGGTGTTCCAGTGCGCCGTCCCAGTCATTACATATGTACAGTACATCGATCGCTCTGTTGACTGACCGATCATGCTTTAAAAATGGAGAGGTGGAGAGCTGGAGACGTGAAGAGGTGGAGAGTAGACAGTATACAGTATACAATAGCAGATATAGTACGTACATACATAGCAGTACAAAGTACTTGTTCTATATTAGCTTATCTCACAGATACGAATGATACGGATCAGGCTAGCTCCTTGCAACTCAGCAAGTTTGACAGTTGTCAGGCATTGTCAGGCATTGTCAGGCATTGTCAGGCATTGTCAGGCAATTCGCAGCCTGGTCAGATTCATGTCATGTGATCGATCATAGAGGAATGTCTATATTACGTAATCTTTCTGTTCTCAAACACACATGGACCTCTCATCATATCTCACAACGCTCATGATACTCCTACACTGTATACCATATAATAAGGTATATACCACACTATACGCACTCTCGATGATGTCGACCGATTACCGACCGACCAGATGAAACCTACCTGCCGACATACCTACGTACCTGCTCAGTCTGTGCTGCTGTACAGCGCATATGCATGCATACTGTATACGCAGTATGTAGGTATGCACCTATGCTATGCTACCAGCTGTATATCATGAATTCGGAGCTCTGATGACCTGCCCTGACTCTGTGTCTCACATACTCCGTATGATGTATGTACTCTACAGTACTATACAACACAGTACAATAAATAGAGAATGCTGGCCCAATCATGCCCTCTCCACCTTGGCCATCATGATGAGCCTGCCGCTGTTTGGGCTGTTAAGCGCCAACCATTCGTCGACCGCCCAAATTAGGACATTCGGCGCCTACCTCGACCTCCTCCAACCATCAACGAGCGAGCAACGATGGAGACCACATCAGATGGCCATGGAGAACATAATAACCAATATACAGAGATTGCCGTCGAATGGGATGAAGGACAGGACGAAATAAGTATGGAGCAGGTGGGACACTCACTTCTCCTTGGCAGATGGCAGATGGCATAGACGCGCCTGACATCTCTCATGGCATGACAGACAAGCCATCACAGCCATTCTTCCTTTCCTTCTTTTTCTTCCTCTCCTCCTCCTCCTCTCCTCTTCTTCTCTGTTGAATCTTAGCTCTGGTCTTTGTTGTGGCCTGGTTACGAGACCACGCGTTCGTTACTTTCCTTGTTTCCAATTTCCACGCTTCTTTGTCCCTCCACAATGCGAAGTCACAAAAGCCCGCCACAATAGGCAATGGACAATAGACAATAGACAATCGTCAATGCCTCTCGTTTATCAATATCAATACCTTTGTATTATTCCACTACGCCTTCCCTTTACCTCGAGAATTCCTTTTCATTTTTAATATACGTCCTCAGATCTACAATTTATGTCTCGGGAATACTTGGACATATGCGAAACATTCATCATCGATACTTTCCAACCATTCAATATTTGCTTTGCTCAGAGGAGGCATGACTTGATAGCAGGCCTCGCCGCAACTATAACGAAATTTACTACGAACTCGACGTCAACATGCCCGAACCGATGCGATCATTGCAGATGAGGCAGAACTCGGAGGCCGACGCACGCAAAGATGACTCGATGCCACAAGCCCGCAATAATAATCCCTTCGATACGCCCTTCGATGAGGATAATGAAGATGCGGGATCCACTGACGAAGAATATGAGATTGCGACCGGAGCTCAGGGGGATAAGCCCAACACTTCACGAATGACACAATGGCCGACGATCCCCACTTCTGTCACGCCGGCACCCTTCCCACACAAGCCTCAGACGAGGACAAGAAAGTCCGTGAAGCGCTATTCTGTACAAAAGCCTACAAGAGAGAAGTCGAGACAGAGGCAGAAGAGACAAAACGAGAGGGCCGGGATCAAGGTCATTACAAATTTCTCACGACATCATGGTCCAGCGCCGGTAGTCAAGCAATCACCTGCAAATACAGTGTCAGTGCGGCCAGCTCCAGAAGTTGGCCGCTTTGTTGATTTGGCTGCTCTCCAAGCCCTTGAGAGTCGAGCTCCAAACAACGGAGGTTTTTGGAAATCCTTGCTTGGGACTGCACCGGATGCCGCCACTCCTCCATCACGAACAGCCGATCTCCTTGAACATGGCCGATCTCAAGAAGAAGCTACTAGTGGGCTTACAAGAGGGGTTGGAAGCCGTAGAGCAAAAGATTTGAAGCCTCCATCACTCAATCTACAGGATGATCTGTCTCCAAGTGATCGACCTATTGTTATTGGAATATCGATACCTTCTGCGAAGTTAGCACAACATGTTCCTAGCCCACAAACGGCTGTATCCGAAACTTCCAACATCATCCAAAGTTATGAGACTCGTACTCCAAAGGATGGCGTCCCAGAAACACCTGTCATAATGATAACCCCAGCGGAAGTATCGTATTGGTCTCCGTTCAGTTCTAAAACCACGACTCCGCAGTCACGAAGAGTCCCATCGAGTGTATATTCGAGGCCGGTCAGCTTCTCGTTCGACACAACCCAGTCGTCAAATATCCCTCCCATGCCTCAGCTTCCTCCATCTGTTCTCCAGAGCCAAAGGCATGGAAGAGACTCTGTGGGGACAATATTCTCCGAGGATGAAGAGACACCAATCGAATGGCGCAAGAAATCACGGATATTGTCGTCAGGTACTATTTTCGAGGAGGATGAGAGTCCGATACTTCCACGAAAGAAGCGTGCTGGATCTGATGGCACCATCAGAAAGCACAAAAGCATGCTCTTATCGAATGAAAACCGTACGTCGGTCGGTTGGTGGAATACTGTTGTCTCTCCATTCCTGAGCCGTTCAAATACTTTGTTATCACCACAAACGACTACACAAGAAGAACGGCCACCACTGCCAAGTGTTACGACTAATGGCACCAAGGCTCATGACAACATCGGTGATATAAGCATTTGGGAGAAGTCGTTTTCGCCTAAGTCACCGCTGTCCTCAACCACGATAGCATCTGATGCGTGGTGGGAGAGTCGAAATACCATTGATGGCGGCCCCAAGTGGACGGAAACGGATTTTAAGGTGGATTTCAAGGCTAAAGATGAGATTCACAGGCATAAAGCTCAGGTGTCTGAATCTGCAACTCTTGAGTCTGGAACTCTCCCATTCATGCTCGCTGCTGGCGACCTTGGAGAGGCAGTGTCTTCAACTAACCAAGAGCTGCAACCTTCGGGAAATAGCAATACACCAAACAGTGGTCTTCAGCGAGATCAATCATTGACAGTTCCGTCAAATAGATTTTCCGCGGTCAGCCCATCTGATAGAGAAGCCCCACTCATGCTTGACACCTCTACATTGTCCGCTCCATTCACCACGGGAGACCGGTACAGCATTCAAATATCTCCAGCACATCCAACCACAAATACCACATCCACAACGATGTCTTCGCAGGCTCAGCCTCAAGAGTCTACAGAAAACAGCACACGCTTAGATAACCCACTTCCTCCACCTCCATATTCCCCTCCACGGTCAGACTTTCCAAGACTTCGCGGTATCTATCCTCCAGGCCACGTTTCGGGTCTTCAACCACCTCCGTCTCCAGGGCCACTTTCTCCAGGTCTTCAGCAGGCGATGTCGTCAAGTGGGGCAATTGCGATGACAGAAGTTCCTCTGACACCAGCGCCTCGGAGAGTCATCAATCTAAATTCCGGATACCCAAGCCTACCACCACGAACAGGCAATGCACATCTTAATCCTGTGGATCTTGAAAGAGTATCAGAAAGGGCTCGGAAAGTCGAGGCCAAGCGCCGAAGACATGAGAAGGAAGATGCCATGGCACACAAAGCTGGAGGTTTGTGGCGTGGACGTGGTTGCATTTCCAACAGAGGTTGCTACGGGAGAAGCGGATCAGAGGGTCGCAAGCGAAGAAGATGTTGGTTTGGTGTGATTGCTGGCTTTCTTGCTTTAATCATCTTAATTGTGGTTCTTGCAACCCAGTTAAATCAGACTGCGAGTTCTTCAGTCGATATACCATCACAATGGTTGAACTTGACGGCATTTCCACCGATATATACTGGTGTATCTACGGTAGCTGCTCCAGAGAATACTGTGTCTAATACGGGCTGCGTATACCCCAAGACCGTCTGGAGCTGCGCCCTTCCCAAGGAACTTCAGTCTTCGGTGGCCCCGAACAAGCCTGATCAACCAAATCTGAAGCTCTTTATCCAATGGGATAATAGCAGCGCCGCAAATGCAACCTGGGGTGGACCTACCACTAAGACCACGCCTGTTCGAAGATCTGCTGGAAACGCCGTCACTGCGGGACAACTGATCAAGCGTCTTGTGCTTCAAGCCAGGCAGGCTGTCAAGTTCACACCATCTCCTGCACCGCCTACCTTTGCGGAGCAAGCCTTCCTGGGCAACACCACAGATGGCGTTGTATCTGACAACAAAGCTGGCGAACTAACACCTTTCTACATTAGCTTGCTCGAACCCCAGTCTGAGGCCACGACTCTCGCCCAGTTGTCGAGGAGACAAGTCAACATAACAGGCGAATTCCAAGATTTCAGCAAATCAATTCCACCTCCAGACCTCAAAGCTGACGGCACAGCTGCCGCAGCCAACCTTCTTCCACTCCCGATGCAGCAGCCGCTGCGACTCTTCGACCGAGGACTCCGGACCGAGCACTACGGTTTCTATACCTATTTCTCCCGCTCCATCTTCCTCAAGTCAACGGCCCTGCTCAATGCCACCAACGCAGGCGACGGCGAGGTGCCCGACGATCGTAATGGCGGGTGCAGCGAGTCCGAAGCGCGATTCCGGTGCACATGGTCTGAAACGCGTTTCCTCATCCAAATGTGGACTAAGAAAAACGGCACCGCGGAATTATTCAACTCCACTGGCTCACCCAACACCGACCAGAATGCGACAGAGATAGCCAACAACTTCCTCCGCCCTGGCAGTTTTCCGTATCCAATCACGATTACGACGGATCGCCATGGTGGGGAGCCGAGCAAGAAGGGCGTGTATTGTTATGAGCTTGATGCGAGGGAGAAGGTTGTGTCGGGGAGCGCGAAGGTGAGGCCGGAGTTTAGGGGGTTTGGAGGCGCGTTGGTGAATCAAGCGCCGAGTGATTTTAATAATAAGAGTAGTGACGCGAGCCTGGGTGGTTTTGATGGTGGGAACTCGGGGTGTAGTTGTCAGTGGGCGAATTGGTATCCTGTGATTTGAGGGGAGGAGAATGAGCATAGGAAGGAGGAGTATAGATTGGTATTTTGATGCATTTTAGGAAGCGCGCATATGCATATTAGATAGGTATTGTGTCTATATTATGGAGTTTATATTGTCTATGAAACTTTCTGTTTCGGCATTGTGACGTGAGTCGTGATTTGTGAGAGAGCGATGATTCTTGATATAGTTTCGTTTTGTTATTCAAGACGACGTCTATCGTGTCTTGATTTTGGATGCAAAGTATGTTATGTAGGCACAGTCTATCTACCCCAACGCCACCCATGCAACCTATTTTGCCAGCATTAACTCCATCCAGTAGCCATTATCACGGCCCTTCCCATCCTCGTCCTTCCTCGTCACCCCTCATCCCTTTCCTCCCTTCCTTCGGCGTCGCATTGCCCCGCAGTCTCCCCACATCTACCCCCTCCTCTCCCTCCCTCCCCCCTCAACACCCCTCAGCTCACCCATCATAGCCCCTATGCTTATTAATCTCATTCAACAGCTCCTGGAGCTCCTCGTCGCCGATCTTCTCCGCCAGGCTCGGGATCAGCGTCTTCGCCTCCTCGGCCAGCTCGCAGCACAGGCTGCCGAGCTGCGCGCGCTCGAACTTGGCCAGCTCCTGGTGCGCCGAGAGCAGCCGCTCGACCGCCTCGACGTTCTCCTTGCGCTTGAAGCGCGCGAAGTGGTCGAGGTACTCGAGCGTCTTGTTCAGCATCCTGCGGCGGCCGGTCAGCCCCGCGCTTCTACTTCACTCCGTCCCTCACGCGTCTCGGCGGGGTCGAAGGCAGAGGGGGTGGGTGTGGTTGGGGGGGGACGTACTCGGAGTCGTTGACGCGCTTGCTGTCCTTGTCCATCTTCCGCTTCGCCACCAGCGCGTTGATGACCAGCGCCGCCTCGGAGTGCGTCAGCGCGTCGACGTCCTGGAACTCGCCCAGCTTGAGCTCGGCGCCGGCTTCCTCGTCGCCCTGCGGCGGCGCGCGCTTGCGCATTGTGCCGGACGCGTTGGTGGACATGTTGGGGGCTGGGCGCGGCGGCGGGGTTCGTGTGCGGGTCTGTCGATGAGGGGCGCCGTGTGCGACCGTGGAGATGGGCCTGGAGTGCGGCTTCGAGGAGTGGTGGGTTGAGGGGTGGTGGGGTGCGGTGGTGAGTTTATGGTGGACGTGAGGCGGAAGGCGAGGTCGATGGAAGTGTTTGATCCCTGCAATGCGGAATGCGAAATCTGGGGTAAAACGGGGGACCTTAAACTCGCAACGACGACCGCAGCTCCACACACGATGCGCCTGCTTATGCGACACGCTCGATGAACTTACGTACAAAGTACCTGATGATCAGATAAATTCCGCACAAGTATAGCTATCGAGAGCTATATTGGGCGCAGAATAGCCATTCCATTGGGACGTCTGCCCCAGCCAAAGGAGGCTGACCAGCCGCCGATATGTATGCTTATATTCCCCGCCCATCACAAAATGCATGGCAATCTGAAGGTGTACTAATGAATTATAGGGTTGTCTTCGCTCTCTTCATAGTCAATAAGGCGGGCAGTCTCATTTACCAGCGCGACTTCAGCGAAGGCCTCCAGAAGCTCAGCACGAACGAATACATCATCCTCGCGGGCACCTTCCACAGGTGCGTTCCTCGCGCCCCTCCCCATTCAACCCCTCCACCACCATCTCCCTCGCCAACTAACCTCCTCGCAGCGTGCACGCCCTGACCACGCGCCTCAACCCCGTGCCGCTCCCTCCGCCGTCCCTCTCGGACCGCCCGCCCGCGCCCTCGGGCATCGAGGTCCTCGAGACCGAGAACTTCCGCCTGCAGTGCTTCGAGACGCTCACGGGCACCAAGTTCCTGCTCTTCACCGAGCCCCTGCAGCCGAACGTCGACGGCATCATCAGGAAGATCTACGAGCTGTATGCCGACTATGTGACGAAGAATCCGTTCTACGCCGTCGATAATCCGATCAGGTGCGAGGCGTGGGAGAGGAAGTTGGTGGGGTATGTGAGGCCGTTGAATCATAAGTAGAGGGGAAAAGGGGGGGTGAGTAGGAGGGGGCAGAGAGGGCATGGTGCAGAAATGGAGTTGGGGCGTTGAAGGGGGCCTGTTTTGGGATTGTGATATAGAGCGAGAATGGCAATAGAAATTGTATAATTTGGTCATAATTAATCTTCACAGCAAATGCAGAATTAATCTATGTTGAGAGAAAGGATGGAGTTTACACGCTTAGCCATACTCCATTCATGTGATATCGGTTCTAAAGTACAAGCCGAAGCCGAACGCCAGCTGCAATGCCCATGATTGAACCCTCTAAGATAGTCTATGCCGTATCCATCTTATCCGGATCATCCGATTTATCATCTTTCTTTGACCCTGAGCCCGATGCCTCTCCGTTATTATCCAGCAGCGGCTGCGCCTCCTCACTCTCCTCCTTGATTTCCGGCATCGCCGCCTTCTTCGCCGCCTCTGCATCCTTGTTGATGCGCTCCTGTCGAGCCTTCTCCTCTTCCATGCTCATGCGCAGAGCAAGCGCCAGCTCGGGGTCTACCGATGGGTCGATGCCGAACTCGAATGCCTCTGCCCCCGCACCACCTTCTGCTCCGGCGCCCATTCCGCCAGCACCAGCATCAGCGTTAACTATTGGCGACGTAACAAGCTGGTCACTAAGAAGCCCTGGTCCTGGTGGGATGATAGCGAGGTTTGATCCATCTCCGCTCTTGACGTTCTCATTGAAGGCGCTCAGCTTCTTGGTCACGTCATCCTCGATCTCGCCAAATGCGACGAAGTCGATCGAAACGTTGTTCTTCTTCATCTTCTTGGCGAGCTTGACGAGCGCCTTCTCGTCTTCGGGAATGGGCGAGCAGGTGAACACGATTATGCGCTGGCGTTGTGTCTTGTTCTGGCGATGCTTGAGTGCGAGCTTGGTGGCGTCAGCCAGCCTGGAAACTTAGACAGAGAATCAGGTAAACTTACGCCTGCTATTTGGATACCGGTCGCCAGATGTGATGTGCCCCCGATCTTGCTCTTCGTCCTGTGCAATCCTTCCAGAATCTTGCCGTGGTCATCTGTCAATGTCACCAGCACCTCCGGCCCTTTGCCACCCATGCTCATGAGCCCGACGGATGATTCTGGGTTGCCTTGTGTGATGGCGGAGAAGATGAGGGAGACGGCATCGGCTTGCGCCTCGAATCGTGTTGGTGTATAATCTCCATTCCTGCTGCTCTCGCTGTTGTCCACCACCACCATCACCGCTTCGAGGACCATCTTGACTGATGTACTCTGTATTCAGAGGAGAATGTAATGGCCGGTGTCGAAGATTGTGAAAGTACTTTGGCACAGGATTCTTGGTGATATTAACTTGATGTCGTGTTCTTGAAGAGCTTGGTTTGTTGGGGGAGTTGATGGAGTAGATGGAGCTATCTGTGGTTGCGGCTCAGGCAAGATGTAGCACCCTTGTAGGCTGTAGCTTACGAACTCGCTTGTGCCTAGACCCATGTCACGATTGTGTAGGTTCATAGCTGCCGGGTTTGTTTACATCCAGCATCTAGCATCCAGCATCCAGCATCTCCATTCGAAGTTGGAACGTCAGTAGCTGTAACAACTCGCAACTGCTTACAGATCTTCTGAAATCATACGCGCCTTTTTGCTCAAATATCTTGCGCACTCGATCAAATTCAGAAACACTATAGCCCAAACATGGCGCCGACGCGCCAAAGAAAGCTACGCAAGTCGACAGAGTCGCAGAGCTCTGTCGACACATCTGGCTTCCCAGCACCTCCTCAGACCATACCCACGAAAACCAGTACCCCGACGAGAACTCCGATTAGGAGTCCTATGAAGAAAGCTCCCAGAGGCCTCACTGCCAACCAGAAGCAAGCGCTACTTGACAATCTGCAACTAGAGAGTAAGCTGCGCATCCCGCCATGCACCAGCAAGTGTGTCCTTGAAGTTTGCTGACGAGCATTGCAGTCACTGAACGCGCGAGGAAGCTACGCGCTCAATACAATCTTCAAGCTCAGGGTCTACGGACGCGCATTGAAATTCGAGTTAACCGCATACCCGTGGCCCTGCGCAAAGCGAAGATGGGGGATCTCGTGCTCAAATATAGCGACACGACAGCCAAGCAGCATGGAACAAATGTCATTCTGCCAGGAATGGCTGCGAGGGGTTCGCCTGCGAGAAACCTCATTCAAGATAAGCAGAGAGATGCCCGCAATAGCCCCTCACCAATGCGCCCGCCGAAGCGTCACAGGCAAGCCAGGCTCCTCTTGAGGATTAAGTCTTCTGCTGACAATATCCAGTGATGAAATGCTAGATAAGGAGAACGACGATCTTTCCAACCCCAGGAAGCGTGGCAAAGCTGCGGCAGCACCCCGCGCCGCATCCCGCACAAAGCAACCAACCGATCAAGTCCTCTCACCCCGCTCTGGAAACTCTCGCACTGCCCCACAAGCTCTGTCTCCTGTCCGTCCACCCACAAGTATGGCATCGCCTGGCAAGTCATATCTGGCACGTCCAGTATCGCCGATGAAAGCAATGCCACCAATGCCCGCAGGCGGAGCAGCTGGTATCCTCACTAATATGGTCGAGAAGGCGAAGTCTGCGCGAGCAACTGCTACAAGAAAGGTCACCACTACTTCAACTACAACCACTAACACTGCCACATCAAGGGCAAGGAAGCAAACTGTTGTACCTCCACCAGCTCCGAGAGCGAGGAGAGGAAGGCCGAGCAACAGCAGCGAGTCAAGCGATGCAAGTCAAAAGACGACGATTGTCACAAAGCCAGCTGCGGTGAAGAAAGAGCCTGTGAAGAGAACGGTGATGGGAACAATCAAGGGGATGGCAGCTACAAGGAAGACGACTACGGCTAGTACTGCACCGAAACCAGCACCTGCTGGGAGAGTGCTTCGGAAACGAGGCGTAGCATAGGGCGTGTTGATTCCTCATAATCTCACTACATTTTCGACAACCTCTTCTCCCTTCGAGAAGGAATATGGCATTGATTCCTCAGTATTTCGGTGCTGAGTGGTAGTCTGTCGCCTTCTATCAAATGTATACTCGAACAGAGTCGGCGGGACGATACCGCCGTTTGGTGGATGTCATTGACTCCTCGCCTCTTCGGTGACGGGTTGTAGTCTGGCATCGACAACGGTATCGTTCGGCTCGAGATGAAGATGGCATTGATTCCTCACCTCGGTGGGTTGTAGTCTGTCGTCCGCTGATTCTCGCCGCGAGTATACATTGCAACGATAAGCGGAGAGGTTGTTGGATGAAAATGCGAGGAAAGAAATGGAATGAAGATAGGGGGGGGGGGGGGCGGGACATGTCTCAGGGAGATAGAAGGGGCGTCTGGGTGTGTGAAACTCAGCCCCAGGAGTTCACAG
>Ga0123337_10000212_pt1 | contig 110377 bp, 93 predicted proteins | sample frozenSSSSmetaG_FD_89792 | JGI IMG/M metagenome (GOLD analysis project Ga0123337, IMG submission 89792) | Glacier valley bacterial and archeal communities from Borup Fiord, Nunavut, Canada, to study Microbial Dark Matter (Phase II) -... | ecosystem: Environmental > Aquatic > Freshwater > Ice >...
CTCCTCGCCGGGAAGGCAACCCGTTAATATGAATAAAGTCATATACAGGACCGACAGAGATAACCTATTCGAGACAGATGGGCCGATGATCATTTGAAAAGTGTAGTCGAAAACTCTTCAAAAGTCATTAAATCCCCCTTGAATCGCATGAAAATGTATCATATAACTCTCTTGTTTGCAGAAAGCCTCAATTTGGAGTAGCTTTTCGTCAATTGGGCAATCAGATGTTTAACCTGTTTAATACTAAGTTAAGTTTGCGTAACACAGTTCTGAAATAGTGCCTACAAACAATTGCCTGCTTTTTTTGTATAAGACTGAGAAATTTAAAATCTATAATTTGGCGTCATATTCGAAGGTGGTTTTTTGCTCATGCTGATTCGAAAACAGGGCGCTTTTAAAATTCGAAATAAATTTTAGTAACGTTATTTATTTGTATTAATTTATTGTACAATAATGTTTGAATTCTGAACTGTTAAGCTATGAGGGTATATAAATCTTTTGAAAATCGGGCGTTTTTTTGCTATGATAGTTACCTCATCATGAGGCAGATCACCATGTCTCGCCAAAAACAAATTCTGACCAGGGCGTATGATTACGCACGTCATGTGTTATCGGGGCCTGATCATTTAAGCAGCGAATATATGCTTAAACTGGCTTTGATGAGTGCTCCTTCGGTGGCAAATGCTAACGCGGCTTTGGCAGCAGTTGTTGTTGCTGTAACGAGCGTTCTATTTTCAAGTTGCGGTGCAAATGAAGTTAATACAGAAATTAAACCAGGTGGTGGAACAATAGATCCAAAAACAGAAATAACTGTTAAAAACGAACCAGTAACTGCTAAATCTCAATATATTACTATCGTTGATGAGAACACTATTCGTCTTTCTAATTATGGCTCTACTAACTCATTCGACATTTTACTTTCTAATCGCCTTGAAGATCAGCCTAAAGGTGTAGCAGTTAAAACTAATTATAGGGGCGACTATAATGCGGAAAATCCAGAATTAAATATCTCTGAAATTATTGCTAATAAAGGCGGATATAAAGTAATTTTAAAAACCGCTAATTTTAAGTTTAGCATGACAGCTGATACACCATGGCTATTAGACGAACAAAACAATGCCTATAAATCAGTTGATTCACGTGAGTTGCTTTTGCAACGCATCGATGTGTTGAACGTACCCGATAAAGAAACCGCCATTCAAAGAATAAACCGTCTGACTAATAATGAATTAATCAGAAATGCGGCTGTTCTTGAAGTAGTAAAAGGCGGCAATGATAAAAACATCATTGCTGATGGTTTAAAACTTAAAATGACTAATTAAGCGGTCCTTTAAGAATTTATATAATCCCGCCATATACAACATATGAAGAAGATCACCATCTCTCGCCAAAAACAAATTCTGACCAGCGCCTATGATTACGCTTTTCAAGTGTTATTGGGGGCTAAGCATTTAAGCAGAGAATATATGCTTAAACTGGCTTTGATGGGTGCTCCTGCGATGCCAACTGCTACCGCAGCTTTGGCAACAACTGCTGTTGCTGCGACGAGCATTTTATTTACAAACTGTAGTTCACCTGACGTTGATCCTGAGGTTAAACCAGGTGGTGGGACAACGGATCCAACACCGGTATATCAAGTTAAAGAACAAGCAAGTGCCCCAGCTCAATCCTTGACTATTTTTGATGCTTATACAGCAAGTATTTATAATCTGTCTGGTCAGCCTGAAGCATTTGATGTGAATATATCTTCTAGACCTGAAGATAACGGTGTTGCTGTTACGACAACTTATTCAATTAACAACAGCCCACAGCAACAACAACTCAATGATAATAATATCAAATCTTTTTCGCAAAAGAAAAACGGCTATGTGATACAATTAGAATCAGCAGACTTCCAGATTAAAATGACCAGTAAAAATGATGAGCCTTTGTTAAAGGATGTAAAAAATAATATTGGTTACAAATCATTCAATACACAATCTCTCATGTGGGAAAAAATAGAAGTCCCAAATGCTGTTAACGAGGATGCCGCTACGAATACAGCAAATCAGTTCCTGCAGAATCTTAAGAATGGAAATTCGAAAATTACGTCGGCAACAAGTGGTGTAAATGATAAAAATAAAATTGTTGTTGCCGGAAACACGCTTACGCTTACAGCAAACTAGGAACTAGCGGGAAAGTTCAAGAGTTAATTGTTGGTAACACAAATAACTAATTTATGTTGATATTTTATAAATCAATACAAGCCCTCAGTCTCATTTTGGCGTTAATCATACTGTGCGGCTGCCCAGAGAAAGCAGATATTGCAGTGAATCCTACAGATCCAACGGTGAAACCGCCAGTAAAGGTGGATACTATCAGAGTTTTACAGATCAGTTGGGTTAATGAGGTATTTACGTTTGGACCAAGATCATTCAGTAATTCTGTCGATAGAATTGAATATTTTAATTTCAATTACCTTCCAAGTAGTGATAAAAGCAATCAATTCCGGCTACCAGTTACATTGGATGAGTATTGCGACAGTCCAGAATTTGACTGCGGTAATAGGCAAAATGTGAGAGTGCAATTTGAAAATTTCGATGTTGAACAAAAAACACTTCCCAATGATAAGTATTTGGTGAGCTCTGGTGCAGCCTTTTATCCTACTAAGGGATCTAAAATCATAATTTCCACAATTGATGGCAAATCTCTTTTTGATGCGAAAACAGGGTCAAAAATTTACAGTGTTAATAAAATTGAATTCATTATAAAAGTCCCTCTCGATTTTAACCAACTTTGGGATGTAGCAGCCTACATGGAACCTGTCCAGGGGAACTCTGTGAGTAATATTTTTTCTCCTACTGTCACTGCTTTCTCTAAATATTGGGGCGACCCTTCTATCGAGCTTCCCCAGGAATACGGTACTTTTAACGTGGACTTCCTTGATAAATACAAAGGTGGGACAATGCAACTGTTTAGCTCGCGGCGGACCAAAACTGAGCTATTGGCACTTCTTAACAAATCTGCTGAAAAGAAATTCTCAGTTATAAGGAGATGGACTAGGGGACCCGTAACACCCACAAATAATTTTTTTCATGAATTTTCGGTGATTAGTGTGCTGGATAATGAGAAATCCGAGAGATTCGAAATAATAAAATAATTGAATTAGACTGTTAGCCTCTACTCATCTTATAGATGTGTAGAGGGGCCGAAATCATCCTTTTCATTGGTTTTTCAAATATTCCTACTTCATCTTATGCAGTTGAAAAACTATATCTATTCGCTGATACGATTGCAATTAATGAACGAATGGTGAGCCTCCTCTCAGCTTAGCTTGAAACAGCATAATGCTATGATCTAAAAATTATCTATTCTTAATCAGGGTGAGGCGACTCAGGAGTTCGGTTTTAGCCCCTTCGGGAAGAGAGATCTCGTGTCCCCCTAAAACGATAGTTCCCTTTCCAATGAGATCAATCAAATTCAAGTTTACACAAAGGGATCGAGATAATCGGTAGAAATGACCCGGTAACTGTTCATGAATCCGGCCAATATTAACACCAACACGAAGAAATCTGGTATTGCCGTTTGTAATGAGTCGGTGATAGCCCTCTGACGTTAGGAATATTCTGGAATGAACACGCTCTGCCTCGATGAATAAAATTTCTGAAGTCTTTACTCGCACATGACCTTTGTCCGTAATCACGTATATGTCTTCTGCGATATTTTCGTTTGGATTCAGTAGCAAACCATCGTGACGGAAATTATAGAGAGCTAGTTCTACCTGAATAATCAATTCCCTCATTTGAAGGGGTTTCGTCAAGTATGCCGCTGGGCTTGTTGGTTTGCATTTTTCTACCGTTTCAGGAGAAGTTTCTCCCGTAATATAGATAATTGGAATCCATTTAAGTTTCGCAATTTCTCTTGCAGTTACAATCCCGTCCTCTGGGCCTTTGAGTCTAATATCAATAAGCGCAAGATCAGCTGATTTTTTTTTCATTATAGAAATTGCCGATTGTAAATTTTCTGCAACACCAGAAATGTTAAATCCCTCTCTGATAAGGTATTGTCCTATGCGTTCAGCAAGAAGAGTGTCGTCTTCTACAATAAGTATATTTGATCTGCGATCCATATGCTTTTTCTTGATACTTCAATATTTCTCTTTTTTTGAGGCAAAATACGAATCCTTTTTGTATTCAAAAGAGAGTTTGAACGGACCCCGGTTGCCCTCTCCCGAGAGATAACGGCCTTTCATACCTTTTGCCAAAAGATCAATCATACTGTAACCAAATCCCCTCTTTTGTTCCTTTGATATAGGCGTGTACATAGGTCCACTGTCCATATATATAAAGGTCAATGTGTCATTTTTAACAAAACATTTGATGGAAAGCCACGGCTCACAGCTACCGGTTAGCGCATATTTGCACGAATTTGTTGTCAGTTCGTTGACAATTAATCCCAAGGGAATCGCCTTGTCAATATGCAACGCAACATCTTCGATTTCAAAAAAGGTTCTGGTAAGACCGAGATTGTACGTACGTAATACATTCAAAATCAACTCAGGAATGAAAATTGCCAAGTTGAGTTCGACTTGGTTGTTTCCGGTATATAAATTTTTGTGAACCAAGCAAATGGCTTCAATGCGAAGCAGACTTTCTTCGAGAGCTTTTTTCGCCGATGGATCCGATAAATTTTCCATGTGGAGTGCAATCAAATCCGAAACAGATTGTAGGTTGTTAAATACTCTGTGGCTTTGTTCTCTTACTAATTCCGCATTGATATTGGTTGATTCTACGTAACGATTTGATTTTCTGTAAAAGAATACAACTGCGCTAATTGCTGACAAAAGTAATAGAGCAGTGAGACCGTTCACCCAGAGTTGAAGTTTTGCATTCTGCTCGTTATAGAGAATTTTTAATTTTTGTGATTTCACTTCTGCTTGGCTCTTTTCATATGCGAGCAATGTGTTCATTCCTTCATAAATGCCCTCCTGATAGGCCTCTAGTTGTTTAATCATAAGATTATCTGCACGAATCTTATGTACAAATGCGCTTTTCCAGTCACCTAATCGCTCGAAATATGCTGCGAGGAGTTGTGCCGTTGCTAATTGCTGTGTTTCATCCACATCCTTAGTTTTTGCTGAGAGGTGCTTTATTCTATTAATCCACTTGCTTGCTTCCGGAAACTTGTCTCGATTTACAAACGAGTTGGCGATAGCGGTTGATACAGCAATTGCATTGTAAGGCAGGTTATGAGTTTGGTAAATATTCAAGGCCAGCTCCCTGTAGAGCAATTGATTTTTTAGATCATTATTTTCACCCAAAGCATCCGACATACATTCATAGGTCAAAGCAATATCTAGTGGCAAACGTTGGTTCTCAGCCTCCCTTAGGGCGAGGTCGTAATAGAAGAATGTGCTGTCAAGTGATGCAGAAAAAGATAAGTCCACATTTTTTCTTCTTGCCTTCCATCCACAATGGTGTGCCCCAGCCAGCATCCGGTATCCGTTAATCTTTCCAATTTCCGAATTTGAAAGATTAAAATTCTTTACAGCCATCCGAGCATATTCCATTACTTTATTTGGATGGTTTGCCCATATCTCAAGCTCAAACAAGCGGGTATATATTTTCCCAATATCTTCGCTTGCTGTTCCCCTAGGCGTTCGAAGACGAAGGGAGCGTAACAGCCATTCCCTTGATTTGTATAAATTATTGATACCCATATACCGTTTACCCATTCGGTAGCACATTTCGGCGATCTGCGACGAATCTCCGCTGGCGACGGCCTTAGCGTAGTCTTGCTGTGTCTCAATTAGCTTTTTGTAAGCACGGCTACCCTGGGTATTGAATTTAGGCGCTTGCCCCGCACAAGCGGTAGAGGTTAATATTAAAAAAATAAAGACTAAATGCCGGTAACTGCCATTTTTCATACCTCGGCCGACTTGATAGAACGTATTACAGTAAAGTTAGGCAAATCATCAAAAGAATTGGTCAGGTTTCAGTATTATAATCGCGAAGGGAAATTCGTTTGGTGAAACCTGTTATTCGTATGCAATATGTCCATTTTCGGAGGTTGTGCCATGCATATAATTATGGACAAAGCTTTTCGACCGAGCACGACTATTCAGATTTGATTAATATAGTTTTTTAGATCTTCCGCTTTTACTCATGGATAACATGCGTTGGTTTTAGCTTTTGAGCTCTCCCTTTCAGCTCCACCCGTTAATAATAGGCGAACACTTCGCCGATTCCCTCTTAACAGGTTTCGGCTGTCGAATTTGAAGAACATCCTTTTGTTTTGATGTTCAAGATCCTTTTTCCATTGTTGTATATAATAATAGGCAGTTACAGTTCCTGGTTCCAAAATTCCCGGTTCAGTAAGTGCTTTTTGAAGACTTCGGAGCTCTGTTTTGAAAATTTCCACATTTCTTAATCTCGTTCTTTATGCCCTTTTTCCACTGCTGAATAATTTTCCATCTGATGTTGGTCATCATAATAAAGCACTGGCTGCTTATAGGTATGCTCTTGGAACAGGTATTTGGCAGTTTTAACTGAATGCCTCGGGGGCATCCTGAGGGTCGTCAGTTCAAATCTGGCCCCCGTAACCAATTTTTTCAAGTACTTAAATAAATTCATAAATGTCCCTAAAAAGCTCATTGCCAAACCGTTGCCGCATTTTTGGGATGCTTTCAGCTATCTAATAAACTGATATGTACCCAAATTCCCCCTTTTTATTTGTTATTAACGTAATCCGATTTTGCTTGACCATAGGCATTAATTCCTTATATCATGAAAATATTCCTATTAAGTATATTCAATAGATGGGAGTAATGCTCACAGGGAGATCATCATGCAAAAGGATATGAACCAAGAACCGCTGCTCGACCGTAAGACCGCGGCCCGCTATCTATCAGTTTCGCCGGGTACGCTTGCTGTTTGGGATTGCACCAAACGCTATAATCTCAAGCCGATTAAAGTTGGACGAGCCGTTCGTTACCGCCGTTCCGATCTCGACAAATTTCTGGAAGAACGCCTGCAATCTTAGAAGTACGGATAAATAACGTGCATTGAGCACGTGTTCCTTCCGATGCTAATCAACCATTTTGTTTTATGGAGAACGTCATGAACATTGATCATGCGAAGTCTATATCTATGCTCGAAATTCTGGAAAAGCTGAATATCACACCTCATAAGGTCTCAGCAACCAAAGTCTTGTTTTCATCGCCATTACGAAAAGAAAAAACACCCAGCTTTTACGTCTACCGCAAAACCAACAGCTGGTATGATTACGGTGAAGCAGCAGGTGGTGACCTGATTGCTTTTGTTTGTCACTATTTGAGATCTTGTAAAGAATCAAACACCATTCCTGACGCTTTACGCTGGATCAAAAATATGGCTGGCGATAATTACACCGTTTATTTCTTGCCATTAGATTCGCAGCGAGAGACTGAAGATGATCCTGTTTTACTGCTAAAATCAAAAAAGGTTATTCAGCATCTGGCGCTTGTTCAATACCTTGAAAATCGCGGCATCGGATTAAGACTGGCTCAAAAACACCTTAAAGAAGTCCAGGTGCATAACAAGGAAACCAAGAAAAACATCTTTGCGTTGGGCTTTCTCAATGAAGATGGTGGCTACGAAATTCGCAATCCATTTTTCAAAGGGTCATTCAAACCCAAAGCCATCACTTTTATTCGTGGTAAGAAGCCAAAGCCGGAAGGTATCCATTTGTTTGAAGGCTTCATGGATTATTTGTCAGCTGTGCATGATGTGGACGGACAGGCATTCGAAGAAGACACAATCGTCCTCAATTCAATCTCCTGTATTAAGCAAGCCTTCGCTTATATCCATAATTACGGTTACAAGGCTGCCTATACCTGGATGGATAACGACAATGCTGGACGCAAAGCGGACATTATATTAGGCGAATTCTTCAAAACAGAAGATGACATACGGCATATCAAAATGAACCGGATGTATGCACCCCACAAAGATGTCAATGCATGGCACATGCACAAACACAACCTGTCGTTGCCCGGATTGAATATCACATAGGTCATTCACCATTGACGATCAGGATTAGTCACGGAGATTACCCGCCGCGCTTATTCCGCCAACAAGAATTTTCGCCTGCCGTTGGCATTCCCCGCCCAACCAAACTTCTTGCCGGTTCCATGCGCTAACTGCCGGGTGATTTATCTCCGTAACCCTGACCGACGGAGAATGCCTATGAGCAACATAATTAAATCGTCAACTTTTAAGGAGGCTTCATTGAAACCTGAACCCAAAACCCAAGATGACATTTACGCACGTGTAACCAATAAAATCCTTGCCGATCTTGAAAAAGGCAATTTAACATGGCGTCAGCCGTGGAATTCCGAGCATTACTCTGGACAGGTGACTTTTCCTCTACGTTGGAATAACGTTCCCTATACTGGCATCAATACAATCATGTTGTGGGCAACCGCTGCCGAGAGATCCTATATTCTGCCTCACTGGATGACTTTTAACCAGGCACTGGAATTGAAAGGTTCTGTTGTCAAAGGCGAGAAGGGAACACAGATCGTATATGCCGACAAGATGGTCAAACAAGAAGAAGACAAGAATGGTGAAAGCCAAATCAAACAAATCCCTTTTCTGAAAACCTACACAGTTTTCAATGCGTCTCAGATAAACGGATTGCCGGATCAATTTTATGACACTCCGAAACCGACAATCAAAGAGCCTAAGGAACGTAATGCTGAACTGGAAGAGTTTTTCGCCAATACCAAAGCTGATATCTACACCGGTCTTGAAGCGTCATACAGGCCATCAACCGATCGTATTCAAATGCCACATTTTGACAGCTTTGAAACAGTCACTGGTTATTACGCTACATTGGCCCACGAGTTAACGCATTGGACAAAACATCCCAAACGTCTTGACCGTGACTTTGGTCGCAAACATAAGATTGACGAAGCCTATGCCAAAGAAGAGCTCGTTGCTGAAATCGGAGCATGTTTTCTAGCTGCCCAACTTGGTTTTGAACCCATGCCCGAGGCACAACATGCTGCGTATATTCAACACTGGTTAAAAATGTTGAATGAAGACAAACGTTTTATTTTCTCAGCGGTTTCACATGCCCAGAAAACTGCGGAGTAAGTGCAGGCATTACAACCTGTCCCAAAATTAAGCCCTGCATAGGATCAGGGCCTCTTCCAACTCCGGCTTGAATTCAGAAAAACCATTTCTGGTTCAGCCTTCGGGGTACTGACACTGTGTAATTTGCAGTGTCAGTTTCATTCTAAACCACAAACACGGAGAATAACATGACAACATCAACTGAAAACAAACCGAAACAGCCAACGCATGCCATCTACTTTTTACAGAACAAAGAGGGGATTGAAAAGCCTGAATGGGTAAAAGTGGGTGCAGGCTGGGAACATGCTGATGGCAAAGGCATCGGTCTTTTGGTAAACAGCCTGGGGCATGAAGTACCACTGGTCATTCGGAAGAATAAGCCTAAGCCGGATTAATGTCGAAGCCGAGTGGGTGAAAATCTGCTCGGCTTTTTTTATCGGTCGCTCGAACTTTTGAAACAAATTTTTCGAGTTTCGGCAGCTACTCTGTTTTCTGCAACTGCGCAATTTCTGAAAGACTTGGTTTTCGCGTAACGATTACCCCCAGTTAGAAAGACTGGATTGGGCCGCATTCGGCAAGGTTCAGTTTTAGTATCATTGGGTTTGAGACAGTCTTCAATTCGTTGAGTATCCATTGGCATGATTCTCTTACGTATAATTACTCAAAGGATCAATAAAATGCCTCTCTCATATGTTCACAGCTGAACCACATCATATCATAGCAATTGGGGCTTCGGCCGGTGGCCTTGATGAACTTAATACTTTTTTTGATCATACCCCGTCAGACGGAGTGTCATACGTAATCGTCCAGCACTTATCTGCTGAATTTAAAAGCCATATGGTGGAGCTGCTTTCCAGGCATAGCAAGCTTGTGGTGCAGGAAGCCGAAGATGGAATGTTAATTCGGGGGAATCAGGTATACATTATCCCCAATGATAAATTTATGACCGTCCGGGGCCGTAGTCTGTATTTAAGTGACAAGGAGGATAACCGAAGCCCTCACATGACGATCAATACATTCTTCAAATCATTAGCAGCGGATTATGGGCACAAGGCTATTGCAGTCATACTCTCAGGGCTAGGATCAGACGGCACCGATGGAATTAAGGCCATCAAAAAGGCAGGTGGCCTGGTGATTGTCAGGGAACCGGATGGTTCTGAATTTAACAGCATGCCTGCAAACGCAATTTCAACAGGGATGGTAGATTTTATATCAGAACCTGAAGCGATGCCTGGTGTCATTGAAGATTATGTGCTTCGAGAACTCGATTTATTGGCGTCAGGTATACATGATGAAAGACATGCTAATGAAATAGTTGAACTCATCAACCAGCAATTGCCCCTTGATTTTTCTGAATACAAACATTCTACAATTCTAAGAAGGATCAAAAGGAGAGCAGCAGCTAATAACTTTGGTGATCTGGGTGGCTACATTGAATTTATCAAAGCAACGCCAGGAGAGTTAGACATTTTAGCAAAGGATTTTTTAATTAGTGTAACAGGTTTTTTTCGCGACACTGAATCTTTTAATTTCATCGAAACCCAGGTGATACCCGCTATTGTTGCCGACTTGGCACCCGATCAAGAGATAAGAATGTGGGTCACCGGGTGCGCCACTGGCGAAGAAGCGTATTCGATGGCAATGCTTGTCAGCGAACAATTAGGGGATAGGGCCAATAACCATGTGGTCAAGATTTTTGCAACCGATATTGACACTCCAGCATTATCGGAGGCAGGGAAAGGGTTATATAAGGCTGGCATTTTGGCCAATGTTTCTCCAGAGCGTCTGGATAGATTTTTTCAACTGGAAGGGGATGATTACCTGGTCAAACCGCAACTGCGCAAGATGGTAATCTTCGCGCAGCATGATCTGGTCAAAAATCCACCCTATTGTAATATGCATTTTATAAGTTGCCGCAATGTCTTAATTTATATGACACCGGCACTTCAAAAAAAAATCTACCTGATGCTTCTCTTTGGCCTTAAACAGTACGGCTACCTTTTCTTGGGTTCGAGCGAAAACCCACTGCCAATCCTGCAAAGCCTAAAAGTGATCAGTAAAAAGTTTAAAGTTTATAAAAACCAGGAAGCCAACCAACTAGTAAGGTTTGATTCATTTTCGTTGCCGGATGTTTCGTACAAAAAAAGGGTTGATATCGTACATCCGCAGGAGCAAGCTTACAAAGTACCTGACCGGACACTTGGTGATGCAGTTAATGAGACTTTGATGAAGGATCTGGGGCAACTAGTGGTCTGCATTGATCATAATGAAAAGATATTGAAGTTCTACGGAGATACGACAAAATTTCTACTTCAGAAAATCATGACCACGGATTTCACCGAGCTGCTTCCTGGACCGTTAGCAGTTGCTTACAATACATTGTTCAAACTTGTTGTGCAGAATAAAGAACCATCTTTGGTCAGCGGGATCAGGATTGGTCAAGGCGAGCAAACCGTCAGCGTTACATTATCAATAAGTCCGATGATCTACAAAGGTCGGAATAACGGGTTTCTAGTTGTGCGCATTAGTGAGGAGAGTCCGAACCAGACGGTAGCGGATGGAACTTTGGTGTTTGATGAGGAAATTTATCTCAGCCAGTACACACAGAGCCTGGAACAGGAAGTGAAGGATCTAAAAGAAAGGCTCACAATCGCGAACGAGAAATTGTACGCTCTCGATGAGAATATGCAGTCATTTAATGAGGAGTTACTCTCTGCTAACGAAGAAATGCAAAGCACCAGTGAAGAAATGCAGTCAATCAATGAAGAGCTGCATACCATCAATTCTGATTATCAGCTTAAAAATAAACAGCTACTTGAGCTCAACGACGATCTCAATAATTATTTCCGAAGCAACGTCAATGGGCAATTGTTTATAGATGATCAACTGCGGCTGATAAAATTCTCACCTGGTGCTAGTAAACTGATCAATCTTCTCGAAAGCGATGTCGGAAGACCATTGGGAAATATCTCTACGAATTTCAAGGTGGAAACGATTATCGAAGATATTAGTCAGATATTATCCAGCGATGTGGTCATCACTAAGGAAATTGAGACAAAAGATGGTAAATGGTTCCAAGTCATGACCATGCCTTATATCAAACAAATCGACAATAAGACCTCTGGGGCCATCATTACCTTCAACGATATCACCGAGCTCAAGGCAATCCAGCAGCAACTCGATAAAAAGAATGAAGCCCTTATGCGGATCAATGCGGACCTGGATAACTTCGTCCATTCCGCATCCCACGATTTGCTGGACCCACTGAACAGTATTGAAGGCAGTATCGCACTGATGACAGCTATCAACACCAGTGACCCGGAAATTAAAGAAGTCTTACCAATTATAAACGGTTCGGTTAGGAAATTCCGTTCATTGATCAGCGAGATCGCCGTCGTGGCTAGAATTGAAAACAATGCCCTTGAAACAGAGCCAGTCGATTTGGATGATCTTCTGGATAATATCGATTGGGGTCTGACTGAGAGGATCAAATCCAGTGGTGCACTGATAAAAAGAGATATGCAGGTAAAGCAAGTCGTCTTCTCTAAAAAGAACCTGCGAAGCATTTTATATAACCTTATTGCAAACGCTATAAAGTACAGATCTGAGCGTCCGCCAGTTATTACTGTCAGGATTGCGCAAGAGAATAATTATACCGTTGTCTCGGTTGAGGATAACGGAATGGGAATGGATAAACGTCATCTTGATGCCATATTTGATAAATACGCGAGGCTACATACAGATGGTGATGGCTATGGCATTGGACTATACCTGGCCAATAAAATAGTTAACGCTTCCGGCGGTAGGATCACAGTGGAAAGTGAGCCAGGTGTAGGCAGTAAGTTTACGATATACTTAACCAGTTAACATGACCAATCGCCCCAGGTTTATTGTCGTCATAGGTGCGTCCGCTGGCGGGTTGAACGCCCTGGCAGAACTGGTCCGGACGCTGCCAGTCGGATTGAATGCGGCCTATTGTATTGTGCTGCATTTATCCCGTAAGGGGATTGGTGACTTTGTGGTGCATCGGTTGAGCCAGGTAACATCTATGGAATGTACGATGGCCACAGGTGGCGCTACGATCCAAGCAGGGCATATATATGTTGCGCCTCCAAACCAGCATTTACTTGTCAAGGACGGAAAGATTTTGTTAGGGTCAGGCCCTCAGGAAAACCGTTTCCGTCCTTCTATTGATGTGCTTTTTCGTTCAGCCGCCGTAGCTTACACTTCACATGCAATAGGGATCATATTAAGTGGTATGCTTGATGATGGGACCTCGGGTATGTGGGCGGTAAAAAGAAGTGGAGGGGTTTGTATTGTCCAGGACCCTAATCAGGCGGAATACCCGGATATGCCCCTTTCGGTGATTCACAACATGGAGGTAGACTATGTCAGTGACCTCAGCTCTATTGGCACGATAGTGAGCCGGATAACCAATCTTGACAGGGAAGTGGTAGTATCGGCTCCTGACGACGTGGTGCTTGAATCACAGATAGCCGAAAAGACGGCAGTTGGCATAGATGCTGTGGAACAGATTGCGGATGTAAGTGTTTTTGCCTGTCCGGACTGTGGCGGAAACCTGTGGGCAATAAAAGGGGACATCATTAACCGTTACCGGTGTCATATTGGCCATGCGTACACAGAGCGGGATTTAGTAGTCAAGCAGGCCGAAACAGCGAGTACAACGCTATGGGTAGCCCTTAGGATGATGGAGGAACGAAAACATCTCCTTCGAAAACTGGAAGTCGACTATGCCCAGAAAGGTTATAGTTCCCTAGCATCAGATCATCATGAGAAAAAGGATGAAATGGAGCGGCATATTGACGCGCTAAAAATTATGCTTTCCGATCTGCAAAGTCACGATACAGCTGTTCCATATTGAATTTGAGCCTCATATCTAGCTTTCGCGAAAATTAAACCCTGTGACAAACACCTATAAATCGTCAGTCCCCTCTGCTTTAATCATCCTACCAGTTTCAATGAACTGTTTTGCCAGCTTTGTGGAAATATTTAATGCTACCAAAAAAATGGAATTATTTTCACTTTCACACGTTGTCATTATTCTTCTGAATTGTTGAAATGCTTCAATCAAAACTGCTTTAGAATCGTGTTCTGTCAGTACTAACCTGAGGATAACACCATACATTGCTGGAGCGTATTCATCATAAAACAGCTCATAAGCTTCTCTTTCATTGTTTTTTAGACCAGTAGCGAGTTCTAATTCCGTATATGAAGGATTGCTTTTCACAGTTATCTAGGATTTCAAAGGAAGAGTTACAACAACCGTGCCTTGCTCAATTTATTGAGAACCAGCATGTTTGTAAAAGTTGAAATCGATAAAAGTGGGAGCAAGCTGGAAACATTCTGATGGCAAAGGACTTGGTCTTTTAGTAAACAACCTTGGACATGAAATACCGGTTGTCTTACAGAAGAATGAGCCCAAGCCAGAATAATACCAAAGCCAGGCGGACGTAAATCTGCCTGGCTTTTCTCTTTATATAAGTCAATACTGTGTACGAGAAATATTCTTTCGAAGCCTCGTTATCTTCTTTAAATCTCCTTTGTTTTGTCTGTCGATTAATGCTGTCAGCCTAGCCCAACGGCTGCGATGGCGCTTATCCCTGATTTTTATTACATAAAAATCATCTGCGACTCCGCTGTGCATCGGGGAGCTTTCTTCGCCTTACGGGCTTTTTCGCTTCCATCATCAACCAACAAAACAAAGGAGATTGACTGATGACAACTGAAAACCAAACCGAAAAGAAATACCCGACTCACACTGTTTATTTCCTGAAAAATAAAGACGATCAGGAAAATCAGGATTGGATTAAAACAGGTGCCGCCTGGGCACATGGCGACAACGAAGGGCTTAATCTTTCCCTCAAAATCTGTGGACAGCCAGTTTCACTAGTAATTCGCAAGAACAAACCAAAACCTGAATAAAACCTCTGCCGGACAGACTTCAATCTGTCCGGTTTAACCTTTGATTCTAAGGAGACAAAAAATGCCTATTTCAGATTGTGGACACTGCGGCGGCAATTACCAATGGGTATGGGAAGAAGCCTTCGATAAATTTGGATTCGGTGACGGCGATTATCAAGTCGAAACATACAATGTTGAAGAAGTTCTCACCAATGCCGGTTATGAAGTGGAAGTCGTTCCGTTTGGGATGCACAATACCATTATTTCATCGGTAAAATTGAACGGGGTTGAACAGATACCAGAAGGAACAACTATTGGTTTTGACGATCCTCGAGAATATTTAGCAGCGGTCATAGTGACTATTCTCGATGAAGCTTTACCGCAAGAGAGTTAGGAGATATTCAAATCAATTAGCAGGTCTGTTGGTCAGCACCGCCTGTTTGGAATGGGACAATTGACTTGTTGCTCCGTTCAGTTACGGAATGAAAACCAGCATACAAAATGATTCAAGAAGCATTAGTCTCGACGACCATACTTACAATGAGCATATCCTTTCCATGTTTATTATGTGCGTATCTAGGATCAATAGCAGATACGATTTTTGGCAGATGATCCAGTAGCTCCATATATAGTGTTTGTAGACCATAGCCTTTCAAGATTGCTGTGTGAGAGGAAAAATTCAATGTGATTTGGTTCATCTCTTCACCAACAAGAAACTCCCCGCCAATCAAATAAGCATAGTTGAGAAAATACCGTCGACCATCGGGCCAGACCAGACACAAGTTACGAGCATAACCTGTGAGATGAGATACGGTGCTGTCACCAGTCCCACCAGACAGATTTTCTGGTTTGGAAGGATCGCCCTGACGCATTTGATCAAAGCGAAGTTTAAGGTCGGTATTCATAATCTTGGTTCTTTACAGGTGGTGATTTTATAACATCCTTAGGTTTCGCTTTTTCCCTTTGCGGGCGGGTCAAATCCTGCCGGATCTTCTGATTGATCAATTCTTGTGTCTGTTTTTTCTTATTCAACAGTTCAATGGCAGACTGACGATCACCAATCTGTGAAGCATGTTCCAGCAACTGTTCTTTGTCATCCGTATAAATATGTGCACGTTCGCGGCCACGCGACACCGACACATAAAACTGTTTGGCGTCCGTTGCGCTAAATGTTGAAGCTGGCTGCGAAATAAAAACCTCGTCCACGGTTTTGCCTTGTGACGCATAAGATGTCACACAATGCGCGTGAGCAAGATGACCAAAATCGCTTTTGAATTTATATTCGTTTTTACTCACTGTATTGCGCATCACCATATCACCGTTTTTTTTGACATTAACCACTTCTAAAATCTGACCGTTATTCAGACGGTTGTTTTTTTCATCAAAGCCGTTGCGAGTAATGCGCAGCTGGTCATTTTTAGAGACTGCAATTTGTGTCTTCCGGTAAATATCGTAAATGTTGCTTTTATCGGTCGGCAACGACAAGGTCTGATCTTTGTTATTTTTCAAGGTTACCGCGTTTTCGGAACTATCTTCAATATCCCAGACACTGCCGCGCTTGATACCGGGACCATTCTGACTAAACTGGACAACCTGACCTGTCTGTAAATTCCGCCAGTCGCTTTTCTGGGCTTCGGTCAGATTGAGGTTTAACAATCTCGTTGCCTGGATCTCTTTTTTGCCCAGAATGCCAGACGCCCTCAGTTCTGAACGAATGGCGTCTGTTACATCATCACCCTGTTGATGCGTTGGGGAGATTACCAATGTCGATTTGCCCTTTTTGACGGCTGCGACGTAGTCGGTAACTAGCTGTTCATTTGGTTTCAACGGATCAACAGCTTTGATTGCTTCCATACTATCGAGCTTTGTGAATGCCTTAGCGACATTGCCATTGGACAAATCTTCGACCGCACCACGATAATGCTCGTTGCGCTGCCGGTAAATTTTTGAAACTTCTGCCGCCTGAATACCGCCGACAGTGTTCAAAATGCGCAAAGCGTCGCCCCTGACAACACTGGCATGTTGTCTTGTGTCTCCTCCCAGAATAAGCCGGGCGTTTTGTTTTTCGGTCAGTTCCAGAAGTCGGGTCATGTCTTTTGTCCCCAATAAACCCGCTTCGTCTACCCAGAGCACTTGATTTTTTAGCGTCTCTTGCAATGCCTTGTCACCAAGCAGTTTGGTGACGGTTTCGGCATTTTCAAATCCTTCCGATCTCAACACGCCTCGGGATGCTTCCGAGGTGGGGGCAACTACGATGACCTGCTTTCCGGCGTCTTCGAACCGTCCGACAGCTTCTTTCATCAGCGTCGTCTTGCCCGAACCCGCCGCGCCCCGGATGATGGACACACGGTGCGGTGTGGTCAGCACATGTTTGACAGCCTGGGCTTGTTGGCCTTCCAGCTTCAGTTTCGGTGCTTCTTTATAAAGCGGTACAAGCTGGCCTTGGCCGTGCCGCGCCAGTTTGACCATATGCTGTTCTTCGGCCAACACGGAATCGGTTGTGCACAGCGTGCGAGATTTTTCTTTAACATGGATAATCCGCTCATCAGCATTAAACTGTTCGGTAATGCTGTCGGCTGAGACACCCTTGTCACCGATCCCGTAACGAAAGGCCGATTCAAGAATTTTACGGTCGGGCAAAACCGATGCCCGTTCAAAGCCATGTTCAATCGCATGATCGACGCAGTGCTTTGGATCAAGGAAGGGTTTTTGTTTCTCAGGCGCGAAACGGACTGCCTCTGAGCCTTTGCTTCGCCCTTGGTCATCCAGCTCTGAAATCTGTTGCCGCCAGTTTTCTTTGAGCTCGTCCATGCCCACGCCCTTTTGCTTGCTGGCGCGGGTGCGGGCACCGAGCCCGTCAAGTTCTTTGGCGTCGGTAATGCCTTTTTCTTTGGCGATCCGGTCAATCTCATCCGAGCGTTTGGAAAAGAGATCGATCACATTTTGGGGTACACCTTCGACTTCGAAATACTTGTCAGTACGACGCACCTGATATCCCAGATCAATCAGCTTGTCAGACAGAACTTTATGGAACCGTGCCTGATAATAGGGCATGTCCCGTTTGATATCACCGAATTGACCGGCTTTGACCTGACTCTCGACATTGTCCCAGGTTGCATTGAAAACAAAACAGTGTGCATGTAGATGCGGGTCGGGCAGGGAGCCTTCGACAGGCCGGGCGGTCTGGTGGACAAAATCAGCCCACAATAACTCACCTGTCTGCCTATCGTCATATTGCCCCTGCTTGCGTACCCGCGTTTTTACATCCGCTTCTATGTGGCGCATGGTCTCCTGTACACTGGACTGAAACGCCTCGATCAAATGTTCGTCGCCCGACAGCCCGTGCAAAATGGAAACGGACTTCGGGCAATGAAAATTAATGTCATAGCCAACCCGGCGCTCTTCTTTTACCCTCGGTGTCAGGGGCTCACCTGTCTTGGGATTAATGTTTTCACACAAGGCATCGAATACGGTTTTCGTCGCCGGGCCTGTAAGGCCCAGCCGTTCGGCAAGCCGTCCTTGCATTTTCCCATTCAGCTCCTGGTCATTAATATAGTAATCCGCTTTTGACAGGGAGTCATGAAAATAGGCTTTGGCATGTCCGGCAGAGGAGCTTTGGATCATCCGTATCATGACGGCAAGTGTACAATGGTTTTCAAAACGGCTGGCTGGAAATCTGTCTTTCTTAGCGTCCGTATAGAAAGGATAAACAGCAATTCGAATGTGGGCTGTGTCGAGCAGTTGCCTGAGCTGTGTTGAGTAAACCTGTAATGCCTGTTAAAGAATTACCATCAGACATCTCCCCTAAGCACAGCTTAGAGGTCAAAAAGCGATCACAATATTGTCTTCAACGACGAAGTTTTCTGCCATGCGGCGGCGCATCTCAGGATCAACGGGCTTGCGTCCATAATAGCTGACACCTCTGGTTTCACTCGGATTAAGACCGTCAATAAAGGCAGATGTGAGCTCTTCATTGAAGATCATCTCGTCGATTTGGTCCATCACGAAATTGTCTCCACGGTAATAAGCGGCAAAATAACTGCCCGAGTAAAATATGCTGCATAGGACAATCAAAGGGCCAACATGTTGCTTGAACAGCCAGAGTGACAGGCCAATGATTAAGAAAAATCCAGGCTCAACGACCGTTTCAATAGCGCGGATGGACAGGGGTTTTAGAAATGGCTGGTAGTTTAAAAACATGAGCCGGATATTGCCTGACGACTTACTGAAACGACCAAATTCGAATACAGACGGTTCGTTTTTAATTTCCAGTTGGCGGTCGATACACATGGCGACAAAACCCGCCAGAAACATATACCAGGTGAGATCATGTATAAGAAAATCCATAATTTCAAATGGACGTCCGTAGCCAAATCGGGCCAGGAAATTGAAACCTATGCTTGCCCAAAATGGAACAAGCGCCAAAAAGACTGTTAATATGACCGCAGTCGATAACGAAAAATAACGGACACCAAAATTTGTTCGGATAAAGACCTCTAATAAAAGCCTGGGTTTAGAGCACGCGGATAAGAAGATGTCGTAGAAGAATTCTTTGACAGCATTTCGCCGCCTGAGGACAGTCCGGTAATAAAGGTTCTTTTTCATGATGTAAACGGAGAGAAGGTGAAAGAAAATCGTGTTTTTATTATTGAGGTTTGTAATTCTGGTTAAAGAGCATTTTGATATAATTTTGATCTCTTGCCACAACATCACCTTGACGATGAAGGTAGCCTTCAACCCAGAATTTATTATTCGGCCCACCAGTGCGAAGCCGGGCAAATTCTTCCGGACGGACGATTCGATCTATCTTCAGGGATGTCGATTTCGATTTAGAAAATTGCCGGGAATAGGTCACACTGTCAGACTGTTCTTCAAAGAAAGCATCACCGATAAGTTCCGATGAGTATCGGTTGGTTTCCATATCGGCATTAGCGTGGAAGATTTTGGTGCCCAGCGTACCAAGGAAGCTTTTAACTTTATATTCTCCCTGCTTGCCGCCCATCGACGCGTAATAGTTGGGTAGGTTCTGAGAAATATACACGGTCGAAATCCGGCTGCTTCTGGCCGTTGCCTGATAATCAGCATCATGTTCATGGAGAAAATTCTGGGCTTCGTCTGCCCATAGAAACAAGGGACGGGAATGATCGGTGATCTGCCTTTGCTCCATGGCACGCTGCCAGATGTATTTAAAGAGGATCTGGCAGTCACGGCCAACCTTGTGAAACAGCTTGACCGGGAGGTTAACCAGGATAATCTTTCCTTTTAGACTGTCTTCCGGTGTAACCGTTGACAAAGGGTGCCTGCAAAAGAGGGAATATACCGGTTCGCGTAACAGCCGGAACAAAAAGCCGGAAAAGGTAAAGTCGATGATTGAGCGGGTCTTCTCACTGAGACCAATGAAATTGTCAAAAAAGAACTGATCCAGAAATTTGAGCAATCTAGCGTCCGGCACCGCTTCAATTAATTCAGTTTCAAAAGTGTCGCTCTGCTGTAGCCGCGTGCGTTCTGAGGAAGGCAGTGTTTCAAACCAGGTATCGATCTGGACTGTTACATTTTGCCTTGCCGCTTCAAAGGCTTTTTGAAATGGTTTAATGACATCATCGTCTGATTTTGAGGCTATATTTTCTTCACCCTTGGGGATCGTCTGTACGATATTGTACATCTCCTGGACCGAGATATTGCCGTAGGCCAGTTTACAGAGATCAATCACATTAAAGATGAGCATATCGAGCGCTGTTTCCCAAAAGGGATCATCAGACTTACCCGAGCTTTTTTCCTCACCGGCACGGATGACGGTTTTGAGGACATCGACAATGTTTTCAGTGATTGCACCCTGGCTGCCACCGCGTGCCGACTCATATTGTAAAAAGTTGAAACTGTGCTTGCCACCAGGTTCCAGAATAATCAGATCATTGGTTCTACCGGTGATCTGACAATAGTCCTGCCATGCTTTTTTTTCATCGGGCTTGACGGTGAGAACAAGACCGCCAAAGCCTGCTTTCAAATACTTTAGTGCGAGCATTCTGCCCGAGCCGGAGGTCTTACCTGAGCCGATTCCGCCAAATATTTGCACACCTTCAACGGCGTGACGGATCGTCCAATAATTTTTCTCCGTTGCGGATACAAGCTCGATGATCGGTTGATCCAAATCGAACAATTCCATGAGGGTTCTAGTTAGGCGTAACTGATAGAGGTTCAAACTAATATTACAAATATTTCTTGTTTAGAAACAAGATGCAATACCGTTTAATAAGTTTTATGTGTCGCTGATAATAAAAAATTATTTATCAGGAGGCCCGTAAAAAGATGCTCGAACCAACGGGTCACAATTTAATAATGGCCAGTTATCTGCCGCTTCTTTGCCTTGTGATAGCAGGATCTCACGGTAACGAATTAGAGCCAAAACCTTGTAGTCAACCGGGCTCATCTCTTCGGGCAGTTTGATTGTATCACGCGCTAGAATCGTCCGCAGCCACATTTCAGCCACAAGTGAATGTTTCAATTCAGGGGCATAACCAAGCATATCAATGATCCGCTGTTTGGCTGCAGCACCCCAGGGTTGAAAACCGGATTGGTAGCTTTCGTAGAGTTCCTGATCGTAATCATCCATCAGATTATGTTTGACATCCTCATTACGGATAAGCCGAATATGTTCTTCCGCCAGTTTCGTGTATTCACTATAAATAATACCTTCATCCTTTTGCTGGATCAGGCTGCGTAAGAAAGGTTCAAAGCGGATGGTGATGCTCTCATCCGGCAAATACCCCAGATAATATTCAATGGCCGTTTTTCCTTTTTGGATGAGATCGGGAAGAACTGTGGCTGAACGATTGAGATCCTCCCACGATACAGTTTTCGACCGGGCTTCGTCAGCCATGATTTGATACATCTGCTCGAAACGTTCAACGTCGCCGCCAAAGACTTCCTTGATAACTTTTTCCCGCCATTCCATTGCCGCCTCCATGATTACCAGACAATTAAATACTTGAGTATATTAGCATATTAAAATTTATCTGTCAATAAAAACCTTTCTGACTATGGCTCAGGATGATAAAAAAGACGCGGAATACCAGTTTCCAGAAGGGTACGAATATTTCAAAGATATAGCTGAGGATGCTGCCAGGCAGTCAAAAGAACTGGATGAGCGCATCAAGAAAATTCCGACTGAAGATATCCGGCAGACGCGGCACCGTCTGCAATTCAATCCGCCCGGAATGGCGCGGGCAGAGCAACGCTGGGAAAAGCGTGATAGTAAAGAGAATTTGGAAGACCAGAAAAAACAGATTGAAACAAACTTGATGAAACGGATCGACCGTGACATGAAGCAAAATGATGTTGATTTCGAAACATCGAGGCAGGTGAGATTGGCAGCAATCGAAGTCCTTCATCCTAACCCTTTTAAGGATAAAACTAAAGAGGAGATGGATGAGATAAAAGGAATGGAGAAAGATCCGCAGCATTCGCAGGATTTTATGCGCAAATTGCTTAGCGATGAGCGGAAGAAGGAAAGGGAGCCCGAAACAATCAAAACTGAGAGTAAACAGCGGACGGAAATTTCTATGTCGGCGCGATTTAGTCAAACTCTGAGTTACACTAAATACACGGAGCCGACACCGCCAACCGGTCCGGGCCAGCCATCACCAAAAAAGGGTAAGGAACCTGACAAAGAATAACTATTTGTCAGGTTCAATCGAGCGACTCTTATCTTTGCCTGGCACTGCTTTGTCGGAATTTGTCCGGTTACCTTTCAGCCAGTCCGGGAATTTGTCTTTGACCTGTGCTGTAATGAATTCCTTACGTCCATCTTGAAAGCCAATACCTCTGCTTGATTTTAGTTCTGCTTTAGAAAGCTTTTCAGAAAGCTCTGGAAGATATTTGGCAAAAACATAACCTTCATTGAAACCTTTTTGGTAGTCAGGATCTATCGCGTCATTTTCTTCCATCTCTAAAAAGTGTTACGGGCATTTTTGTTTAGATATGTTTCAATCGATTCTCGGTCATAAAGGATGATTTTCTTCTGCGGTTGAGAAAATCGAATTTTCCCTTCGTCACGAAGTTTCTGCAAGGTCGTTTTCGATTTAATATTTAGGAGTTTCATGGCCTGGTCGTTCTGAAAGCCATTTATCCACGATTTTATCTTTTTTCTCGTGTAACCGCATTACAACCTGTTCAACCAGTTCATAAAAAGCTGAGTCTTCAAGACAGATTACTTGCATTTCGTCGATATTTTTTAAAAGCTTGTTATTGATTCAGGATATTGAACCGAGTCTTTGGTAACTTCGGAATATAAAGCCATATCTTCATAGATGAGTGTCACTGTTTTTCCAACTTTTGCTGATATTTTTCCCGGGCATTCGGTTCCTACATTAGACGACGTGCTTAGTCGCACCTCATCTCTTACTCTTTTGCGTGTTGCAGCATTTCTAAACTTTAAACTTAGATATACGCATGGAGACATAGTTGAACAAGAGAAAGTTTTTTTTAGTTGGATAGGTATATTTGACATGAATATTCGCATAAATATTCTAAAGAATTACCAAAACTTCAAACAGCGAAACGAAAAAGACGGAATTCGAGTGACCCTGTTCAATTCAATTGCATTGCTGAAGTTAATGGAACGAGTCGTATGGTTGCCTAATGAATTGCCAGTACCGTCGACAACGACGCCAGAACAGGAGATGGTTTTCATGGAAGCTTGGTTGATTTGTAGTTCTACGTTTGGGGCCGACTTTGGTGGAGATAAGGAGCCAACACTTTATAATTTATTCAGAGAGGTTGTGGTGTTCCAGGCCAAGCAATATGAATATGTTGAAAGGAAAAATCTATTTTCACAAATATTGTACTCAAAGGCGTTATTTGAATATTTATCCGAAGATGAAAAATGCAAAAATTTTTTGGATGAATTTTTGTGCAAAAAGCAGCTTACATCATATGAACAATATCTTCGTGCACTCGTAGAAATTAATATTATGAATGGAGGCGAGACCTTTAGTTTTAATTTGAATGATGAAAATAAATTTTTAGAGTCTTTATTTGATTCTATGGCTTTGCCGCTAGGCGATAAGAGTTTTATTAATCGCAGAACGTATTCACTGGCAGATCCTGACTTCAAAATTTTCCGGACTTATCCCCTTGCAAAGAATGGCATCAATGAATATTTTATTTTGCACTACAATTTTTTTATAGATAAGCTTTATAAAGGACTCATTTTCGATTTCTATAAAGGAAGTTCTATCTCAACAGAATATTCGGATTTGCCATCGTTTCTGCAAAAATTGGGTTCCGCGTTCGCGGAGAAGAAAATTTTTTATAGTAACGTAGTAGGGTGTTTTCGTAGTAAATCGTTTGTTCTGAAAGTGCCTGGGGATAAATTCAAAGACATCGAATATTCTGATTTTTATGTTAGAGAAGGAAACTGTGTATTTCTGTTTGAATTTAAAAATGTGCTCGTAAGCGCAAATGTTAAACAGTCAGGATCTTTTGAGACGATTAATAAAGAGGTTATTAAAAAACTGGTTATCAATGATTTAGGAAAACCGAAAGGGGTCTCGCAGCTGATAAATGTGATTAATAAATTGATTGATAAACCATTTTATTTTGACGATTATATTATTAGGAAGATACGAAAACTATCCATTTACCCAGTACTTGTCGTTACGGACGAGTTTTTTAGCATTTACGGTATCGAAAAGATTGTTAATGATGAATTTCAGCAACGATCCGAATTTGATAAAGGTCATGGTCATAAGATATCACCTGTTACGTTGTTGCATATTGATGACCTGATACGCCTGCAGCTTTCCCCTACATCTAATAAAACCCAGTTTAAGACCGTTCTCGACACCTTTCACGAGCGCAGAAAGAGCCTTCTAAAAAAGAAGAATAGTACGATTCAGGACGTTTTTCGTCGTCATCAGTCATTTGATGATACTATGTCAGATGTAATTGGAGATGGTTTTGATATGATGCTGGATAGACTAACGTCCGCTCTTAAGCTGGACGAATAGAGTAGGTTTTGACGGCGGAGAATATATTCTGTAACGCATAAGCTAAGGATGGTGAACAGCCTTACCGTTTTGTCTAGAAATAAATTTGTCGAATTTGTCTTTATACGAGTATGAAAAGTCTAAAATTGCTATTGTGAAGTCTAAAATGTCTTTGGCATCTTCTGGTGAAAATTTGCTGGCAATATTATGGGCTGCGTCATTTCCTGAATCCTTTAAAAGTATTGCCCATTGATACAGCTGCTCGTTGATAATCCCGTCATTTTTAACACGTTCCAAAGCTTTCATTAGCGGCACTTTTTTTGAAATGCCCATAGCTTGCAGAAAACCTTCCAATGTCCGTCTACACATGATTACCGTTGGAGTGTATAAACAAGCTTCATAACACTGTAAGCAACCGCCCATCCCCATCTTTCAAATAAGGACTATGCTCTGGAACTTTGAAGCATGGAAAAAGAACATAAAACAGAAGCACATTACCGGGAACTGTACCTGCGTTGGCAGAGCAGCGGTCTTACGGTAGGCACATTTTGCCAGCAAGAGTCCGTCAAGTATGCCACATTCAGATATTGGGCAAAGAAATTCGAGCAACCCGATAACGGTGTATCTGGTTTTACGGAGCTAAAATTAGGCAAACCATCAATAGCGACGAGCCCCGGCCCAATAGCGGTGCTTAACTTTGGAATCCAAGCCACATTATTACTTTATGAGTTGCCTGACCCTGCCTGGTTAAGGTCATTATTGTTGTAAAATGTTATCTATATCATCAGCCGCTCGGTATTTCCTATATAGGCAACCGGTGGATATGAGGTGTGGGATTTATTCTCTGGCAGGCCTTGTACAGAATGGGTTGCATCTGGATCCTTTATCAGGAGATATCTTTGTTTTTATCGGGAAGCGAGCCAATCAGGTACGTCTGCTTCAATGGGATGGGGACGGATATTCACTTTATACCAAGCGCCTGGAAACAGGCACTTTTGAACGCCCAAAAGGCGAAAAACTATTGATCTCTTCAACGGAATTGATGCTGATTTTACAAGGCGTTCGGCTCACCTCTGTACGGCTTCGTAAGCGTTATGAGCGGGTCGTTTCCTATTGAATTCTAAGTAAAAAAAGTGCATCAGATATAGTAAAAATGCCCTTTTTTACTTATTTTTAAAACATGAGTACAGCTGAACCGGACTATAAACTTCTCTACGAGCAAAGCCAAAAACGCTTAGAGCAAACCCAGAGATTGCTGCTCGAAGCGCAGCAGGAACTTCAATTGGCGCTGCTGGATGCCAATGAACTCCGCCGTAAATTATTCGGAGTTAAATCTGACAACCGGGTGAAAAGAGCAGCAGAAGGGCAACTGGATTTATTCCCTCTGGGAGTCACTAATGAAGATGGTCTGTCTTCGGAAAATCTCACAAAAGCAGAGGTCGAAGAACTAAACCAACAGCAGGACAAGCAAGCAGAAAAGCGTAAGAAAGCGGCAATTTCTCGTCCGCGCATGGTGTTTCCGCATGAACTGATCAGAGAAGAACATATTATTGATCCCGAAGGTGATTTGAGTGACTACAAGATAATTGGAGAGGAAGTATCCGAAGTATTGGTAATGGTACCCGCTTCTTTTAAAGTAAAACGAATTATCCGCCGCAAATGGGCACTCAAATATTCCTCAAAATCAGAAAACAAGGGAGTTCTGATCGCTCCCATACCTTCCAGGACCATTAAACGAGGACTTTTTGACGAGTCAGTGCTTGCGCACCTGTTGACTAGTAAATTTGTTGACCACTTACCCCTCTACCGGCAAAAACAGATCTTTGAGCGGATAGGTATAAAGATTCCGCCTTCAACGCTGACCGATAATACAAATTCTGCCTGCAAAGCACTGGAACCACTTTACAATGCGCTCAAACGAGAGGCACTGGCTAACTTGTATTTACAAGTCGACGAGACGACGTTGCAGGTACTTGAAAATAATGGTGTGAAAGGCGCGTCGCATAAAGGCTATTTATGGACATATCATGCCCCCGTTGACAGATTGGTTTTCTTTGATTATCAGACAGGGAGAGGTAAGACTGGCCCCGAGAAGATATTGAAAGACTTCCAAGGCGTCGTGCAAACGGATGGTTACAGCGTTTATCAGAGTCTCTTTGAGAAGAATGAAAATATAAGTCACTACTTCTGTATGGCTCATATCCGCAGAAAATTCGATGAAGCGGTAAAATACGACAAAGACAGGGCTATGTGGGCGGTTAACACCATAGGTAATTTGTATAAAATAGAGCGAGAAATCAGGGAAGCCGAGCCGACCCTTACTGAAAGTAAGATCGTAGAAAAACGAATGACCCAAGCTTTGACCATACTTGGTCAACTCAAAGAATGGATGCTTACCGAGTATCCCAAAGTACTTCCGTCTAGTCCGATCGGTAAAGCCATGGCCTACGCGCTACCCCTTTTGGACAATATGAAATATTACGCTCTGCATGGGGATCTGCAGATAGACAATAACCTGATCGAAAATGCGATCAGGCCAATCGCATTGGGTCGAAAAAACTGGCTTTTTGCAGGCACACATGACACCGCCCAAAACGCTGCAATGATCTACTCACTTTTTGCAACGTGCAAAAAGCACGAGGTCAACCCGCACGACTGGCTCGTAGATGTTCTCAAAAAAATCAATGATGATAGCTATGAGGGCAAGTTCTCAGATTTGCTGCCGCACCGGTGGAAAAGTACCAAACCATAAAAAACTCTCATGCAATAGTGGGGATGACCGACTGCTTACATAACACTTGATGCTTTCTAACAATGCCTTTCTGATATCCAAAGGGATTACCGGGTTGACATGGAATTCGCTCATTGGGTATATCCGCGTTGGTAATGTCCACTCTATTGTATCGGTATATGAATCAAATGTTCGATTTGATCTAGAGACAATTGGTTGTGTACATCCGGGGCACTTAGAGAAGTAATATTTCTCACCATCCATCCAATCGTGCGGATTCTCATTTTCAAACTGACCGACGGGTTTTACATAGCTGGAAGAATTGCAGTCTGGGCAATCGACTTGAATTAAGCTATTTACTCTGGTTTTAGAACTTCTCATTTATCAGAACGTTGAAGGCGGGAATTCTGTTTTAGCATTGGAGGGAGCTAGTTGCTAAATTTCTAACTTTAAAATTATAAGTGATGCACTAATATCACTTTCTTTGAATAATATAGAGATCATTTGACAAGATGCATATACAGCTATTGGAATCAATCTGTGAGCGGCGGAAGATGTTTAATCTTCTACAATATAATGCGTTACCTATGCCGTTTGGATTTGGTTCTCGAAAATTGTCATTAGCCAAGGCGTTCAATTAGGTATAATACGAATCCTCCAATTCTTCTGGCGACACCAATTTATACGAATGGTCTTTCCTGTCTCCCATGGGCAGTTTCTCTTTCAAGTAAGTAGTGCCGCATTTGGGGCATTCAAAACCGTTTTCAAAAACATCAATCATAGTAACTGTTCCGCAGTTGCATTTAATATGCTCGGTTTCGCAGTGAAAGCAATAGCCTCTTAGAATGGTTACCTTTAAATCTTTTTCCCTCACGACATCATCAAACGGAAGTCTTAATTGGGATGGATCCAGATATGGAGCATTACTGTCTACAACAGACTCATCTTCCTCAAATTCAATAAAATTTAATCCATCTGGGTCATCATCTTCGGAGCAGTGTTGGCAAATAAAACGTCTCGTCCTAAAATTCTCAATGTCATCATTCATTACCTCAATCTCGGCGGCGTCAAACAGAGTGTTGTCAACGAATTTAAGAGCCTCAGGCAGACTCAGGAAAAAGTTGATTCCAACTTCATCAACCATGCCTTTTAAATCTTCGTGAATTTCATTGCCCGAAGTTTTAGAGCAAAAGTCTGCTTTGTTTCCTGAGACGAATATGAAAGTTGGATATGACCCATAATGGCCTCGAACCTCTTTAATATAATCTATTGCTGAAAAAAGTAGCAAGGCGTCGGCCATGCTGTTCTTTTTATCTCCAGTAAAAGGAGCCTTTTTTTCAACAGCCCAATCTGATGCGAAAGCTTTTGTTTCGAGAGTTGCGGTATATTTTATTGAATCACCTAAAAGTCTCCCAACACCTTCAATGTGAACCTGATTTTTCTCAATTTCAGAATTTATATGTTTAGTGTAGGCTTTTTTTAGATCTAAAAGGTTGTCATGAAACTCACTCTGCAAAACCCTGTCGATTCTGTCGATCGTATGCAAATCGTCCTTCATTCTGTTTTTGTGTTTGCTGATAAGAGCAAAGCACCTGTTCTGATTTCGATTCCATTCTATTTCCACCAAATCGCTTACTAGAATTGTTATCGCTTTTTCTCTTACTTTAAGTTTTAATTTCTCAAACAATTGAAAATGATACCCTTCGTTCAAATTTTCTGTCAATGGATCTATGCTATTGGCGAGATATATCCAGTTGTTAGTATCTAAGATGAGATGGATCATTGTTGATCAGAATACCGTTATAGAAAGATTTCGAAATGTAGTTTTAATAATAAACGTAGGTAAATTTTATATTTTCTACAAATTTTTATAATGCACATCGGTGTTGTACCTATGTAGTAACAACGAAAAAGAGGTCACACATTTGATTGTGTAACCTCTTGATAATCAGTACCGGGGACGGGAATCGAACCCGTACGAGCGTTTCGGCTCACAGGATTTTAAGTCTCCTGCTTTAAAAAGTCTCCTTAGCGTGCATTTCCAAATACCGCTCAATTGAGTTTCGGTCGTAACGTATAATTTTCTTCTCCGGCTGAGAAAATCTGATTTGCCCGCTGTCGCGAAGTTTCTGAAGTGTTGTTTTTGACTTGATTCCGAGAAGGGTCATCGCCTGGCGATCTGATATCCACTTATCACTGACCTGCTTATTGTTTTTTTCCATTACGCGCTGAACCACTTCTTCCACTAACGCATAAAAGGCTTCTTCTTCCAAACATATAACTTGCATTCAATCCAAGGCTTCGTAAAAAATGAACGAAGGTATGAGATGTAGCTTAAGCTAAAAAGTTTCACGAGCATGTTGCCCAAGGTAGTGTTCAATCGAATCCCGATCATAGAGGATAATTTTCTTCTGAGGCTGCGAGAACCGGATCTTTCCTTCGTCCCGTAGCTTTTGCAAAGTAGTTTTCGATTTCACATTCAGAAGTCGCATTGCTTCCGGTTCCGCTACCCACTTATCTTTTAACGCCCCATGTTTGTCTTTGAGCCTTTCAACAACTTGCTCGATTAGAGCATAAAAAGCGGGTTCTTCCAGGCATATGGCGCTCATTACGACAGATCTTTGAGGGTTCAGATCAAATTTACAAAATGATCTGAAAAAACGTAGACTTTTACGACGTTGGAAAATTTAAGAAAAGCGTAAGAAAACATCGGCTCAACAGTTGCTCGTTTAAAAGCCCCTTATCTGCACACAGAGAAATGTGTATCATACCAAATTCAAACAAACAATCATGCTCGGCTCTTACCATATCCTCGTTCTAACGAAAGCTGCGTCCCTGATTGACAAGGTCTGAGTCTACGCCGATGCGACTTTTAAGTAGTCGGCTGCTTGGCTGGAATGCATAAATTCGTCTATTGGCTAATCGGGAACGTTTCGTAAGTAAAATTCGGCCTTAATTATTTTAAGGAGTTCCTCACGGTTAATTTTCCTTAGGAGGTCTTTAAAGGGTCATGTTTCTAAAAATTCATTTTTATTCGTGCATGCGGAAGTTCGGATATCGAGCCAGCGCAATTTTATACATGGGTAGCACTGTTCGGTTATACCCTTTAGCTTATACTTATTACCAAAAGCCTCATTTTTATGTATCCACAAGTAAATATCGACGAAGAGATAATTAAAATCAAAACGCTTACCGTAGGCGGTCGACGAATGACAAAGTCAGTTTACAATCAAATAATTCAATTTTCCCCGTTTGACAAGGAGCTAAACTTCAACGGAGATAATGTCATCGGATACGTCTATGACCAGCAATCAAAATGGCTAATCTATATCAAAGACAATCAACTACGAAAGTACCTTTTAGACGGCGTAGTGGAACTGGCCCGAGTGGGCCAGTCAACAAAGTTTAAAGACTTCCAAAGGCTTTCAGAGCGACTGCGATTTGGTTATTTAGAAACAAACATTGACGACGACTCCGAATGGGAAAAGGAACGCAGATTTGCGCAGGATTCTTACTCCGAAGAAACTTGGGCTTTAATTTCAAATCGTATCACCAAAGCAAAATCCTTAATTACCTTTCTAAATGATCGGCAAATTTTTATAGCTGCATAATAAAGGCCTTTCAAAGGTGCTCCCAGCTAAGACATCAGCCTGATAGGATTGATTTTTAGTCGGGCGTTAGACGTAGGCTTACAAACCTTCCGTCTTGTCGGCTGATCCGTTTTTGACTTGATCCCCAATGCCGTTGTTAGAAATGTTTACGAATAGTTTACGAATTAAAAAAGCCGCTACGAATTTTCATCGTAACGGCTTGATTTTTAAGTGGTGATGGACGGAATCGAACCGCCGACACAAGGATTTTCAGTCCTTTGCTCTACCGACTGAGCTACATCACCGCTTTCAGTTGGCCCCGTTTGGGACTGCAAAAATAGAAGTCTGTTTTTGCTTTACAAACTATTTCAGGAAATATTTTGCAACAACATCTTGAAAACATTTCAAAAATAGGCCCAATACGCTGATTATCCAGATTTTATAACCGAGGAAATAAATTCTTCTAAAACAAAATACTTGTTGCTCAATACAATTTTACCCATATTTGCCCTTAGTATGCAAGCATACTATTTGCTTTTATTCAAACGAGTAGCCAAATTTATGTACGTATGGCCATCATTCAGCAAGTCGTTTTTATCGCCGTTCTGGGAATAGCAGGTTGGCTGGTATTGCAGCGCATTCGCATTATTACAAATACCATTGGCCTTGGACGCGCCGAAAACCGTACCGATCAATCCGCACGGCGGTTCGGTACCATGGTAAGAATTGCGTTTGGTCAACAGAAGATGTTCGACAGGCCTGTAATCGGCTTTTTGCACTTCGCGGTGTACGCGGGATTTCTTCTAGTCAATATCGAGGTGCTGGAAATTGTGCTGGATGGCGTTCTTGGAACACACAGGATCTTTGCTCCTTTTCTCGGACCATTTTATCCATTTCTCATTAGTTTTTTCGAATTCCTCGCTATTGGCGTACTGGTTGCCTGCACTATTTTCCTCATACGACGAACCTTTTTAAAGGTCGGGCGCCTGCAGCCTGCACATCATAGAGAAATGGCAGGGTGGCCTGCGCTGGATGGCAAGATCATACTGATCATTGAAATTGTGTTGATGGTTGCCATTCTTACCATGAATGCGGCGGACAGTGTTTTACAGGATTTAAGTAGCGTTCATTACACGACCGCAGGAAGTTTTGCATTCAGCCAATTTCTTAAACCAATATTTACAGAATGGAGCGAAGGCAGTTTGATCATTTATGAACGCTTCGCCTGGTGGATTCACATTCTTGGAATTTTCGCTTTTGCAGTTTACATGACTTACTCAAAACATTTACATATTGTCCTTGCATTTCCCAATACATATTTTGCGCGTTTGACTCCAAAAGGGCAAATGAATAACATGCCTGAAATAACCAAAGAGGTTAAAATAATGCTTGGGATAGAAGCTGGCGACGGAGGAGAAATCGCAGTCCCGGAGCGATTTGGAGCAAAAGATATCACGGATCTGAGTTGGAAAAATCTCATGGATGCATATTCATGCACCGAGTGTGGTCGATGTACCTCCGCATGCCCGGCGAATTTAACAGGCAAGTTGCTTTCCCCTCGTAAAATCATGATGGACACCCGGGACAGATTAGAAGATGTTGGCCGAAATATGCTGGTAAATGGCGGCAAGTTTATAGAAGATGAAAAAAGTTTGAATGGAGATTATATTAGCCAGGAAGAGCTCCTAGCCTGCACAAGTTGCAACGCCTGCGTTCAGGAATGCCCTATACTTATCAATCCGCTTGATATTATACTCCAGCTACGCCGTTACAAAGTCATGGACGAGGCACAAGCACCGAATTCCTGGAATACGATGTTCCAAAACCTTGAAACCAACCAGGCACCCTGGAAATTTTCGCCGGACGACAGGTTTAATTGGGCCGACAATTTACGTCAATAACAATCCCTGATCTTCACAACTCCATGACATTATTTATCATCTTTGGGCTTACTTCTTTATTACTTTCTGGACTAGCGACCTATATCAGGAAGAGGGAAGCTGTGTGGCTTCTCTCGAATTTTCACGAAAAAAGTATCTCAAATAAAAAAGGAATGGCAAGGTGGGCAGGAATGTTCCTGTATATTTTTGCTGCTTTGTTTTCAGCGTTTGGTTATGGAATTTTCAAATGTCGACACACGCAGTATGAAATTGCACCTATTTTTGTCCTCATTCCCTGTGTATTGTTACTTTCGGTTATTTACCTGATAGGCGGTCAACGTTTTTTATATAAAGGCTTTAAAAACCATAACACCGATGGCAGAATCAATTTATAGTGTGCCTACGATGGCGGAAATGGCATCCCAAAACGAATCGCCTGAAATCCTATTTTGGGTGGGTTGTGCGGGTTCATTTGATGATCGTTATAAAAAAGTAACCGTTGCCTTTGCTAAAATATTAAACAAGGCTGCTGTAAAGTTTGCCGTTTTGGGTACAGAAGAAAGTTGCACAGGAGATCCGGCGCGCCGCGCTGGTAACGAATTTACGTTTCAAATGCTGGCCATATCCAACATCCAGGTACTAGACATGTACGGGATCAAGAAAATAGTAACCGCCTGCCCGCATTGCTTCAATACGCTGAAAAATGAATATCCGGAATTGGGTGGAAATTATGACGTTGTCCACCATTCGGAATACCTTCAGCAACTGATCAATGAAGGTCGTGTCAGGATTGAAGGAGGCGAATCGTTCAAAGGGCGTAAAATCACGTTTCATGATTCCTGTTACCTGGGAAGGGCAAATGATGTATACGAAGCCCCGCGAAAAGTTCTTGAAGCTCTGGATGCTGAATTGGTAGAAATGAAACGCTGCAAAACCAAAGGCCTTTGCTGCGGTGCCGGCGGCGGACAAATGTTTAAAGAACCGGAACGCGGTAAAAAGGATATTAATATTGAAAGGATTGAAGAAGCCATCGACACTGGTGCACAGACGATTGCCGTCGCCTGCCCCTTTTGCATGGTGATGATGACCGACGGTGTAAAAAATAAAGAGAAGGAAGATTCCGTTAAAGTGTATGATCTTGCAGAACTAATTGCGCAGGCGGAGGGATTGTAATTACAAAGAAGTCATCAACAGGCAGAACTTAGGACAGTTCTGCCCTGTTATTAATTTCCAAGCTGAGCGCCGTCGGCGACTGACACAGCTTTTGATACTTAGAATTTACAAATCAACTTGAACGGCCATGTATATTCCATTTAGTGATATCGATTTTAATGCCCGTGTCTGGGTTTATCAGGCAAACAGGAAACTTACAGATGAAGAAAAGGGTATCATTACCGAAACTTTAAAACCAGCTCTTGACACCTGGGAAGCCCATGGAAAGACGCTCACGGCTTCTGGAAAGGTCTTTGAACACAGGTTTGTGGTTATTGCTGTTGATGAGCGAAATGAACTGCCGAGCGGCTGCTCTATTGATAAATCCACACATTGGTTAAAGGAAATCGGCCATCAGTTGAATGTCGATTTTTTTGACCGCTCACTGGCTTATCTTGATGACAATGGTGCCGTTGAAACCATCCCGGTCGCAAAAATAAAACAGGCGGTTAACGAAGCGATTATAACTCCATATACAACGATTTTTGACAATCAGGTCAATACCAAAGCGCAATGGATGAAGCGTTGGAAAATAGCGGCGTCTGAATCATGGCTTAACCGCTATTTCGCCGCGCAAACCAATTAATGTCTTTGAAAGATATACGCTGCTACTTAGCTTTGCATGGTACTATAATATTCAGGATGAACTTCTTTCGATTTGCAATTGCTCTTTCCTTTTGTATTTTCTGCTTCGGGTGCGACAATAGCGTCGTATATAAAGCCCACGAAGATATTGAGGATGGCCTTTGGTATATCAAAAACAAGCCCACTTTTAAGGTTGAAATAACCGACACATTAGCAAAGTACAATCTGTACTACCTGGTGAGGAGTGCTGTTCAATATCCCTATTACAATCTTTATCTGACACGGAAAACGAACACGCCCGCTGGGAAAGCCTCCTCATCACTTGAAGAGGTCTTTTTATCAAATCAAATTACTGGAAAACCATACGGAAAAGGCTTGGGAGATCTCTTCGATCACAAGATTGCGTTTATGAGAAATTATACTTTCCCACGATCCGGAATTTACACATTTTCCCTTTCTCAGTCAATGCGGCAAAATCCGTTGCCGTTCATTATCAGCGTAGGATTGAGTGTTGAAAAAGTAGATGAACATACGCCTTAGGAGAGCAGAACGTCACGATATATCTCCTCCCTGCCTGGCATTCGGCACTGTGCTGCCTTCTGGTTTTTTCTTCGACTTATTTCTATAACGTCGGTATGGTTTTTTCTGGAAATCTTTTTTGAACTCGTGCTTTTTTTCCTCCAATTTCTCTTCTGCAACCTCATGAACTGGCTCTCCCAGCAAAAATCCATAAGGCTCGAGTGTTGGAACGCTGTCAAAAATAACCTTTAATATTGCCGTTACGGGCAGTGCCAGAATTAGCCCTGAAAGACCCCACAATTGCCCGCCCAGGAACAAAGCTACGATCGCAGCGAGAGGATTTACGCTAACCTTCGAGCCTACGATATTGGGGGTAATAAAGTTGCCCTCCAAAAATTGAACAAAACTCATCGCCCCGATAACCGCAACCGCATACCACGGCGAATCAAGTGTCACCACACTTAAAAGCGCCGGTAGCACCGATCCTATTAGTATACCGATGTACGGAATCAGAATAAGAAACCCTGCTAAAAAACCGAAAAAGATGGCATGAGGAACACCTATTATCAACAACCCGATACTATTCAAAACCCCAACGATAAGTATAACCAGGAATAAACCCGACAAGTAACTCTTTATTACATCGTATATCTTTTTGAGGAGGAGATTGAGCTCCTCATTGGGGACGCCAGTTATTGCTTTATGAACAAATCTTCTGAAAAAGTCACGGTAAAGAAGCAAAAAGAAAATGTAAAGTGGCAACAGCACAAAAGTCGAAATGGCTCCCGTTGTTGTTACCAGCGTATTCAAAAGCACAGCACGCCCTTCACTTAAGGCATTAATAAGATACTTTTTCGCCTCACTAACCTGCTGTGTCCGACTGATGTTTAAATATCGCTCTCCCATTGTAAGGGTTTGATCAAGAAGCACTTCTGCTTTCTCTGTAATCCGGGGTAATTCGTCCGCAAAACTTCCGATTTGAATCGAAACTACATACACAAGAATAACAAGTACTATAAAAAGTACGAGAATACTCAAAAGAATAGCACCCACGCGTGGAACACGATGTGTTTCGATCCAGGCGCAAACCGGATGCAAAAGAATCGCTAACAGAATAGAAAATGCCAGGGGTATAAGGGTTTCCCGAAGTGTAAACAATATAAATACGCCCGCGATAAGAGCTACAAAAATACTGGCAAGCTTTTGGTAAGTGGGTGTTTCATTATCTTTGTCCGGTGAGGAACGTAACGATGGATTCATGAGTAAGTTGGTATATTTTTGGTTTGCCGTGAAAACGGTTTTTTGTACTTGTCAACCTGATTCAAGGGTAAACAATTTCAAAAAAGTACGCTCCAGTTACAAAATTAATAAAATAGGCAAGCTTTCCGCGGTGGTCAACGAAAGTTCAGGGCTTGCAAAGGGCCGTAACGCTAACTCTTTCTGGACCCATAACGACAGTGGCGGCAAAGCTGAACTTTACGAAATTGACTCAACCGGAAAGCTATTATCGACGCAAAAAATTAACAATGCCGTCAACACGGACTGGGAAGATCTTGCCAGCGACAATCGGGGGACGATCTACATTGGTGATTTTGGCAACAACGCCAACATTCGAAAATCATTAAACATATATAAGATTTCCGCGCCTAATCAAGAGCCTGAAAAGATTACCTTCAGCTACGCCGATCAAAAAGAATTTCCTCCAAAGCCGGAGAACCTAAACTATGACTGCGAGGCATTTTTTTATCGTGAGGACCGTTTATATCTATTCTCTAAAAACAGAAGTAAAACCAGCCACGTTGTTAAGTTGTATCAACTGCCGTCTACCCCGGGCAACTATTCAGCACAACCGACCGATAGTATTTCCATCGAAACTCAGGTAACATCGGCAGATATCAGCCCGGACGGGAAGACTTTTGCATTGCTCACTTATGGGAAAATTCTGCTTTTTGAAATACGAGACGGTCAGGTTAATTTTAAGAAACCAAAAGGCTGTTTCCGGTTTGTAAACAAGCAATCAGAGGCCTTAATTTTTATCAATAATACTGATATGCTTGTCACAAATGAACAGGGTGATCTGTTCAAAATTACTTACCGCTGATGTTATGTTTATGTTAACAATGCATTAAAATACATCATGTGAGCGTCACAAATACTAATTTCGAATTGGATTTAACAAAGAAATCAAAAATGGCAACGCAGAAATCTACAAATTCGACACCGAAGGTATTAGTAGTTGATGACGATGCAGATATCGTTGAGCTCCTGGAGTATAATTTGAGCAAGGAAGGTTATTCGGTGCAGACTGCTTCAACAGGTAAAAAAGCGATTGAAATTGCCATGACATTTATCCCTGATCTCATTTTACTCGATATTATGATGCCGCAACTGGATGGTATTGAAACCGGGCGGTACCTGAGGCAAAACCCCGATCTTAAAAATACATACATTCTTTTTTTAACAGCCCGGTCAGAAGAATACTCGGAAGTTGCGGCATTTGAAATTGGTGCAGACGATTATATTACAAAGCCGATTAAGCCTCGTGCATTGATGAGCCGCATCAATGCGCTTTTCCGGAGAGAGGCTCAAAAGGCAGAATCAGGCGATCAGGTCGAGGTTTTAGACCTGATAATCAATCGAAAAAATTATACGGTTACGCAGGGAGAGGACAAAGCCATTGTGTTACCCAAGAAAGAGTTCGAACTACTGTTTTTTCTCGCTCAAACTCCAAATAAAGTATTCAGCAGGGACGAATTATTACAAAAAATTTGGGGAGCGGACATCTATGTGCTGGAACGAACCGTCGATGTACACATCCGTAAGCTTCGTGAAAAACTGGGAGATCGGTATATTAAAACTTTAAAGGGTGTTGGCTACATGTTCACAAATGAAGACGACTGATTTCTGAACCCAAAGTCAAAACAGTCCTCACATTTTCATACATCACTTTTCCTCATCCTTATCCTTGCCCTTCTTTTTACGGAAAGCAAGTTTAATGTTCACCTCGCCATTTTCGTCAATTGCCCGTAAAAAGATCTTAGAGCCCTCTTTTTTCTCCGGATCATTCGGGTTAAGCACATATGTTGAGTCTCTTTTTCTAAGGTTGCTCAGGGGAATCTGAATACTGATATCCGTTTTACGGGCAAAACTATAAATCCCGTCGATGTAAAGTGTAATTACATTTGATTCAATTTCCATTGGTCGGATTTCTATTTCCTGACCCTTTAGCTCAAAATCACTGCTGATCGGCGAGAATTCAACTTTTTCAAAATTTCTCTTTTTGAAGATCAGCTTTTTGATTTTCAGCAACGGTTCAAAATTGATCAGATAGCCCTTGTACAAATCAAAATGTAACATCCCTTTCATGCTCCCTGGTACTATTTTCACATTATTGGTGAGTCTTGTTTCGAAGCTAAAGTCGTTGCTGAGCTTTCCTTTCAGATTATCGTAGGTGATCGTCTTCTGCCCGAAGTTATCGAAAGCATAAAACACCTTGTGCACATCGGCATTGGTTACCTTACCTCTTACCTTCACGTATGGTAACTGGCCAATACCTGAATTATCCATTTCTCCAGAAATCTTAACTGTGGTTGCACCAAATGCACTTAGTGAAAAATTTTCAATACGGACAGAATTATTCTTTACGGTAAACTCTCCCCTTACGTTATTGGCGACAAAATGTTTGTACCTCATCTCCTTCGACTGAAGCTTGGTGACAATTTCAATTTTGTCAATAACATTGTCCAACAAGTCTACCAGTTTCACTTTATTTTTTCTTTTTGCAACCATATTTTCCCGTGGCGCCAACAAGGTTTCCAGCCAGTTGAGCCGCCACGTAGGAATATTAACATTGACCAATGCACGCAAAGACTTTGGAGAACCAAAAAGATATGGGATCAGGTCCATCACCCTCCCTTGCATGAAAAGCATATTTTGTCCGTCAGAAAAACTTAAACTAGGAAAAACGAGCGCCTTCTCGTTAAAGGCAAACTCACCTTTGATCTGCTTCAAGTGAATTTGGCGTGGTGCATAATCCATTGCTACATTTTGAATAGAAACCTTACCGAACAGATTACCGTCAAATTTGTCCGTTTTAGGCTCGTAGAATTTTCTAAGGTTACCATCAAAATGAAAATCTATATTGATTTTACCGGTTTTAAACCGGTATCTGGAAGGATCAAGAATAGGGTCAAGACTTTTCGCATCGGCCCGCACGATGCCATCAATTGTTGCACGGGGATTCCTGAAATTATCCAGCACGAGTGAAAATCTGAAAGGAATCGTTTCAAAAAAACCCGTGACCTCGTGCGCTGTCAATCTGGCATTCACGACATCAGGTTCTTTCAAAGTATCTCCCTGGTTGGTATAATCTCCTTCGGTCTGCATATTTTTCAAGGTACCAAGAGGAAGCACATACTGAAAAGTATCCGTTTTGAAGTGAACATCGACTCTGGGTGGTTTTTGCGTTGTCTTTCCGGCAATTTTTACCTTTGTATCTACCTTGGTTTGAATACCGAGAGAATCTATTTGTTCTCTCACCCTTTTGTTAAGAAGTGGAAGTGCATTCTTTATCGCGATTTTCTTTGCCGTGAAATTTAATTCGAAGTAAGGAACTGAATCGGCGAAGTTAAACCCGCCTTCGATACCGATCGTGTCATTTGCGGCACTTTGCAAGGTAGATGGGTTGATATGCAAAGACTTTTTTTCACCATCATAAGCCAGTGAAAGATCGAGGTTGGTTTCCTGATTAATTAAAAACCCTCCCTTTTCGGGTCTGAAAACCAATCCGTTAAAAAACACAGATCCTTTGAAATCAGCATTGGAGGTCGTGTCCGTAACCGTAATCCGGTTGGTTGCATCATGAAATAATGCGCCATAAGATTTCCCTGTTGTTGAGTCAGCAAAACTGACGGCAAAATTTACAAAACGGAGATTACCAAGTTTTTTCACAAGACCATCTTTATCTCCCCCGTCTTCTTTATTCTTTTTTGCTTTCTGGGATTTGAAGATAGACAGATTGGAATATCCATTCTTCTGAATAAATAATTTCAAATTCCCATTTTGCAGTACAAGATTTTTTACTTTGATATCCCCTTTGTAGAAACCATTAAAATCCAACGCCACATGGATCAAATCTGCCTCTAGAAAAGGGGTTTTATGGACGGAATAAAGACTATCGGTCAGTTTCACATTAACCAATGTAAAGTTAAGCCCCAGACCGCCGCTAAAAGGCCTGAACCGGAAGTCTTCTATTTCGAGATTGCCATTAAGATTATCATTTACAACACCTTGAACCTTACGAAAAAGCTCCTCTTTGTTTCTGCTGAGCCAAATTTCAATCGCTCCAAACATCAGCAGGGCTATCAACGCAATAATACCAAAAACTTTTAAAATCTTAGAAAACATGAAGGGTATGGCTAACAGAAATAATTTCCGGTTAAAAGTAAAGTAAACTAATCAATTATAGTAACCTACGGTAAAAAACCATACCACAGATGCGCGTATACGTAAAAGTATTTTTGACAGCATATTAACATTCATTTTTCTGAAAAATAAGTCCAAGTAATTTGGTGTCTGTAATAAGCCTTCAAATCCATTTATGATCAAATGCCATTCCGTAACATTGAAGAAAAGGTCATTTATCCAGCATTGTGAAACGTGTCGATTTGGGTAAAATCATCGGAGGGTATTTTGCTGGCCGACGTACAAACATCCTACTTCGGGAATCAAAGTAAAAAGTGCTACTTTTGCGCTCTCATTTACAAGGTAAAGTGTTGACATACCCGTAAATATTAAAGAGAGCGAGACCAGAATCTCACCTAAGGTGTTGCCGGAAATCATGTTTTTGATAACATGAAGCAGCATAAATGACAATGTTTAAACCGATTTAGAACAAGTACTTAATTACAATGTTACTGAGCGAACAGGAAATATTGCGCCGCCAAAAGCGCGAAGAATTGATTCGGATGGGGATTGAGCCGTATCCCGCAGAAGAATTTGAAGTGAATACTTATGCCGCAGATATTCATAAGAACTACGAAAACAATAAGATTGACTACAAACATGTGACGATGGCCGGCCGTCTGATGGGCTTTCGGGTCATGGGAAGCGCTGCTTTTGCTGAGTTGCAGGATAGTACAGATCGAATTCAATTGTACTTCCGCAGGGATGATCTCTGCCCGGGCGAAGACAAAACCTTATACAATACTGTTTTCAAAAAATTGCTTGACATTGGCGACATGATTGCAGTAACCGGCTTTGTATTTACAACCCAAACCGGCGAAGTATCTGTTCATGTTCAGGAGTTTAAGATCCTCAATAAATCGTTACGGCCGCTTCCGGTAGTGAAACGTGACGAAGAAGGAAATGTGTTTGACGGATTTACTGATCCTGAACTTCGCTACCGGCAACGGTATGTGGATTTGATCGTGAATCCGGATGTGCGGGCTATCTTCACCAAGAGAGCACGAATTATTACAACCATGCGCTCCTATTTCGATGGAAAGGGTTGGCTGGAAGTGGAAACACCTGTTTTGCAGACTATACACGGGGGAGCCGCGGCCAGACCCTTCGAAACGCATCACAATGCGCTCGATACCGATCTTTTTCTTCGCATAGCGACTGAACTTCACCTAAAACGTCTGATCGTCGGTGGGTTTGAAGGTGTATATGAGTTTGGGAAACTTTTCCGGAACGAAGGAATGGATCGCACCCACAATCCCGAATTTACAACGGTCGAGCTATACGTTGCTTACAAGGATTATTTGTGGATGATGCGCATGACGGAAGAGGTTCTGGAGCAGGTGGCACTCGCTGTAAATGGAACGACAAAAGCGACGTTTGGAGAAACTGAGCTTGATTTTGCGGGGCCCTATCCCCGATTGAGCATTACTGATGCCATTTACCAATACACCGGATTAAATGTCGATGCACTTGATGAGGCATCGATTCGTTTGCAATGCAGGGAATGGGGGATGCAAGTGACTGATGCCATGGGAAAAGGCAAACTGATCGACGAAATTTTTGGTGAAAAAGTCGAAGCCAATATTATTCAGCCCACGTTTATCATCGATCACCCGGTGGAGATGTCGCCGCTGACCAAAAAACACCGCACAAAAACCGGGATGGTGGAAAGGTTTGAACTTTTCGTAAATGGCAAGGAAATCGCCAACGCCTATTCGGAGTTGAACGACCCGGTGGAACAACGTGAGCGTTTTGAGGATCAGCTGAAATTGAAAGAGAAGGGAGATGATGAAGCCATGGAAATGGATGATGATTTTCTTCGTGCACTGGAATATGGAATGCCACCAACAGCCGGCATCGGTATTGGTATTGACCGCCTTACCATGCTTCTGACCAATAATGCAAGTATCCAGGAGGTTATCTTTTTTCCCCAGATGCGCCCTGAGAAAAAACAAGAGATGGCAAAGGAAGCAGATTATATGGCGGCGGGTGTGCCTTCGATCTGGATTCAGGCACTGCAAAAAATGAATCTTCTGACGATTGATCAACTCAAAGCGGCCAGTCCAAATAAGATATTCAACGACCTGGGGGGCATGCGAAAGAAACTTAAAATTGAAGAGAAAATGCCCTCTCTGGATGATATAAAAGGATGGGTTCAATAATTTTCGGGGAGTCCTGAAACAAAAAATACCGCAGGATATGCGGTATTTTTTGTTTCAGGATTAAAAAACCAAGATTATAGTTTCTTTACCTGCACAGCGTTAAGTCCTTTTTTCCCTTCTACGACTTCGTATTCAACCTGGTCGTTTTCACGGATAGTTAGGCCTCCCAATCCTGTCACATGGACAAAGATGTCTCTGTTTGTGTCGTCTTCAACGATGAAGCCGTATCCCTTAGCTTCATTGAAAAATTTTACAGTACCTGTTGGCATAATGTTGTAAATAAAAAATTAAATAAGGTGAAAATACATGAACAATTGTAACCGTTTCACTTCCTATTCCAAATGCGTTCACCAAATAATTAAGGGAGGCTCAATTGAATGACGAAAGAAATTTTGGTAAATGTCACGAAGACATATTAATAATAATGAACTATTTACAAATTCTTCAATCGCAAAGAAACAAAAATTGTTCGGAAAACAATTTTTTTGGCCCATTAATTTGAAAATTTACGAGTTAACGGTAATTTGCCATTTCGATTCCGTTTAATAAAATTCTCCTTTGTGTTTTGTTTATTATCGCGAAAATTGCTAATTATGAGGCAATTATTCTAAAACAGGATATGAATCGACTCAGGTATTTCGTAGAAGATCAGATATTTGGTGTTTGCACCCGTATTGGTGAAAAACTGAGCTTCCCCGCCAGCACCATCCGATTGTACTTTATTTATGCCACTTTCATGACTTTTGGGTCCCCAATTATTCTATATTTGGTGTTGGCTTTTTGGATGGAATTGAGGCAAAACTGGCGTCGGCGCAGTGGCTCTACGATTTGGGAACTGTAGGAATTTTTATTCCTGTCAGCTGGGTAAAACGATATTTTCTTAATATAAAGTACTCCCATACCACGCTTCGGTAATACAAAGGAGCCCTGTAACCGGTTCTCTTTTGGCCCTTGGTCAATTCCGGAATCATCCTATAAAATGCAAAATGGGCTTTGATGATAGCAAATACATCGGGCCATGCTCCAGTGCTGATGAACCGTACGCTTGAAATACCATCCAGGATAAGTCTGAAAAAAATGGTCTTCCAACGTCTCCCTTTCGGCAAATTCTTAAACAGCATGATGAGATTATTCCTGTAATTCAGAAAGGTTTTCTTAGGATTGGATTTGTGTAATGTTCCTCCACCCACGTGGTAAACTTTGGACTTGCCGCAATAGGTGATCCTGTAACCCAAATTAAGGAACCGCCAGCACAAGTCAATTTCCTCCATGTGTGCAAAAAAGCGTTCGTCAAAGCCACCGATCTCATGAAAAATCTTCGCTCTTACAAAAAGGCAAGCGCCGGTCGCCCAGAATACGTCTGTTTCATCGTCGTATTGACCAAGATCTTCGTCGCGGGTGTCAAAGATCCGTCCACGACAAAACGGATATCCTAAATAATCCATAAATCCGCCCGCCGCACCCGCGTATTCAAAATGTGTACGAAGATCATAGGCCAGTATTTTGGGCTGACATGCCGCTATTTGCTCGTCGGACTCCATAAAAGCAACGACCGGAGGGATCCAGTTTGCTGTTACCTCAATATCGGAATTCAGGAGAATGTAATATTTAGAATCAATTTGTCGCAAGGCTTCATTGTACCCGCCTGCATAACCTTTATTTTCGTCAATCGAGATTGTCCGAACCTCCGGGTGGTTTTCCTTCAGCCATTGCATAGACAAATCCGAGGAAGCGTTGTCGGCTACCCATATATCGTATCCAGCCGAATGAGCAAGAATATTTGGAAGAAACTTTTCGAGATAGTGCCTGCCGTTATAATTCAAGATAACAATAGCAACAACTGAAGTCATTGATTCAATTAAATTATTTCATCAACCCTCCAAGGTCCAGCCCGGGAATATTGGGAAGAACTCCGTCTGTTGCCTTCTGTAAGTGCTCTTTGATTTTCGGTTCAATTTTCTCAAAAGCCTTGTTAACCGCCGCTACGACCAGGTCCTGAAGCATTTCCTTGTCGTCAGGGTTTACGAGGTCCTTATCTATATCAAGACCTATCAATGTTTTTTGTCCGTTCACTGTTGCTTTCACCATGCCTCCACCGGACTCTGCTGATTCGATAATGGATGAAAGTTGATCCTGGGCTTCTTTCATACGTGACTGAAGGTCCTTCATTTTTCCCATGAGTCCCATCATATCTGCCATATTTCCAAACATGTCTTTTCTTATTAAAATGTCCTTTTACAAAACCAAATTCCCGGAAATGGTTCCTTCTCTAAAAAGCACAAAAGTAGCGTTTTTTTAACAGGTTGATAAATTATATCTACACCTATAAATTCACGGATGCCAGATGCGCTCCAAAGTCCGGATTTTGTTTATCCTGTTTGAGGAAATACAACTTCCCAGGGTATTCATAGCACTTAAGCTTTTAATATTTCATTTGTCATTTCTTAGGTGTTAACAAGAAGGAAACTTGGCGTAGCGGCCAATCTTTTCTATCTGATGAGCAGAAAACCCCCATTTCGCGAGGACCTCTTACCCCTTGTGTCTTCGATATCAACCTTGTATACGTAATAGCCACCAGGCAGCGGGACTCCTTTATCATCGCTTCCATTCCAGCCCTCAGCCGAGCTGTTGGTTTGAAAAATTAACACCCCCCATCTGTTAAAAACAGAAAGACGGAAGGAATTCGTAAAATAACTTTTTACAAGAAAGATATCATTTATTAAATCGCCATTCGGTGTAAATACATCGGGGATTTTAACAATAGCATCCTTTACAAAATTGAGTTTGTTGGAATAACTGACCATATTTCCTGACGAAGAAAAAGCCTTGATTAAATACAGGCTTGTTGTCTCATCTTCCAGAACAACCTGGTGGCTGGTCGATAGGCCCTTTGGTGTTTCATCTGTAACATTCCCTGCCTTATCCATCTGGATCAGGTCAAATGATGCGGTTCCGCCGCTAAACGGGCTATTGTTTGTCCAGACCACATTCGTGGCGTCTCCTTTGAGCAGGATAGAGCAGACAGCCTGGCTTGGTGACGGTGAGCTAAGCTTGCACGCGTTGGTATAAGTAAACCGGTAGCAATACGAATTTTCAGCGGTGTTAACATCCTTATCCTGAAAGGCCAGGCTTTGATTCGGAGCGCCAGAAATTTTGCTCCACGATGAACTTCCGGAAATAGAGCGCTCGATAATCAGATCATACGAGCTGGTGAGGCCGGTTCCGTTCAACTCTACCTTTGTTTCAATAAGATTGTCCTCAGAAACCGTAACGCTGGCACTATTGATTACATCAGGAACAGTTGTCTTGGGCTCTATTTTAATAGGAGCGGAGTACGACCGAACATCGCCTTGAATTATTGCAACAAGTTGATAATTATAAATTTCCCCACATTTTACATCCGTATCAAGGTAATATGTGTTTTGAGTACGGGATATTGCTACACCATCCTTTGTCAATTGATATTCTATCAAGTCTGCCATATTGGAATAGGGTTTCCAGGTGATGGAATTAATCTCGTCGAGTGTGGTAACTGCTGGCTGTATCACAACGCTGCTCACTACTTTGCTTTCCACCAGGTTATCGCAGACATTTCTGGAAGATAATTTGAATTTATAAACCGTATCTGTATTCAGATTGGGAATGATGACTGACTGTGGCCCCCCGGTCGACGTTCCTTTCTGAGTATTGATAAAATTACCGTCTCCTTTGTCTATGAGCACCTCCGTAGAAATACCATCAATTCCTTCATAAATCAACTTTGCGCTGCCATCCTCCTGCATTTCTACGCTAAGGATACGAATTTTAATGAGGGAAGGCGGTGTCACAGCGCCAGAAATGAGCGTAGATTTCGCCACACTCTGACAAGATCCGCTGGTATGCCTTCCGGTTAATTTGATTGAAGGTATAGAATTCGTTTTATAGGAATGAGGAACAATAAGATTCTTGCCTGAGGGCAAAGTCCATATCTGCTTTGCACTTCCATCTCCCCAATCAATTTCAATCTCATCATAAGCACCGGAGATACTGTCGTTAAGTATTGTAAGACGCACCAATCCATTTTCGCAGGCGACAAGTGAGCCCTGAAGCTGACGTGTCTCCTTCACCACGTAATCCTTACAGGCTGTAAAACCGGTACCGTTAAGGCTTCCATATTGCAAGATCGTATATGTTCCTGCGGAAGTGTAAACGTAGGCTGGGTCAGTGGTGATTTCTTTTGTATCTGGTATATCTATCCGTGTCCTGCTAAATTTGAAGTCATAAGTAACACTCTGCGCACCGACCAGATCATTTTTCACATTTATCGTTTCACCTACACACCCAATCGGTGGGGTTATGCTGAAGGCACCACCACCCTGATTACAAAACGGTATAGACTGCCCATAAGCAACATCTGCAAAAAGCAAAACCAGAATAAATAAGATTATATAAGGTAGTTTATGCTTCATGAATTTTCACAAAATAATTACCAGTGTGTCGTAATTGTACTCAGTTGAAACGTATAAGGAAAATCCTTTGTTAATTTGAACCGGGGTTCAAAAATAGAACTTTTCAACATTAAGGCCGTACCTTTGCAGTTTAAAACGTCCTTTTGCCTGAAACTATTTTTCATCAACCCAATTAATGGATTAATAATCAAAATTCAACCGTGTTAGATTCAATAGAAGAAGCGATAGAAGCCATACGCAGAGGCGAAATGATCATTGTAGTTGACGATGAAGATCGGGAAAATGAAGGTGATTTTATCTGCGCAGCTGAGCTGGTTACACCCGAAATTGTCAACTTTATGGCCCGGGAAGGCCGGGGACTCATTTGCGTTCCCATTACCGAGGAGCGTTGCCAGGAGCTGGAACTGGAAATGATGGTAGGAAATAACACTGCCCTGCATGAAACTGCATTCACGGTATCCGTGGATTTATTGGGCCATGGATGTACAACAGGAATTTCAGCCAGCGACCGTGCCAAAACGATACAGGCTTTGGTGAACCCCGAAACACTTCCGACCGATCTTGGCAGACCGGGACATATATTCCCGCTCAAAGCAAAAAAAGGAGGCGTTTTGCGAAGAACCGGACACACTGAAGCTGCAATTGACTTTCCCCGCCTGGCGGGACTTGCGCCGGCCGGTGTTTTGGTAGAAATTCTCAATGAAGACGGCTCGATGGCGCGTTTGCCGCAGCTACGGGAAATCGCCAATAGGCTAAATCTTAAGCTGGTGAGCATCAAAGATCTGATCGCCTACCGGTTAAGAGAAGAATCACTTATTAAAAGAGAAATTGGTGTGGATATGCCTACCAATTGGGGCCATTTCGACCTGATCGCTTATCGCCAGATCAACACCGGAGACTTGCACCTGGCGCTTGTAAAAGGTACATGGGAAAAAGATGAACCCGTTCTTGTACGTGTCCATTCTTCATGTGTTACCGGAGACATTTTCGGTTCCTGTCGCTGTGATTGCGGTCCTCAGTTGCATGCTGCCATGGATATGGTAGACAAAGCCGGTAAAGGCGTCATCGTATATATGAACCAGGAAGGTCGTGGCATCGGGCTTTTGAATAAACTGAAAGCATACAAGCTGCAGGAAATGGGACGTGATACAGTGGAAGCTAATCTTGAACTTGGCTTCACGATGGACGACCGTGATTATGGCGTTGGAGCGCAGATTTTGCGTGATCTGGAAGTAACAAAACTGAAACTGATCACCAATAACCCTAAAAAAAGAGCGGGTCTGATCGGTTACGGATTGGAAATTGTTGATTCAGTCGCGATTGAAATACAATCCAATCCGCATAATGAAGGTTATCTGCTTACCAAAAGAGATAAAATGGGTCATAACTTAGGACATCTTAGCTTTCCTGTAAATAAAGGATGAGTATAGTTCAAATCATTACCACGGAGACAGATATCGAAAAGTGTCGCCGGGCCATCCAGGCATTACGTCCAAAATTGACGGATGATCTTTATTTCGATGCAGTCCGTCAAACCCTGGCTGACAAGCGTCAGATTATATTTGTCGAAGAAAATGCGGAAGCCACAGCTGTCGCGGTTTTTGAAACGGGGTATAACCTCTTTCGCGGTAAATACATTTACATTGATGATTTGTCAACCCTCCCGGAATCGCGGGGAAAAGGGCATGCCGGTCTTCTCCTGGATTGGATTTTTGAGTACGCTAAAAATGAAAAGTTTGATGAAGTACATCTCGACTCAGGTGTGAACGAGGCCCGCTCAAACGCGCATCGGCTGTACCTGAATAGGCGATTTCAGATAACGAGCATGCATTTTGTAGCAAAAGTTTAAACATTATTGAAAACGAAGACCTTTCTTTCCGAAGGGTCTTTTTTTGACCAGCACGATATATTTCATGGATATCAACCAGATTTTTGACGCTTTCAATACCTTACGTGTTCTCGTTATTGGTGACGTGATGCTCGATTCCTATGTTTGGGGGAAAGTTGAACGTATTTCTCCGGAGGCTCCGGTTCCGGTGGTCAATGTGCATCATCGTGAATACCGGCTCGGCGGGGCTGGAAATGTACTTTTAAATGTACAATCATTAGGTGCGGAAGCGATCATTTGCTCGGTGATTGGCAATGATAACGCAGGTAATTTGCTAGAAGCAAGCTTGGTAGAAAAAGGTTTAAACTGCGATGGCCTGATAAGGAGTGATGAACGCATCACCACCATTAAGGAGCGAATTATTGCCGGATCTCAGCAGGTAGTTCGTATCGATACAGAGACGGACAAGCCAATTTCCAGATCAGAGAACGAAAAGCTGATCGCGAAAGCGAAAGAGCTTATCCCAACTTGTCAGGTCATTATTTTTGAGGATTATGATAAGGGCGTTTTAACTGAGGAAACCATCGCCGAGATCACTGATTTCGCCAATGCGCACAGCGTTCCGACTGTTGTAGATCCTAAAAAGCGAAATTTCCTTTCCTACAAGAACACAACATTGTTCAAACCAAACCTGAAAGAACTTCGTGAAGGATTGAAAATTGACTTCAATGTTGAAAATCCAGAGGAATTGCTAGCAACCGTTCAGACTTTAAAAACTACCCTAAATATCAAGGGCGCTTTAATTACATTATCTGAAAGAGGTGTATTTATTGACTTTGAAAATGAAGTGCACCAGCTTCCTGCTCATATCCGGCAAATTGCAGATGTATCAGGCGCGGGAGATACGGTCATAAGTATCGCGGCTTGTTGCGTTGCACTGGGGCTTTCTCCTAAAACCATTGCCGGAATTTCTAACCTTGGAGGAGGGTTAGTGTGTGAACTCGTCGGAGTGGTTCCCATCGATAAGAATTTATTAAAAGCCGAATCCCTCAAATTGATCTAAGGTCCGATTTACCAATTGACTCCCGCCTGCCCCAAGCCGAGCTTACGTGTGAATTTTGAAGAAATTCCCGATCTGCTGGTGATGTATCTTACACTCGCGCCAATGTAAGGCGTCGTTGCGGGCGTGTAGGACGTAAGGTTTTCTCGGGCGCTGTTAAACGTACGAATCTGCCGAAAAGTGGTCACACCTGCTTCCAGCGAAATGTTGATTACCGAAAACAAGTGCAGGTTGGCCGACGCTCCTACCTTGATATTTCTGTAATTTTCGCGGCGTATCATTTTCTCTTCTGGCGTTTGTATCTGAAAACCGCCACTATATCCGTTGAGTCCCGCCAGCATATCGATGTTAAACCACGGAGTGGCTTTGTAATTCACGTCTGCCATGAATGGCAATAAAGCCGATGCCCTCCAGTGCCTCCCAAGGCCCTTGTTGATTCCCAGCACAGGTATAAAACGTAATTTTTGATTGTAGGACAATACCGTTCCATACATCAATTGCGTCCTTAATCCAAGAATGTGCATGCGGGCGGCTCCGCCCCAGAAAAAAGGTTGCGGTGCAAAAAACGTCTGGTTGGTTTCAGTCATTCCCAATCCCCCGCCATAAACCCATAGCCGATCCTTGATGCTGGCTTGCATTCGTATCACCCCGAGGGACAAAGTTTTATATCCGTTGTCTGGTGAATTTTTGCTGTCAACTGTTGGCTGAATCTGTGTGAACTGGGCCAGCATTACGGTATGCACAGCCCGTAAATCCAGTTTCTTTTTAAGACTGTAGCCTAGCTGAACTTCACTTTGAACCGGAATTATTCCAAAAAACCCACTTCGGGTCAAGCCGTAATCCTGCGTTCCGTTCATACTAGAAGGAACTGTATAGTCTGCTTTCAGCGTAACATTCGGATAAAAAAGCCGGCTTAAAGCAAAGTGCTGCGCCTGAACAGTACAAGTGGAAATAAGTAAAAAACTGGCTAAAAGATAGCGTTGGTGAGTCATGCTAATGTGTTGGGGTGGTATTTAGGGCAAATAACGTGGAATGAGGATGCGTATTATATCTCAAAAACGGAGAATACATAATACCTATTTTTCTCATTTTTTATAAATCGAGAAATCAGTATTTAACACTCGTTTTTCGAACTCCTCAAAAGGCATGAAAAGAGGGGCGTTATCCATGTATGCTGCGGAGAATATGATCTTTTCAACTTTCAGATTTCTGCTTTTTATGAGCTCATAAAGCACTTTTTCATCTGGATAGGCATTTTTACTCTTCGCCGAATAACCATTACCTAAAAAATAGATAACCTTTTGATGGGGCAAATAGTAGCTAACGCGCATTTGCCCAGATGAGTTGTCTGCCGCATGAGTGATAACCAACGCGTGCAACGTCTTAGTTTGAAATTCTTCCGAAAAGGTTCTCAGCAATCCCGAAGCAGTTTCAGCTTTCAAAATGGAATAATCCTTCGAATTTTGTGCCACAAATCCATATCCCTTTGGTGCCAAAACATGTATCTTATCTTTAAACAAGCCTGAAAGGGACACGACACTATTTAAGTTTGTGACATTATAAAGGTGAACGATCCTTGACTCAGGTTCAATTTTCTTAGCTTCTTTTATAATTGAATCATTTACAGTGTCCAGACTTTCAAGCTCCGTGAATAAATCTATTTTGTTTTCAGAGCCCTTCATCACCAATGAACGCTTATTACACCATTTGGTACTTCGTTCAATTACTGTCAATCCTTTTTCAATGTTGGCGCTGCGAAATGCAAACCACTGATCGTCATATTTTACCGCCGTAAATGCTGACTCCGGTAAGGCTTCATTGAGACTCGTCCAGGTCAATTTCTTCTGGTCAATATAGAAATTGAGATCATCGATTTCGCTGATCTCGGTTGGAAGTAAAAATTCTCCGATTTGTTTAAAACGTGCATAATGCGTTGTCACTTCATACGAAATAGGTCCCTGGAACAAAATAGGGTCTCGATCAATTTTTGTTTCTTTCCTAATTTTAATCAGTCCGGACTCGACGTCGAAATATATACTTATCCATTTTTCACGCAACCTGATCTGGACTATATGATAGGCAAGGCCTTCCATATTGGCAATACCTACGTAATTCAATTTCGAGGAATCCTGTACCATCAATTGCAACAAAGCGATCGGATTCATCTTAAAAACCTGCGAATAAAAATAATCGTCCTGCCAACTGAGTAACATTTTTGTTGAGTCAAGTACACCCTTCAACTCATTTGTGTATACAGTGAACCTTGCTACTTTCTGAGAATCAAGGTTGGTAAAAAAGTATTGTCGCTCGTCCCCGTATTCCTTTTCAACCTTTGCCAAAAGGGAGGTAAGCCCGGCCGCCATTTCTTCCATCTTAGACTTTCTGACTGAGTCTGGGAATACTTTGAGGGCAGAATCCATGAATACTGTCATCGGATGCCGCTGCAATATCTCATCAGGCATTTTGCCCGGCTTGTCATGTTCAAGCTTCAATACGTATGAACGGATGGTATTTCCTCCGGCATGCACATTCAGCGCCTTTCGCACAATATCTCTCGCCGTTAGTTTTTGACCAAAAGCATAAAGGCCTGTCAATAAAAAGAGTAAAAATGCTAGTACAAATTGCTTCATGTGAGGTATAGCTAAGTATGTATCTTGACGATCCTGCAGGCAAACATAATCAATTCTAATTTCCATGAAAAAGTCTTTACTGCTATTAATACTATTTGGATCTGCATTAGTAACATTCGGCCAGGCACCAGAAACTACCTTCGCCGAGAAACTGGGGTACCCGAAGGGCAAAAAGGTGCTGATTATTCACGTTGACGATGTGGGCATGTCCTATGAGTCAAACCAGGGAGCAATCAAGGCAATCAGGAACGGCGTTGCTAATTCGTTGAGCGTTATGATGCCTTGTGGCTGGGTACCTGGATTTGTACATTACCTGAAAGAAAACAAAGATCTGGATGCAGGCCTTCATTTAACCATGACTTCTGAATGGAAGGATTACCGCTGGGGACCCGTTGCCGATAAATCCAAGGTGAATGGAATGGTGGATACGGAGGGTGCATTGTGGAGAGGCGTGGCTGACGTCGTAAAACACGCTACACCCGATGAAGTGGAAACCGAAATCCGGGCGCAACTAGACCGCGCCAGAACCATGGGATTCGAACCAACGCATCTGGATTCCCATATGGGGACGCTGTTTGCTACACCTGAATTCTTGCAACGATATCTGAAAGTTGGCATGCAGGAAAAAATCCCTGTGATGTTTCCGGGAGGCCACAATACCGTGGTGCAGCAACAGGAAAAAGGTATTGCTGACCAACTTGCGATGACGAGAGTCGTGGGAAAACAGCTTTGGGAAGCCGGATTACCCGTTTTAGACGATTTGGAAAATAGTAGTTACGGCTGGAAGGGACCAGAAAACGGTGATAAATCAGAAAAAGCACTTCAAAAATATAAGACAGAAAAATACATCAAAGCAATTGCAAACATCAAACCCGGCCTTACCATGGTGATCATGCACTGCACGATCCATACGGAGGTATTCCCACATATTTCGGATTCGTTTCCTACACGTGAAGGCGATTATCTTGCCATGATTGATCCTGAATTGAGAAAGTATATTGAAAAAGAAGGGATTATCCTCACTACCTGGCGGGAAGCCATGCAGCGAAGACAGAAGATCAGGTAGCCAGGAACTATCATTTTGTTGCTACACTTGTCAAGCGATTCATGTGGACAACCACGTTTTTACTAAACCTGGGGTCTGAACTTTTCCAGAGTGAAGACCCATCTAAGTTTTGAAAACTGAATTTAGCTTCAAAGTCGAGATTATCTGCTACCCATTGACCGTTTCGAGCCTCATTTAAACTAAAATTTGGTAACACTCTTTTGGTATTTTCCGCATGATAAAATTTGAAATGAAACTTGCCGTTGTCCTCTTTATCTACTCCGCCATTTATTTCATATTCTTCCTTTCCCAGCTGGCTTGTGACACTAGCAACACCGTCAAAAGCTGTATTGCTCGAATAAGACTGATGTCGCTTGCCCGTTTTTAGCGCTTTCCCCACACGGTCCGCGTCTGTCAGAGGAACAAAAATTTCAAGTTGAATTGACTTTTTAACACCATCAGGATCGGTGAAAGTGCCTCCCCATTTCCCTACCAGCAACGATGTACCTTTGTCCCGGCTGTAAGCCCAGGGACGATCATGGTAATCAAATGCTTCGCTGACGTAATATTTTACGAATGAAAAGCCCAGATACAATACAATTGTACCAACAGCAAAAAGGAGCAGTTTTTTCATCAGTAACAGAAAATTTAAATACCATTCTAAAAACACAAAACCCCAACAGAACGAGTTCCATCAGGGTTTTGAATATATTGGCCGAAAGCCGATTGCTAAAAGCCAACAGCCATAAGCTTAAAGATCTATTGCTTCACCATATGCTGCTTCCACAGCGCCTTTCAATGCTTCTGACATTGTCGGGTGTGGGTGGATGGCACGCATAATTTCGTGGGCAGTCGTTTCAAGTTTCCGAGCTACAACTACTTCCGCGATCATTTCGGTCACGTTCGCTCCGATCATGTGCGCTCCAAGAAACTCACCATATTTCGAATCAAAAATAACTTTAACAAAACCGTCCGTAACACCGGCTCCAACCGCCTTACCAGATGCTTTGAAGGGAAACTTACCAACTTTGATATCGTAACCTGCTTCGCGTGCTTTCTTTTCAGTAAGCCCAACAGATGCAATTTCAGGCTGGCAATAAGTGCAGCCCGGGATATTTCCATAGTCCAATGCTTCCGTTTTATGACCTGCAATTTTTTCAGCGCAGATAATGCCTTCAGCAGTAGCAACGTGAGCCAAAGCAGGGCCAGGCGTACAGTCACCGATTGCATAGAATCCTGGTACGTTGGTTTCGTACCATTCGCTTACCGTGATTTTACCTTTATCCGTTTTGATACCAGTTTCCTCCAGACCGATATTTTCAAGATTTGATACGATTCCGGCAGCTGATAAAACAACGTCTACTTCGAATGTTTTCTCGCCATCAGGTGTTTTTACCAACACTTTACACCCTTTTCCACTGGTATCAACCGTTTGAACTGAGGAATTTACATAAGTATCAACCCCAAGTTTCTTGTATTGTTTTGCAATTTCTTTTGAAATATCCTCGTCTTCAACCGGAACCAGATTTGGAAGGAATTCAACAACAGTAACCTTGGTTCCCATTGAAGCATACACATATGCAAATTCCATCCCGATTGCTCCTGAACCAATTACCAAGAGGCTTTCAGGTTGCTTTTCAAGGCTCATCGCTTTGCGGTATTCGATGATTTTTACGCCGTCGATCTTAATATTTGGCAATTCACGGGCACGTGCACCGGTTGCGATAATTACGCCTTTTCCAGCTGTGTAATCTGTGGTTTTGCCGTCCTTATCAGTAACCGCAACAGTTTTGTCACCTTTTATTTTACCAGTACCCATGATGACATCAATCTTGTTTTTCTTCATCAAAAAGGATACACCCTTGCTCATCGTATCTGCAACGCCACGGCTACGTTTGATCACAGCACCGAAATCAGCTGAGTAATCACCGGCATTGATACCATAATCTTTTGCGTGTTTGATGTATTCAAAAACCTGGGCACTTTTTAGAAGCGCTTTGGTCGGAATGCAACCCCAGTTCAGGCAAATTCCGCCCAAACTCTCTTTTTCAACGATTGCTACTTTTAGTCCTAATTGAGCAGAACGAATTGCTGCAGGGTAACCTCCGGGACCGCTTCCAACAACGATCACGTCATATGTTTGAGCCATTTTCTGGTATTTTTATTTGTAAGAAATGGGTTGACAAAAATTTTGCACAAAGTTAAGACGATTTGCCGGAATGCCTACACCGACAACCTAACCTATTTGCACGAACTCAATGGTAATCATCATTTGTTGTACCTTTGTGGCTTCAAACCTTATTTGGCAAGGATAGAATGTACTTAGATGTTTCTCTTAGTGATTAATTGGTAAGTTAAGATCAATAACTTGCCGTTCACAGCTGAGGCGACAAATTCATATTACGGTGCTCTGCACCTTGATCTTAGGGGCAGAGCGACACAATATTTGTAAAGAACAATTAGACGAAAATATTGAAAGGTGCAGAGCACCGCAATAATTTGATAAGCACAAGATGGTCGCGCCAATAAATTTTTTTAACTAAAAATTCAAAACTTCAAATGACAGCAGAGCAATTGAAAGACTTGAAGGCCCGTGTAGAGGCTTTGGGGAGGTATCTTTGACTACGGTAACCGCAAAAAACAACTAGAAGATCTTGAACAGCAAACGGTTCAACCCGAATTTTGGGGAGATTCCAAACGCGCTGAAAAAACAATGAGAGAAATTCGCGGTCTTAAATTCTGGACCAGCGGATATGAAGAATTAGCCCGCTTACGGGATGATCTGGACACGATCTGGGAATTTTACGAAGCAACCGAAGCAACTGAGGAAGAAGTTGATGAAGAAGGCAAAAAGCTGTCAGACAAACTGGATGAAATAGAATTCAGGAAAATGATGGGTGAAGAAGGTGATGAATTGCCTGCCGTGATCGAAATCAACTCCGGAGCCGGTGGAACGGAATCGCAGGACTGGGCTTCCATGCTGATGCGCATGTACATCATGTGGGCTGAGAAAAATGGCTATAAGGTACGGGAAGTGGATTTGCAGGATGGCGATGTTGCAGGTGTAAAATCGGTAACGTTGGAAATCGACGGAGAATATGCCTATGGCAATCTGAAATCTGAGAACGGCGTGCATCGTCTTGTGCGTATTTCGCCGTTTGATTCCAATGCCAGGAGACACACATCTTTCACATCCGTTTATGTGTATCCGCTTCTGGATGACACGATCGAAATCGATGTAAACCTGGCGGATATTACCTGGGATACTTATCGTTCCGGCGGCGCGGGTGGACAGAATGTGAATAAGGTGGAAACCGCAGTGCGTCTGCATCACAAACCTTCGGGAATTATCATTGCTTGTCAGCAGGAACGTTCGCAGCTGATGAACAAAGAGGTGGCCATTCGACTTTTGAAGTCTCGTTTGTACCAGATCGAATTGGAAAAACGAAACTCAGCACGTGCCGAAGTAGAAGCTTCCAAGCGCAAGATCGAATGGGGTTCACAGATACGAAGCTATGTACTTGACGACCGTCGTGTAAAAGATCACCGCACCGATCACCAGACTTCAAACACTGAAGCTGTATTGAATGGTGAGATCAATGATTTTATCAAGGCTTATTTGATGGAATCCTGACGAAAATGATCGGAAAATTTCCAGGCAACTAAAGTCTCCTGGAAATTTTCGATCTTTATCCAATTTATATAAAATAGCAGTGTCATGAGTGAATTGGAACTGCTAAGTAAAGTCGCCCAACTACCTTCAAATTTAAAAGAGGAAGTTTCTGATTTTGTGGATTTCTTAATTGAAAAGCATCATATTAAAAATTCAGAGAAAGAGAAACTGAAATTTGGTATGATGAAAGGTACCCTCACAATGCGCGATGATTTTGAAGAACCTTTAGAACACTTTAAGGAATACATGTCGTGAATTATTTGCTTGATACGCACACGCTAATTTGGTTTCCAGAAGGAGATTCGTCATTGTCAGCAAAAGCCAGCAACCCAATTGAAGATGAAGAAAACCAAAAATATATTAGTATAGCATCCTTATGGAAGATGGGAATCAAATTGAGTTTAGGAAAGCTCGAACTAAAAACGACTTTCGAAACTTTCCTAAAAGAGTTGTCGCTAACAGATATTAAAATTCTCCCTATTTCTCCCTATCATGCGCTTCGAATAAGTCAATTGGAATTTTTCCATAAAGATCCTTTTAACAGATTAATCATCTCACAAAGCCTGGAAGATAATTTACCAGTAATCGGAAAGGACCCCGATTTCCCGCTTTACAACCTTGCTACGTATTGGTAAGTAGTCTTCACTTCCACAAACTTGGCCACGGCCCCAACATTCTCCTGGCCTTTCACGGAATCGGTCAGGAAGGCGCCAGTTGTTTCAAACCGTTCGAAGACAACTTGGGCAAATACTATACCATTTACGCTTTCGACCTTTTTTTTCACGGGCAAAGTCACTTACCAGAAGAGCGCCATGCATTTTCAGAACCTGAACCAATCACCAAGGCAATCTGGAAGGATGTAATTCAAGGTTTTCTCACTAAAAACCAAATATCACGTTTCGATGTAGCTGGTTTCAGCATGGGTGGAAGGTTTGTATTGGCTACACTGGAAGCATTTTCTGATAAAATCGACAATGCATTTCTGATCGCGCCGGACGGAATTTCCAAACATCCGTTATATTCATTTGCGACCGGCTTTGCCCCTGCGCGTAGATTATTCCGGCGCTGCATGAAGCATCCGAAAACCTTTTTTCGTGCAGTGAAGTATTTGGAAAACACTGGCATTATCAATCAAAGTCTTCAACGTTTTACTCAACATGTATTAAATACACCCGAAAAAAGGCAAACTGTTTTCAATTCCTGGATTGCTTTCAGACCGCTGCAATTTGACATTCCCAAGCTTTACGCAAAAACACAGGCAGACCATGTCGAGCTTTTCCTTTTTATTGGCAAGTACGACAAGTTATTACCACCCAAAGCCGTGAAAAAATTGTCAGATCTTATGCCTGAGCAATATTATCAAATTCTTCAAAGCGGGCATGGCAGTCTGGTGCACAAGGTCGCTACGCTACTTTCGGAAAAATATATTGCTTAATTTAGATATCTCCCCGGCAAATACATTCCATTAAACCTTGGAATTGTTATAACAAATTAAATTTTGTTGGATTTAAAAAAGAATATTTGATACCGTTTAGGGATTTCCCTTCAATGGTTGACTACACTTAAATTAGTGCCGATTTCAATGAATAATATATTAACTGACGAGCAGCTGGTAGATTTTCTTCAGCAGGGCGATGAAAAAGCCTTTGGAGAAATTTACAATCGTTACTGGTATAAACTATTCGGTGTTGCTTACCACCAGACAGGGACAAAAGAAGAAGCTGAAGAACTTGTTCATGATGTTTTCGAAAGTCTCTGGAATAAAAGGGAACAAAACAATATCAGGCACCTGAGCTCATACCTGGTGGTCTCAGTTAAAAACCTGACGATCAACTATATAAAATCGCAGATTACCCAACGCAAATATCAGGAATATCTCATTTTTCATGAGATACAGCAATCCAACACCACGGACGAAATCATTCGTTTCGACGATCTTGCTACTGCGGTAGAACAGGCGATGAAAAAGTTACCTGAAAAGACAAGTGAGGTTTTCAAGATGAGCAGGTTCGAAAACCAGTCCGTCAAAGACATCGCACGCCATTTGAATATATCAGAAAAAGGTGTTGAATACCATATTACACAGTCGCTGAAAGTGCTTAAGGAACACCTGAAAGCTTATCATACTGACAACTAACAGACATAAATCGCACACGAATGAATCAGTACGACTTTGACCTGCTCCTGCAAAAATATCTGGATGGCACGTGCACTCCTGAAGAAGAGAAGCAGATCCTGGATTGGTCGGAAAACATGCTGTTGTCCAGCCGGATATCCATCAGTTCCTCCGACAAGGATATGATACGTAAAAGAATCTGGAAACGGCTCGCCAGGATCAGTCGCCCCGATTCTTACCTGAATTCTTCCTGGATACAGTTGAGCATTGCTGCATCGGTTATAATTGTCATTGCCTACAGCGCTACCTTCATGTGGCCGTCACTTTTCTCTTTAAAAAAAACAAAAGAGGTCAGTGCTGCGCAGAGTAGTCCGCAGACAATACTACCGAAAGGAAATATTGAGGTAAAGAACACATCAGACAAACCGTATAAAGTTATACTTGAGGACGGAAGCGAAGTGACCCTCAAACCGCAGAGCAGCCTGAGCCACCCGGAACATTTCACCGAAAAATCAAGAATCGTATATCTGAGCGGAGAAGCTTTTTTCCGTGTCATCAAAAATCCTGCTAAACCCTTTTTTGTTTACACAGGTGAGTTGGTAACGAGGGTTTTAGGAACCAGTTTCAATGTTAAATCTTTCAATTCTGCCCAATCGATAGAAGTTTCAGTTGTTACAGGGAGGGTATCTGTTTATGAGAATTCGAAAAAATCCGCGCAGACAAGAAATGGTATCATCCTAAACCCCAACCAGAAAATAAGGTTCGACAGAGAAGCGAAAGTACTGGTTCCCGAACTAGTGGAAGAGCCAGTCGTGGTGCACCCGCCAGAAAAAAAATCATTGTTCATTTTTGAAGAGACGCCATTGCCTCAGGTTACGGCTATGATTCAGGAGGTTTATGGAATAGAAATTGTATTAGAAACTCCCGCACTTGAAACGTGCGTGTTTACTGGAGATATCAATGATTTGCCCTTGTATTCACAACTTAAACTCATTTGTAAATCAATTAATGCCACGTATGAATTACGCGGAACAACCTTGTTTATGAGCGGAGAAGGTTGCCGTAATCAGTAAAGTTAATACGAATGCTGCCAAGGGCTCTGGTAATGAAAGCGCCCGCCAAAGAAAAAGCCAGTAATGCTGCGAACATTACCGGCTTAATAAGTCGCCAGGAACCTCAATTCCGAAGCGATAATTGTTTGTTTTTATGTCTGTTATACAACAAAAACCTTTAAAACTATGCAAAAAAGTGTATCCATCAAATGGTTTCTGATTAAAGCTATGCGAATAACAATTATGCAGTTAATGCTGTCCGCTGCGTTCTGTGGCATAACACTTGCCAGAAACGCCAGCGCTCAGGAACTGCTCAATAAAGAGATCTCCCTCAAAATTGAATCGTCGGAGGTAAAAAGTATTTTGTCCCAGATCGAAAAACAAGCCAACGTCCGTTTTGTGTACAGCACAAACAGTATTCAGGCGAGAAAAAAGGTCTCTGTGTCAGCAACCAATAGTAAACTGTCTGACGTGCTGGACCGGCTTCTTAGTCCGCTAGACATCGCGTACGAACTTGAAGGTTCACGCATTTTGCTGCAGCGAAAACCTAAGACGGCTGCGGCAACTGGTACAACTGCAGACATCGACAAAACCCTCTCGGGACGAGTAACGGACGACAAGGGTGAGTCATTGCCAGGAGTTAGCATCGTTGTAAAGGGCACCCAACAGGGAACGTCCACGGATGCCGAGGGCAAGTATCTCCTCACCATTCCAGACGGCTCTTCTGTATTGATTTTTAGCTTTGTAGGCTATGTTCCCACGGAGAAAACAATCACCAATGAGTCTGTACTCGACATCACACTTGCAACGGACACCAAGTCGCTGCAGGAAATTGTAGTCGTAGGGTATGGTACGCAAAAAAGAGCGAACGTAACTTCAGCGATCGCGTCCGTTCCGATGAACGAGATCAAAGATATGCCTGTATCCAATGTTGCCACGGCACTTCAGGGTAAAATTCCGGGTGTTGTTATCCAGCAGAATAACGGTACGCCCGGAAGCACACCGGCAATCAAGGTGCGTGGTTTCGGTTCCATCAGCGCGGGTAACACACCATTGATCGTCGTGGACGGAAATATTGTCGGCGCCGGGATTTTCAGTAACCTGAACACCAATGATATCGAAAGCATGGACGTATTGAAAGATGCATCTTCAACTGCCATATATGGCTCCAAAGGCTCAAATGGCGTGATTCTGATTACAACCAAACGTGGCAAGAGTGGCAAGCCAAGTGTCAATCTGGATGTTTACACGGGTTTTCAGGAAATAACTAAAAAAATTGATCTGCTCAATTCTCAGCAGTTTGCGGAATTCGGCAAAGAAGCGTCCAACAATGCTTACCTGGATAATATCAAAGGTGCAACCATAAACGATCCCAACAGCGTTCGCCCAACCGACTATCTGCGGTATCGGTATCCGAGAGGCGAGGTATTTGACTGGTTCAACTTCGACGATCCTGCTCGTGTGGCAGCACTGCCTTACACGGATTATCAGGACCTGATTTTCAAAAAAGCGAAGATCAACAACTACCAGCTTTCGGCTTCCGGCGGAACAGACAAAGCCCGTTTCTGCATCAGCGGCGGTTACCTCCAGCAGGACGGAATTATCCGCAGGTCCGCGCTGGACCGGTATACACTGAGAGCCAATGTTGAAGTTAATGTTTTGCCAAAGCTTAAAATTGGCATGAGCCTGAACCCGTCCTACAAAATACAACAGGAGGTAAAAGATGCCGGCCACTGGGCAGACAATGCCGTTGTGAATTCGGCGTTGTCAGTTATGCCAATGGTGCCTATATATGCAGCGGATGGATCTTACACTTCTCAGACAGCAGTTGCCGCGCCTTACAATTACCCGGGTATTACCAACCCTGTTGCTAACATTACCGAGTATAACAGCCAGTATCTATCCACCAACCTGCTTGGAAATGCTTACGCAGAGCTGAATCTCTTCAAAGATTTCACTTACCGTATTTCTGGCAATATGAATTTCAGCGGCAACCGGCGCAACGCTTACCGCACCTCAAAGATGCCTCTTAACCAGATCTTGCCACCGTCGGTATCAACGGGAACGGCCTACTCCGACCAAGGTCTGAGCTGGCTTTTCAATCAAACACTGAATTACAGTAAGACATTGAAAGAGAAGCATAACTTTGATGTCCTGATCGGTATGGAATCTACAAAATACCAGTTTCAGGATAGCCAGGGAACAGGTAGCTCCTATCCAAATGACGTGGTAGAAACCTTGAACGGCAGCGCCAGCGGGACAACAACGACTTCCGTTTCGTCAAAAACAGAAAATGCATCGGCATCTTACTTTGCAAGAGCAAACTATAATTACAATGGCAAATACCTGGTAAATGTATCGGTGCGTCGTGACGGATCATCGATTTTCGGGCCCGACAACCGGTGGGGTACCTTCCCGGCAGCGTCGCTTGGCTGGAGACTCAGCGAGGAAACTTTTATGAAGAGCATTAAAGCGCTGTCAGAGGCAAAGTTGCGTGTGAGTTATGGACTTTCCGGAAACAACGCATTTAATAATAACTATCCTTACGTGGCAACACTCAGATCCGATAATTACAGCTTCAACAATGCGCTTGTAAATGGTCTGGCACCTTCTTCGCTGGCCAACACGCAGCTGGGCTGGGAACGTAGTAAGCAGCTCGATGCCGGGATTGACGTGGGTATTTTCAATAATCGTATTATGCTGATTGTCGACTATTACCAACGCACCACAAAAGATTTATTACTATCGGTGAATGTACCCACGGTAACTGGTTTTAGCTCTGCCGTGAAGAATATCGGTAAAATGGAAAATAAGGGATGGGAGTTTGGTGTTACTACACGCAACCTCGTTAAAACAGTTACTTGGAACACAAGTTTCAACTTGTCATTTAACAGGAACAAGGTCATCGCGCTTGGACCAACGGGTGACCCGATCCGCAGCGCAAGCGGTGTAGGCGAAACCAACATAACTCAGATAGGTTCCCCGATCGGCAGTTTCTACGGATACAAACAACTTGGTGTTTTCAAGGATCAGGCCGATCTGGACAGCTATCCGCACGACGCAACCGCTAAACCGGGTGATGTGAAATTTGAAGATATCAACGGCGACAAAGTGATCAATGCCAATGACCGTACCATTATCGGTAACAACCAACCCGATTTTATTTATGGCCTTACAAACACGCTCAGCTACAAAGGTTTCGATCTGAACATCGCCATCCAGGGCACACAGGGCAATGAAATCCTGAACTTGAGCCGCCGGTTTTTTGAAAACCTGGAAGGAAATGCCAATCAGCTTACCACTGTTTTAAACCGCTGGAAATCACCGACCGATCCGGGGAATGGCGTCACACCCCGCGCCAACGCACGTACAACCGGAAACAACAATGCGGTTTCAACGCGCTGGATTGAAGACGGGTCATATCTGCGCGTACAAAATGTTAGTGTAGGTTACCTGCTTCCCGCTTCACTGATCAGCAAAGCCAAACTTCAACAGGTAAGGATCTACGCTTCAGCGCAAAACCTGTTCACATTTACGAAATACCTGAACTTTAATCCAGAAGTGAGCAATTACGAAGGGCCGCTGACAGGCGGTGTTGATTATGGTGTTTATCCGCTTGCCAAAACATTCACGATTGGCATCAACATCGGACTCTAAGCGATCGCGTTGATCGACCACGGCAAAGTTTCAATTCTAAATATCAAGAACAATGAAAATATTAAAACCATATAAAATCCTTCTGATCGCGGTATTACTCAGTTCCTGCAGCCAGGAATTTCTGGACTTAAAACCCATTTCCACAGCAACCAGTGATAATTTTTACAAAAGCCCGGATGATTTTAAGAACGCCGTAAACGGTGGGTACGCAGGTCTACAGGCTGGCGGGCTGGTCGCCAACAGTTATATATTCGGAGAAATCGCCTCGGATAATACCGTCGCTGTGGCATCGGGTTCGGTCACTGACCAGGATGAATTTGACCGTTTTTATATCAAAACAACCAACCCTTTCATCTCAGGTCGCTGGAATGATGCTTATAGTGTTATCGCCCGATACAATACCATTCTGGATAAGATCGGCGGTGTCACAATGGATGAAGCACTTAAAAACAGGTATATCGCTGAGACCAAATTTTTACGTGCGGTGGTTTACTTCACACTTGTCCGCACTTTCGGAGATGTGCCCCTGATCCTTAAACCAGTTTCAACACCGGACGAAGGTTATGCTTTTGGACGCAATCCTATGACCGAGGTTTACGCGCAGATCGAGAAGGACCTGACAGAAGCCGAAGCAGTTCTGCCTGCTTCCTATGCGACCGCGGATATCGGAAGGGCTACGAAAGGCGCTGCAAAGGCTTTTCTTGGAAAAGTATACCTTACTCAGAAAAAATTTCCTGCGGCCGCTGCCAAGCTCAAAGAAGTGATTGACCTTGGCGTTTATGCCTTGCTTCCATCTTACGCCGATGTATTTAAGGTAGCCAACAAGAATAATAAGGAGTCGGTGTTCGATGTGCAGTACAAATCGGGCGGTGCGGGAGAAGGAAACGGATGGCCGAATTCATTCGCACCCCAAAATTCCGGTAACGCTGTGATCGCATTTGGCGGAGATGGAAACAACGCACCTACGGCAGACATCATCGCTGCCTACGAATCTGGCGATCTTCGGAAGGATGCGTCCGTGGCATCTTCATACGTGAATACCGCAGGACAGGTTATTCCTGATAAATTTATCAAAAAGTACTTCGATGTACCGGTTGCCAAAAATGATAACGGCAACAATATACCTTTGATACGGTATGCCGATGTGCTGCTGATGTATGCGGAAAGCCTTAATGAAGTGAGCTTCCAGCCTGCAGGAGATGCGCTAAATTATCTGAATCAAATTCGCACAAGAGCTGGTTTAGCTAAAAAAACGGCGACTGATATTCCCGATCAAGCTGCATTCAGACTGGCGATGGAACAGGAAAGGCGTGTGGAATTGGCCTTTGAAGGACACCGTTGGTTCGACCTGGTTCGTACCGACCGTGCGATCACAGTTTTGAACAGTAAAAAGGATCAGATCAGATTGGTCGCACCACTTACTGCAAACAACCTGGTGTTCCCGATCCCACAGAGCCAGATCGATATCAACAAGGAAAAAATAAAGCAGAATCCCGGTTATTAAGGTTTCAGAATTTTTCATAAAAAGAGGTGTAAGGTGAGCTTTGCACCTCTTTTTATGGTAAAATGAATGGAAAATCATCTTATACCTTCCGAATCCCATTAAAATTAGATGAATCTCAAACTTTTCACGTTGCCTCTAATACTTTTAGCAACTGCATTTAATCTGGATATTACAGAAGTCCAGTTGGATCAGTCCCCACCGATCACGCCCTTCAATATATTAAAAAAAGAGAAGTGGGTGACCTTATTCAATGGCAAATCATTTGACGGCTGGCACAGCTATCTCAAAAAGGAAGTATCTCCGCAATGGAAAATCGAAAATGAGGCCATTATGCTCACGGAGAAAGGCGGCGGTGATTTGCTAACGGATAAAGAATACGAAAACTTTGAACTGGAACTTGAATGGAAAATTTCACTGGCAGGTAATAGCGGTGTTGTATACCGCGTTCACGAAAGCGCGGAATTCAAATCTGCCGATCAGACTGGCCTGGAAATGCAGGTTCTTGATAATGAAAGACATCCCAATGCCAAACAGGGTTTGGATCGTACAGCGGGTTCACTATTTGACATGGTTGCCCCCAATGATTCGACCGTCTGCAAACCAGCGGAACAATGGAACAAAGCGAAACTAATTGTTAATAATAGTAAAGTAGAGCACCATTTGAATGGCAAAAAAATCGTCGAGTACCAAATTGATGGTCCACAGTGGGCAGGTTTGGTAAGTAATAGCAAGTTTAAGAATTGGCCTCCTCTGGGTCAGTATAGTAAAGGACACATCGCGTTACAGGATCACGGAAATAAAGTGTGGTTTCGAAACATTCGCATCAGAGAATTGTAGCACAGCTCTGAATGGCCGATCATTTCGAAAAAAGCGGTATATTGGTTCAATCACCCAACATTAGCCTTCTCTGAATGCAAAACACTACGCTTGGTAATGACACCAGCTGGCGCCTTAAAGCCATTATGGGCGGATCAATAGGAAACCTTGTCGAATGGTACGACTGGTACGCCTATTCAGCATTTTCACTGTATTTTGCCGGAAGTTTTTTCCCCGACTCCGATCCCACGGTCCAGCTCTTAAATACAGCCGGAATTTTTGCCGTAGGATTTCTGATGCGTCCGATCGGCGGCTACATTTTTGGCAAACTGGCTGACACAAAAGGAAGGAAAGTTGCAATGACGCTGTCTGTTTTGCTCATGTCTTTTGGATCTTTGTTGATCGCGTGTCTTCCTGGTTATACAAGCATTGGCATTGCCGCCCCGGTGCTGTTGCTTCTGGCCCGTCTGTTACAGGGGCTAAGCGTTGGCGGCGAATACGGTACTTCCGCTACTTATCTTAGTGAGGTCGCCACCAAAGAACGGAGAGGCTTTTATTCTAGCTTTCAATATGTTACGCTGATCGGAGGCCAGTTGATCGCACTGGGTTTGCAGCTCATTTTGCAGCGGATTTTTCTGACCAATGAAGAAATGCATGAATGGGGATGGCGCATTCCCTTTGTGATCGGAGCCATATTGTCGCTTGTTGCACTTTATCTGAGAAGTAATCTGCACGAAACGGATGCATTCCAGAGCACAGAGGTGGCAACCAAAAAGAAAGGTTCACTAAGAGAATTATTGAAACACCCCAAATCTCTGTCCGTTGTGGTTGGACTCACGCTGGGGGGTACCCTTGCATTTTATACTTACACGACCTACATGCAAAAGTTTCTGGTCAATACTGTAGGCCTGACCAAAGACCAGTCTACGATTTTAACCTTTTGTTCATTACTTATTTTCGCTTTACTTCAACCCGTCTTTGGGGCGTTGAGTGATCGGATTGGCCGCAAACCCTTGCTAATTTCCTTTGGTGTGCTGGGTACCATTTGTACTTACCCACTGCTGACAACACTTAGCCATACGACCAGCCTTTGGGGAGCTTTCGGGCTGCTCATGGCGGCTCTTCTCATCGTAAGCGGTTATACCTCAATCAATGCCGTGGTAAAAGCTGAACTTTTTCCTGTGGAAGTGCGGGCGTTGGGCGTTGGGCTACCCTATTCCCTGACGGTTGCAATCTTCGGCGGAACAGCGGAATACCTGGCACTCTGGGCGAAAAATATGGGCCATGAAAGTTACTACTACTGGTATGTTACCGTCTGCGTCTTCATTTCGCTGATGGTTTACTTACGCATGCAGGACACCAAACATACCTCTCTGATAGACAAGCAATAAGCATAAATCATGCTCTAAAACTGGCAAGTCGGGGGTCTTCAAATAGATAAATTATCTCTTGACATAATCCATTTATTTTCTTAGCTTTCCTGAAACCAAAACTTCAATAGTTATGAACATGATGGATCGAATCGAACATTGGGGCGATACGCATCATCCGGCTTGGCTGGATGTAGTCCGTATAGGCCTGGGCCTGCTGCTGTTTGTAAAAGGTATCAGCTTTATCAGCGATACGACGAAGCTTTCAGAACTGGTAAGGGAACTTGATATTCAGCTTTGGACGGTTGCCGCCGTACATTATGTCGCTTTTGCGCATATTTTTGGAGGCTTTTTGATTGCACTAGGCTGTCTTACGAGAATCGCAGCAATCCTTCAAATTCCCATTCTCGTCATAGCCGTATTTTTTGTGAACCTCAGGCTCGGATTTTCTTACCTTAACTCGGAGTTTTGGCTTTCAATGATCACATTATTGCTCGTTGTGACCTTCGCCGTTATCGGATCAGGAAGGTTTTCGATGGACGAATGGATGAAAAACCACGATAATTAAGGCTCTATATGATTTGTCGTGGGTAAGGTAAAAACTGAATTAATCGCACTTTGAGAGATTTTACTTTTTTGCCTTGACGCAAAAAAGTAATGCGCGGCGGACCGCAAAAAAAGTCAAGGCTGTACGAAAATCTTAACGGAAATTGAATCATCCTGGGCCTAAACAAAAAAAACCGCGCGGCGGACCGCTCCTCCTTCGTCGTCAGACAGTTTTTTGGCGGGCGCCGCTGCGATTATAACGGCCCAGGCCAATCCAATTTCCTAATTTTCGTAAGGCCGATCTTCGAAAAAGCATTAATTAAAACACAATCACCTACTATGATCCCTATAGAACCATAATTAATTCATATTAAGATATGAGGCTGTATTAAAAAGAAATTCAACGCAATAATCTTCTGTCAAGCACCTCATCACAAGTGGTTTCTAAGTGCCGAATAATATTTGGTCTGATTTTGTTTTGGTACACCCTCTTTTCATCATTCGAAGTAACGAACAAAAGCAAATTCGCAGCAATCGATATTATCTTCACCTGACACGCTCAAAATGATGATCATAGGCATCACAACAAGAAGACACCAATGTGAGCTCATTCTTTGTTTTTTCCAGCTCTAAGTATTTGTATGAAAAGCCTCCCAAAGTCCGCGTACTGTATGTGGAATCTATTACAAATTCTACCTGAGGAGACTTCGATTTCGGGTCAAATGTATTGAGTTCAATTTTACCAACCTCCACAAGTTCCTGGCCTTTCACTATGCCATATATCCCGAACTCCCTGATTTCCAGATAATCGAAATTAGGCTTCACGCCCGTCCCGGAAAACCCGCCCGAAACAGAAACCAGTTTCCATTTACCATAAATACCTTTCAGACTTTCGGGAATAATTTCAGACGTGTAGTATTTGTCCTGTGCAATGTTATTTATTTCGAGGCTAACCGGGCTGTCCCTTCATGCCGTCAAACTCCAAAATATGAAGAATAGCTGCTTTTTCATCTCAGAAAGTAGTTTATCTTCAGGACTACCTAATCAGGTAAATGGTTGGAATGCTGGCCATTACAACAGAAGCAATACTCAAACATTTCAGCATATCTACCCGAATTAATATCCTCAGGCCATTTCATGTACCGCTTTGTATAGATATTTCCTCTTATATTCAAGCGGCGTCATATCTGTCACTTTTTTGAAATGTCGGTAGAAATTGGAAACATTGTTGAAGCCGCATTCAAAACAAATCACTTCCGTAGCCAACCTGTCTTCAATCAGAAAACGACAAGCGTGGCTGATCCGGATCTCGACCAGGAAATCATTGTAAGTCTTTTTTGTCATTAATTTAAAATACCTGCAAAAAGACGTAATTCCCAGGTTAGCCACCGCAGCTACATCCTGTAAATTAATATCACTGCGATAGTTCGCAAGCGTGTACTCATATACTTTATTCAAGCGGAGTGTTTCTGAATCATTGGATTTATAAAAGGCATGCGCCGATGCAATAGTCTCCTTTTCAGTCGTTTCTGCTAATATTTTAAGAATTGAAAGTAAAGCAATGAGCCGGTCCAGGTTCTGAGCATTTACCGCCGAGTGCATTAATGCTGTAATCTTCTCCTTGGCCTCTCCATAAATCACCATCCCTTTCTTTGCCCTTTCGAACAGCTTGGGGATCAAATAGGCCTCTGGCAAATGGAGCAAATCTGTTCCCAGACAAGTTGGCAAAAAATGAATGATGATCACTTCCACATTCGAATTTGATTCAGCTCCCTCTTCAACCCGCCATGTATGCGGTAAATTCTCTCCCAACAAAATCAATTCGCCGTCGGAAAAATTACTGATGTTATCACCAATAAACCGTACGCCTTTCCCTTTGATCAGGTAATGAAGTTCCAGTTCAGGATGGTAATGCCAAACAGTACCAAAACCTGAATTTTTATCGTGACGAATACTAAACGAGGTCTGCGACTGTACAGGAACCTTGTGAAAATGAGGTTTCATATTAAATAAATTTCGACAGAGTTGTTAGGGGTCAACCATCAATTTAATAAAAGAAACTATTTCTATTTTCTATCTATCGGTTTTATCAATGATTTTTAGTCAATATCGGTTACATTTTAGAATATCCATCTGCGCTTAACTACACCTGTTAAAGTCGGATTTTACGAAACTTCCCGATCCGGTGAAATGTAAGAAAATTCGCATCATGGTTGTTGTGTGCACCACTTTCTTCATCATCAAAGGCCGTTCTGGATAGAAAAATGATATCGTTACCATCGAAAAGCCAATCTACATATTGGAACCCGTGTTTCACAATATCGTCGTGATGAAGCAATACTTTTCGGAGATTCCAGCTTTTAAGATCTTTCGAGCTAAAGAGAGCCTGCGTATTCCGGATGCTCGCGGGATTCTTGCCGGTTCTGTTTGCCTTTATTTCCTCTGGGATGTAGTTAGTCAGTGTCCAGTAAAGCTTGGATTTGGGGTCATATCGAATGCTGAACTTTTTGCTGCCGCCAGGAAATTTGACAAAGCCATCAGAAACGTCAAAGCTGGCGGTTTTTCCATCCGCACTTATTTTTACAAAGGCGGCTTTTTCATCAAGCGTACTTTTATCGTCAACACGTAAGATATCCAGAATCTGCCCAGATGGATCCACAACTGCATTTCCCTCTATCCAGGCGCCAAAATTTCCACCCAGCAACGTTGAATCAAATCGAAGAACGTTACTGCTTTGCCAGTTCGAAGCTTTCATTGGATCAGCTTCCAATGGAATCGACATCATAAAAGCGCCATAACGCTTTCCCCACTTTTTGACAGGACCCATGGCATCTTCCATTGCGCGCCAAAGTCGTCCGTTGTGTTCGATCAAAGGCATGGGAGCGCAGTGGTATTCGCCGGCAAGCAATAAACCATTTTCCCCGTCTACGGGATTTGTCCATGTAGCTCCGTTGTCATTGGATTTGCGGATTATCGTGTTGCCGTGATGCTTGCTTGTGCCCATAAAATAGAGATTTCCACGATGAACGAAGAGCTTCGACCAGAATTGCCCATTGATCTCAGATATCTGCTTCCAGGTTTTTCCCTTGTCAGATGAGCTGTAAATCCGGGAATTCGGACTTTCGAATTCATTGGATTTTGGGCCAAAAAGGTCGTGCGAGGCCAGATAATCACCATTTGGCAAAATGCAAATACTTGGAGAGCCGATATATAAGCCTGACGACGCGGGACTATGCGCAACGACCGTCCCGGGTACCTGGCCTAAAACGGACTCAAAATCACAAAATACTATTAATGAAAATAGTAGAAACAAAATCCAGCTTTTCATGATGATATGTTAATGCTAAGTTTAAAAGATACCAAGCCCGATCGGCTACCCGGAAATAGAGCTGTGTTTATAAAAAAAAGACTGTCGAAAGAGCAATGGGCAAATTGGTTTATAATCATTAGAGCGCTAATTTTTTTCTGTAAAGTAGAAGCCCCAGGCTCTTTTTAGTTGATCAACTTTTACGAGAATAGTATTTTCTCCTTTTTTCATATCTACAGTGATCATGTCCTGATTGGGCTCTGCTTTTCGTGACACAGGACGATCCAAAACCAGTTTTCCGTTGATCCACACCCGGACACCATCATTGCTTCCCACTCCAAATTTCATGGTTTTAGCCTCCTCAAGAGTTATTGTACGATAGGCATAGGACAATACATTTTCGTTTGGTACAAAAAGCTTGTAAAAATCAATATACCCCGATGTCTGATTTGCCTGTTTTTCCCATTTGACTTTCTTTCCCCCCACGCCGGTATACGTTGCCCTCAGATCAAATTCCTTTTCGGGCACCGAAGTCGTAATCAGGCCTTTTCCATCTGCATTATCAAACGGCCCCGCCATCCACCAGTCCGTATAGAACTTGTCGCCGTTTTTGACCTTCTCCATAAACTTAAGGAGATTACCGTACGTCTCCGGCATATCGCCCATGGATTTTATCTGGTGACGATCGATGATTTTCTTAAAGTGATCATAAACGGCAGGCATGGCTTCGTGACTGAGATAGGCTGTTCCACCTACCGAGTAAAAATAAAGTTTCGTGTATAAAATAGGAAGGTAAGCGAGTTCAACCCTTTTGAAAAGCTCAGAATCACTCTCAGAAGCTTTCAGTGCAAGTTTAAAAATACTGTCGGCTGCCTGAACGCTTCTGAGTCCAAGGTAATTTACTTCGTTAGGCTGAGACCAGATGCTGAAGTGAACGGAGTCTGCTTTCACCTGATCATGCATGTGTTTAATATAACTGCTGATAAATGGTGCAGCCTTACCATATACATTATTTACGAACTCCTCCACCAACGCCTGGGGATTACGCTGGGCATTCCATAATAGCTGAGAAATAACCCAGGCACGAAGTTCGGAAAACTCGCCGCCGCCATTATTCGGAACATTGTTTCCCTGGGCGAACACCCCTTCCACACCCCGGTCCGCATACCATTTGATGTCGTTTTTGAATGACTCAAAATTGGGAAACGGCATCAGGTATTGCGAAAAGTCTGTATAATAATCCCAGATGGATATCCGCTTGGATATTTTCTTCCATTCAATAAACCGATCACGGAACGGCTTATGATCGGCGCATCCTTCCATCGAATGAGCTGAGCAATAATTGTAATGACAAAGGCGGATCGTGACGTTGTCGGCCGGCCGGATCGTTTTGGGTGGTGCTTCGGTGTACGAATAAGCGAAAGTCTGTATCTTGACTTCGGGGTACACTTTCCCTACGGTATCGGCAATCTGGTTGACAAACGTGAGCAATGAACCGGAGGGGCTTCCTTCCCGGTCGTCAATCGCTTTGCAGAACTGGCACTGACAATATTCATCCATGTCGCTTTGATCCACCGAAAATACATTCGCTTCAGGGTGCTCCTTAATCCAGTTAAACACCTGAGCAGTAGCAATTTTCAAAACCTCGCGATTGGTAAGACAAAGCTGAATATGCTTTCCCGGAAGGCGCTTTCCTTTTACTTCGGCAAAATATTCGGGATGCGTTGCAAAGTATTTGTCGGAAGGCACCAGCTGCATCACTGTGTGAGCCCATGGATATGTGATATAGCTCCCTCCAAGTGAATCTGGTATCGGAACATTACTCGGATTGAGGCGGTTGTGCATCGCCCATTCGCTGTTGTAGGCTTCGTTGTACCAGGCTTCACGGTAAACAAAAGTCGGTTTCTGGCGATCTTCTATTTTAACCAGATCAATGCTGGTCTGTTTCGGAATTTTTACCACTTCCCGTGTATACCATCTGCATCCAAGATGATCAGACAAATAGCCCATCACCCCATACAATGTTCCTCTCGGTCCGCCACCGGCGATAAGCATATCCTTTTCATGCGAACGGATGATGTACTCTTCCTTTCCGAATTCAGCAATATTAAGATCTTTCAAAAGGGATTTGGTTGCTCCCTGAAAACCCACATAAATGAGCCTGTCTTCCGGCTTTGCCTCATGAACAATCGCAATTTTGGCACCACTGATCTTCTGAATGTATTTCTGTAATTCCCCTGCTGCGTAGTGTTCGGGTTTCGACGCTTTATTTGAGATAAATATCTTGTAATCGCTTTTCCCGTTAGAAACGAGTTTGCTCCCTGAAGAGCATCCCAGTAAAAAGGCAGAGATGATGGTGAGGAATAAGTATTTCATTTTTTTTGTTACGTTGCTGTATCCCGGGCGACTGAGCAGTTATTGGCACGTTGACAATTCGCTCGTTTACAACAAACCAGACACCCATCTTAATATCACATTTCTCTTCTCACATTTTACTAACCGGCAACCCGGAATTTCGCGATTCAACTGCGCCGAGATCGCCAATCACTTCCTTTCCGTAAAGTAAAAACCCCAGCCCCTCGCAAGCTGGTCTACCTTGATCAGAATCGTGTTTTCTCCTTTTTTCATAGGAACATCAATCAGGTCCTGATTTGGATCGGCTCGTCTGGATACCTGCCGATCCAAAACCAAAACCCCATTAATCCATACCCGTACTCCATCATTGCTTCCTACACCAAAATGCATGGTCTTAGCTTCCGGTAGTTCCATTTTTCTGAAAGCATAGGCAACGACTTCCTCGGAAGGCCTGAAAAGATTACTGAAATTGATGTAACCGGTATTTTTCTCGCTATGTTTTTGCCAGGCCACCCTCATCCCATTCTTTCCAGTGTATTCTTTTACAGGATCGAAACCTTGCTCCGGAGGAAACGCCATCGCCAATCCTTTAAGGACTGGGTTATCAAACGGGCCGATCACCCACCAGTCTGTGAGGTACTTGTCAGTAGATCTGGCATTGTTCAAGAAAGCTTCAAGGCTTCCGGCCCGCTCATCGAAAACATTGATGTTGGTGATTTCGCGCTGTTTGAGTCTTTTTTCGAAATCCTTGATAAGTCCGCCTGCCTTTTCTCTGCTCACATAGGCCGAAGCGCCGACGGAATAAAAACTGAGCTTGGTGTAAATGATGGGCAAATAAGCAAGCTCGATCCGGTTCAGCAAAGCCGCGTCGTTCCCAGCAACTTTTCGTGCCAGACCAAAAAGGTAATCGGCTTTCCGGATCGTTTCCGGGTTCAGGTAATTCATATCCATGGGCAGTGACCAGATACTGAAATAAACACTATCGGGCTTTACCTGGTCGTGCAACAAGCTGATGTATTTTGTAATATATTTGCCCGCCGCGCAGTATACGTTATTTACAAATTCGTCGATCAGTGCCTGGGAATTGCGGTCAGCATTCCACATTAATTGCGAAAACACCCAGGACCGCAGTTCTCCAAATTCACCGCCGCCGTTTTTACCGACCGTATTTGCACCTTCGGCATACAGGCCATAGGCCTTGTGATCCTTGTAATATTTAACATCCTTTTTGAAAGTTTCGAAACTCGTAAAAGGCATCAGGTAATTGGCAAAATTGGTACAATAATCCCAAACGGTGACCTTATCGGAAATGGTCAACCAACGTTCCAGTCTGCTGGTGAAAATTTTGTGATTTGAACATCCTTCCAGTGGGTGGGCAGAGCAGTAATTATAATGACACAACTCAACCAGAATATTATCTGCGGGACGTACGGTCTTCGGGGGAATCTCGGTATAATCGTAAGCAAAGGTTTGTAATTTCACTCGCGGATAGACCTTTTCCACCGAATCGACGATGCTGTTGACAAAGTGCAAAAGGGTGCCGGCGTGACTTTCTTCGGCCTCATCTATTTTTTTACAGTTTGCACATTCGCAAAAACCCTGGCCGTCATTCTGTGTCACAGAGTATGTCGTGGCATTCGGGTTTTCCCTGATCCAGTCGAAAACTTTCGCCGTGGCAATTCTAAGGACCTCGGGGTTGGTCAGGCACAGCTGCGCTTCCGTTCCTTTACGTGCGCCGTTCACTTGGGCAAAATACTCGGGGTGCGCAGCAAAATATTTTGCAGGAGGAAGCAGAAGATAAAAGGTATGGCCCCGGGTCGGGTAAATAACAAAACTGCCACCCAGTGAATCAGGAATGGATAATCTACTTGGAATAAGCCGGTTGTGTACTGACCAATCGACGTCATAAGCTTCACGCCAGCACACTTCGCGATAATTAAACGAAGGCTTTTGACGATCATCTTTTTCAGGCAACATGATGGTTGTCCGCTTTGGCGTTTTTACTACTTCCTTTGTGTACCAGCGGCAACCCAGATGGTCGGAAAGGTAACCCATTACGCCATAAAGAGTGCCTCGTGCACCACCGCCCGCTATCAGCAGATTTTTACCATCAGAACGTATCAAGTATTCTTCTTCTCCAAAATCTGCAGGGTTGATACCTTTTAAAATTGACCCATTTGTCCCCTTAAAACCTACGAAAATCAGTTTTTCACCGGACTTTATTTCGTGAACAATCCCCAATGTGCAGCCACTGACTTTCCAGATATATTTTTGCAGCTCGGATGCCGCAAATTGTTCCGGTTCAGGCGCATTTTTGGAGATATAAATCCTGTAGTCACTCTTACCCTTTGACACCAGATATTCATCAGCGAGCACACTTGCGGGAAAGCAAGCCACCAGAAATATGACGGAAAGCAAACTCCAAACGATTCTTACATATCTTATATCGCTCATGGTAATGAACAAAGTCTATTTTCTTTGGGTAAAATAGAACCCCCACTTGTTGCCAAGCTGATCCACCTTGACCAGAATGCTATTTTCTCCCTTCTTTACAGGAACTATGATGGTATCATCATTCGGTACTGCTTTGCGCAATACCGGGCGGTCCAGTACCAGCTTTCCATTAACCCACACCCGCACACCATCGTTACTACCTACACCAAATTTCATGGTTTGAGCCTCGGGAGCACTTACCGTTGTATAAGCGTAAGAAACGACATCCTTATTCGGTGAAAACAATCTTGCAAGATTGACGTAGCCACTTGTATGGTCACTGTAAGTCTTCCATTTAACCGCCTTCCCGGCAGCTCCGGTGTAGGTTTTTGTAGAATCAAAACCCACTTCCGGACCGTACACCGCAGCAAATCCTTTTCTTTCGGTATTGTCAAATGGTCCTATCAGCCACCAGTCGTTGACGAACCGGTCGGGCGATTCTACCCGTTCGAGGAATTTGGGAATGCTGCCGACTTCTGCTACTTCCGCCATGGTGGCGATCTTGTTATCGGCTATGATACGTTTGTAATCCGCTACAACAGCCGCGAGATTTTCAGGTACATAGTCCGTACCTCCGATGGAATGGAAATATAGTTTTGTATAAATGACAGGCAAATACGCCCGTTCCAAACGCTTCAACAATGCAGTGTCACTTTTTGCAGCAGACTTCGCCAGATCAAACAAACTGTCTGCTTTTTGTATCGCTTTCAGATTCAGGTAATCGACGTCTTCCGGGTTGGTCCAGATACTGAAACGGACACTGTCCGGCTTCACCTGATCGTGCATCAATTTGATATATTGGGTCACGTATCCGGATGCATTTCCGTAGACATTCTCCACGTATTCATCAATCAGTTTTTGCGCATCCTGATCCGGGTTCCACATTAGTTGAGAGAATACCCAGGCCCTTAGTTCCGTAAACTCGCCGTGTCCGTCGGCAGGCACGTTATTTCCTTGCGCAAACAACCCGATAACCCCATGATCCACATAGAATTTAACATCGTGCTTCATGGTTTCAAAATTGGGAAACGGCATGAGATAGCTGGCAAACTGCGTGTAGTAATCCCAGATGGTTACCCGTTTCGCTATCTTTTTCCATTGTTCCAATCGTTCGATATACACTTTATGATCATCACATTTACCCAGCGGATGCGCGGAGCAGTAATCGTAGTGGCACAGACGTATCGTAACATTGTCGGCCGGGCGAATGTTTTTTGGTGGAACTTCTGTATAATCATAAGCGAGCGTCTGAAGTTTTATCTCAGGATAAGCTTTCCCTACGGTATCGGCGATCTGATTCACGAAATTCAACAAGGAGCCGGCAGGCGTTCCTTCCGCATCATCAATTTTTTTGCAATTGACACACGTGCAATTTCCACCAAAGTCATTCTGATCCACTGAAAAGACGTTCGCTTTGGGATACTTTGCGATCCATTCAAAAATGGTAGCAGTTGCGATTTTTACAACCTCCGGATTGGTCAGACACAGCTGGGCAGTGCCTCGTTTTCCACTTACCTCAGAAAAATACTCCGGGTGTGTTTTAAAGTATTTCTCAGGCGCAACCAAAGCATTAAATGTGTGAACAAATGGGTAAATGACATACGCGCCACCCAGGGAATCGGGAATGCCACGGCTGTTGGTCTTGTTGTGCAAAGCCCATTCGGTGTCATAAGCTTCGTGGTAGTACGGTTCCCGATATTCAAGTGCAGGTTTCTGACGGTCCTCAATTTTTGCAAGTTTGATGGTCGGTTGTGCGGGAAGTTTGATCACATCGCGGGTATACCAGCGGCAACCGAGATGATCTGTAAGATACGCCGATACGCCATAGACCGTTCCGCGTGAGTTTCCACCGGCAATAAGCAGACTTTTACCGTCGGAACGAATGATGAATTCTTCCTTTCCAAAACTGGCCGTGTCCAGATCTTTCAGCACCGACTGAGGTGCGTCTTTAAATCCAATGTATACAAATTTTCCATCAGGGGAAACCTCACTGGTAATGGGCAGCGAACAGCCACTGATTTTATTTAAATACTTCTGTAATTCCAATGCAGCACTTTTCTCGGGTAACGTCGCTGCTTTTGAAACGAATATCTGGTACTCACTTTTCCCATTGGAAACGAGTTCGCCGCTTGTCGAGCAACTGAATAACGTCACGACTGTAAGCAAGAAAAGGATTGTTTTGGAAAGAGGTCTTCGCAAAAATTTCATAAGGGTTAGGTTTATTAATTAAAACTTTGACCGGTGCTTATTCGATTAAATACAACTTTCCCTCACCCGGCAAAAAAGCTTGTGTCATCAAATGCTTCCTCGAATCGAATGGTGAACCGACCGGCTTACCTGACACGCTGGAAATTTCTTTAACTCTCTTCACCGGATCCTTGATCCTGAATGTGAGGCTCTTTGATTCTCTGAAAGATTTATTAACCACCATCACATACTCTTTCGGACTATGCTGGTCTTTAAAATAAGTAAGTATCACATCCGATTCAGGATCTACAGGAATCATCAGAAAATCGGCCGGAGGCGCTTTTGTTCCCATCCACAAGCTGTCTCCGGTATGATATACTTCCGCTGGATCCAGGTGAATGAGCGTTTTGCCCAATTGTTTCATTTGGGAATTAAATGCTTTAAAGGGTTCGTATAGGTCGGTTTTTTGACCCAGCGAATCAATGACTGAATTCATGAATTTCTGGTTGCCCTGTCCGGTGGGCGTCGCGTAGCAAAACCAGACAGGGTTTTTGATGCCATAGGCAAGATTGGAATACACGTTGAGCCTCATTTCGTCCACATTTGGCCGGCGGTACATGTTGACAATACCGAAAGACTGCAGGTAGCAGGCCGTTTTTACGCCGTATTTCAGACCCGCACGCCTGATGATATCCATATTGTTATAGTAAGATTTCTCGAAACGCCCGTTTCTTTTATAAGGGTAAATGTCAAAAGACAGATATTTCAAATTCTCTTTTCCCACACCTTCCACCCAGCGTTCGACGTATCCTTTTTCATAATTTTTGAGCGCAAAGTCCGGAAACAGATTTACGTGCGGAATTTTATCTTTGTCCAGTGCGGCGATGAAGCGATACGTTTTGATAGCCCAATCCAGCAAGGCACTATCCGGCTCATCACGGATATAATATCCAGCCGTAGCCGGATGATTCCTGTAAGTGTCCACCATTGCTCTGATCGAGTCGTCGCCACCGTGTACGCGTGGTTCCGAAATAATCACTTTCATTCCATATTTCTGCGCCAGTTCCAGCATCCGCAGGTTTTTTTCTTTGGTATTCAAATCCGTGCTAGAAACGTTCTGAATGATGTCCACGCCACTTTCAGCCAGGGTTTTATATTGCTCGTCATTGGTATACTTCCAGACTGGCGGCCAAAAAATTCCAATCTTAAATTCGTCCTTGCCAGGTTGGGCATTCGTAGCCGATGAACAAAAAAAAACTATTAGCAAAAAGCTGTAAATCAGCGCTTTATTAAACATCATTTCGGACTTAGGATAAAAAATGAATTGATACTATTGCAGGGCGTACAGTTTGCCTTCACCAGGCAGGAAAGTTTCAGCAATTGAATGCGCTTTGGGATCAAAGTTAGATTTCACCGCTTTGCCAGTCGTTTTGGATATCTCTTTGACACTTTTTATTGAAGCATCCAGCCGTACCGTCAAGGCCTTGGACCTATTAAAATTCCGGTTCACAACCATCAGATATTGCTTACCGGAGCTCTTGTCAATAAAACGACTCAGAATGGTCTCTGCCATTTTATCCGAAACTTTCGCGACAAAGTTATCGGGGGGAAGCTTTGTACCGAGCCAAAGGCTGTCTCCGGTGTGGTACACTTCTATGGCATCGAGGTTGATCAGCGTCTTGCCCAGCTGTTTCATTTCACCGTTCATTTTTTGGAACGGTGCATACATATCTGTCTTCAAACCTACAGAATCGATCACACTTTTGTACATCGTCATGACTTCAGGATTGAGATTATCCTGGGTATAGTATGTGTACCAGACTGCGTTCTTGACGCCATAAGCAAGATTAGAATACACATTCATTCGTATTTCATCGGCATTGGGACGGCGCAGTTCTACTACCCCTTTGAAACCCATTCCAAAAGACTGCAGGCAGGAAGATGTTTTCACATTATATTTCAAACCTACCCTGCGAATGATTTCCAGATTATTGAAATATGTTTTTTCAAGTCGCTGCTTTCGTTTGTACGGGTAATTGTCGTAAGCGAGATAGTTGAGATTTTCTTTACCAACGCCTTCAATATACCTGGGAAGGAAACTAAGCTCATAGTTTTCCTTATCATCAATCGCCCAGCCGGGCAAGTGATTCATATATGCATCTTTTAAAGGATCCAGGGCTTTCACTTTTTTCTGAAGCTCGATTGCAGATGCAAGTCTGGCGGTGTCAGGTTCGTCTGTGATATAGTAGCCTCCCAGCGCAGGATGCCCCTTGAAGTCGTTGACCATTTCCTTTATTTTGGCATCACCTTCTCCAATTCGTCCATCGTAGGTATACACCTTAAGCCCGTTCTTTTGCGCCATGGCCAATGTCGCCAGGTTGCCGTCCTTATTGTGGTTGACACCGGGTCCGATATTGAGAATTATATCCACATGAGCATCCTTGATGACCTTATACTGCTGATCGTTAAGCAACTTAGCGGGAGGCGGACCGTAGATACTGATCAGAAATTCGTCCCTCTTTTTTTGGCCTGAACCTGAAATAGGCACCATCAGACCAGCAAAAAAAAGTAGGGAAATCAATTGTAATGATCTCATAGTAAGGAAGATATATTTAGGTTTAGGAATCGAATTAAAGAACCAGGCTAGTTGGGATAAACGACACCTTTTATTTCCTTCAGCTTGTCAAAATTAATTCTGGACGGATCAAGCGTCACGTGCTTGATTGTTTCATGATCATAGATCTTACCACCGACCGAAGATGGAATGATCGTTCCGTTTTTGCAGGAATAAGTAATGTGCACCATTCCGTCCTTTGACTGTATTACGGCCGGATAAGAATATTCACCGGGCTGTGATTCCAGAATGCCCGCCGCTTTCCAGATAATGCCATCTTTGGAAACTGCAACTGCAAGCGGAAATCTTGGGCCGCTCCATCCTCCTTTTGCCCTCTCAGAATGATTGTATATGAGGATGTGCATGCCATTTTTCAATGTTACGGCATCCGTACCTGAATTGGGATTAGGAATATTGGTCATTTCAAGATCATCCCAGGTTTTGCCCATATCGCTGGACCAGCCGGTTACAACCCGGTTTTCCTTGCTTCTGCTCATGGTCTGCAGCCGCCCGTCTTTGTGGACGAGTATGCTCGGCTGGATTACGTTGAAGCGATTGACAGGTTCGGTGATTTCCCAGGTTTTGCCAAGATCACGTGTTATTTCAAAATGCAGTCTCCAGCCATCGCCTTCCGTACTTGACCCACAAATCAGCGTTCCATCGGCCAGCATGACCGGTTTGTTTTTTACCGGCCCCAGAATATGCTGCGGAAGCCGCCGTGGTTCCGACCAGCTTTTGCCATTATCAAATGATTTTGTAAGCATTCCCCACCATTCTTTCACGCCCGGCCCCACTTTGTAAAATAACAACAGAGGACCATTAGGCACCTGAAATAGTACGGGATTCCAGCAAGCGTAACGACGTTGCGTATACTGAACGCCATTGGCGACGGAAACCGGGGCCGTCCATTTGCTGGCTATTTTCCGGCTTAACCAGATTTCCACGTTTTTGTCACCTTCCAGAGGACCGCCAAACCAGGCACTCACCAATCCCTCCGGCGTTTCAGCAATTGTAGAAGCATGACAGCTTTCAAATGGAGCATCAACAAATATGGGTTCCGAGGAAAATTTAAGACTGTCACTGCCGGAAGCGTTAGCAACATAACCAGTTGAAACTAATCCTAATAAAATGATAAGCAAGGGACGAAATATCCTGGCCTTCGGGGGTTTTCTCATTGTACAACGAAGTATTTAATATTCGGCCTCAAGTGCAGCCCATTTCTTGCGGTCAAAGGAAGAAACGTACTTAGACCAGCCGGTCAGGTCTGAAAAAGCTGGGGTCAGGTTCGACTTTGGCGCCAACAAAGTGAAAAGGCGGCAACCCCAAAAAAGCCGAGATTTGAGTATTTTCTGAGCAAATTCTTAATTATTAATACGTACCAATTGACTTTCCGGGCCATGCTTTTCAGCGCTAATTGTCCAAAACGAGGACATTTTTTAATATTGAGGCTGGATGCATGGGCATGTACAGCTACCACCTGGTAAAAAAAAAGGTGGCCGAAGCCACCCCTTTCCTGAACCTTTTCAAAATGCTGAGTAAAATGGCAAGATCAATACGGCTTACCTGTACCCTGGATGAGCCACATTTTAGCGTAATGGTGATCCTTGCTCTGTCCGGATGGAATATATGCGGTTGTGCCTAATTTCTCCACTGCGGCGGTATAGTTAACGATGTAACTCGGATCAAGGTTTGCTGTCGGATACATATAACGGATCGGTAATGCAGGACCATACTGCGCTACAGGGCCTGTTTTTAATGCTGGCAAGCCGGTACGTCTCCAGTCAAACCAGGATTGGATACTGAACCATGACGAAAGCCATTTTTGTTCCAGAATACGCTCCTGTTTGTTCGTAGCGCCCGCATAACTCACCTTAGGCTGTGCATAATAATCTTCAAATTTGAAGGTGGTCGCAGTCAAAACGCCTTCCTTATCCATTGATGCATTGACCGCCTTTTTGTAATGTGCCTCAGCGTCAGTAACTCCGAAAGTCCCAAGCAACGCTGCCTCTGCCAAAATAAATTCAACTTCGGTGTAGGTCATAAGTGTCATGTTCACATATGGGTCCGTGTTCTTGCGGTACCGGTCGTGAATGAATGAAATGTATGGGTTTTTCTCATTCTGATACACAGCTGCATCGTTGCCCTTGTTGTAAACGATTCCCTGCGTAATTGGCAAGCCAATAGGAAGGCCAACATACAAGGAGGTATCTGCGCTTGATGCAACCGCCGGCACATACACAACAGAGTAAGATTCACCAAACATATTGGTAACTGTTTTCGTCGTCGGAACCGTCACATTCACATCCCATTTGCGCAAAACAGGCAATGTCCAGCGTTGAAGTCTTGGGTCATTAAGAGATATCAACTTATCGACGAGCGGCTTGCCGGGCTTTGTAAGATAATTAAGCGTTGCTGTGGCTAATGGACCACCCGGGTTTGAATTATCGGAATTCGTTCCCAGGAAAGCGATAGACGCGTCGTCAGCTTTACTTGCGAAGGCTCCTGTGCTTGCATCTTTGAACTCTGTTTCCAGATTAATTCCCAATGCGCTCATTTCCGCCTTCTTATCGGCCAGACGCAGACAATACCTCAAACGAAGCGAGTTTGCGAATTTTTTCCATTTGGTAGCGTCGCCTTTGTAAAGTACATCCGATGTTGCGCTAACAGCGTCTTTTGCAGCCAAACTGCCAAGTAGCGTATTGGCCGTTTTGAGGTCCGTCAATATACCCTTGTAAACATCAGCCTGGCCATCATATTTAGGAAAAAACGTTCCAGAAGCTGCCTTCAGAGCATCAGAGTAAGGAATATCTCCATACAAATCGGTCAACAGTCCAAATACGGCAGACTTCATAGTAAGCGCTATGGCCTGAAAAAATTTGTTGTCGTCACGAACGCCATTGTCATAAATGATTTGGTTGTTACGCAGGATATCATAATAACCATTCCAGCCTTCTGCCGTCCAGGCGTACTGATTGGTTACGGCAGCACCTTCATTGGTACCCGCCTGCATGTATTGCATAGCAGCGGCGATTTTCGATCCGTTGTTTCCAAGATTATAAACTGTTTTCCCAGTGTTGATCAACGTATACGTGAGTACATAGTTGGAGGAAATGTTCTCCGGCGCGTTCGGATTTTTATTTATATCCGTCAAATTCTCACAAGCAGACAGAAGCAAGCTCAATGTCGCGAATAAGGTAATATATATCGATTTTGTAGCTTTCATCTTGTTTTGCAATTTAAAAATCAACACCTAATTTAAAACCTAGTGAACCGGTGTAAGGCAATACATTGTAGTACTCCACGCCTTGGGTCCATGTTCCGGTACTTCCATCTTGTCTGAAGGCTCTTTCAGGATCGAGTCCTTTGATACCAGCCTTTGTCCACATAAACAAGTTGTTGCCAACAACGCTCAATGAAACGTTCTGCAGTTTCAGGTGATTAACAAATGATTTCGGAAGACGATAAGTTACAGATACCTCGCGCAGTTTTACATAAGTAGCACTGTACATGTTCTTGCTTGGAAAAGGGCGATTGGCATAACGGAAAGCGCTGAAAGGGTCAAGCCATTTGCTTCCGGGGCCACCGAGGTTTTCGGTATAAATCACTTTTCCAGATGCATCCTTGGATGACAATACACCAGGATTTAAGCTCGCATCCTGCACCCTTTTTGTTGCTTCCACGCTTCCTTCGGGCCATGCAAACCCGTGGTATTCGGCGTTACGTCCACCGATCCAGCTACCCAGATACTTATCGGGATTTTCTTTGATCTGATCCACAATACTTCTGCCTGGATCATACGTTTCGCCAGTCAAAGTTTTCTCAAGCTGACCGTTGTTTCCCATAAACATCATTGTATTGGAGTAGAATTGTCCTCCCTGGCGCCAGTCTACGCTCGCATATAATGTGAAGTTTTTATAGGTAATGGTTGGCTGGAAACCCATCAGGAATTTATTGTTGAAGTTCCCGATTTTTTTCAGGTGACTCACATCATTATCCGTTTGGTAAAGGCCGCCGCTTGTTACGATCGGATAGCCGTAGTAAGGAGAGGCTTTATCCTGAACTTTCAATATAGGCGCCTCGAAAATGTCTCCAACCTGACCGCCTTCGTAAGTACGAACTTCCGCGCCGCTGTATGACGCAAAACTGAAATACTTGATACCTTCGGCAAGTCTTGTAATATAAGTCCTGTTGCGGCTTAGCGTGAAGTTCATATCCCAGGAGAAGTTTTCTTTCTTGATCGGAGTTACCGAAAGACCTAGCTCGAAACCTTTACTTTCAACAAGACCGGCATTAATCTGCTTATTACTTGCCCCTGATTCAATGGGTGTCAGGATTGACAGCACCTGGTTTTTATTACCCTTTTCGTAATATGTCGCTTCCAGACCTACACGGTTTTGAAGAAACTTGACATCAATACCTATTTCCTTCGAAGTAGAGATCTCCGGTTTCAGGTTCGGGTTCGTCAAGACACCACCCATATACATACTCTTTGCGGATCCCCAGTCGACCGGTGATGTTGAAAACACCCTGCTGAAACTATAGGGAGCAACATCATTACCCACCTGTGCATAACCTGCCCGCACTTTGGCAAATGTAAACCAGCGTGGCAATTCAACCATCTCGGAAACGAGCACGCTCAAAGACGCCGATGGGTAAAAGTAGGAGTTATTACCAATTGGGAGCGTACTTGTCCAGTCATTCCGTGCGGTCAGGTCAAGATATACCATATCTTTGAAGCCAACAGATGCAGATCCATACACACCGTACAATTTTTTTCTGGCCAGGGAGCTACTATAAGCAACCGCTCCGGGAGCTCCGTTAGATATATTGTAGACCCCAGGCACAACGAGTGCAGTCGCAGAATTGGACAGACCACGCGTGTACTGCTCCAACCGGTTCACTCCTGCAAAAGCATTTAAATTCCAGTCTTTACCAAAGTTCTTTTTGTAGTTAAGAATCAAATCCATGTTTGACTCTTTTCTGTAATTGGTAGAAAGCGAATAGGCTCCGTTCAACGCCTCAAAATTGTTCCAGGCTTTTTTGGCCTCCATAATTTCCTCATAGGAGTCTCTCGAATAGCGCCCGGTTATCGAAAATTCCTTGGACACTTCATAGTCCAGCTGAAACTTGCTCACTACGCGGTCACGCTTGAATCCGGTGGGGTTTTCATAAACCAGATAAAAAGGATTATTCTGCTTATCCTTGTATTTTCTTTGCGCAATACCCTGCTGGCCCGGTTGCCAGTAATCTCTTAGATCGTTGATATTTACCTGTGCTCCGGTTTCGTAGACACTTCTTACAGCATCATTACGGCTTTGATCTATAATTGGTCTGTTATTAGAACCAGACTCCGTAACATTGATATTTACTGACGCACGAAGTTTGTCCGTCAGATTATACATGGTGTTCAAGGCGATTGTCAGGCGTGAAAGATCAGTATTGGGAATGATACCCTTGTTGGTCATGTTTCCGGCCGACAATCTGAAATTACCCTTGTCATAGTTTCCATTGATAGAAACGTTGTTGGTATTGGTCACACCCGTCTGAAAGAAGTCTTTGAAACGATTGGGGTAAGAAACCAAAGGAACCTTCACACCGTTGGTGTTCCAATGTGCCCATTGCTCTCCTTTATCCAATGCAGCGCCCCAGCTCTCGTTCTCAGGTTCTTCAAGTACCGCCGCCCCTGTTTTTCCCGATCCGAATTTGTTCTGAACGGCAACATATTGCATCGGTATATCCAATACAACGGCTGTATTCAGAGAAACGCCAATTCCTTTTTTGCCGGCAGCACCAGACTTTGTAGTAATAAGAACCACTCCATTACCCGCTCTGGAACCGTATAATGCAGCTGCGCTCGCTCCTTTCAGAATAGACACACTTGCAATATCATTGGGATTGATGTCCGAAATCGGGTTTCCCATATCTGCTCCGGCAAAACCGTTAGAGATTTTGTTAGCCACAGGCACACCGTCAATCACAAACAAAGGCTGATTGTCATTATTAAGTGAACCGCCACCGCGGATAACCATACTTACCGTAGACCCTGCGCCCCCACCCATTTGTGAGATTTGGACACCCGCTACTTTACCCGCCATGGCGTTCAGCACGTTGTTTTGTGGTGTTTGCGTCAGTGCGGCTCCGTCAACCGTTCCTACTGAGTACCCCAGAGAACGTTTATCTCTTTTGATACCAAGTGCCGTTACAACAGCTTCTTTCAACGTCTCAGTACTCTCAATCAAGCTGATGTTGATCACATTCTGATTCCCCACTGTAACCTCCTGAGTGATGAACCCGATGTAGGAAAAAATCAAAACCTGGCTTTCGCTGGTTACGTCAATGGAGTAACTCCCCGAAGCATCCGTAGTCGTTCCGCTCTGAAGTCCTTTTATCAAAACGTTAACCCCCGGCAATGCGGATCCGTCTTTGGAAGACGTAATCCTGCCCTTTACAGTGAGTGCAGCCTGCGTTTCTGTGGTGATCATCGGAACAACCTCAATTACATTGGCAGAAACAGTCTGGGGAGAAAGGACAACCTGTTTGCCGATAATTCTGTACTTGATTTTCAATGGTGTCAAGAGGCCGTCGAGCACATCAGCCAATTTTTCTCCCGATACATCGAGCGAATACTTTTTCTTTTCCGGAATCAGCTTCGAACGATAGGTAAATTTAACATCAGCCTGTTTTTCGATGCCAGACAGAATGGACTGCACACTTTGGTTTTGAACCTTAATACTAATTTTTCGATTTAAAAGATCTTGAGCATCCGCAACATGCGCGAAAGACGCTGTTGCACAAATCACCGCTATACAAACCTGAAGAAGCGATATTCTCATAAGGTGATATAGGATTTCCTGGGTCAGTAATTGTTTTTTCATTAGTTTTGATCTGTTCTTGTTTTGAGAAAAGCAATAACGATTCCTTCATCCGTGTAATCGGATGTCGTTTGGTTAAGAACGGTAAGGAGAACTTGGGGCCGCTAACGCCGGAATCGTTATCGGCCTCTTTTTGTGTAAAATTTTATCTATTCATAAGCAGTCATTTATAACTTTTAGGGTTTAGGAATACGTCAATTACATCCTTTTCCAGCGACTACTACTTGGCCATCCACCACCTTGTAGGTCGCATCAATGGCCTCACAGATTACGTCCAGGCGCTCATACAAGGTTTCGTTACTTAACGAAGTGGTGAGTCGGCATCCCGACAAAAGCTCTTCGTCAAATTGAATGTCAACGCCATATGCTTTTTTTAACGCTTCAAAAATAGATGAGACCGGAGCATTGGTGAAAACAAACTGCAATAGCTCCTGCTTTGAAATCACCAATTGAGGCTGTTCCACCAGAGATCTGGTCAACTTCTCTTCCTTTCTGGAAAATATAGCCTGCTGATTGGGTATTAGCGTAATGCTTTTTATTTCAGTAGTGTTGGGTGTCTTACTTTTATTTGTAAAAACCGAAACTCGTCCAGTCTTTACAGATACAACTACGCGCTGGTCCGTTTCAAATGCCTTTATGGCAAAGCTGGTTCCTAAAACTTTCGTTACCAATTCATTCGCATACACAACAAACGGTTTTTCAGGATTTTTGGTAACCTCGAAAAACGCTCCTCCCGAGAGAAATACCTCCCGCTCGGCACCGGCAAAGTTTTTACCATAGCTTAATCTGCTATTACCTTCGAGTGTAACCTTACTTCCGTCCGGCAGAGTAATCAGCAACGGTGACGTGGATTTATTTTTAATTTCCTCCAAAGGAATTTTCGAATCCAGAACCAATTCCTGGTACACGCTCGCAGGTTGTTTCTTAAAGTATCCGTAGTTCCATAAGCCAATGCTGATCAAAAATATCACCGAAGCAGCTGCCAGATAATGTATCCTGCTCAGCCCAAAAAATCGATTAATTCTTTCGCCCTCAGCGGAAATAACATCTTCAATGCCTAACCATATCTCCTCAACGTCAAACTTGTCAACTGGCAATTTTGATGCTTCATCCAGATGCAGCACGATCTGGCGTGCCTGTGCAATTGATTCTGCCTGATATGGATAATCTTTAACCAAGTTCTGCCACACAGAACCGTCTTCCGGATGGCAAAGCTTCACCCAGTCGATGAATTGCTCATCCTTTACAAAATCTTCAACGGTATAGACTGCGTATTCTTTGGACATGGAAATGGGTATCTAAACTCTAAATCAGAGAAAATATAGATTGTACCCATCTTTTTCAATAAATAATTCAAATTATTTATTGAGGCCAAAAAAAAGGAGGAAAACCCAGCCAGCGATCTCAAAAATGGATCTTAATTGACTAATTGAGCGATGGAGCAGGTTGCGAACCGATTGATTATTGAGGTTCATCAGACGTGAAATTTCTTCCAGACTGAAATCATGATGGTAGCGAAAAAGTATTACTTCCTGTTGTCGCTTGGAAAGCTGCTCAATTGCGTGCTGAAGACGACTGATCTGCACCTCGTCCGTTTCCCGTTGCATTAAGTCATGCTCAAAGGGCAGATCACCGATAATGTTAGCGAGTATATCTTCCGGAGTCTCTGAAACAAGAAATCCCTTTTCCATATTCCGGATAATCCGGTTTCTCAAAGCACGAAATAAGTAGAACTTTACGGAATCCGTCTCGGAAAGATTTTCTCGGTGTAGCCACAAATGGAGAAAAAGATCCTGAATACTGTCCTTTATGAGCTGGCGGTTTGATGTTACCCGATATCCGTAACTCAGCAATTCTTCAATGTACAAATTATAAATTCTTGCAAAAGCTTCTCTGTCACCCTTCTGGAAGGTGTTCCATAAAAGCATATCCGAATTTACAGTCTTCAATTTGAATACTATTGAGAGATTTTGGTTTACAAACTTTCTGTTGAGTACAGAGGTAAATTGATACCTTTTTATGATTGTGATGGTAAATATATAACCCGACACCGACACACTGTCAACACAGGCTTAGAATAACACCAATTTAACTTAACCAGAACGCAATTTCGCCTTTTTTCAATGTTTTTAATTTAAAAAACCACATTTATTTTCACGCACAACTTTGCTTAAAAATTCAACTTTGCTAAATTTCCTAATCAACTAAAGTGAATATTTTATGCATGGGCTATAACTACCTTCTGCCTCAAAATTTGTTTTGCTTTAATCAGCTGATTTTTTACCGTATTCGTAGAAATACTTAAAAAACTGGCAATCTCTTTGTAAGATTTCCCTTCTTCAACATTGAGTTTAAAAATCTGTTTTCTCTTTTCCGAAAGTGCATTTACAGCATTTTGGATAGACTGAATGTGCGCCTCCTTTTCGTCGATTTCATCCTCGGTAGATGACCTCATGCTGTCGAGATACTGCTGCCTTGAGATATTATCCTTTTCCAGTTTTTTAAACTGATCGAATACCTGATTCCTGAGACTGACAAATAGATATGCCTGAAAGCTATGATCTGGTTTTATCTGCATTCTGCGCGCCCAGATTTTAGCAAAAACATCCTGCGTTACATTTTCTGCCTCTTCTTCATCTTTAAGTAAGGTCGTGCAGAACTTCACTGCTGGTGAACGGAAGTGTGTATAAAGCTGTGAAAACGCCGCTTCATCCCCCTGAGTCACACGGTAAAGGATTTGTTCATTTGGAAAATTCATAGGATTAGGAATAAAAGTTAGAAAACTAAGTCACCGGATCTATTCAGTTGTTAACCAATTCAAATTAAAACGGTAATGGATACCACCTCTAACAAAATTTATCAGATTCTCAGGTGGATGAATATCTTCGAAATTGTTGTTCTATGAACTCGCCTATCACAGGTATTCCTACCTCACTTTCAAGCCCGGGTTACCAGAGGGACATCAATTTCATATTCGTCGGCTTTACTTAACCAGATATTTTTTAAAGTTGCTCGTTATGCCCAATTCTTCCTGGAGCGCATCGATTTGCACCAACAAACTGTCCATTCCTTGTTTTAATTCACCTGTCAGTTCTCCTACATCTCTCCTTGTATAGGTAAGAATGGGAAACCCGCGTTTCTCCAGGCTGTACTTTGCTATCGTCGGGTAAGCCGCATGAACGATATCCATACAATCCACAAAAAACTGCTGAACCTTTTCTACATCTTCCTGACGTTCAGCATCATTGTAATGTTTACATATCCAAACCACCAATTCCGGAAAGATATTTCCCTGAATGCATGAAAGTCCGGCAGCACCGGCTTGCAACGATGCAACTGCATTTACCATATACGCATCATAAAGGCCAAACTTGTAACCTTCTCCAGACTGTATACGTCGCTTTACCTCATCAATGTCCAGGCAGGTATCTTTATGATAAACGATTCGCCCAGTTTTGATCAATTCGCCAAGTACGTCACTGTTAACCAGTCTCTTATAGGGAACTGGACACTCGTAGAAGCCCAAAGGAATATCGTCAGTAAGCGAAATCAATTCTTTTGCATTGTGAAGAAAGACATCGTCTGAGTCCGCCTCGTCCGCTATAAGTCCTGAAATAATGATCACCGCCTGCACACCGGTAGCGTATATACGCTTAACAAAGTCTGCTTGCTCAGCTATTGGTCCTCCGAACGTTCCCGTCGCTACTACAGGTATTCTTCCGGCCGTATGCTCCACTACCGTCCTGGTGACATCAAGTCTCTCCTGTTCAGTCAGCTCATACATTTCACTGGACAGGCAGTTTGCAAACAGCCCTGCAGAACCTGCTTCAATATAAAATTCAGTCAACAACTTGAGACCATCATAATCTACTTCCCCGGATTCTAGAAACGGTGTTAGCATTACGGGTATAAATCCTTGCGGTAAAGATTCTGTGGAAGCACTCGAAATCGGTGTCATGTACGTTTCTCAGGTTTTGTGTATGATTTTATATTGTTACTCTTGCTTATATAAAAATCCGGGAAAATTGGCCATCACTAAAACTGCTCAAAAAATTCTTTGGCAAATCATCAATGGCTATCCAGCACAACCTCTTGCTCCGGTTTCACTTTTCCCTTTAATTTGGTCAAAAGCAACCCGATCAGGAAAATAGAAAGTGTTCCTACAACCATGATCATATTCTGATGAAGAGGGTTGCGCAAATACGAATACTCCTCTGGCAATTGTGACGAAAATGTCATCCAGATGATAATTGCAATACCTATGAGCGTGGCAATGAGCGCCTCGGTGTTTTTCGTACTTCTGGAAATGATTCCTAAAAGAAACAAACCTAGCATTCCCCCGGCAAAAATTCCTGATAAAAGCCACCAGATATCAAGTACGCTCTTCACCCCGATCATCGCGATTCCTGTTACCATGCCAGCCAACCCAAATCCGGTTGTTGCTATATAGAGCAGGCGCATTGATTGCTTGGGCGTCAGGTCGCTTTTTATGTACCGCTGATATATGTCAACGGAAAAAACCGTGGCGGAAGCATTCATTCCTGAACTGATGGTGCTCATTGCTGCCGACATGATAGCAGCTACAATTAATCCCAATAAGCCCACAGGAACTTTATTGACCATAAAATGTGGCATTACCTTGTCACCATAGTCTGCAGGTGTAAGCGTGGAGGCAAGCTGGCTGATCGCCTCGGTTGTTCCATTAGGCAAACGCTCGGTCGCTGCCTGCATTTGGATAATGTGAAGTAATTCAGGATTGCTCTGATAATAAGCATACAGGCAGGATCCCAAAACAAAGAAAATTAACGAAACAGGTAAATAAAGGTAAACACAAAGCCAGATCGAACCGGCAGCTTCTTTAATAGAGGAGGTTGTATGATAACGTTGTACGTAGTTCTGGTCCATACCAAAGTTGTTCAGATTCATAAAGAATCCATACAACAGGACAACCCAGAACGTCGCTTGAGTAAAATCGGGAGAATAACTTCCCAAACTGAATTTATTGTCTGCATTTCCAATTTCAATAATCCTCGATACCCCGCCGTCCATACCCGAAACAACAAGGTAAAGAATCACGAAAGCACCAATCGTTTTGATAACACCTTGCACTACCTCAGTCCAAATAACGGCCTCCATACCTCCGAGCACAGTATAAATCACGATACAAATGCCAACGACGACCATGATTGTAGCCATCGGATAACCGGTAAGCGCCTGTAAACTCAGTGCAATTCCAAAAAATATCGAACCCATTCTGGCCAGCTGCGTCAACAGGAAGCAAGCTACTGCGTAAGTCCTTGCCCATGGTCCAAACCGGTGTTCCAAATGCGTATAAGCTGAAACCTCTCCGGTGTTCCGATAAAATGGTATAAAAAACTTAGTGGCTACCCAGGCCGCAAAAGGCATGGATAAACTAAAAACAAAAGAATTCCAGTTACTTCCAAAAGCCTTACCTGGTACACCAAGAAATGTGTTGCTGCTTAGAAAAGTCGCGTAAATCGAAATACCTATTGCCCATCCGGGAATCTTACCTGACGCCGTTGTGAACTGATCAGATGTCGTATTCTTTCTTGAAAAATAAATACCTACCCCTACCATTGCTGCCAAATATGCAATAACTATAGACAAGTCAATAATAGGCAAGGATTTCATTCTCTTTTCTGGGTAAGTATAACTTTATGACAAAGAAACAGGATAAAGTATATGACTTTGTATTGTTTTATACCCATTTATTGTACGATCTTATCAAAGAGATTTTAGAACAAATAAACCTGCAATTAAACGTTGTTCACGGATTTGTCTCTAAAAAAATAGCCAATTCCTATTGTAGAGGCAACAATGAGTAAGATAAGTACAATTTTAGGCAACAAACCATCATTAGGATGCGCCAGTAAATAGCTTATGTTCTGCGCCTCTTTCCCTGCCCAAACTGCTAATATCGTACGAGGAATCATGCCGAGTGTGCCACCGGTTAACACCTGTCTCAGCTTTGCACCTGCCACTGCAAAAAACAAATTGGTGGCGGCAAATGGCAAAACAGGAGAAAGCTTGGTGAAAAAAATCAACCTGAGTTCATTATTATGAAACCGCTTCAATAACGGCTCCACTTTGGGGTAGATGTCTGTAAGGTATACACGCACAGTTTCGGCATGCAGAAACCTGGATATAAAGTAAATCAATGTAATTGCTGCCAGGTTGAGCCCGAACAATAATGGCAAGGCCACCCATCCCAAAAAATAGCCATAAACCATAGCAAGGAACGTAGGAGGAGTAAGCGCTATTGCAGAAGATATGGTAAGCGTAAATGTTACGAGAAGCCACCAGCCAATTGTCCAGCTTTGCAATAAACTTTCATGGCCTATTGCCCAGGCAGTTAATAAGGATGTGGTTAATAACGGAAGTATTGTCAGCAAAACGCTGATGAAAACTGGAACAGAAAGTTTTGATGAAACCAAATTTTTCAATAATTCTGAATTTAGATGTTAGTTTTCCGCACAGTATTTTAACCCGATGTTAGTTCAAAAGGTTTTTCCTAATCTTATCTTTGTATACTTCAGATACCAAAAATAGAAGATGAGCAAAGGTAGTTAAGCGCATCAAGCCAAAAGCTCATTGCCAGCCACTAAAATCAAAAAATGAAATTCGGAACCAAAGCCATACATGCAGGAGTAGAACCCGACCCTACGACGGGAGCTATTATGACGCCCATCTATCAAACATCCACTTTTGTACAGGAAAGCCCGGGCAAACACAAAGGTTATGAATACGCACGTACACACAACCCCACCCGAACAGCATTGCAAAAAGCATTGGCCGCACTCGAAAATGGAAAACATGGAATTTGTTATGCCTCGGGGCTGGCTGCTACGGACGCCGTTTTGAAATTATATCGTCCTGGCGACGAGATCATCGCAACAAATGATATTTACGGCGGCACGTACAGAATTATGAAACGTATCTACGAGCCATTCGGTCTCGTTTTTCATTTTGTGGATATGAGCGACATCACAAATATCAAGAATGTTATTTCGGACAAAACAAAGCTGATATGGATTGAAACTCCTACTAATCCATTGCTAAGAATTATTGACATTGAGGCAATTACCGACTTATGTAAAATTACCGGTATTCATTGTGCGGTCGATAACACTTTTGCATCACCTTATCTTCAAAACCCTTTGGATTTGGGTGCCGACATCGTTATGCATTCTGTAACCAAATACCTGGGTGGCCACTCTGATACCGTGATGGGCGCCCTCATTACCAGCGATGACGAACTTGCAAAACAATTGGCATTTATCCAGAATGCAAGCGGAGCGGTACCTGGTCCACAGGATTGTTTCCTTGTTTTGAGAGGAATAAAAACGCTGCATGTCCGTATGCAACGGCATTGCGAAAATGCCATGAAGGTGGCCCTTTGGCTGGAAAACCATCCCAAGGTGGCCAAAGTATACTACCCAGGACTTAAATCCCATAACGGACATGAGCTTGCATCACGACAAATGAAAGACTTCGGTGGAATGTTAGCATTTGAACTCAAAGGTGACGTTTATGACGAAGCTGTCACGATGATGGAAAACCTCGAAATATTTTCCTTGGGCGAATCCCTCGGAGGCGTGGAATCTTTGTGCACCCATCCGGCAAGTATGACACACGCCAGCATTCCCAAAGAAGAGCGTGCAAAAGTGGGATTGAAAGACACCCTGATCCGGCTGAGTGTCGGAATTGAAGATGTCGAAGATTTGATCTTAGATCTTGAACAGGCGATTGGCTAACATGGCTGCTTCTTTTTGCAATCCTGTTCAAAAACCTTACTTTTGAACCTGCATTTTTTTAGATACAAAATAAATAAGAGATAATGGAATTAACCGGAACAGTGATCGCCTTACTACCTGAAGTAACTGGACAAGGTAAGAATGGTGCGTGGCGTAAGCAGGAATTTATCCTTGAAATACCATCTCAATACCCAAAAAAGGTTTGTATTTCTTTATGGGGAGATAAAATCGATCAGGCGGGCTTACAGGTAAATGACTCGGTGACCGCATCAATAGACGTTGAAAGTCGTGAGTACAATTCACGTTGGTACACCGAAGTGAAAGCATGGAAGGTGGATAAAGCAGGAAGCGGCGGATCTTCGTCAAGCAGCTCAGCAAGTAATCCATTGCCTCCCGTGACAACCTTTAGTGAAGACGAGTCGGACGATCTGCCATTCTAACATAGATCTTAAGCACATGAATTGCCTGAGTTATGGGTATTTAATATACTTATGGCTCAGGCAGAAGTAGTGCTTCCGGGATTATTAAAAAAAATTTATTCTTGGAAAAATAAAGGAAATGGTGTCTTCCTATCTGAACCGCCCTTTGGGGGCTGATGGCGCCTGGTGATTTTAATGCAGTTCATTATCAACCAGGAAAATTATGTCCTTTGAAAAACTAAGGCAGCTATTCGGGCCGCTTCTATCCTTCGCTGACTTCCCCCGCAAGTCCCCAAAATTTCCCGCCACGCGATATGTCGGCAAGTGGCTTTTAATCTGCTCAGTGATTGGAATATGTGTTGGATCGGCATCCGCACTTTTCCTGGCAACTCTTGAGTGGACTACAAATTTCAGAGAAACTCATTTATATATTATTAACTTTTTACCGATAGCGGGTTTCGCCATCGGAGCACTGTACTTTTATTTTGGTAAAGAGGTCGAAGGTGGCAATAATCTTCTCATAGACACGATTCACAACCCTCAGAAATTTATAAGATTTCGGATGGCCCCATTGGTATTTATCGGGACCGTTGCTACCCATCTCTTTGGAGGGTCTGCCGGGCGGGAAGGTACCGCGCTGCAAATGGCCGGGGCAATTGGAGATCAGTTCAGCAAAATTTTCCGGCTAAATGTTTCCGATAGAAAAATTCTATTGATCGCATCAATAAGCGCAGGCTTTGGTTCCGTATTTGGAACTCCTTTGGCGGGAGCAATATTTGGACTGGAAGTTTTCTTAATCGGCAGATTGAAATATGATGCCATCTTCCCTTCATTTGTGTGTGGCATTATTGCCAGCCTGGTTACAGATTCATGGGATGTAAAACATACACATTACCACATTCCAATCGTTCCTGTTCTATCCCCCGTTAATATTCTTTATTGCATTATTGCCGGTATGGTCTTTGGAATTGTAGCAGCGACTTTCAGCAAAACAATACACTACTTTTCAGTTCAATTTAAGAAATTGATCAAATTTCCTCCCATGAGACCTTTCATTGGAGGTATCTTCGTGATTCTCGGTATATGGCTAGTGGGGACGACGAAGTTCATCGGCTTGGGCATTCCGACTATCGTTGAGTCTTTTAGTCATCAGCTTCCTGCGTACGATTTCGCACTGAAACTTGCTTTCACCGTTTTGACATTAAGCGCAGGTTTTAAAGGTGGAGAGGTTACTCCGCTCTTTTTTATAGGAGCCGCATTGGGTAATGCACTTTCTTATTTTTTGCCACTTCCCGTGGGCCTTCTTGCAGGAATGGGATTTGTTGCTGTTTTTGCCGGAGCCACAAACACCCCATTGGCTTGTATCATGATGGCGATTGAATTGTTTGGTAGTGAATGCGGAATTTTCGTTGCAATTGCCTGTGTGGTGGCATACTTATTTTCCGGGCATAACAGTATCTACCACTCCCAGGTTATCGGTCAACCCAAAAACGAAATACTATCCGACTCTGAGGGAAAAAGGATTCGGGAATAGCGATTATTATTCAATTCGCCTGATAAGACATTGTAAACTTATCAAGCATTTCATGCGGATGGACTTCGAGAATTCTCGCAAGTACCATAACCACAAGTGTATTCGAGGCAATTTTCCTTGGAATACCTGCAAAAGCCGCGAATAAGTCCACCGTTACCGACTCTTTTTCATCAAGCAATTTCATTAGTTTCTCTTCCTTGTCGCCGTATTGAAAACGAATGTCCCGTTCACCACGGCCACGGCGCATAATCTCCTTCATTTCCCTGCTCGCCTGGATGGACTTGTCCTCAACACGGATGTAGGCCTGCCTGTTTCCCGTATCATCGACCACATAGTGCGGCTTGTCGATGCTCCTTGGAATCGTCAGCAAAAGCACATCCCTGTCTGTTGTGACAGGAATCCTCTCCTTCTTGAAATTGATTTTGGGGAAAATGAATTTGTCAATGGCCTTTGTAAGCGTGTACTCGTCTTCTTCCACATCTTTGAGACCTCTAATGGTTTTATCGTCACCTACTCCGACGAACAATTTACCACCCCCCGTATTGGCAAAAGCGACCAATTCACGGACAATTTTCTCTGGGTGATTGGATTTCAATTTGAATTCCACGTGCTCACCTTCACCCTTTTTAACCAGCTCTTTCAGCAATCGAAGTTCCATCAGTAGAATGGATGAATATTCTGAACTATGACAAAATCTCTTAGCGTATTCTTTCTGCCTGTTGCCTAAGTTTTAGTTTAACGTTAACAATTTACGTTTTTGATAAATATAAAAAAAGTCTGCCAGTGACTTTTTAACTTGAATTGGGAAAATAAAAAAGACGGCGTCGCTGGGAGCCGTCTTCTTATCTAGTATTCGTCTTCGTTAAAAAAGAAGTCGTCTTTTGTCGGATAATCCGGCCAAATCTCCTCAATGCTTTCATACGGCTGACCGTCATCTTCAAGTTCCTGAAGGTTTTCAACTACTTCTAAGGGAGCACCCGTCCTTATGGCAAAGTCAATTAGCTCGTCCTTAGTAGCTGGCCATGGAGCATCTTCCAGATATGACGCGAGTTCGAGAGTCCAGTACATAGTATTTTTCGCCTGTTAAATGGTTACTAACAATTTTTGCAAAAGTAAAAAATTCTGCATCTTTTAATAGCTTTAAGCGAAAAAAAAGAAAAATAATTGTTTTATATAGAAAAAAATTTAAATTCCTATTTTAAACCATTGATATTCAATATTTTAAATGCATAAAAAGTTGTACTCAAATATATAAATACCACTCTTGGAACAGGCCTTAAGAATCCACAAGCCCTTCTTCTAATGGTGAAGTTAAATTGAAAGTGATATTCTTCGTCCTACACACACTCATGGATAATCATTATCTTTTCAATGTGACGCGCTGCGGCGTCATCCGTTTAGTATTGAGTATTACGGGTAGGCAAAGAATGTAAATAGCAAAAAAAGCTGCCGGACTTTGAAGGGCAAACTCCGCTTTAACAGCCTGCGTAAAACATATAACGGACGTGAAAAGAAAAACAGAAATTACCAGTGTCATGAAAAGCCGGGCGAAAAGATCAGCATAACGTGTATTCAATAAGACCATTTTCCGTAATTCCTGGCTCTTGATTACCGGATAAACGACAATCAGCATGGCTATCAAACCATTAGGCCCGATCGGCGTGGCCATGATTTCAGGAATCGGAAATTTACCCAGCGCTTCAACTGTATCAGTAAATTTCTCCATGATTTGGACATTATCTCAAAAATTCACTGCCTCGATCTGTATTTTTCTAATTATTTTTTTCATGATGCAATTCTAGATTAATAGGAGCATAAACCGAAATAAATTTCCACAAACGGTTGACTTGCGCCTGTTCACCTAACAAAACATTAGCCCTTTGTTTAACAAATTGATAAATTTGAGGGTTGACCTTTGTATGATGAGAATTTTTACCAATAATATTTATGACTGTCGAAGTTTGTGCCTACTCCCTTGAATCCTGCATCAACGCGCAAGCGGGTGGAGCTGGCAGAATAGAATTGTGTGGTGGACTGGGCGAAGGTGGCACTACGCCAAGTGCGGGATTGATTGAAGTGGTACGTCAGCATGTTGATATTCCTTTATATGTAATGATCAGACCACGAGGTGGCGACTTTGTTTATGATGTCTTTGAAGAAGAGATCATGAAAAAAGACATAGATCTTGCAAAAAAACTGGGAGCAAATGGTGTAGTACTGGGCGTCCTGCAAGCAGATGGGCAGGTTGATGTGGCCCGCACAAAGGCATTGGTAGAGCACGCACAGCCAATGAAGGTAACTTTTCACCGCGCCTTCGATCTTACTCCGGATCCGATAAAAGCCCTGAAAGCCATTATTGAAACAGGAGCTGAAAGAATTCTGACGTCAGGTCAAAAACCTTCCGCCCCGGAGGGGATTTTGCTGTTGGAAAAACTGGCCATTGAAGCAGGAGATCGGATCGAAATAATGGCCGGCGGTGGCGTGAATCACAACAACGCCGTTCAACTGGCTGCTGCGGGAGTCCATGCGTTGCATCTGACAGCAAAGGCCTTTCGTCCAGGCCGTCAGAAATATTTCCCGGCAGACATTTCAATGGCAGGTGAAAGTCCAGACGAGCGTTCGGTTCTTTACAGCGACCTGAACCTGATTGAGGCTATAGTGCAGACCGTTTCAAACTAATCCGAAGCTAGCTATTAATCCTGTCGTAAATCCAATCCTCCGTGATGAAGTTACTTAAAGCTATTATTTCGTTAACAATGGCCATTGGCCTGGTTTATGCCCTTGATCGTCCCTGGGGGCCTGTTCCTGCTCTCGGTAATTTCCTGAGTCCGTTTACCGGTTTTTGGCAAAATGGAGAAAAACAAAGTAACTCAAAGTCCGAGATTATTTTAAAACTAGACAGCCTGAGGGAAGAAGTCGTAATCCGGTTTGATGACGTTGGTGTTCCTCATATTTTTGCAAAAAACGATTTTGACCTGTTTTGTGCGCAGGGTTATGTAACTGCCCGTGACCGTTTATGGCAAATGGATTTGCAGGTCCGTGCAGCATCAGGACGACTTTCCGAAGTGCTCGGGCCCGCCACATTAGAACTAGACAAAAGCAGCCGCCGGTTGGGAATGGGGTACGGAGCCGAAGCAAATATAAAAATTGCGTTGAGTGATCCTCATTCCAGAGACGCGTTGCTGGGATATACTGCGGGAATAAATGCATATATCAGCAGTTTGTCACCAAAGGATTATCCGGTGGAATATAAATTACTCGGCTACCGGCCAGAAGCATGGAAACCAATCAACGGCATGTACATGCTGGAACAAATGACACTGACATTGGCTGGTCGTTCCAACGACGTTAATATGTCTGCCGTGCTTAATAAATATGGCAAGGAGATCGTCGACCAGTTGTTCCCGGATTATCCCATGCTCCAGGAAAGTCCTGTAATACCGGTAGGTACCAAGTGGGAATTTAACAGACTTCCGGTGCCGTTGGAAATTCCGTCCATGGACACACTGGCGCAATCCCGGACTACGCCAATCCAAGCAAAAGAACGAGAACCCAAAATAGAGGGCCTGGGAAGTAATAACTGGGCAATCAGTGCCGAAAAATCCATCACAGGTTACCCGATTCTAGCCAATGATCCACACCTTGAGCTCACTCTTCCCTCGATCTGGTATCAGGTCCAGCTCAATGCTCCTGGCATAAATGTATATGGAGTGTCGTTGCCAGGAATACCAGCCGTCGTTATCGGATTTAATCAAAATGTGGCCTGGGGCGTCACAAATGTGGATGCCGATGTATATGATTTATACAAAATCAGGTTCAAAGATGCTTCACGTGCTTTCTATTGGCATGATAATCAGTGGAAACCAACCCGAAAACGCGAAGAACTCATATATGTCAAAGGACAATTAGAGCCGGTTAAAGAACAGGTAATTTATACTCACCACGGACCAGTCTCGGAATCAAGTAGTGATTCGGAAGACATCCAGGACCTGGCAGTGAGGTGGATTGGTCATGAACCTGGTAATGGTTTTCTTACTTTTTACGATTTGAATAAAGCCAAGAATTACGACGATTACCGTAAAGCATTAACTCATTATGTCGGCCCTGCTCAAAACTTTGTGTTTGCCGACAATGGAAAAAATATCGCTATTGCCGTCAATGGAAAACTACCTTTGAAATACAAGGATCAGGGGAAATTCCTTCTTGACGGAAGTAAAGCCTCCGATGACTGGAAGGGATGGATTCCGGCAGAGCAAAACCCTTTTGTTAAAAATCCGGCGAGAGGATTTGTAAGTTCTGCCAATCAATCATCAACGGATCCGACATATCCTTACTATATCAACTGGATCTTTGCTCCCTCGGAAAGGGCAATTCGCATCAATGAAAGACTTAACGCCATGTCAAAGGCTAATATGGATAGTTTACGCAGCCTCCAAAATGATAATTTCAGTGTAATGGGCCGCACCATTTTGCCTAAACTCTTGTCTGTTCTTGAATCGTCTCCATTAAGTCCTGCTCAAAAAGCGGCACAGATAACACTGGCTGGCTGGAATTACCAGAATGCTCCGGAGTCGATAGCGACTTCCATATTTGAAACCTGGATTCCGGTACTTCGTGAACAGATATGGAAAGATGATTTCGACCCTAAATTCGGATCAGGTGATTATCCATCCCGCGACCGTACTGAATATCTGATACTGAACCAGCCCGATAGCAAATGGTTTGATAATGTTTCAACACCTGAAAAAGAAACTTTAAGGGACATCGTTTTAAACAGTTTCAAAACGACACTTGATACTTTAACCGCCAGGCATGGTAACATGAGTCCGGCGTGGCAATGGGCATCGGTAAAAGGGACCGAAATCCGCCATTTGAGCCGGTTGATTAAACCCTTTAACGCCCCTAAACTTCGAACCGGAGGTGGCGGGAGTATCGTAAATGCCATCACCAAAAGAAACGGTCCGTCGTGGAGAATGATTGTGGAACTTGGCCCCTCACCGAAAGCTTTTGGTATTTACCCGGGTGGACAATCCGGTAATCCAGGTAGCCCGTATTATTTGAACATGCTGGATAAATGGGAAAAAGGCGAGTTGAACGAACTCCTTTACCTTACTTCGCCCGACGACAAAAATCCGCGGCTAACTTCAAGTATCAAGCTTCAAAAAAACTAATTCCTTGATTATGAACTTCATTATCATTTTTATCATAACGGCTATATTCCAGCTTTTCGCGCCATGGTGGGTGATAGCGCTGATCCCCTTCCTCGTGAACGCATGGCGGCCATCTACTGCATTACTTGCGTTTATAGTGAGTTTCGCGGCGATAGCAACACTTTGGTTCAGTTACGGTTTATACATGCATATCAATTCAGAAGGAGCCATGTCGAATAGAATCGCCGAAATTTTTTCCCTGCCCAATGGCATTCTGCTTCTCGTTGTGACGACAGTTGTTGCCGGTGTCGTTGGTGGCCTGGCTGGGCTATCCGGATTTTTTGTTCAGCAACTGTTTGAAATACAACAGTCGAAAGTTTCGGCAAACCATTAATATATCATTATTTATCCGTTGAGAGTTACCTTCCAATATTAGATGGTACTTAAACACAAATCATTATCTTTGCGGCTCTTTGTAAAATTCAAACCAATCTTAAAGACGTGAACAACAATACTTCGTTAATCTGGAACATCGTACTTACCCTTGCTGTGGCGGTGTTATTCTTTTTACATTTCTCAAATAAGCCAGGAGCGGAGTCAGGTGCCGTTGCGGATGGTAGTGTCGTACCAGGGCGCCGTACAGTGTATGTACAGGTTGATTCTCTTTTGAAAAACTACGATTTCTTCAAAGAATCAAAAAAGGAGCTTGAAAGCAAAAACTTCCAATTGGAAAACGATTTGAATACAAAAGGAAAATCATTGCAAAATGAAGTAGCGTTTTTTCAGCAAAAAGCACAAACAATGACGCCTGATCAGGCACGGTCTATTGAAGCGCAATTGATGAAAAAACAACAGGATCTGGTTGCTTACCGTGACCAGTCTGCTCAGGCGCTTGGAATGGAAGAAGCTAAAAAGAATGAACAGCTTTATAAAAACATCCGTGCCTATATAGAAAAATACAACAAGGAGAACGGATACGAATATGTACTCGGTTATTCTCTTGGTGGTGGCATTCTTTTCGCTAACCCATCCCTTGATGTAACGAAAAAGATCATCGATGGATTGAATAAAGAACATGCTGCGTCGGGTGGTGCCAAGGCAGACTCTACCGCTAAAAAATAATTCGTGCCTGGCTTTCAAAGCTGGTTTACTTTTCCCGAACGAGGCTGCCTGATTGGTGGCCTCGTTTTTTGCTTTAGACTCGGGTCAGCCGCATCAGCTTATTCTTGCAAACAGGGAATCCATTTTCACGTCATTTTGCACCAGGTTCAATTTGTGTTCATTTACCCGCGTACCGAATGTAGTGATCATTGTAAGGAAAGTCGTTTTTCGGGTTTTTGTCTTTTCCCGGAAGATATTAACCTTGCTGCTCAGCTCGGAAGGATACTTTTTATCGATTACAAAATCAGCAGCCGAGAATTTGATCCCACAGATGTTAATACAAAAGTCCTGCCTGTCGATCAGCAGGTCGATTTGGGTTCCATTTTCTCTGTTACCTCCCGAATAGCGCCACGCAGATTCCTCGGTTTAAACACCTGAAATTCCTAAACCCCGCTTAATCTGCAACGTGTGTTTCAAGCAGATCGACTCGAACGCTGACCGACTCCGGCTTTTCCAGAAAGCAGAGGATGATAGTTTGATCAACCAAGGCTTGTTTCAGCACCCAATCAGCATTTTTCTTTTATATTTATCCGCAGCCAAAACTATGTAAGAAATATTGGTTTTGGCTGTTGATCATTTTTACTAATTCTTTTATAAAGCAAAAGAGGTGCCGAACTACCAGCACCTCTCTATCAAATTTCAATTAATATTGCTCTAAACAGCGGATGAAGATATCTTAGCTCCAATATATTCCCGGTTCATGCGGGCAATGTTTTCAAGGCTGATCTCCTTGGGACACTCTGCTGAACACGCACCTGTATTGGTACAAGCTCCGAATCCTTCCGCATCCATCTGAGCGACCATTTTCTCTGCACGAATACTTCTTTCGGCCTGTCCTTGCGGGAGCAATGCCAGCTGAGATATTTTAGCTGACACGAAAAGCATTGCCGAAGCATTTTTACAGGCAGCAACGCAAGCACCACAACCAATACAGGCAGCTGCAGCAAAAGCATCGTCAGCAGCCTCCTTAGGAATCGGCAAATTATTCGCATCCTGAGCATTACCAGTGTTAACCGACACAAAACCTCCAGCTGCAATGACACGATCAAAAGCGCCACGGTCAACAACGAGGTCTTTGATCACCGGGAAAGCCTGCGCTCGCCAGGGTTCAACTACGATTGTATCTCCATCGCTGAATGAACGCATGTGAAGCTGGCATGTAGTGACTCCTCTCAACGGGCCGTGAGGACGACCATTGATATACATCGAGCACATTCCACAAATACCTTCGCGGCAATCATGGTCAAACGCCACCGGCTCTGTTCCCGCTTCAATAAGTTGCTCATTAAGAACGTCGAACATTTCCAAAAAGGACATATCCGGAGACACACCATCCAGACTGTAATTTTCAAAACCTCCTTGTGTACTACTATTGCTTTGTCTCCAGACTTTAAGCTTAATATGCATGTTACCTGCACTCATTGTTGTAATAGTTAACGGTTATCAATTAACCAATAATATTAATTAGGCGAATGGCTAACTGCAAATCAGCCGATGGCCGAATGCCGACAGCCGACGGCCATTATTTATAACTTCTTTGGGCAATCTTAATGTTGTCGTATATCAATTCCTCCTTATGCAACTCCCACTCTTCCACACCCTTGTGCTCCCATGCAGAAACAAACATAAAGTTCTCATCATCACGCAAAGCCTCACCCTCTTCCGTCTGATGTTCTTCCCGGAAGTGACCACCACACGATTCCTCACGGGTCAGTGCGTCGATACACATCAATTCTCCCAACTCAATAAAGTCAGCAACGCGCCCGGCTTTATCCAGTTCAGGATTGAATTCTGTAATACCACCCATCACTTTCACATCGCTCCAGAACTCATTGCGAAGTGCACGTATTTCAATGATCGCTTCTTTAAGCCCTTCGGCATTACGGGCCATTCCACATTTATCCCACATGATTTTGCCCAATCGACGATGGAACAACTCAGGAGAAGTTTTTCCCTGAATTTTGATCAAAGTATCAATACGGTCCTTAACTTCCTTTTCTACTTTTACAAATTCCGGATGATCCGTTGGAATTTTACCAGTTCCGATCTCCTTAGCCAGGAAGGATCCGATGGTGTAAGGAATTACAAAATATCCATCCGCAAGGCCTTGCATCAAGGCAGAAGCTCCCAAACGGTTTGCTCCGTGGTCCGAGAAATTCGCTTCTCCAAGAGAATATAAGCCAGGAACAGTTGTCATCAAATTATAATCAACCCAAAGCCCGCCCATTGTGTAGTGAACCGCTGGATAAATACGCATCGGCACTTCATAAGGATCTTCTCCAGTGATCTGCTTATACATATCAAAAAGGTTTCCATACTTTTCTTTAACTACTGCCTTTCCCCAGGCAATAATATCTTCTCTGGAAGGATTTGCAATATTATTCTTATTGGCTTCTCCATGTCCGTAACGGTCAAAAGCGGCAGCAAAGTCAAGGAAAACTGCCAGTTTGGAAGCACCAACACCATAACCTGCATCACACCTTTCTTTGGCAGCGCGCGACGCAATGTCCCGTGGAACAAGGTTACCGAATGCAGGATAACGACGTTCCAGGTAGTAATCTCTTTCGTCTTCAGGAATCGCGTTTCCAGGGCGGGTATCGTTTTTCGCTTTTGGCACCCAAATCCGTCCATCATTACGAAGGGATTCAGACATCAAAGTCAATTTGGATTGATGCTCTCCCGAAACAGGAATACAGGTTGGGTGAATTTGGGTAAAACAAGGATTACCGAAGAAGGCTCCTCTTTTGTGGGCTTTCCAGGCGGCAGTAACATTGCTGCCCATTGCATTCGTCGACAGATAAAATACGTTTCCATATCCTCCTGTACAAAGCAATACGGCGTGTCCGCCATGCCTTTCTATTTCACCTGTGATCAGGTTCCTGGCGATAATACCACGACATTTTCCATCGATATTGACAACGTCAAGCATTTCGTGACGGTTGTACATTTTTACGGTACCCATCCCAACCTGACGCTGCAGCCCTGAATATGCCCCGAGCAATAACTGCTGCCCGGTTTGTCCAGCTGCGTAAAAAGTCCGCTGAACCTGGGTTCCACCAAAAGATCTGTTAGAAAGTAAACCCCCATATTCACGCGCAAAAGGAACTCCTGCTGCAACACACTGGTCAATTATATTCCCCGAAACTTCTGCAAGGCGATGGACATTTCCCTCTCTTGCGCGATAGTCCCCTCCCTTTATTGTGTCGTAGAATAGTCGGTATACAGAATCTCCGTCATTTTGATAATTCTTTGCAGCATTAATACCTCCCTGTGCAGCAATAGAGTGAGCACGACGGGGAGAATCCTGGAAACAAAATGCTTTTACTTTATAACCCAGTTCCGCCAGTGTAGCAGCTGCCGAAGCACCGGCTAGACCGGTTCCAACGACGATAATTTCCAGATTACGTTTATTAGCAGGGTTGACAAGAGGAACTGAAGATTTATATTTACTCCATTTTGTTTCAATCGGCCCTACTGGTATTTTGGCATCCAGACGAGATGAAGTTGCCATATATTCTTAATTATGATTAGTCGGAAAATTTTTGATTCAACGTCATAGCTTTTAGCTGTTAGCGATCAGCCGAAGCATTGTATTTCTTTTCAGTTTACCCACCCCAAATAAATCGAAATTGGCATCAGGGCGAACAGAGAGGGAATAACAATCGAAAAGGCAGTTCCCAGAAACGAAATCACGCCATTGTATTTGATGTGGTTAAGCCCCAGCGACTGGAATGCGCTTTTGAAGCCGTGCAATAAATGCCAGAACAAAGAAATGCATCCCAATACATAGATTAAGACAACAATTGGGTTTTGAAAAATATCAAGCATCATTTGATACAGGTTCAGCTCTTCCCCGGTAGCAAACTGGTTGGAACGGTTTGGTATCCAGAAATGTGAAGTGTGAATTACCAGAAATATCAGCAGCAACGTTCCCAGCAACCCCATGCTGCGCGAGTACCAGGTACTATTAGCAGCCCGATTGTTAACCGCATAGCCAATAGGCCGGGCAGCAGCGTTCGATTTCCAAAGTAGTAGACCGTCGATGATGTGGATCAGGAAACCGGCAACAAGACCAATTTCTAAAGTGCGAATTATAGGATTGGTACCCATAAAATGCCCCCAATGGGTAAAGGTTTCACCACCATCATTGTAAAAGATCATGGCGTTGATCGTAGCATGAATAACTAAAAATGTAATCAGAAATAATCCGGTAAGAGCCATCAGCAGCTTTTTGCCAATTGAACTCGTTAACGTTTGTGTAAACCACGACATAATAAACTCGAATGGTTTTAGTGCAGAAAAATTAGGTATAAATAGAACGTTTCAAAGGTATGGTACAAACGTTTGCGACACAATAAAACAAAGCCATTTTTACTAACCCCATTATTATTTATAATCATTATTAAGAATTGCTTTATGCCGGTCGAAAAGATGGTTTTGCCAGTGATTTGATTAAAATACATATCTTTCACATTAATGCGCGGGAATTCACTACCGCATACACATTTTTTATGCTGTTTTTCGTTCAAAAATTAATAGTTAATCCTACTACCGGGAAACCTCAATATCAGGATACTCCGAAGTAAATAGCAAATACATTTTCCAGTTAAAATTTCACCGACAAAGCAACATTCGGGCCCAAAGTTTAGTATTTATTACCATGCGAAATATTTTATCTTTCCCTCTATTCTGTCTTTTCGTTCTGCTGCTGTTTATGAGCAGCGAATCAAAAGCTACGCACTTTCGTGCAGGTGAAATTACCGCCAAACGTATATCTGCAACTTCGCTTACCTACCAGGTAAAATTAACCGCCTATTTCGATATAGATAAAGGAAAGCCAGCTGCAGACGCTGCGATAAATGTGGATTTCTACTTTGGTAGTGACGGCCCGAAACGGGTTGACAGAGTGGTGGCTTCCATTAAAAATATAGGCAACGGAACAACTGTAAATGAGTATATTACAAATTATACATTCCCATCTACGGGTCTGTATAACATTTCGGTTACAATGGATAACCGGAATGCGAATACCCTCAATCTGAACAACGGTCTTGGCACCGATCAGCTAAACTTTTATGTTCATTCGATCCTGGAAATTAATGCAAGCTTTGGACTGAATCAGACGCCCGTCCTTTTGAATCCTCCGATCGACCTGGCTGCCGTAGGGCAACGTTATGTCCACAACCCAAATGCCCATGATGCCGATGGTGACAGCCTTTCGTACAAGATGTTTGTTCCTCAGAGATCGATTGGCAACGGAAATGGACAGAATATTTTGTACAAAGATCCAAATTTGGTAACCCCGCCGGGAAGGACAGAGGCAGGTGCAAGTCCTGCTACTTTTAGCATCAATGCGATCACGGGCGATCTCGTTTGGGATGCTCCAGTGACTAAGGGCCAATATAATGTCGCTTTTATCGTGGAAGAATGGCGGGATGGGGTTTTGATCGGGCAGATTATTCGCGACATGCAGATTCTTGTTGAAGATGCCAATAATGACCGACCCGTACTTGCCCCTATTCCTGATATATGTATTGTAGCCGGAACGACAGTAAACCAGGTGGTAAGGGCTACCGATAAGAATGGTGATAAACTAAATCTCACAACAACCGGCGGTGTC
>Ga0123337_10000214_pt1 | contig 109997 bp, 93 predicted proteins | sample frozenSSSSmetaG_FD_89792 | JGI IMG/M metagenome (GOLD analysis project Ga0123337, IMG submission 89792) | Glacier valley bacterial and archeal communities from Borup Fiord, Nunavut, Canada, to study Microbial Dark Matter (Phase II) -... | ecosystem: Environmental > Aquatic > Freshwater > Ice >...
GCCTACTACAACAACCAGCGCAAGCACTCGGCCATCGGCTACCTCACCCCCAACCAGTTCGAAGCCCAGCAAATCAACCTCAACTAACTAAGCGACTCTGGTCCAATATTGCGTTGCACCTCAAACTTCTTTGAAAAGATCAAGCGGATGCGCCGCGTAGCCACGCGCTATGACAAAACCGATGTCTCCTTCATGGCTTTTGTCTTGCTTGCCATCTGCACTTTATCCCTCAGAAACCAATTTTAAAACACGCCCTAGCACCTCGGTTAGCCACTCCTCATTCCCAGCACGGGCTTTCCCATCCTTCGCCACCCAGGCAAGGAGGAAAGCCCGTTCTGCTATCAGCCAGGCGTCCGCCCTCCCGCTTGGACCAGTTTTGCAGTCACAACTTCAGGTCCCGCAGCTTGGGTGAAGCAGGCAGCAAGCACGCCTCTACTTCCGCACCTAGCCGCCCACGCCCTCGCCCCTTCCTCACCCCCATAGGCCCTATCCGGCTTATTTGGTCGCGCCCCGCGCCCCCGCATTCCACCTCCGGGTTTCGTCATTCCCCATTCCTTCCTCCTAACCCCCTTGTGAAATTTTTCACAAATCCCAGTTGCCCACCTTATTCACACTCGGATACTGCGAACCATGGCCTCCCCCGTCCAGTATCTTCCCGGAAAAGAACCCCATGCGCGTGAAAAGCGCCTGATCTTCAAGAACATCGACCGCGCCGGTTACAATCCGTCCATCGAGTGTTACATGGAGAATGGCGGATATGAGCAGCTCAAAAAGGCGTTCAAGATGGAGCGCAGCGCCATCACCAACGAAGTCAAAGCCAGCGGTCTCCGCGGCCGTGGGGGTGCAGGTTTCCCGACCGGCGTGAAGTGGGGCTTCATCCCGCCCACGAACACGAAGCCGGTGTACCTGATCTGCAACGCGGACGAATCCGAACCCGGCACCTTCAAGGACCGCTACATCATGCATCAAGATCCGCATCAGCTGATCGAAGGCATGACGATCGCCTGCTTCGCCGTGGGCGCCAAGCTCTCCTACATCTACGTGCGCGAAGAATTCCCCTACGCGGCGAAGATCCTTGAGAAGGCCATCGCTGAAGCGCATGAAAAAGGCTTCCTCGGCAAGAACATCCTCGGCACTGGTTTCGACTGCGAGATCTACGTGCATCGCGGTGCAGGCGCCTACATCTGCGGTGAAGAGACCGGCCTCATCGAATCCCTCGAAGGCAAACGCCCCTACCCGCGCATCAAGCCCCCTTATTTCCCTGCGGCGCTCGGACTCTACATGAGCCCGACCATCGTCAACAATGTGGAATCCCTCTGCCACGTGAAGCACATCATCGAGATGGGCGGCGCGGAGTACGCCAAGCTCGGCACGCCGAACAACACCGGCACCCGCATCCTCTGCGTAAGCGGCGATGTGCAGAAGCCCGGCTACTACGAAGTGGAAGTCGGCAAGGTGACGATGGGCGAAGTCATCGACGTGCTCTGCGGTGGTCTCAAACCCGGCCGCAAACTGAAAGCCATCATTCCTGGCGGCAGCTCCTCCAAAGTGCTGCGTGCGGATGAAAAGTTCAAGCTCAAGGACGGTCGCGAACTCGGCATCATGGACATCCCCATGGACTTCGACACCATGGCCCAGTGCGGCACCATGGCCGGATCCGGCGGCGTCATCATCATGGACGACAGCCGCAGCATGACCTGGGTCATCAACAATCTGAACGCCTTCTACGCCCACGAATCCTGCGGCCAGTGCACCCCCTGCCGCGAAGGCAGCCTGTGGATGAAGAAGATCAGCGACCGCATCGTGGCCGGTGACGCCAGCCCCGATGACGTGGACACCCTGGAGACCGTGGCGAATCAGATCGAAGGCAAGACCATCTGCGCCTTCGGCGAAGCCGCCTCCTGGCCCACACAGAGCTTCATCAAGAAATTCCGCGACGAACTCAAGAGCGACTGCAAACCCGATTTGGCCGGCAAGATCGTCAATGAAGAGACGCTGGTAGCGGCTGCGGGTTTGGTGGTGTGAGAGCGCCCACGGACAAGGCAAAGCTCTGGAGCTTAGACGGTTGATGGTGAATATTTAGGTCCCGGGGGGGAGAGGGCGGCGGCTCATGAAAGCTCGGCTGTTCTCCTCACCCAGCCTCTCCCCGAAGAAGCATAACACCAGTCATGCCCTCGGCGGGGAGAGGGGTGACGCGTTGCGACTCCGATCAAGCTTGAAAGCGTCCCAGCACGAATCCCCTCTCCCCGCCCATGGCCTCGCAGCTCCAAGCATCCTTCGGGGAGAGGCTGGGTGAGGGGCGTTGCAAAGCTTCGTTGCACTGCTGCTTGGTTCCCTTCGCACGGACTGGAAATTCGACGAAGCCATGGTGCAAAAGATCGGCAGGCCCTGGAGCATCGCCACGCCGAACAAAGACGGCTGGGGCTCGCTCTGGTATATCGTCTGTGACTTTAACAACGACGGCAAAGTCCCCAACCCCGAACTGCTGACGGTGCCACCCAAGCCGGGTGCGACGATGAAGGAACTCTACACACGCATCGCCATCTTCTCCGCCGGACCTGATGGCGACCCGGCGACTTGGGACGACGATCAACCTCCCGGTTTTACGGAGTAGCCAAGGTTAGGCCGAGATGTTGCCGTCCTTCATTCGGATCTCGACTGGGGAGGGCTCTATCGAGTAGAACGGAGGCGTGAAGAAAACCACCCCAGAAGATCCTTCCCAGAGAAAAAGATCTGGAGGTCGCTGGATCATCATCCTTTTGGGATCGCTCACAGTGGTGGCCGTGCTGATCAAACTGCCCAGTTTCATGACGCTTCTCGACTCCGCGGAGCAGCAGCCAAAACGGCGTCAAGCCAGGGCGACCATCAAAGACCTCTATGAGGCGATCAATTATTTCCACGTGGATTGGAATCGCTTTCCCATTCCGACATCTGCTCCATCCGACCAAGACATTTCCATGCGCTCGCAAGGCCCGATGCTGCCTCTGCTCATCGGTGACGACACCAAACCGCACATCCCCCTTCCAAGCAGCAGTTCTAAAGACGTCAGATACATCGATCTTCCTAAAGCCCAGGATCACAAATCCGGCATCTGGCAAGACGGCGGCGAATGGATTCTCAGCGATCCCTGGGGCGAGCCTTACTACATCACTCTCGACACCAACAAGAACGGCAAGGTCGCCAATCCCGAGCCAAGGGGGGAGAACATACCGGCCATGTTTGCTACAGCGATCATCCTCTACTCCTCCGGCCCGGACCGCGATCCCAAGACGTGGCAGGATAATGTGTGCTCGTGGCGGACGCGCTAACTGCGGAGAAACAGTCCCCCGCATCGCCCATCTACTCATCGCTCTTTGACCTGCGCCCCACCGTGATCTGGCTCAGGGCCTTGCTCCCGCAGCAGCCGGGGGACGGGCCTGCATGCGCGCATGCAGCCCAAAACCGAGGGGCAGATACAAAGCAAAGCCGTAAGCTAGAAACCAAACGCCGATTAGCAGCCAGAACTTCACCGGCTGCCGCTCCCGAAACGTCAGGCTCCAATACCCATTCACACAGCCTGTTTGCAGCGTCTGAATCAGACGACTCGCCACGAGAAGGCTCCACAGCGGCACCAGCACCGTCACCAAGCCAAAGGAATGCATGACCGCACCGTAAACCGCCGACAAAACCGAAAGCAGAAAAAGCAGCCAGACCCACGGTGAGCGCAGCTCAATCCGCCTCACCGGCACGCTTTGCCGCTGAGCCGTCAGCACCTCGTCAGGCTCAGGCTGGGAAGCCCCATCAGGCAAGCCACGGTCGATGATCTCACCACAGCCCGGGCATTGGATCGCCACGCCCTTGGTGCGGTGCCTTTTTCCCACCCCCGGGCGTTGGCAAAAGGGGCAGCACAGTGCCTGCCAGCGCCGCTGAATCTGCACGCCCATGGCCAAAAACCCCGCCACAGCAATAACCTGCAAAACCATGACCACCGTCTGCTCCGGCGATCCACCGCCTGGCGTCTGATCCAAGTAAGACCCAAGAGACGCAAACATGTCGGTGACTGAAAATACAGGCATCCCTTGGGGCAGATAAAAGCAAAAGCTGTCAGTCACCCGGCCAGTGAATCAGTTTTCTTCAGGCCTGGCAATTCCACTTTCAAAGCCTTCGTGGAACCCTCCTTCCACTCACCGCCGCGTCGAAATTCATTCAATCTCTGCCACCTCTGCTCACGTTGCCTCTCTGCGGCAAAAACGAATGTCCCCAGGCTCACCACGCCGACCACCTCAGAACTCACTCCACCATCTCAATCTGAAACGGCGAGAGCATCTTCAGCGCCTCGCCCTCAGCGCTTTCAAACGGATACACCATGATATTCGGCACCACGCAGTTCAGATGAAAATCGAAAAACTTGCGCATGTACTCCGCCGTCACGGGCGCGTCAGGGTGCAACTGCCGCCACAAGATCGCCTTGATCACATAGGCGTGGCAAAACACCGCGATGCGCTGCTCCTCGCGCTCACGCAGTGCTTCCAGCGACTCATCAATGCGTTTGCAGAAATCACAAAAACTCTCCGCGCCTGCACCATCGCAGTAGTCCGGGTCGCAGCGCTCCCAGTACTGCCGTGCGGGCTCGCGGCGGGTGGTTTCCGTGGTGCCTATGTAGCGGCCCGGCGCCAGGAAGGTGAGCTCATGCACCGGCAGCTCGACCACCTGCACCTGCGGGTGCAGCCGGCACAGCGGCACCGCCGTGTAGGCCGTGCGGGAGTAGCGCGACACCACGATGAGATCCGGGTCCGTCTGCCACTGCGCGGCCACCGCCTCAGCCTGCGCCATGCCCTTCTCGCTCAGCCCGATGGCATGCGGCGTGTCCGTGGGAAACCCCGCGTTGCTCAGACTTTCGGCATGACGAATGAACCAGATCTTTTTCATATTTCACCTCCGCCATAGGCGCTCTCGGGCGCAGTGGCAAATGCAGGTGCGTTTAGATTGGAAATGGCACAGGCTATTCAAATGTCATCGAGGTCCATCCTCTCATGGGGCTCCCGGCAGGGAGCAGAGAAATTAGCCGGTGGTGAAGCGAAACCGCGAAGCGGTGCAGCGAGAACCACCGGACCATGACCATGAAGCCACCCCCCGTTCAGTGTCGCATGCCGGAGGTATGCGAGAGCCGTGCAAAGGCTCCTCGTTGGCGCTGGGCGGTTGAAAGCTTCTCGCATACCTCCGGCATGCGGCCTTGAACTCGGAGGCTTGATCTGCGTGATCCGGTGGTTCTCGCTCGCCAAGCCTCGCTTCACCACCGGCTAATTTCCTTGCTCCCTCCGGGAGCTTCATCTTCAGCCGCACTTCACCGCTTCACTCCGGCCTTTTCCTCAGCCCGCGCCTCAGTCTTCGCCTTCTCCTCCATCTTGCCGCGCTCCTGCCGTGCAAATACCACCGGCAGGCACACCGCAAACGCATAGCCACACAACCACACGAAGGTGCGTGCCCAGTACTTCACCGGCTGCCGACTCCGATACGTCAGCCCCATATTGTCATCGAGACACCCCGTGCGCAGCGTCTCGATCAAATGACTCGCCATCAGGAAGCACCACAGCGGCGGAAACACCGTGAAAAAGCTGAACTCATGGATCACCACCCCGCACACCGCCGACACCACCGACACGCCAAACAGCACCCAGAACCACGGCGACCGAAACTGAAACTGAAACTTCCCCACCGGCACCTTCGGCTTCGGCCCGCAGGCCTCCTCCTTGTCCCGCACGATCTTCCACCCCAGCCTCCCACCGCCACGGATCTCCCCGCACTTCGGACACTCCATCGTCAGCCCTTCGGAGCGCTCCAGATACCCCAGCCCCGGCCGGGAGCAAAACGGGCACATCAGCGCCAGCTGCCGCCGCATGATCTTCACCCCCAGCACCAGTCCCACCAGCCCACACACCACCATCAGTCCGATGAACACACCTTCCACCGGCGACGTGTCCCCACAGGTCTGCCCCCGATACACCAGCAGGTTCAACAACCAGCACCCCACCAGCACCCACGGCATCGTGTGAATCGCATAAAAACAAAACCGGTAGCTCAGCATGCCCCCGAGTGAAACGGGTTCGCCACGTTTTGGCAATGATACTCTGAGGTGGGGATTGGAACAGAGCGACTAATTCCACGCTTCAACACTTCGCGTCAGGCGCAGGCTGGCCCTTCTCTTTGTCGCGTTGCTCTTTGACCAGCTGTTTGCCCGCATTCCAACTTACTTTTGCATGCTTGCCCCCGTTGCCACGCCGAAGTTGCTTTCTGTCAAAGATTTTGGCCTCAAAGATCCAGGGAGCGCTGATCCTCACAACCACCAGCCTGCTCCAGTGTCCCGCACGTTTGACCGTGACCATGTGCTTCTTTTTCCACGGACTGATCGTCTTCACCTCTACAAAGTCGTTCCCAATTTTTCCGTCGGAACCTTACGCGTACTGCCGATGCCGTTTGATCCCAAACTTCGCCTCCGCAAACAGTTCTCCCATCTCCCCAATTTGGTGACCAATGTTCTCACTCCTTTCCAGTGATGCTTGTGCTTGCCTGAGCAATTTCGTCAGCTCATCCAATATTTCAGGCGAGGGCTCACATTTTTCAGGCGAAAACTCATGTTCGGGCGAGGGCTCACGTTCGAGCGAAAGCTCACTTTTAGGTGGCTCGTCAGACTCAATCCATTCTTCATCTTCTTCGAGGACATCCCAGCCTCCCTCGTCGCCTTCAGCTGCCTCTGCCTCGACATAGCGGTTGATCTCAGCCCAGCTTACCCACTCGCCGTCATCCCATACGGCGTTCGTGAAATTGAGAGATTCGGTGGAAGAGTGAAAACTCATAAAGTTTTTGGATTATGCAGGGCGCGTTCCTCCACAGCCGGGATAGCGGGCACATCCCCAGAAACGAGCCCCCGAATTGGCACCACGCCTGGCTGTGCGGTTAACCATTGTGCCGCCACAAGCGGGACAAGCCTGCACTGCGTCAGTGCCACGCTTTTCGTCTCTCCTGCCATCCGGTGTCTTGGTCACACGCGGACGGTGAGATATCCACTTCAAGCCCCTCACGTAGATGTTCAATCCGGCAAGGCACAGCAAAAACATCGCCGCAAGCCCTGCACAGCTTGGCATGGCCTTCATGATGTCTTTCATCACGGGATTGTCCTGCCACAGGGTCGGCGCGACAGAACTCATCACCACATAAACCACGCCCGCGAGAGCTACACTCACCCACCACGGAACATCATGAACGAGCATGTAGGGAATGGATTCTTTGCGGCTCGACATGCGCAAATTTCCACACAGACCTAAGAATTGTCACGCGACATTCCCTCCTATATTCAAGACTCAAACACGAGATGCCCTGCAATGGCGCGAAACTCGGCCACCCGCCCTTCAAGCCTCCTCGTGAAGCTTCAAGGGCGATGCGCCTTAACTGAATCTCATCACACCCCCGCAGCCTTCTGCTTCTCGGCCTGCAGGGCGGCTTTATCTGCGGCGAGCTGTGCGAGGGCGGCGGCTTGGCGGGCTTTCTGTTTGGCTTCGTATTCGGCCAACGTTTTGGCGCGGGCTTCGGCGCGGCGGGCTTTGGCTTCTTCGTCGGCTTGATTGAACTTGGCGCGCTCGGCTTCCTGGGCGGCTTTGGCGGCGGCGGCTTCGGCGGCGCGTTGTTCTTTTTCGAGGCGGATGGCTTCCTTCTCGGCGAGCTGCTTGGCTTTCAGCTCGGCGGCGGCGGCGCGGAGGGCTTCTTTTTCGGCCTCGGCCTGGGCTTTGATGGCGGCTTTGTCGGCTTCGGCCTGCTCCTTGGCGAGGCGTGCGGCTTCTTTGGCCGCTTCTTTCTCGGCGAGTTCCTGAGCTTTGGCAGCGGCCTTCTCGGCAGCCTCTTGTTCCTTGGCGAGACGTGCGGCTTCTTTCTCGGCGAGAGCCTGGGCCTTGGCGGCTTCCTTCTCCGCAATCTCCTGCTCCTTGGCAAGTCGTGCCGCCTCCTTCGCTTCCGCAGCGGCGAGCATGGCGGCCAGCTTCTCGGCCTCGGCCTTTTCCTTTGCAGCGGCTTTCTCGGCGGCTTCCTGTTCTTTGGCCAGACGGGCGGCCTCCTTGGCGGCGGCTTTTTCGGCTTCGGCTTGTTCCTTGGCAAGTCGTGCGGCTTCCTTGGCGGCTTCGCGCTCGGCCAGTTCACGGGCCTTGGCCTCGGCTTTCTCCTGGGCGGCCTGTTCTTTGGCCAGACGCTCGGCTTCCTTGGCCGCTGCAGCGGCCACGCGTTCGGCCTCCTTTTCAGCCAAGGCCTGGGCCTTGGCCTCTGCAGCGGCGACCATGGCGGCCAGTCGCTCGGCGATGGCGCGCTCCTTGGCGGCGGCTTTCTCGGCTTCCGCCTGCTCCTTGGCAAGGCGTGCGGCTTCCTTCTCGGCCAGCGCCTGCGCTTTGGCGGCTTCCTTCTCGGCGAGTTCCTTGGCCTTCACGGCAGCGGCGGCGGCGCGCATGGCTTCGAGCTCCAGCAGGGCCTGCGCCTTGGCGGCAGCGGCGGCTTCTTCCTTGGCAATGCGTGCGGCTTCCTTGGCCTCGATGGCTGCGAGGCGTGCGGCTTCCTTCTCGGCCAGCGCCTGCGCCTTGGCGGCTTCGCGTTCTGCGATGTCGGCGGCGACCTTCGACTCCATGGCGGCGGTGAGTGCGGTGGTGAAATCGATCATCTGCTGGCTGAGCTCCGCCGCGGTGGCGGTCAGCGCCGGGGCGGCGTCATCGAGCACGCGGGGCTGGATTTCGAGCGCCTGAAGTTTCTGCGCGGTGTCAGCAAGAAGGGCGAGGAATTTGGGATCGAGCTTGGTGGTCGGGGTCATTGCGATGAGTCGGAAAATGGGCGGGGATCAATGATCAGAGATGGGGGGATGTAAAGTGGAAGCAGGGTTTCAAGTTCGAAGGTTTCAAGTTTGGCTTCGCCAGTATCGCAAAGCCTCGGCTCAAGTTGCCGGAGTTCTCGGTTGGCGGTTCTCGGTTGGCGGTTGCGGTGGCTGGTTCGTCCGCGTCCACGGTCTTTTTCGTGCTGGAAGCCTCAGCAGACTGAGATTTGACCACGGAGCCGAACGAAGTGAGACAGACGACTGAAGGAAGCCCGGAGGGTGAGTGAAGCGAATCAATACATTGAATACACGGAAACAGAATTTGACTCAGATTCAGAATCAGAATTCCGTGTATTCTGTGTCTTCCGTGGTTGATCTAATTCCGGTAAAAACCGTTCTCGATCCACTCGGCACGAGAGACCTCCACACCTTGGCTCAATCCACAAACAGCATCTCTTTCCCGGCCCTCAGCCCATGCACCGCCCCTTTCTATCTCTTGCCCTCCTCGCATCCACCGTCAGCGGTTTCGCGGCGGAGTTTTCCCCGCTGTTCCTGAGTGCGAATCAGTTGTCCATCGCCACGGGCAAGCCTTCGCTGGTTCTGATGTCCAGCGCCTCCACGCACATCCCGGTGTGGTCGTTGTCGGGGGGCACGGATGGGCAGTCGGTCAGTGGCGTCGTCACGGGTCTGCCCAAGGACTGCGGCGGCGTGCGGGTGGAGATCACGGTGACGACCACGGACGCGGCGACGAGCCCCGCCTTGGAAGATGTTTACCGCGTGCACCTCTCGCAGATGGTGGAGGGGGCACCCTTCACGGAGCGGCATCTTCAGGGAGATCCCATTCGCACGGCGCTGCCTGCTGCGCCGCTGCACTCCCGCACCATCGTTTTGGAGTCCTACTACCAAGTGGTTCCGGAGGCACCCCTGTGCATTCGCATTCAGCGCGAGCCTGCGGACCCCGCCGACACCTTCACCAGCCCCACCGGTCTGGCGGTGGTCAAGGTGACGCCCCTGAGCGCTCCGCCTGAGGCCCACCTGGTGCAGGAAGCGCAGGGCTACAATTCCTGGCCGATGCTGCAGGCCATTGGCGACAAACTCGTCTGCGTTTACAGCCGGGGCTCGGGGCACACCATTGGCGAAGACTCCCGCGCCACCTACGCACGCACCTCCACCGACGGCGGCAAAACGTGGACCGCTGAAACCCTGGTGGCGAACTCCCCGGGCTATGGCGATGTGCCCGTGGGCAAAGGGCTGGATTCCACCGGGGCGATGCTGCTCTGGGTGCGCCGAGTCGGGGCGCAGTGGCACCAGGATCTGTACCGCACGACGGATGGCGTGAAGTTCACACTGGTGACCACACCGGAACTGGCGGTGCGGCCTGTGCAGATCACGGATGTGTTTGCGGTGCCCACGGTCGGCCTCATGGCTCTGTGGTTCGCAGGAGACTACGGCGACAATGGCCCGACTCACTCCTGGGGCATGCTGACCAGCAAGGACGACGGCAAGACCTGGACGCAAACACCCATCGAGTCCGGCCTCACCAAAGATCAGTGGCCCACCGAGCCCTCCGCCGTTTACCTCGGCGATGGCAAGATCTTCGCCATCGGCCGCACGGAGGCGGGAGACTCCACCACGGCGCGCTCTCAGTTCCAGATGCTCTCCAACGATCACGGCAAGACCTGGACGCGTGCGCAGACCAACATCACCGATGTGCTCATCTCCACGCCGAGCCTGATCCTCGATGCCAAAACCGGGCTGCTGAGCAACTACCACTTTCAGCGTGGCCGCGCCGGCATCCTGTGGCGTCGTGTTGTGGATCCGAAAAGCGTGATCGCGAATCCGCTCCAGTGGCCCGAGGGCGAAGCGGTGGCCGTGGGCAGCGGCAGCACCATCGACGCCGGCAACGTGAACGCCACGGTGATCGGGGACACGCATTACCTTTCGTTTTACTCCGGGAAGAAACCGGACACGGCGGTGCTGGTGTCTGAGCTGAAGGCGCCGGTGGGTGGGGTGAGGAAGTAGGGGGGGGACGGGACGAGTTGGAGCGATGTGCCAAAAGGCAGCCAACACAGATCCCCTCTCCCCGTCGAGGACTCACTTTGCTTGAATCATAGCCTTCGGGGATCCGTAGCGAAGCGTGTCGCAGACCGCCGTAAGGCAAATAGACGAAGTCAAAGGCTGGGTGAGGGGCAACGAACACCCTCCGCCTGCATGGGATGGCCCCTCACCCGACATCTCCCCCAAAGAGATATGGAGCAATGGAGCCTTGGGCGGGGAGAGGAGATTCGCGCTGGAGCACTTGGAAACTTCATCGGAGCCGCAATGCGCACCCCTCTCCCCGTCGAGGGTATGGCTTGGCGCATGTCTTCTTCGGGGAGAGGCTGGGTGAGGGGGGGCAACAGACACCCTCCGCCTGCATGAGATGGCCCCTCACCCGACCTTTGACTTCGTCTATCTCCGCTTCGCTACGGTTCCCCAAAGAGCGTTTTGGGCGTTGCTATATCTGCGGTGGAGAGAGGGGAATCGCTTTTGTCCGCTCAATGTTTATTGGCTGGAGTGGCTATAAAACATGGATGGGCCTCAATCCACAAACAGCATCTCATTCCCGGCCAGCAGGGCCTGCGCGTACTGCGCCCACACGGCGGCATCGTTTTCGCGCCCACTCACAAACGCTTGCGCTACTGCCGCCTCATGCGCGCTTGGCTTGCGGCCGAAGAGGCGGGCATAGACGGCGTCGACGCGGTGCTGCATGGCCCATTTCCCGAGGACTTCGGACTGCTGCTGCATGAAGGGGGAATTGAGAGCGAAGAGACCCTGCAGCGGCGTGATGGTTTCGGTGCGCCAGGGGTTGTGCGCGCCGGGATCGGGCACGTCGTGGATGCGCAGCATGGGGTCCATGTCCTGGCGGTCGGAGGCGCCGTAGAGGGAGCGGCGGTGATTGGCGGCATCGCTGATGGATGAAGCGGGGCCCCCGATCTTGAGATCGATCTGCCCGGTGGCGCTGAGGATGGCATCGCGCCAGGATTCCCAGTCCAGCCGACGGCGCAGCATGCGGGCGTAGAGTTTGTTTTCGGGATCGCGCTGCTCGGAGGCCGCGGCCACGCTGCTCTGCTGCCAGGTGGCGGAGTTCAAGATCTCACGGTGCAGCCACTTGAGCGACCAGCCGTGCTCCATGAAGCGACCGGCGAGATCATCGAGCAGTTCGGGATGCGTGGGGGCTTCGCCGAGGTTGCCGAACTCGCTGGGGGTATCGACCAAGCCGCGCCCGAAATGGTGCTTCCACACGCGATTGACGATGACGCGGGCGGTCAGCGGTGCGGCGTCTTCGACGATGGCTTGCGCGAGTTCCAGCCGGCCGCTGCCGGTGGTGAACTTGCGCGGCAGGCCGGTCTTGGAGGGAAACATGGAGAGGAATCGGCGCGGCACCGCAGCGCCGAGGTCATTCGGGTTGCCGCGCTTCATGAGTTCCAGATCGCGGGCCATGCCCATCTTGTAGTCCAGCTTGGTGCCGTGCTCCTTTTCCTTGTTCACCACATAGAGCGCCGCATCCTCCACGGCATTGGCCATGGGCATGTTGTAGTGCGGGGTCGCAGTCTTGATGGAGGCGATGACGGTTTCGATTTTCTTCGCCTGCTCCGCCAGATCCTTCGGCTTCTTTTTCTTGAGGTCGGCCATTTGCTTTTCCATCGCCGCCACTTCCGCCCGCGCCTTGGCCACGGGCTTCCAGAACTCGTCCTTCATCGTGGGCAGCTCGGAGAGCTTCACGGAGGCGAAGACACCCGCAAGCGCATAATAATCCTGCGCGGATATGGGGTCGGATTTGTGATCATGGCAGCGGGCGCAGGCCAGCGTGAGGCCGAGGAAGGTGCGGCCGATGGCATCCACATGCTCCTCCCATTCATCCGCGACGGTGGTCTTGATGATCTCCGGTGGCAGCTGCAGCTCTTTGAAATACGTGGGGCTCAGGCCGATGAACCCCAGCGCCACGCGATCCTGCGGGCCGCACTCGGGTAGGAAATCCGTGGCAAGCTGGCGCAGCACGAAGCGATCATACGGCATGTCCTCGTTCAGCGCCTGCACCACCCAGTCGCGGTAAAGGTAGGAGTATTTGGTGGAGTCCAGCCAGTCGGGCGTTTGGTCCGTGTAGCGCGCCAGATCCAGCCAGTGCCGCGCCCAGCGCTCGCCGTAGTGGGGGCTGCGCAGGGTTTCATCCACGGTGCGGCTCCAGTCGGCGGCGGCCTGCTCGGCGGGAGGCAAACCGGTGAGATCAAAGGCCAGCCGGCGCTGCAGCACCCTGCCCTCCGCCCTGGGGGCGGGCTTCAGGCCTGCGGCCTCCATTTTGGCGAGGATGAAGTAATCAATGCGCGTCTTCGGCCATGCGGCGTCCTTCACCTGCGGCAGCCCGCCACGCTTCAGCGGCGCAAACGACCACGGCACCGGCTTCGGCCCTTCGTCCTTTTTAGCGATGGCCATCCCCGCCGCTGCGAGGAGCAGCAGGGTCACACAAAAGGAACTGGAAGCAAAAAAACTCACCAGCAAAATACACCCCTCAAGCCCCAGAGCTTTCCAGAAAAGAAGTCCCTCAGTTCCTATCCGAGCTATGGAGTCCCATTCTGCGCGCACTCTTCAGTCATCCCGCATCCCCCTCCACAATTCCCCCTTCTCTCCGTTGCCAGTCCGTCCCCCTCAGCGTATCCCCTCCCATGCCAGCTCCCGCCCGTGACATCAAAGTGGACTCCGTCCTCCCGCCCACGCCGCCGGAGATCAATCCCATCGCCGCCAAGCTCGCCTCCAGCAAAGACCCTGCCAGCAACGCCGCCGCACGCATCCTCTCCAAGTACCTCGACGAGCTCATGCGCGTCCCCGGCACCAATGTCCGCTTTGGGCTCGATCCCATCCTCGCCCTCATCCCCGCCGTCGGCGACACCGTCGCCTCCGGAGCCGGATTCATCATCCTGCTCGATGCCCTCCGCAGCGGCATCCCCATACCCGTCTTCCTACGCATGGCCCTCAACATGGGCGTCAATTTCGCCATCGGCCTCATCCCCGGAGCCGGAGCCCTCGCCTCCATCTTCTTCAAATCCAACACCCGCAATTTGAAGCTCCTCCTCACCTGGCAGGCCGGTCACAAAGACAAAGTCAAGCGCAGCACCTTCCACTTCTACGCGGGCATCTTCATGCTCATCGCCATGGTCGTCGGATTCGTCGCCATCGCCTGGGCCTTCTACGCCTGGCTCTTCTACTCCGCCGCCCAGGCCATTTTGCACGCCCTCGGTTTCAGCTGAGTTCCCCCAGTACTACGCGGCGCCTTGATGGATGCTTGAGCAATGCTTCCCCCCTTGCCCTTGGTAAGCCGGCAAGACAAAGAGGGTGCCTGAAAAGCAACGCAATCTTATCAATGAACCGCTACCCATCCGCATACCGGAGCGACTCTTCTGAAGACAAAGTTGGCCAGTTTTTCCCTATTTTGCGCGTAGGGCTGCGCGGACTCCAGGGTTGGAAATCGCTTGGGCCACACTTCCATCATCCCTTCGGCACTGCAGTTCATGTTCTCCTCCGTCCCCGTCAAGCCACCGCTTTCATGCAGCACCTGCGCCATGAAATGCCTCATCCGAAGTTTCGTTTTGTTGATTCCGCACGCCGCCAGCACCGTGTTGGCATCAGCGAACGCCTGCAGGTAAGCCGACTTGGCTCTCAGCGCCAGGATCTGGAACTGCCCTCCTGTGATGGCGATGATGTCACTCGCCGGGAGAACATCCTCAATCCCCCCCTGCCGCCAGAGCAGGAGCAGGCGGTTCTCCAAAAGGCAAACGCCTTTTATAACTCGCGCCATCCACATACCCGCTTGCATCCAAGGGCAGCGTCTTGCCAGAAACTTCTCTGAATACCCTGTACATCTTCGAATGCTTCTGGGTGACCGCTGAAATCATTCAGGTCATTGGTTTAGAGGTCAGTGTGGTGTCCGATTTCAATTCATTGCGGGAAACAGGCGTGATGCTCTCGATTTCCGCTTCGTTGAGACGATGCCGGACCAAGGGACAACGCCGCGAGCGCCCGACGAAGCACAGCGAGGTAACTCGAACACACTCGATCTCCAAAAAAATTAGGTCGAGTGCTGGAGAACCATCAAGTGTGATTCGTATGGATGATCCGTTGTAGCGATGGAGGCTGTCGAGAGTCATGAGAGGTGTGATGCGAATAATAGAGTTACCCCAAACGCGCCATCGACCGCCAAACAGACTCCCCTGACACCTCGCTCAGGGACCTTCCCGAGAATGCTCCACTCATTGGGCCGACCTTCTCTGTCCGATGTGAAATAAGGAAGGCCCCTCATCCTACGAGATGCGAAATAAGCAAGCATTTCCATGGCTGAAGGCTACCGGCGTGTACCAGGACTGGGACACACAGCCGCTGCTGGATTGAATGGTGGTCCTCAATCATCTCTCGCAGGCTGAAGTCGGCTCGTGGGTTCATCTGCCGGAAGATCTCGCCTGGCAGGTGGAGGAGGCCAGGCTGCGCGTTCAGGGAGATCCCGCACAGCCGCGCACGCTGTTTGTTTCTCTTGGGATGTATGGGGTTGCTGTCGGGAAACTAAAAAATGAAACTTGCCTCAAAGCTCCGCTGCGACGGCTGGTTTTGCTATCTGGCCGGGGTAAAGCACCACCTTCACACAACCGTCCAGTTTGCGGTTGAAGAGATCATAGGCATTCGGTGCCTCTTCCAATGCCAGACGATGAGTGATGATGTCATCCAGCCGGATGGATTTGTTCTCCACCCATTGCAGCAGATCGTCGATGCAGGCCTGCACCGGTGCCTGGCCAAACCTCAGGGTGATGCCCTTGTCAAAGATCTGGCCCAGCGGAAAGTTGTCATACGGCACGGCATACACACCCACCACACCGCTGCGACGCACCGCACTCAGGCACATTCGCAGCGCGTTCAAGCTCCCGACCTGCAGATGCACCACATTGGCAATGCGTTCCCAGATGCTGCGCTCGGCCTCCTGCCCGACTGCGTCAATGCAGACATCGGCCCCGCGTCCTTCGGTGATTTCACGAATGTATTCCACAGGATCCATCTTGTGGAGGTTCACAGTCTCTGAGCCGCAGGCCTTCTGCGCCATTGCCAGACGATAGTCCTCGATGTCCACACCGATGACGCGCTTGGCTCCCCGGATCCACGCCACCTTCTGCGCCATCAATCCCACAGGTCCGCATACAAAGACCGCGACGTCTCGCCGCCTTTCACTCCCACCCATTCCACCGCTGAGTACCCGGTGGGTAAAATGTCCGTCAGGAAGAGCACCTGCTCATCGGCCAGATAAGTACCCACGTGCCGTGGCCCGGTGTTCGCATAGGGCACACGAACATACTCCGCCTGGCCGCCATTGTAGCCGCCGTACAAATCGGTGTAGCCAAACAGCCCGCCACCCTTCTCGCTCAGAAGTCCGCCCTCAGGCCCGTACTTGCTTGGATTGGAATTTTCGCAGTGGCCCGGCAGGCTATGGCTGCAGAAAAAACACCCTCCGCACGCAATGGGGAAAGGCACCATCACTCGATCCCCCTTTTTAATCTTGGTTACGCCACGGCCAGTCTCCTCCACGATGCCCATGAATTCATGGCCCATCACCAGGGGTTTTAACAGCGGACTGAATCCATTGTAGATGTGCAAATCTGAACCGCAAATGGCGGTGGCAGTGCCCCTCACAATCGCATCCAAGAGCGAGCAGCCCAGCCTCGGCGTGACTTGTTTCGACTGCCATGTGAATGGACATACGACCGGGCAGTTCCATCTCAACCCGGACACACGCCCCCAGCAGCGGCGCATGCGTCTGGACACAGTCAGTCTGCGCGGCGTCTTCAATCAGCAGGTCCACGGCTCCAAGCGCAGCCTCCGCTCCATGGAAGACTTCACTGAATTCGAGCAGCGCACCGCCTACGCACCCGGCGGGGTCAATTGTACGTGTTAATTCTGCCCGCTAAGCGAACAGCGCGGCAATAGGACTGCCCTGATCCGTGATCGGCACGGGACGGTCGCCGTCGTTAAGGCTGGCGGTGTAATCCACACCGACAGCGGCGCAGATGGTGGCGAAGAAGTCGGGCACGCTGACGGGATTCGTGACGATCTTTTTGGCGAGATCATCGGTATCGCCCCAGGCTCCGCAGTGGCGCAGGCCGCCTCCGGCCAGCACACAGGTGAAGGCGCTGCCCTGATGACCGCGACCACCTCCGCCGTCAAACTCGGGCGGACGACCGAACTCGGTGGTGATGACGATGAGCGTCTTGTCGAGCAGCCGACGGCTTTCCAGATCGGTGATGAGCGCGGCGACGGCGCCGTCGAGTTCCTTGATCAGCTCGTGCTGTTTCAAGATGCCCTGGTTGTGTGTGTCCCAGCCGGTGCCGTTGAGGAAGTTCAGGTTGTGGGAGACTTCGACAAAACGCACCCCCTGCTCTACCAGTCTGCGGCTGAGCAGGCAGCGCTGGCCAAACTCACCGCCGTAGCGCTGGCGCAGCGCACCGGGCTCCTCGTCGAGCTGGAAGACGCGGTTGAACGCCGGCCCGCTGAACTTCAGGCTTTGCTCGATGGCGGCATCGTAGCTCTTCAGCCTCGGGTCGCTGGTCGGAGGTGCGCTGGCTTGAAGCGCGGAGAGGAATTGCCCCCGGCGTTGCTGACGCTCGGTACTGACATCGGGCGGGCGGGAGAGACCTGCCGGGCCGCGACTGGTATCCGTGAGATAAAGATACCCGGACTGCGCCCCGAGAAAGCCGGGGCCGCGCGTGACGTTCGGATAGCCAATGATCACATAGGGCGGCGCTTCGTCTGAGGCGGGACCGCGCTGGTGGGTAATGATTGAGCCGATGGAAGGATAGCTGATCGTGCCGCTGATCGGACGGCCGGTGTGCATGCGGTTGGTGGCCGCAGCGTGCTCATCAATGACATCGTGATGCACGGTGCGCACCGCCGTCACGCGCTCCATGAGCGGTGCGACTTTACGCAGATGCTCGCACACACGAACGCCGTGCACCGCCGTGTCGATGGAATCGTAGTAGGAGCCCGCCTTCTTCGCCTGCGGATCGCCGCGCCGTTTCGGATCAAAGGTGTCCGTCTGCGCCATGCCCCCACCGAGCCAGATGGAGATGACGTGTTCCGCCTTCCCCTTGATGAGCCCCTGAGCGGCGTCGAGGGGACGGGCAAGCAAGGAGGCACCTGCAAGCGATGCTGAGGAGTGGAGAAAGTGACGGCGTTTCATCAAAAAAGTAAGTTCAAGGTTTCCACACAAACTCGCGGTCATTGATCAGACTCCAGACGAGGTCTTCGTAAATCTCCCGCCAGGCACTGCGCAGGCGTGGGTCAGGTGGCGGGCCTTGGTGGACGCGTTTTTCGACTTCGATCTGGATGGAGTTGGCTTCGGGACTCACGTGATTCAGCCACGTCACCTGCGGCAGCGGTTCGGCGGCTTTGGGAGTGGATTGCTCGGCGGCAGGGACGAGCCGCGCGGCGAAGCCTTCGCGAAGTGCGGGCAAGAAGGCATCGCGCTCTGCACTGCGTGGCTTGCGGCTGAGGAATCGCAGAAAGACTTCTTCGATGAGCGCATCGGGCGACTTCGCCTGCACTGCGAGATCGGCCAGCTCGCTGCGCCATGAGGCGCGGGAGAGCGATTGCACCAGCGTACCATTCGCGAGGATGCCAGGCTGGAGGAGATTCGGGTCCGTGGGACGATCAAAGATGGGCATCTGCCGCGAGCCGTTCCAGCCAAAGGCCTCCAGCACATCCACCGTTGTTTGCGCGTGAGGCAGGGCCAGGCTGGGGCGGTCGCGTTCGTTGTTCAGACTGGCGAACATCCACGCACGGTGCGGCACACCGAGTGTCTGCCTGCGCTCCAGCGCGTGACGGCCATCGTGGACGAAGGTGATCTCCTCGGAGTCGATGGCCTTTCCAGCAGCGGAGTGCAGCGAATCCACGATCTCTTCCGCTGTGAGCCGCCGCCGCCCCGGCGCGCTGAAAAAGCGCTCGTTCGCTGGCAGCGCGGCGAGGTTGTCAGTCGTGGGTTCGCGCTGATATGCGGAGGAGGCCACAATGAGCCGCAGCATATGCCGGAGATCGTAATCGTGGGCGACAAAATCAGCGGCCAGCCATTCGAGCAGCTCAGGGTGGCTGGCATCGCGGCCTTCCCAGTCGTGGGCAGGCTCGACAAAGCCTGCGCCCATGAGCCGCTTCCAGATGCGGTTCACAAAGACACGCGCAAAGCGCCGGTTCTCCGGCGCGGTGACGAGCGCGGCAAAACGCTCCCGCGTGTCCTTCGGATCGTCCATCAGGCGGTCGATGCGGCTCCCATCAGCCGTGCCCGTGGCGGCAGCAAAAGGCCACTCGGGCGTGACAGGTTCGTCTGGCTTGAGCGTGACTTTGATGAGAGACTCGCGGCCCTTCTTCTCGAAGAAACCGGCGGGCACCCGGCTCGTGGCGGGCACCGTCACCGTCTTGCGCGAGAGCATCGCCGCGAGCGAATAAAGATCGCGCTGCGTGGTGCTGTGGTAGGGCGAATCATGGCAGCGCGCGCACTGCAGCTCAATGCCCAGAAACGCGGCCGCGATGATGTGGCCCTTCGCGGCAAAGGGCGCGTCATTTTCCCCTGCGAGACCGAAACCCACGCTGCCGCCGCGCCCGACATCGCCGCGCATCATCATCAGCTCGGTGACCATGCGGTCGAGGCTCTTGCCATCGCGCAACGCATCGAGCAGGAACCAGCGAAACGGCCCGGTGCTGTTGAGTGAGGCGTTGATGAGCGTCGGATTCTCCGCCAGCACATCAAGCCAGCCGGCCATCTGATGCTCAGCGCCACGTACATCTGAGAGCAGGCGCTCAATCAGGCGCGTGCGTTTGTCGGGCGCGGAGTCAGCAAGAAATGCACGCGCTTCTGCCGCCGTGGGCGGCAGGCCGATGAGATCGAGGCTGATGCGGCGGAGAAAGGCCTCGTCGCTGGTGAGCGCTGACTTTGCGAGCTTCTCGGGTGCAACCGGCGTGGCGGGCCAGACGGCTCCATCACGAATCCACGCCTCCAGCTTCGCGATCTGCGCCTTGCTCAGAGGATCGCCCGATGGCGGCATGACGAGCGAATCGTCCTCAGAGCGCAGGCGCACGATCATCTCGCTGGCCTCCGGTTTGCCCGGCACGATCGAGGGAATCTCCGAATCGCCTCCGTGCAATGCCGCTGCTCGCGAGGTCAGCTTCAGCCCGCCTTTGTCCTTTTCGCCGTGGCAGCGGAAGCACTTCTCCTGGAGGATGGGCAGGATATCTTTTTGAAAAGCGCCCGAGTCGCCGGACGCAGCGGCGTTTGATGCAACGGCGGCTGCGATCTTCGCGTCGATGAAGGCATCAATGGGGTGACCGCCCTTGGGTGGAGAAGGCGCGGGATTTTGCGCCACCCACTCGCGGGCGAGGTTGTGGCGTTTTTGCCAGAATGCATCGCGCGAGCGTGCGGCAGTCCGCCGATGAGTGTCATCCAGATCAGACAGGGCTCTCTCCATTTGCGCCAGCACAGGCTCCACCGCTGCATCGGTCAATGCCAGGCCGGGCTTGCTGCCAGCTCGAAGAATGGAAAACGACTTCCCGTCCTCCGTCTCGATGGCCACACACAGCTCGCCGGTTTCAGTGCGCTGATTTTTACCACCGACCACCACTTCCAAGACAATGCGGCCTTTGCCTCCGCGAAGCTGCGCCGTGCCAAACACCTCCTGATGATGATAATCCTTCACGCGCAGACCAGGCAGCGGTGGCGTCGCCAGCGGCGTGACGTCATCGTGTCCGTTTGGCGTGCTCCCATCGGCCGGTTTCGTCTCGGCGATCATCACGCCATCCACCCACAGCCGGGCAAGCGCACGAGCGCGCAGCAGAAACCGCCGCGACCCCTCTGGCAACGCCACATCCGCCGCCATCCGCAGCAGCAGCGGCGATTTCCACTCCGAGTGGATGCCCCAGTCATCGTAGCGCAGCGGCACACGCGGCTGCAGGAACGCATCGCTCATCCAGCGGTCCGTCTCCACTGGCAGCTCCGCCTTGGCGGGCCAGCGGTTAAATGCGGAGAGCCCCTCGCTGAACTGCACAAGCACCTTTCCATCGGTGATTGGCCCCAGCTTTGGCATCTCCGGTTTCTCAGGCAGCACCACCAGCGGGCCGCCCGTGCGCCGGCAATGTTTCGCGATCTCCGCATCGCTCAGAGCGCGGCGATGGATGGCCAGACCATCCAGAAAGCCCTGAAGACTGTTCCCCGCGCTGCCGCCCAGAGATGAGCCGATCCAGACATCGTCATCATCCACCACGGGGGCCTTCGTGGTGGCTCCGTCCACGCTCCAGACTCCATCAGTCACCACGCCGTCGATCCATCCGCGCATCGTTTCCGGCCTGCCAAATTCGTAGGCCACCGCCACATGATGCCAGCCCGTTTTGATCTGAAAGGACGCCGCCGAGTTCCAGAGGTGCCAGGTGTTTCCACCACCGGGCGCAGGAGCACTGGCAAAAAGAAAACTGAGGTGCGCCAGCCCCTCGCTCCCGCCGATGACCCGCAGCGACCAGTTCTGATTGTTGCGCGCGAAATGCGGCGAGTTGGTGCGTCCCTTGCCGATCAGATACACCGGCTGTCCAGGGCTGATCTTGTCCACCTTCACCCACGTCTCCAGCGTGATGGCATCGCCATTCGTGAAATCGAACGGACTCTGCGCTCCCGTGTCCTTGATCTCGTAACGCGAGCCTTTCCCCTGCAACTGAATGGCCGTGTTGTCCGCCTCAAAGTCCGGAAACTCCGGCGGACGCGGCCCCGCCTGATCCCGCACCACCCCGCCCACTGCAATCAACGGAGCCGACTCCTCCTGCCCAAAGTCCAGCTGCAGCACCGGCCTGCCATCATTCGCGTGCAGCCCGATGCCTGAAGCTTGCAACAGGGCGGATAACACAATCAGGGCTCTCGGATTCATGCTTTCTTTCCGCGAAGAGGTTGAATGACGTTGCGGTAGCTCTCACGCAGGAGCGTGATGTCCGTCTCGATGGCGAGGTGGGTGAAGCCGAGTGCCTGCAGCTCGGAAAAATCATCCGTCTGGCGGCAGAGCAGACCACAGACCTTGCCAGCCTCCCGGGCCGCAGACGCGACCTCCCGCAGGCAGGCAGCAAAGTCGAGGTGGGTGCGCTCAGGATAGAACTGAAGCTGGAGTTTCAAATCCATCGGCCCGATGAAGAGCACATCCACACCGTCCACGGCGGCAATGGCCCGCGCGTTTTCCACGCCTTCGATGGTCTCGATCTGCGCATAGAAAACAGGCTGCGGCATTTCGCGATGGAGGCCGTAGTCATAGGCTCTCACCATGCCAGCCAGGCCGCGGTCGCCACGTGGTGGATAGCGCATGGCACGTACACAGGCGGCCGCCTTCTCAGCGGTGGACACCATCGGCACCATGATGCCGGCCGCTCCCCAGTCCAGCGAACGCGCGATGAGCTCGGGATGCGGCGCGCCGACCCTGACGATGGCGGCGGCATGGCGAATCACCTGGATTTGTGAAAGCACCGCCGCCTCCGTGCCGCAGCCGTGCTCAAGGTCGATGAGCAACCAGTCGAAGCCGCTCAGGTCAGCGAGCTCGGCAACAATGGGAGAGCCGGTCTGCAACCAGGTGCCGAGTTGGAGGTCAGAGCTGCGTGCTGCGGTTTGCATGAGGAATCGGGGAGATGTTGAAGAAGAATGAATGCTGGTTTGTGAAACCGTGCCTGCCAGAGTTTGCGGCCCTTGCTTCTGTCGAGCACGTGAATTCTCGCGGGACCTACTTTTCCATCACGAGCCGTCCATCTTTCAGGATCGCCGGAGCAGCCGATGCCGTCCAGAGGCCGTTCTCCTTTTTGATGTTTCTGGCCACCATCAGCCGGGGTTCACCGCCGGGGCCTTTCGGCAGGGCAAAAGCGCCGACGGAGATGTCAACTTCGTGGTGCGTGAGAAGTTTGAAGTCGGGGGCGCACTGGTAGGTCCGCTCTTTGCTGTAGGTGCCCAGCCAGAAGAATCCGTGGGCAAAGGTGATGGTCTGAATACCATAAGTCGTTTGACCGGGAACCTTGATCTTATCAACGGCGACGAAGTCAGGCGTGAACTTATGGACCCAGTTGAAAGGCTGCTCGCTGTCATTAGGCTTCCCCTCTCCCACGTAGAAGAAGCCGTCCGCATAGGTGATGCCGTCGATTCCACCCTCAAAGGGAAAGTTGATCGTAAACTCCCCCGCAGGCCGAAGGTCGTCACACGAATAGACGTTGATAAAGACGCCTCGCCTTTCCTTCGTCCGGTTCTGGGTCGCCACATAGACTTTGCCGTCGTGAACACAGCAATCGCCATGATGCGGATCAACAGCACGCTCGGCAACGACGCGCCCAGCAAAGTCCGTCTTGACGAGATTCGTGAACATCGACCAGTAGATAAACGAGCCATCGGCATCGAATCCCTGAAGATGCCCGCTTGCCTCGGCCTGGCAGGTGATGGGTGGCGCCGCGAAGGTGGGGAGAGCACCGCTCACAAGCGCGAGGAGAGCATAAAGGAAGGACTTCATTCTTGTTGTTTTCCAATCAAACACGTTCTGTTCATTCGCAGATCAACGCACACCAGCGCGGCGTTCGTAAGATGGGTTTCATGGTGCGGCATGCACGCTCTGCAGCAGTTCCAGGGCTTTTGCGGTGATCTTGACGGACGCCTCGCGCTCGACGCGATTGGTGCCGAGCCAGGTTTCGTAGCCGCCGAGGTCGTGCTGACGCGGCGTGGGAAGATAGCCGTTGCTGCCTGATGCAAGCTCGATGGTGAAGGTGTCCTTGAAGGGGCTGCGCGCTTTGATCTGCAACCCTGTCTCGGTGAAGACCTCAAAGGGAATGGATGTGATGCCGAGATCGCCGATGCGAAAGGCCTGAATGTAGGCTTGGATCGTATCAGGCTTGGCTTTATTCACTGCCATCACGCGTTCGGCGTAGGGCTGTTCGAGGCGGTGCACAGGCGCGGCGTCTTTCGGCTTGGCGAGCACACCTTCGGCCCACTTGACCATCTCCGGAGTCGGGCGGCGCACAGCGAGCTCCAGATCGCTGGCGGCTGCTTGCAGCGGCACCCAGTCTTGATGCTTGAGTGTCTGGCGAACACGCAGCACCTCCTGCGCAAGGTCTCCGGCGACGGCTTTGATCTTCTCATATGGCTTGTAATTCACGACGGGCGTCTTGCCGCTGTAGTCGTTGCTGTTCACGTCACCGCATGGACCGTTGGCGAGGATGCTGACGCACGGCGCACCGAGGGACTGCTCGATGCGGCGGCAAAACTCGCCGAAATAATCTGCCGACAAATCCTCGCGTGGCACGCCACCGACATAGTGCAGCCAGTAGTTTGCCAGCAGCGCGATCTGACGCCCATCGGTAGCCTGCAAGGAGAGGCAATAGACCTCGGGGTTCGTCGGGCCGGCGGGGCCTTCCAGGCGCGGAATGAGCATGCTGCTTGGATTCATCACCGCGCGATCTTCTCCGCCAAACGGATTGGGATTGGTGACGCCTTCCTTCAGAATCCAGCGGCGATTGCCGACCCACTGCGGCAGTTTGCCCGTGCCCCAGGCGATGCGAGCAGGCTCCAGGTTGTTCAGTGCGCGCTTCACGCCATCCACCACGCGGGAGATGACGAGGCTGTGGTAGTCGAACCCGACATCTTTGTTGGTGATGGCGGACACGCTGGAGTGCGTGTGGGTGGCGGAGAACATCATGTGAGAGGCCGGGATTCCCGTATCGGCCTCCAGCCTCTTCTTTGCTTCGTCCCAAACATCGCGTCCGAGATGCAGATTGTCCGCCACGGCAAAGACGAGCTTCGTTTTGCCATCATCAAGCGCCAGACAGCGCACATGCAGTTCGTCGTGAACCTGCTTGGAGATGGGCTGCGGAGCAAAGTTGCCCACGATCGTCATGCCGAGCGGTGGCGTGATGTTGCTGGTGGCAGCGCCTGCTTTGAAGACTTTGTCCTGCGCCGGGGCGACGATGGGAAAAAGTGCGAGGCAGAAGATGAGTGCGGTTTTCATGGTTGGGTCAATGCGTTCATGGCTTGTCGATGACCAGCCCGGCCTTTTCGTCTGCGTGGGCGATGACGACGCGAGCTTGGTTGGCCTTGGTTTTGCCATCGTCGCCTTTGATGACCGTGTTTTGAGCAATGAGGAAGCAGCCGCCGCTGATCGGCGCGATGCCAACGGAGGCGTTTAAATCCCATTTGCCGGTGAACTGAAATTTTTCATCCGCCCGCAGCAGCACCGCGGGCTTGCCATAGCAGCCAAACCACCACGCGCCATTGGCATAGGCCACAGTCTGGATGCCCATGAGCGTGTAGCTGCTGGCGAGCACGTGGCGTTTCTGGAAGCGGAAATTCTCGTCGTATTCGTAGAGGTAGTTCTCGTTCACTCCGGGCGGCAGCCCGCCGATGACGATGAACTTCCCGTCGTGATGCTCCATGCCGCCCGCGCCGTGAACAACCTCGGGCAGGCGATGTTTCGCAAGCTCCGCGAGGGTGTCGGCATCATAGACATAGACCCACGAGTCCGCCGTACCGGCAGGCTGGTTGAACTTTCCGAGGTTCGTCGCCACATAGACGCGGCTGTCATGGTAGCAGAGATCTCCGTGATGATTGGCCACAGGCACTTTCTTGAGCACATGGCCGTTGGGATCGGTCTTCACCAGCGCATCGGTCCAGCACCAGTAGATGCTGTCCTTGCCATCCGTGCAGATGCCCTGGAGATGGCGCGGGTAGGAGCCCTCGCAGGCCGTGGTATGAAAGTCATCAGCGGCACGAACGCCGTGCAGGCCGAAAAAAACGGAAACAAAAAGGAGAAGCCTCATGGGCGTGGTTATTGGGTGGCGGCGTCGAAGCGCGGTGGATTGGGCTTCAAATACGGACTCAAGGCTTCGAATCGGTAATCAATCTCCGCGATCTCGTCGGCAGTGAGCGCCAGCTCGGCAAAGATGGGTTTGTCCGGGATGCCGCGCCCGGGGCCGTACTGGCGGGAGATCATGTTTTTGAACACACCGCGCTTCTTCCACAGATGGAGCTGGAAGCCGCGCAGATCGCCGCCGGGGAGATGCTGGCCGAGGTTGAAGAGCAGCAGCAGCTTCGCGTGGATGTCGCGCACCGTGTCGGCGTCTTTGCCGCTCTCCATGAGCTGCCAGAGCCTCGTCAGCACATCCGCATAAACCGCACGCTCCGTGATGAGTCCCTCGGTCCCGAGGTGGGACTCGAAGAGCCATCCATGAGCTCCCCGGGCGCTGAAGACGCGGCGGATCACCGGTTTCGCCGCACACAGCTCGCGCGTGCGGGCGATGATCGGCGCGGCCTCCTCCTTGATGTAGCCGAAGTTTGGCAACTCCTTCGCCAGCTCGATCATGAGCTTCACGGACGGCACCGGCCCTTTGTAAGCCACGCCGCCTGTCGTTTGAAAGATGACGGGCCGCTGCGCCACCTCTGCCAGTGCACGCCAGTAATGCCGCAGGTCCTCCTCCGTGCGTCCCGAGTCTGGCGGACGTGAGATGATGGCTGCAGGCGCGAGCTTTTCAGCATGGCGCGCATACACGAGCATCTCCGCCGTGTCTTTTCCCTGCACGCCAAGGCAGAGCGCTGATGACTTGAAGCTGCGCGAGGTCTCCGCCAGCACCTCCATGCCGCGCAGTTTCTCCTCCATCGTCAGCAGATCCACGCTGTCGCCCGACTGCGGCCAGATCATGCCTGGACAGCCGCCCCAGTCCACAAACCGCGCCTGATTCGACAGCACCTCATAGTCCACCGCCCCGCTTTCCGTGAAGGGTGTCGAGAGAATCGGAAACGGTCCGCGCACTCGCGGGTCGGCATCAGCAGCGTGCAGGCGCTGTTCATTCCAAAGCACCGCAGCACCGGAGAGAGCGGTGCATAGGAGTTGCCGCCGGGAAAGGTGATGGACTCGCGGCTTCATTTGCTGGCTTTGGTGGTTTCTGGCGCAGGCCACAGATTGTTGAATGCTTTCACGGTTTCATCCACCAGCGCCTGGCCGCCTTCGGGACCGACCCGGCTGCTTTGAATGATAGCGCTGTAGCTGCCTCCGGCCACGGCTCGGGGTGTCGGCAGATAGCCGCCTGAGCCGGTCAACTGAATGAGAAAGGTCTGCACCGCAGGACTGCGGGCTTTCATCTGCACACCGTAGTCGGTGAAGAGTTCAAACTCATTGGTGGCGATGGCCACATCTCCGAGGCGCAGGGCGTGGAGTTCCATCTGGAAGACACCCGCAGCCCCGGATTTTTCAGCTTCGTAGCGATCCACCACGCCTTGGTTCCAAAGATACTTCCACTGCTCCTTGGGGTCGTTCTTGTATTGCTCGACGGCCTTCTGCGCATCGGCCAGTTCCTTCTCAGTCACCTTTCTCCAGGGCAGGTCGATCTTCTTCGTCTGGTGCTGCAGCACCGCGCCGGTCACCGGCTCCAGCTTCGCGCCTTCATAGGCCTCCTCCCAGCCACGCACGACACGCCGGGCGACTTCTTCCAGCCGTGTGAGGCCGCGCAGACGGCGCATGCGCTCATCCGCCGCCTTGCCATACATCGGGCGCGGCACCTGGTCTCCTCCGGCTCCGGTCCAGGCCAGGATGTGGAGATCCTTGCCATGACGCTCGCGCAACTGGCGGCGCACCGGATCCCAGAAGTCGGCGTGGATCACTTTGAGCCCCTCGACTTCCTGAGAAGGGCATGGGGCGTTCACCGCCGTGGCGATGAGCGTGTTGTTCAGATCCCAGAAGAACAGCACTTCGAGATTGTGGTCCTCATATCCTTCGATGCCGCGAAACTCCGGCACATTGGTCGGGCCGTACATCTTCGCGGTTCCATCCGCGTAGGTCGCACGGCGGTTCTGAGCGATCACGGCCTGTCCCTGGCCCCAGCCTGCTTTGGCGGGCTTGCGCTGCTCCCAGCTTTGCGCCGCAGCCGCCACGATGCGATCCACCAGGAAGTCGGTGTATTCCATGGGCAGCATCACATTCTTGCCGAGCAGGCTGTAGCGATCCCCCTTCATCGTCACCGGCGCGGTATGAGTGTGCGTGGCATTGAGAAAGAGCTTGTTGAGATCAAATCCGGGCAGCTTGTCCTTGGCCTTCTCGCGGACCAGCTTGATGAGCCCCTCGCGGATGGCCACGATGTCGCAGGAAATCATGATGGCCTGATCCAGCACCCGGTCTCCCTCGCGCGATTCCAGGCCCAGCGCGGTGGCAAAGATGTGCGTCTCGGGTTTTTCAGAGATGCGCACATGCATTTGTCCGTCCAGCGCCACGGGGCGGTCTGGCGTGATGTCAACGGTGGCCGCGCCCACATGAAGATCTGAGGCCGAAGCAACAGCAGCAGAGGTTACGATGAAAAGGGAGAGCAGGAAAAGGCGCATTGGGGTAATACCCAGCTTCCGCAAGATTCTTGTCACGGTTTTTGCACCGAGGCCGATACCACAATCTGCAGCGGTTCCAATAGACACGATAAGCGTCACCAACAAGGCGCGTAGAATCATGACTCGTTAGACCAGCCGTCACGATCTCGGCTGCTCGCCGCTCAAGAAAATCATCGCCCATCATGAACCCAGCCCCTGCACCGACTTCATTCACACGTCGTTCTTTGCTCACCAAGTCAGGAACGACGCTGCTTTCCGGTTGGTGTGGGCAGTCCCTCTTCGGAGCGGAGGTGCTGAAGCCACTGCCCGAGGGGTGGCATTTGCGGATGGGACAAGCCCAAACGCCGGCGGAAGCCATCGCCGAGTTGGAGGCCTTCAAAAAAGCCACCCCCGATCTGGCGAGCTGGGAAAAGCGCAAGGCGGCCATTCGTCGCGGCATCCTCGAAGGAGCACGGCTGGCGAATCCACCGGAGAAGCCCCCGCTGGACCCTGTGTATTCCAACAAGCGGACCTATGAGGGGTACACGGCGGAGAGCGTGCATGTCCGCAGCTGGCCCGGCTTCTACATCACCGGCACGCTGTATCGGCCTCTCGGGATGAAGCCCCCCTATGCCGGCATCGTGTCCGCACACGGGCACGGTGGCCGTTTCCTTCCATCGCGCCAGACCCGCTGTGCGGTGCTGGCCCGCATGGGGGCGGTGGTGTTTCACTATGACATGGTGGGCTATGGAGACACGAAAAAGGCGGGCTGGGATCATGGCAAAGTGCCGGAGATTCAGCGTTTGATCATGTGGAACTGCATTCGTGCCCTGGATTTCGTCTCGTCCATCGAAGGGGTCGATCCCCAGCGCATCGGCATGACCGGCAACTCCGGCGGTGCCACGCAGACTTTCCTCACTTCAGCCTTGGATGAGCGCATCGCCGTGGCGGTGCCGAGCTGCCAGGTGTCCGCGCATTTCTTTGGCGGTTGCCCGTGTGAAAGCGGCATGCCCATTCATTGGGGGCCGAACCACAAGACGAACAACGCCGAGATCGCCGCGATGACCGCACCTCGGCCTCAGCTCATCATTTCCAATGGCGCAGACTACACCCAGCACACGCCGGAGGTGGAGTTCCGCTACATCCAGCACATCTACAGCCTTTACGGAGCCGCAGACAAGGCCGTGAACGCTCATTTTCCGCTGGAGGGGCACGACTATGGGCCGAGCAAGCGACTGGCCGCCTATCCGTTTTTCATCCGTCACCTCGGACTTAACAGCCTGCGCGCCTGGGCCAAGGAGGAGCAGATCAACGAGACCTTTGCCAAGGTGGAGACCGAAGAAGAGATGCTTGTCTTCAATGCCGGCAATCCCTGGCCGAAAGACTCCGTGGCACCCAACACTCCCCTGCCCTTCTGATGAGACTCTTTTTCTCCCGAATCATCATCGCCGCCTTCTTCATCGGCCTGGCTCATGCGGAAGTCACCCGCATCGAGATCACCGGACGCTCGCCGTTTGCAGCGGGCAAGGTCTTTGGGGCCGCAGGTGACTATGAGCGTCTTGAAGGGCGGATGTATTTTGAAACGGACCCGCGCAACGCGGCCAATGAACGCATCAGCGACATTCAGCGGGCGCCGAGCAACGCCGGAGGACGCGTGGAAAGCTGGGCGGACTTCTTCCTCCTGAAACCGACCGACGCCACGAAGGGCAACGGCGTGCTTCTCTATGACGTGAACAATCGCGGCAATATGCTTGCTCTTTGGACCTTCAACGATGGCGAGCGCACGAATGATCCGAAGTCAGAGTTGCATGCGGGCCATGGCTTCCTCATGAAGCACGGCTTTTCCGTGCTGTGGTGCGGCTGGAACGGCGAGGTGCAGGCCGATGACACACGCCGTTTGCTCTGCGGACTGCCGGTGGCCACCGAGGACGGCCGGACGATCACCGGACGGGCGCATCTGGAGATCAGCACCACGGAAAAAGTCTTTAGCCGGGCCTTTTCGTGGAGCCCGTGGGGCATCGGCGCGGCGTTTCCATCCATAAGCCTCGACAACACGGACGCGACGCTCACGATGCGCCCGCAGCGCGATGCTGAAGGCATCGAGATTCCTCACGGCGAGTGGGCATTTGGTCGCATGGAGGAGGGGAAATTCATCCCGGATGCCACGCATGTTTATGTGAAAGCCGGTCTGCGCCCCGGCTGGCTCTACGATCTCGTTTACATGGCGAAGGAGCCTCGCGTGACCGGGCTCGGCCTCACGGCCTTGCGAGACTGCGTGGCGTTTTTCCGTCAAGGGCCGGCGAAGGAAAATCCGCTGGCGGGCGCGGTGCAAAAGGCCTGCGTATTCGGCATCTCCCAGTCGGGCCGGGTCATTCATCACTTCCTGCATGAGGGGCTGAACACCGACGAGCAGGGACGCGCGGTCTTCGACGGCGCATTGATCCATGTCGCGGGCTCCGGAAAGGGCATGTTCAACCATCGCTTCCGCATGAGCACGGAGTTCGGCACGCAGCACGAAGGGCATCTTTCCGGCAGCGAGTTCTTCCCGCTGGCTCCGTTGCCGCAGACTGATCCCATCACGGGCGCATCAGGAGACTCGCTGGCCCGTTCTCGAAAGTCCGGCCACACGCCGCGCCTGCTTTTCACGCAAACCTCCACCGAATACTGGAGCCGCGCCGCCTCGCTGCTGCACACCGATGTCGAGGGGAAAGGCGATCTCACACTGCCCGACGATGTGCGCGTGTACCTCGTGGCCGGGGCGCAGCATCTCGGCAGGAGCGACGGCAGCCCCGGCATCTGCCAGCAGCCGCGCAACACGCTCGATGATCGCGGCCCCGTCCTGCGGGCGCTGCTGCTGCACCTCGTCGATTGGGTGAAGCATGGCAAAACACCGCCGCCAAGCCGTCATCCGCGTATTGAAGATCACACGCTGGTGAGCTTCGACGAATGGAAGTCGCAGTTTCCGAAGATTCCTGGCTACCGCCTTCCCACCCAGGCCTACCAGCCTCCGCGCCTTGATTTCGGACCGCGTTTTATCAGCGAAGGCATCGCCGACATCATCCCGCCCAAGGTCGGAAAACCGTTCCGCGCGCTGCTGCCCGCCGTGAATGCCGATGGCAATGAAACGAGCGGTATCGTGCTTCCGGAGGTCGCCGTGCCTCAAGGCACCTACACCGGCTGGAACCTCCGCTCGCCGCAGGCAGGCGCTGAAACGATGCTCTCGCCGCTCGACGGCATGTTCATCCCCTTTGCCAAAACCAAAGCAGAACGCGAAAAGACCGGCGACCCGCGTCTCTCGCTCGAAGAACGCTACCCGGCACGAGAAGCCTACCTTTCCCGTCTCGCGAAAGCGGCGAAGAAGCTCCACGAAGAAGGTTTTTTGCTGGAGGAAGACGTGGCGAGGATCATCGAGCGGGCTTCAGCGCAGTAGGCTAGTCGGTGGCGGCACTGCAATCCTTCCAGCTGCCATGGCTGCCAACACGTCTAAAGAATGCCACGCAGGACGGCGTATTGCATCACCGCATGAATCCCGCTCCGAGCTCCTCACGCCGACATTTCCTCAAAACCACCGCCGCCGCGGTGACCTCTTTCAACATCGTCCCCCGGCATGTTCTGGGCGGGCCGCGCTACGTTCCGCCGAGCGAGAAGGTGAATGTGGCCATCATCGGCACCGGCGGACAGGGCCGCACCAATGTGCGCAACCTCCTGCCGCTTGAGGATTGCCAGATCATCGCTGTGGCAGATCCGGCGGAGTCGTTCAGCCTGGAGAATTTTTACTTCAAAGGCATGGGCGGCCGCCTGCCGGTGAAGGCGGAGATCGAGAAGCACTACGCCACCAAGACACCGAACTTCCGCTGCGCGGACTACATCGACTTCCGCGAGATGCTGGAGAAGGAAAAGAGCATCGACGCCGTGCTCATTGCCACGCCAGACCATCTGCACGCCTTCTGCTCGGTGATCGCCATGCGGTCCGGGAAGCACGTCTATTGTGAGAAGCCGCTCACGCACAACATCTGGGAGGCGCGTCACGTGGCCAGAGTGGCCGCAGAGACCGGCGTGGCCACCCAGCTCGGCAGCCAGGGGCATTCGTCGCTCGGCACACGCGAGACGATCGAGTACATCCAAGACGGCGCCATCGGCGCGGTGAAGGAGATCCATGTGTGGGTGGGCGCGAAGCGGTGGAATCCCACCCTCGCCGGAAAGCCCACCGACACACCACCGGTGCCCGCAGGTCTCAACTGGGACCTGTGGCTTGGCCCGCGTCAGGAGCGACCGTTTCATCCGGCATACTTCCCCGTGGCGTGGCGTGACTTCTGGGACTTTGGCTGCACGGGCATCGGCGACTTCGCCTGCCACGATATGAACACCGCCGTGCGCGCCTTTGATCTGCCAGTGCCCTCGCGCATCGAGGCGCACGCAGCCGGTTTGATGACGGGTGACATCGCTCCGCATGGCTCACTCATTTATTACACCTTCCCCGCAGCGGGCTCGCGGCCGGAGATCCGCATGACATGGTATGACGGCGGCATGATGCCGCCCGCGCCCGAGGCGCTGGGTGCTTTCCCACTGCCAAAACGCGGCTGTCTTTTCATCGGCGAAAAAGGAGTGATCCAGTGTGATGGCGGGGGCGGGCCGCCCCGGCTCTTCCCTGAAAAACGACGCGTGGAATACCTGAAGCCGGCGCCGCGGCTGAAACGCTCCAACGGTCATCATCGAGACTGGATCGATGCGTGCAAAGGCGGCGAACCCGCGACAAGCCCCTTCGCCTACGCTGCCCACCTCACGGAGATCGCGCTGCTTGGCGTGCTCTCGCTGCGCTCGCAAAAGCCCATCGAGTGGGACGCCGCGGCGATGAAGGCCAAAGGCCTGCCTGCCGCAGACGCCTTCATCAAAGAACAATACCGCAAAGGCTGGGAGATCCTCTAAGCCATGAGCGAGCGCATTGCCTTCACGGCCCTCACCGCATCCGACCGCGAGCCGATCGCCCGCCTGCTGCACCGGGCGCTGGTGCACTGGTATGAGAGCCGCCTCGGTCAGGGATCGCGCTTTGGCGACAGCCACGAGCCCTTCACCCTCTTTCCTGACGTCTATGAGGCACTCGATCCCGGCGAATGCGTCACTGCCCGCACGACCAGCGGCGAGATTGTCGGCGTGTGCTTCTCGCACGAGCGTGAAACGCATGTCTCAGTAGGCATCGTCGCCACCTCACCAGACGCGGGGGGACGTGGGATCGCGAAGAAGATGATGTCGCTCGTCTTGGACAAGGCAAAACGCCTTGGCAAGCCCGCACGGCTTGTTTCAAGCCTGTTAAACCTCGACTCATTCTCGCTCTACACGCGGCTCGGATTCGTCCCCGGGGCCATGTTTCAAGATTTGCTCATCACCGTTCCCGAAACCGGCCTGGCCGCCACCGCACCTGCGGGCATCGAAAGTGTGCGTGATGCCGTTTTGGCCGATGCGCCGCGAATCTCCGACTTCGAGCACGTTCAGCAGGGCATCCGTCGCGAAAAGGACCTCGCGTTTTTCATTCGCAACGAAGTCGGTGCCTGGCGGGTGCTCGTTTCCGAGGGGGCGGATGGCTCCGTGAACGGCTTCCTCGCCATGAGCACGCACCCGTCGTTCACGATGATTGGTCCTGGTGTCGCCATCGATGAGACAACGGCAGTCGCCTTGCTCTGGCGAGCTCTCGACAGTCTGCGTGGTCAAACGATCGTCTTCCTCGCCGCCTGCGCCGCGTCCGCCCTCGTGCGCACCGCTTACTCGTGGGGAGCTCGCAACGTGGAGCTACATGTCGCGCAATCCACCGCTCCCGTCGCTGGTGCGAAAGGCATCGTCTTCCCGACCTTCATGCCGGAGACAGCGTGAGATCTTGGCTGCGTATGGAAAGAGAAGCCTCATCTGCGTGGCTGCGATGCTCCATTCCTGCGTGTGTTGCAGGGATGAGGTGAGCAGATCGTTGACCAGTCGCGTCATGGGACGGCGTAGAGCTTGCTTGCATGGCTGCGCGCGCAAGGCGTGAACGGCATTTGGAAGGCTTCGCTATACCTCCGGCACTCCGACATCCGCATCACCAGCAAACTGTATGCCGACAAGAAAACTCCCCTCACAGCGGGGTTGGGTTCGCTTTTAGGCACTCACTAAAAAGCCAAACACAAGCCAAGATGCACTGTCGGAAAATGATTCGCTCAGACTGGCGCGTATTCAGGGCAAACTCGGTTATCCGATTTGAAGGCTACGCCGCCCGCGTGGTAGGAGAACGCCTGTGGCACTCGACTCAAGCGATCCGCAAGCTGAAACCCGACGGCAGCGTGATCGAGTTTCAGGCAGAACTGTCCGGGCTTGAGGAAATCACCCGCTGGGTACTGAGTTGGGGCAGCAAGGCGAAGGTGCTGGGACCACCTGAACTGAAGAAGCGGGTGAGAGAAGAGCTAGAGAAGATGGTTCTAGCCAGCGCATGAATTATTTTTAGCTCGGCTCACAATATTTTACAGTGCTGTGCTTCACGTGCGTTTGCATCTTGCTTTGTTCACGCCTTCCCCCCTGCCCCCCCTCTGCGCTCCACGTCCAAGGCCAACCCGGCCCGCCACCCCAAAAAGCAATTTCCTAGCAGACAACCCTTCTTCGGTTATGAACCTGAAATCAGCCTGCTGTAAGTTCATGAACTTCATGAACAATAATACTTTTGATTTGATTCGCCGGACTGTCGCACTCCGTGCGGCTCTGGCTGCCTGTCTGCTCGCCTCCCCATTCGCGGTCAGTGCCGTGGATTCACCTGCGGCAGCTTCGTGGAAGGATGACTTTTCCGATGGAACGACGCTGGCGAAGCACTGGTCGAGCTACGGATTCCTCGCGGCTGGCATTGGTGCGAAGAATCCGCTGGGCAAACCGGTTGGAGGGAATGATTCGCGGCCGGAGTGGTGGCAGATTGTGGACGGAGCATTGCGCGGGCAGAACTTCCCAGAGGAGAAGCACGGTTCCGGCATCTCGCGCGACGTGGCTGGTCAAGACGTGCGGTTGAGCTGCCGCTTCAAGATTCCCGCCGGGGGCATGGCCGCCATCGGCATTCGCGGGCCGAATCCGATTTTAGAAAAGGTCTTCAATGTCGTGAGCCTGCACATCCGCACGGACAGCATCGTGGCAGCGGACAATGATGTTTTGAATCCCAAGGATTCGCCAGAGGCGGCGGAGTTGAAGAAGAAGGGTGGGTGGAATCGCAAGTTCTACTACGCGAAGACGGAAAAGATCAGCATTGAGCCCGACGCGTGGCACGACCTCGCCGTCGAAGTGCTCGGGAAAGAGCTGAGTGTGATCATCGACGAAAAACCCGTGCTGCACTACACCACGCTTTGCGGCGATGCACCGAAGACGAGCATCGGCTTCGGGGTCGGCGGCAACGCAAAGACGGTGGTGGCGACGTGGTATGACGATGTGAGCTTTGAACCGCTGGAGAAAAATATGTGAGATTGGCAACGTATTCTCCAACCCTTCCATGAAAGCTCTCCATTTGATGCTCACCCTCGTCGTTGCATCAGCACTGGCTCACGCCGCCGAACCGCCCGACCTCTCACGCTGGAAGGAAGATTTCTCTGATGACTCGGCCTTTCTCAAGAGCTGGTCGTCTTATGGGTGGCTGCCGGATGGAAGGGTCGCGTCGGGCGCGGAGAACATGCACCGCTGGTGGCAGATTCAGGATGGAGTGCTGCGCGGGCAGACGTTCGGGAAACTGCATCCATCGGGCTTGCAGCGAAAGGTCAGCGGCAGGGATGTGCGGTTGAGCCTGCGCTTCAAAATGGAGGAGGGCGGAATGGCTGCGATTGGGTTCAATGGGCCGAATCCGATCCTGGAGGCGAACTTTCATCTCGCAGGTGTGCACATCCGCCAGGGCAGCATCACAGCATGGGACGAGGAGAACTTGCATCCAAAAGGGTCGCCGGAAGCGGAGGCGCTGAAGAAGGAGAAGAAGATGAACCGCAAGTTCATCGGCGCGGCAAAGGTGGAGAAGATTGTCCTCTCGCTCAATGTCTGGCACGCTCTGGTCATCGAGATGCGCGGCAGGACAATCACGGCCTTCATCGATGGAAAACAAGTGCTGACCTATCAGACCAACGCGGGCGATGCGCCAAAGGAGACGGTGCAGTTCGCTGTGGGCGGCGGAGGCAAGGAGGTGGTGAACGGCTGGCATGACGACGTGGTCTTTGAACCGCTGGAGGAAAAGAAATGAAGCTGTGGCTCCTTTGGCTTCTCGTCTGCGGAGTCGAGGCACAAGCGATCGACATCGGGTGGGTCACGGTTGGTGATCCGGGCAACAAGCCGGACAAGACGGGCTATGGAGCGGTGGCGTATGAGTTTCAGATCTCGAAACATGAGGTCACTGCGGAACAGTATGCTGAGTTCTTGAATGCGCTGGCAGTGAAGAGCGATCCGCACGCGCTCTGGCATCCCGGCATGGTTTTCACGGTCAACCGTATCGGCAAACCGGGCGAGTATCATTATGAGGCCATCAAAGGCAAGGAACGGCGGCCCGTGGTCCATGTCAGCTTCATGGAGGCGATGCGGTTCGCGAACTGGCTGAACAACGGTGCGGGCCAGGGCAATACGGAGAAAGGCGCGTATGACATCCCCAGTCACGGAGGACTCGCCGGGCATGAACCGGGCGCGAAAGTGTGGCTTCCCACCGAAGACGAATGGTATAAGGCGGCGTATTTTCAGCCGGAGACCGCAGGCGGCCCGCCCGGGGGCTACTGGCTCTATCCAACGCGCAGCAATGAAAAACCAGCACTCAGGGAGGCTGGTGCCAGGGAATCAAACTCAGCCAACTACCTGCAAGACGGCCGGACAAACTCAGTCGGGGGCGTTGCGCGTTCCTTTGCGGATTCTCTGCCGGTGGGGAGCTATCCAAACTCAGCGAGTTATTACGGCACTTATGATCAAGGCGGCAACGCCTGGGAGTGGATCGAGGCAGTCGTCTTTGATACGCAGCGCTGCATCCGGGGAGGTTGCATGGCGCACAGTTTTGAGAAGCTGAAATCCGTCGTTCGCACCTCCTCCAACCCGGCAAAGAGGTATCCCGCAACGGGGTTTCGTCTCGCACGGTCTGTGCCGAAGGCTGGCGATGCAGCCAGCGTCCAACCTGCCACCCCGAAGCAGCCGTGATGAAGAGAGCCTTAAACATCACCACCTTGCTTTGCACGGTTGCGCTCGCTTCCGCAACCGCCGCTGAACTCGGCGGCAAACTGGAGCCGATGTTCGACCAGCACTGCTACGACTGCCACGACGCGGAAGCGAAGAAGGGCGGGCTCGATTTGGCGGCGCTGAAATGGAAGCCCGATGACGCGGAGAACCTCCAGCAGTGGACCAAGGTCTTCGACAAGGTGGAGCGCGGCGAGATGCCGCCGAAGAAGAAGGAGCAACCGACAGCGGAAGTGAGCAGCACCTTTTTGAAGACGCTGCATGATGAACTGCACACTTTCAGCCGACACAGGCAGGAGTCGGAAGGCCGCGTGGTTTACCGGCGGCTGAATCGCACCGAGTATGTGAACACGATTGACGACCTACTCGGCATCGACACGCCGCTGCGTGACCTGCTGCCTGAGGACGGCACGGCAGGCGGCTTCGACAACATCGGCGCGGCGCTGAATCTCTCCGCGGTGCATCTGGAGCGTTACTTGCAGGCGGCGGACCTCGCGTTGAAGGAAGCGACGATAACCACACCGAAGACCGAGACGAAGAAGGTCCGCACGGACTACAACGAAACGTGGCATGACTGGAACGCGCCCGGCTTTCAGAACAGCCAGTGGACGCATTCGCCGGAGGGCCTGCTCGCGATTCGTTGGAATGGCGGCAACGGGCCTCACGGCGAACTTGGCGCGTGGTCGCCTCCAGTGCCAGATGCGCGTTATCGCTTCCGCATTCGCGCACGGGCGATGATCGACAAAAAGGGACCGAACGCGAATGCGAATGATAAGAAACGCCCGGATCGCCACATCGTCCTAAAAGTCGCGCTCGCCGACTGGCCGCGCACCGGACTGACCTTTGGCAATACCTACTTCGAAATGAGCCCCACGGAGTTTCGCGAGTTCGAATACGAAGCGCGCGTGCCACAGGGCAAGACGCTTTGGCTTTCGCCCTACCGCACCGTGCCGGAGACGTCGGACGAGCGCGCGATGGTCAGTGGCATCTGCGCGGTCATCGAGTGGGTGGAGATCGAAGGCCCGCTGCATGAGCAATGGCCTCCGCGCGGTCATCAGCTGCTCTATGGCGGCCTGCCGCTGCAGCCTGCAAATCCAAAGGCTCCCACCAAGGACCTGCGCGTCGTTTCTTCGCAACCCGAGGCCGATGCCCGCCGCTTGCTCGCCGCATTCCTGCCGAAAGTTTTCCGCCGTCCCGTGACCGACGCAGAAGTGACCGTGCATCTCGAACTCGCGAGGGAGCAGATGCAAAAAGGCCGTCGCTTTGATGAAGCCTTGCGCGCTGCCTGCAAGATGGCGCTCTGCTCGCCGAAGTTTCTCTTCCTGCAGGAAAAGGCCGGCCCGCTCGATGACCACGCGCTCGCATCTCGCCTCAGCTACGCCCTGTGGAGCACCGCGCCGGATGATGAACTCTATACGCTCGCCGCGCAGAAGAAGGTGCACGAGCCCGCGATCTTGCGTGCGCAGACTGAGCGCATGCTCGCATCACCCAAGGCGAAGGGCTTCACGCAAAATTTCCTCGGAAGCTGGCTCAATCTGCGAGACATCGAGTTCACCCAGCCCGACACCAAGCTCTACCCCGAGTTCGAGCAGTACCTTCAGCAGTCCATGGTCGGCGAGACCGAGCGCTTCTTCGACGAACTGCTCACCCGCAACCTGAGCGTGCGCAACATCGTGCACAGCGACTTTGCCATGCTGAACGAACGCCTCGCCGAGCATTACGGCATCGCTGGTGTGAAGGGAGAGGAAATTCGCAAAGTGAGTCTCGCTCCCGGTTCACGGCGCGGCGGCTTCATCACGCAAGGCGCAGTATTGAAAGTCTCCGCCAACGGTACCAGCACCTCGCCCGTGGTGCGTGGCGCGTATGTGCTCGACCGCATCCTCGGCACGCCGCCCGACCCGCCGCCAAAGAACGTGCCCGCCATCGAGCCGGATATTCGCGGTGCCACCACCATCCGCGAGCAGCTCGACAAGCATCGCAATCAGCAGGCGTGCGCCACTTGTCACGCGAAGCTCGACCCGCCGGGTTTCGCGCTGGAGAACTTCGATGTCACCGGCCGCTGGCGCACGAGCTATCGCGCCATTCCCGACAGCGCGAAGGACAAGGTCGTCAACGTCCCCGGCACGGACGTTCGCTTTTATACACAGGGACGTCCTGTGGACCCTAGCTTCACCATGGCTGATGGCCGCCCGTTCAAAGATGTGGATGAGTTCAAGCAGCTCATCCTCGCGCACCCCGAGCAACTCGCCCGCTGCGTCACCGAAAAACTCATCACCCACTTCACCGGTGCGCAGATGCAGTTCGCCGACCACGAAGTCGTCGAATCCATCGTGCAGCGTGCCGCCTCCAGCGGCTATGGCCTGCGCACGCTCGTGCATGAGGTGATCCAGAGCCGTGTATTCACTCACAAATGAAATGCTGACATTACGCCATTCATCCCCATTGTTTCTGGCGCTGCTTGCTGCGCTGGCGGTCACTGCGCCACATGCGGCGGAACCGTTGCGCTACAATCGCGACATCCGCCCCATCCTGTCGGACAACTGCTTCAGCTGCCACGGGTTCGATCCGAAGCATCGCGAGGCGGAACTACGGCTGGACACGGCCGAAGGTGCGACGGCTGACCATGACGGCGTGCGGGCCATCGTGCCGGGCGACGCAGAAAAGTCAGAGTTGTGGGTGCGCCTCAACAACACCGACAAAGACGAGGTAATGCCGCCGCCGAAGTCGCACAAGACGGTCACGGCGGCTCAGAAGGAAATGCTGCAGCGATGGATCAAACAGGGTGCGAAGTATGAGCCGCACTGGGCCTTCGCACCGCTCGCTCCGGTGGCGTTGCCGAAGACGAAGCAGGACGGGTGGGCACGCAATGATCTTGATCGCTTCATCCTCACGCGGCTGGAAAGTGAAGGTCTCGCGCCATCGGCGGAGGCCGCAAGGGAGACGCTGATTCGGCGCGTTTCGCTCGATCTCACAGGCCTGCCGCCGACACTGGCGGAGGTGGATGCCTTCCTCGCCGACACCTCACCGCAGGCGTTTGAAAAGGTGGTCGATCATTTGCTGAAGTCACCGCACTACGGCGAGCGCATGGCGGTGGACTGGCTGGATGCGGCGCGCTTCGCGGACACAAACGGCTACCAGGTGGATCGCGACCGCGAACTCTGGCCCTGGCGCGACTGGGTGATCAGCGCATTCAATCGCAACCTGCCGTTCGATCAATTCACCATCGAGCAGATCGCCGGGGATCTGCTGCCGCAGCCGACGCTGGAGCAGCGCATTGCCACGGGCTTTCACCGCAATCATATGATGAACGAGGAAGGCGGGATCATCGCCGAGGAGTTTCTCGCGGAGTACACGGCGGACCGGGTGGAGACGACGGCGGCGGTGTGGCTGGGCCAGACTTTCAACTGCTGCCGCTGCCATGACCACAAGTTCGACCCGTTCACTCAGCGCGATTTCTATGCGCTGAAGGCCTTCTTCCACAACGTGCCGGAGAAAGGCGTCGGCATTTACAGCAATCCAATCCGCACCAATTCACCGCCGTTCGTCAATCTGCCCGCGCCGGAGATCGAAGCGAAGATCAGCGGCCTGAATGCGAGCACCAAAGCGGTGAATGAGCAGCTCACTGTACTGGCGGAAAAATCTTCAGCGGGGGTCGAGGAATGGGCACGCCGCGTCGCGGCTGCCACCGTGACTTGGGAGCCCCTGGAACTCCTCACCGCCAGTGGCGGTGATGCGCCTCCACGCGTGGATGCGGCGGCCCGCGTCGTTGAGGTCGGGCCGCAGGAGTCGCGCGCCAACACCATCAAGATAGCGGCGCGTTTGCCGGTGGGTCGCGTCACGGCGCTGCGTTTCGAGTGCGCCACCACGGAGTCGGCGGCGAGTTTTCAATGGAGTGAGCTGAAGGTCGCTCATGCTGCCACCAAGGGAGCAAAGAAACAGCCGCTGAAAATGCGCGCCATTGCGGTGGGTGATTCGCTCGCGGCCACGGAGACGGTCAAGGTGATGGATAATGATCGCAAAACACGTGTGGCGATTTCTGTGAAGCCCGATCACGCGGCGCAGGCGGTGTTTGAATTGGAGCAGGCGCTGGTCATCAATGACACGCCGGCGGAAATTGAGATCGAGCTGGGCGTTGAAAATGCGAACGGGCCTTCGCGCTGGCGGGTCCTGTCCACGGTGGCGGAGCCCCATGTGCTCGCTCCCGCAAATGTGCTGACCCTCGCGCGCAAGGAAGAAGCAAAGCGCAGCGTCGCCGAGCAGAAGCAGCTCGCGGCGTTTCGTCTGTCGCAGCAGTCGGAGAATCGCAAGTTGAGCGACCAGTTGAGCGAGTTGAAGAAGCAGGTGGCCGCCGCCGAGGCGGAAATTCCGACGTCGCTGGTGATGGAGGAGATGAAGGAGGCGCGTCCGACTTTCATGCTCATGCGCGGGGCCTATGACAAACCGGGCGCGCAGGTGACTGCGGCCACCCCGGCGGTGCTGCCCGCGCTGGACGCCGGCCTTCCGCACAATCGCCTCGGTCTCGCGAAGTGGCTCGTGAGCCCGCAGAATCCGCTCACCGCACGCGTGACGGTAAACCGCTTCTGGCAGCAGGTTTTCGGCACCGGACTGGTGAAGACGAGCGAAGACTTCGGGGCGCAGGGTGCAGCGCCTTCGCATCCTGAGCTGCTCGACTGGCTCGCGGGCGAGTTCATCCGCAGCGGCTGGGATGTGAAGCACCTGATGAAGCTCATGGTCACGAGCGCCACATACCGGCAGCAGTCGCAGCTCACACCGGTGCTGCATGACCGCGATCCGGAGAACCGGCTGCTCGCGCGCGGACCGCGCTTTCGCCTGCCGGCCGAGATGCTGCGCGACCAATCGCTCGCGGCCAGCGGTTTGCTGGTGGGCAAGATCGGCGGCCCGTCGGTGAAGACGTATCACCCGCCCGGCCTGTATGAGCAGGTGGTCGCGCAACGGGACAATCCCAGCGCGACGTATCGCCAGGGCAGCGGCGAGGACCTTCACCGCCGCAGCCTCTACACCTACTGGAAGCGCAGCGTGCCGAATCCCGGGATGATGCTCTTTGACGCCCCCTTTCGTGAGACCTGCACGCTTCGCCGCTCGCGCTCAAACACACCGCTGCAGGCGCTGAACCTGATGAACGACCCGACCTACGTGGAAGCCTCGCGCTTTCTCGCGCAACGCATGATGCAGGAGGGTGGCAGCACTGTGGACGCGCGGCTCGCCCACGGCTTCCGCCTGCTGCTCGCGCGTGAGCCAAAGCCCGCCGAGCTGGCCATTCTCCGTGCCGCGTATGAGCGCGTCAGGGCAGATTTTGAAAACGACGCCGCTGCGGCAAAAGCACTGCTCGCAGTCGGCGAGGCGAAATCTGAGGTGCCCCCAAACCCCGCAGAACTCGCCGCCTTCACGTCCGTCGCCAGCACCCTGCTCAATCTCGATGAAGCCTTCACCAAGGAATGAACCGCATGAATCCTGAAACGCTTCACACCGGGCTTTCCCGCCGTCACTTCCTGAGCCGCACCGGCATCGGTGCCGCCGCGCTCGCTTCGCTGCTGAACCCACGGCTGTTCGCTGCCACGCAGACGCCGCATTTTGCACCGAAGGCCAAACGCATCATCTGGCTCACGCAGGCGGGCGCGCCCTCGCAGCTGGATTTGTTCGACTACAAACCAGGCCTCACGTCACAGTTTGACAAGGACCTGCCCGGTTCCGTACGCGGCGAGCAGCGCCTCACCGGCATGACTGCCGGGCAGAAGCGCTTTCCCATCGCGCCGTCGGTTTTCAAATTCCAGCAGCACGGTCAGTCGGGCTTGTGGCTGAGCGAGCTGCTGCCGCAGACGGCGAAGTTTGCAGACGATCTTTGCGTCATTCGCTCGCTGCATACCGAGGCCATCAATCACGACCCCGCGATGACGCTCCTGCAAACCGGGCACCAAATCGGTGGGCGGCCGTCCTTCGGTGCCTGGGCTTCCTACGGGCTCGGTTCGGAGAACTCCGACCTGCCCGCCTTTGTTGCCATGATTTCACGCCCCAGCGGCCCGACGAATGCGCAGCCGCTGCACGAGCGCATGTGGGGTTCGGGATTTTTGCCGTCGCGCTATCAGGGCGTGCGTTTCAGCTCGGGCAAAGACCCCGTGCTCTTCCTGTCAAATCCCCCCGGCATCACAAGCACGCGCCGCCGCGCGATGCTCGATGACGTCGCCGCACTGAACCGACTGAAGTTCGCCGAGTATCAGGACCCCGAGACGCAGGCGCGCATCGACCAATACGAGATGGCCTTCCGCATGCAGTCCGCCGTGCCGGAGCTGGCCGACCTGTCAAAGGAACCCGCGTCCATCTTCGAGCGCTACGGCCCCGAGTCGAAAAAGCCCGGAACGTATGCGGCGAACTGCATCCTCGCGCGCCGGCTTGCCGAACGTGGCGTGCGCTTCATCCAGCTCTATCATCGCGGCTGGGACCAGCACAACAACCTGCCCACCGGCATCAGTAGCCAGTGCTACGACACCGACCAGCCCACCGCCGCGCTGCTGGGTGAACTCAAAGAGCGCGGCATGCTCGAAGACACCCTCGTCATCTGGGGCGGTGAATTCGGCCGCTCCGTGTATTCGCAGGGCACGCTGACGAAGGACAACTACGGTCGCGACCACCACCCGCGCTGCTACAGCGTCTGGATGGCGGGTGCCGGCGTGAAAGGCGGCCACGTCTTCGGAGAGACGGACGACTTCAGCTACAACATCGTCAAAGACTCCGTCCACATCCATGATCTCAACGCCACAGCCCTGCATCTCCTCGGCATCGACCACCTGCGCCTCACCTACCGCTTCCAGGGCCGCGACTACCGCCTGACGGATGTGCATGGCGAAGTCGTGAAAGGAATCCTCGCCTGAGTGCTGCCGAGCACAGCCCACCGAATGAGATCGTCCAAAACACGTATTCAATCAGCGAGATACACAGCCATGAAAAACGTCACCTTCACCACGCAGCGCTCCATCTCCCGTCGTGCCATGCTCAAGGGCGCGGGCATCACGCTCGCGCTGCCGTGGCTGGATGCCATGCTGCCTGCGTTCGCCGCAGACCCGAAGCCGCCGATGCGCTTCATCGGCATCCTGAATTACTTCAGCTTCCACGCCCCGAACTTGTTTCCGAAAGAAGCCGGCGCCGGCTACATCGCGACGCCATACCTCGAAGGATTGCAGCCGCACCGGAAGGAGTTCACCATCATCTCCGGCCTCAATCATCCCGAGGTGCGCGACGGGCATGCGTCGGACAAATCCTTCTTCACCGGAGCTCCGCATCCGGGCTCGCCGTCGTTCAAAAACACCGTCTCTCTCGATCAGCTTGCCGCCGGCCAAATTGGTCGCGACACACGCTATGCCTCGCTGAACTTTTCCACCAGCGGCGCCTACAGTAGCAGCTACACGAGCAGCGGCGTGGCCATTCCGCCGGAAACCAGCCCAGCCCGTGCGTTTGCAAAACTCTTCATCGACGGCACGCCTGCGGAGGTCGCAGAGGAAGTGGCGCGCGTGCAGGAGGGGCAGTCCATCCTTGATCGTGTGGCCGTTGAAGCGAAGCGATTGCAGCGCGACGTCAGCGCCGGCGACCGCGACAAGCTCGACCAGTATTTCACCAGCGTGCGCGAACTCGAACAGCGCATGGTGCGCTCGGAGAACTTCGCCAGACAGCCGAAGCCCAAGCCCGGCGTGCCCGTCATGAAAGACCCCGGCCCCGGAGAAGACACCACGCGCTTTGGCCTCATGCTCGAAGTCGCCCGCCTCGCCGTGCAGACAGATCTCACGCGCATCGTCACGCTTTATTACGTCGGCACCAGCAAGACGCCGTCCAAGCCGGGCACCAGCTTTGCCTATCACGACCTCAGCCATCACGGTCAGGATGCCGGCAAGATCAACCAGCTCGCCATCCTCGAACGCGATCTCCTGCTCGAATGGGGCGGATTCATCCAGCGCATGAAAGACTCACGCGACGGCGCTTCACGACTGCTCGACAACACCATGAGCGTGTTCGGCGCCGGCATGGGCAACGCCTCCAGTCACGACTCCACCAACCTGCCCGTCCTCCTTGCCGGTGGCCGCTTCAAACACGGCCAGCACCTCGCCCACGACCCGAAGAATCCGCCACCCCTCAGCAACCTCTGGGTGCAAACCCTCCAGAAAATGGGCATGGATGTCGGCAAATTTGGCACCAGCAGCAAGGAGACTCTCGAGGGACTGGAGACCGTGTGAACCGGTGGAGTCCTTGCTTCAACGAGACCGCCCTCCGAGAAGGGTGGATAAGATCAGCTATACGGCGCAGCGGTGTCTCCGGGTTCGCTTGAAACGGCGCGGCAGCTTTGTGAATGAATGCGCCAATTGCTCTTTCTCCCGATTGTGAACGAACCGCCCGTCCGTTACTGATCGACAGCCCGAAACGTGGACTTTCCTTTGCCCATGAACCCGCAACCTTCAGCCGTTCGGAAATTCTTCAGCCAACTCGGCGACGAGTGGGGGCTGCGTCTTTTCGATGCGCTGCCGGACACGCGTTTTTCATCAAGGACGAACGTGGCGTCATCATTCACACCAGCCGGGCGATGCACCTTGAGCATTGATTTGCCGAACCAAGCGGCATCGTGGGGCTGACCGACCACGACTTCATCGACGCCCATCTCGCCGACCAATACGCCCGCGACGACCGCAAGGTGGTGACGGGATAGGAAATCTGGGGGCGGGTCGAAATGGTGACGCGCCATCCCGGCAGCCTGCGTGGTATGTGACCTCGAAAATTACGCTGCGGAACAAGGCAGGGCGCATCTGGCGTAGAGCGATTGCTACGCGTGCCATTCCACCTTCAGCTATGTGAATTCAGGCTCCGCGCTTTACTGAACTCTGGACGCGGGATGAGACGGTTGCTGCACACGCCGATATCTGTGGCGCGGATGACCAGGCCATGGGCTTCGATGTCGGTGATTTCGGCCTCTTTCTTCCTGATCATGCCATTTGGTGATCAGTTGCTCGAAGGAACAAATAATAAGAAGCTTCGGCTCAGGAAGATCAATGCGTCTGCCCCCTGCTCTTTGGCATCGAGAATCGACCTTCATTTGCCCCTCCCCTCTCCTCTCCTCTCCTCTCCTCTCCTCTTCGCTCCTGACCCCTCCCCACCCGCCGCCGCGCCGCATCGCGTCCAACCCGGCCCGCCACCCCAAAAAGCAATTTCTCAGCCGATCAACTCGGTTGAATCCCAATCCTCCTCCGACTCTTGCCCTTCTCCCCCGAGTGCTCCGCCTTGGCCTTCTTCACCTTCCTGATCTCCCTCTCCATCATCTCCTGCATCACCATCCACGTCGCTGGATCTGATTCGGTGCCCCCGCATGAATCGCGTTCACGCAAATTTTCAGGATGTCCCCGCCACTGGGTCTGCGTGAAAGCTCCGCGAGGACCGCGTAATCAGTCGATCCACGGCACATGAAGCGATTATACCATAATCTGTTTGCAACTCTCAAGCGTAAGCTGCGGGTTGTAACAACGAATCCCCCCAATTAGCGTATTGAATTCAGTCTTCAGCTCATACAGTTCCGAGGATGTTCAGACACTCAGGAAATTTCTCTCAGGATCAAACTTCTTCGCCTTCGGGGAAAAAGTAAGCCGCCAAATACATGCCACAACCGAGGGCCAAACTCATCTTCCATTCTTTGAAAAGCTCCATGCCGACTCATGAACCTAGCGTTGACGTGCTGATTATTGGCACAGGTGTCTCAGGTCTCATCGCGGCGCGTATGATACAGAGCGCTGGCCGCAGCGTGCTTCTGCTGGATAAAGGGCGCGGTCTCGGCGGCAGGCTGGCCAGTCGTCGTATCGGTGCGGCCACCTTTGATCATGGAGCGCAGTTCATCACCACCCGGGATGCCCGTTTTAAAGAGATCCTCAAACAGGGCGCGGAGGCTGGCATGATGACGGAATGGTGCCAGGGCTTCTCCACGGCGGCTGACGGGCACACGCGCTGGCGTGGCCAGCCAGCCATGACCGCCGTCGCCAAGTATCTGGCGCAGGGCCTGGAAACACGGATGGAAAAGCAGGTCGTGGCACTGAGACGTGCCGGTGATCGCTACTCAGTGGAGACCAGCACTGGAGAGTTTTACTCAGCGGCGGCAGTGCTGCTCACACCTCCGGTTCCACAATCTCTTGCGCTGCTGGCAGCGGGTGAAATCGCACTTGATCCTGCGTTGCGGACACGGCTTGAAGGCATTCAATACGAACGCTGCCTGGCCGTCATGGCCGTGCTGAAAGGCCCGTCTTCGATTCCGCCTCCAGGTGGACTTGTGCCGGCTCGCGGCCCGGTTTCATGGATCGCCGACAATCAGCTCAAAGGCATCTCCGTGGAACCTGCGGTCACGATTCATGCCAACCATGAATTCAGTCTCGCGCACTGGGATGAGGATCGCATGGAGAGCGGGCGGCTGCTCCTTGATGCTTCCCAACCATGGCTGGGTGCTGAAGTGCTGAGCTATCAGGTCCACGGCTGGCGCTACAGCAAGCCCATTCAAGTTGATGCGCATCCCTGCGCCCTGTTGCAGGCATCTCCGCCCCTCGTGATGGCAGGAGACGCTTTTGCAGGGCCGCGAGTCGAAGGTGCGGCGCTCTCAGGAATGGCCGCAGCCGAGACGCTGCTCGCCAACCTGTCTCATTGAGGAACTCCAGGCCAGCGTGCCACACTCTTTTAGCATCAGCTATCGTCGCTTGGGGGGGGAGTCGCCCCCAACCCACCCGCCATTCTGATAAGTTGTGCGGAAATTCGTCCACACCACTGACGCCGTCCGTAAAGACCATGGCGATTTCTGCCTGCCACCCTCTGACCCATGAAACAAACACCTCTGATGCTCATCTTTCTGATGGGTCTCCTCAGCTCCTGCGCTTCGAAGCAGATCCGCACCAGTTCCATCACCACCTCCGAACCTGGAGCACAGGCCCTAGTCACGGCCTCACAGAAGGCTCATGGAGGCTTCGCCTTTGATCGAATCATGGATCTAAGCGTGCGCTATGAAGGCAAGTGGGCGTCCATCGGGCCGCGCTTTCAGCCTGTGCTGGTGGACTCAAAGTTCCGTGGGGCGTCTGAGGAGAGGATTATCCTCTCACCCAGAATCATCGCGCAATCCCACACCGGACCGGGAGGCGTGAAAAAAGTGCTGCGTTCGCCCGGTCAAATCGCCATTGCCTACAATGGCACGGCCACTGATGACAAAGAGACCGGGCGGGCCGCAGCGCTCGTGGCGGATGCCTATGCACTCTTTTTGCTTGGCCCATTTTACTTCCATCAAAGCGGCACGGTCTTCGCCATGAATGGTGAGTCCTTCGTGGATCAGGCTCTGTGTGATGAGGTGCTCGCCATTCTACGCCCAGGTTTGGGCATGGCAGAAGAGGACCGCGTCATCCTCCACATCGACCGCAGCAGCAAGCTGCTACGCAGAGTGCGCCTCACACTCAACGGCCTGGAGAGCACCCGTGGAGCGGAGGTTGATGTGACGTTTCGCGATTTCAAAAAAATGGACGGCGTCCTCTGGCCGACCGACTTTGATGAGCGAATCCGCAGCCCATTCAAGCTCCATGCCCATCATTGGAATCTGCACGGGCTGGAGATCAATCGAGGTCTGAGCACTCGTGATTTAAAACTCGTTCAATGGACCAGGAAGGCTGCCAAGCCAAGCGCAGCCATCACGCATTGAGCTTCATGGAAAAGACTGCAGAATCACTCACAGGCCTCGCCATGGGCGGCTTCATTGGAGATGCCATCGCCATGCCCGTGCATTGGTATTACGACCGCTCAGCTTTGCGCCATGACTACGGCACCATCCGTGACTACACGGCCCCGAAGTCTCCACATCCCGGCAGCATTCTCTGGCGCTCTGAATACACCGCGATCAACGAGCGCGGAAACATTCTGCATGATCAGGCGCGCTACTGGGGACAGCGCGGCATCCACTATCACCAATTCCTGCGGGCCGGTGAGAACACGCTGAACCTCCAACTCGCCAAGGTCTTGATGGACTCCCTGATCAGCTGCGGCGGCTACGATGCGGATGACTATCTCAAGCGCTACATCGACTTCATGCTCACACCAGGGAAGCATCGGGACACCTACCTCGAGGAGTATCACCGCAAATTCTTCACCGCCTATGCGCGTGGCACCGCTCCGAGAAAATGCGCGGGCACAGACATTCACATCGGCGGTCTGGCCCATGTCGGTGTGTTATGCGCCTATTTCCGGGGCGACCTGGACGCCACACGGGAAGCCGTGCGTGAGCACGTCAGCCTCACACACCGCTCTCCTGAGGTGCTCGCAGCAGCAGACGCCATGGTGAGGATGGCTTGTGACCTGCTAAAGGGCTTACCCCTGCGTGAAGCCATACTCGCTCATGGCAGCGATTGGTTCTCTCAACGCAAAGCCATGGAATGGTCCAAAGATCCCGACGAAGTCGTGATCGGCAGGCGCGTCAGCCCAGCCTGCTACATTGCCGAAGCCTTCCCCGCATCATTGTATCTGGCATGGAAATATGCCGATGACTTTGAAAGCGGCGTCACCGCCAATGCGAATGTCGGCGGTGACAACTGCCATCGTGGAGCCGTGATCGGCGCTTTGATTGGCGGGGCGGTGGGAGTTTCTAAGATGCCTCAGAGATATGTCGATGGCATCGACGATATCACCCGCCTCAACAGTCAGATCGAAACCATCGTCACTCCTCCATGAAGACCAACCTCAGCAGCGAACAAGCCTCTTTCGTCGTGCGCCTAGCTTGGGAGGACCGCACGAGCTTTGAAGAGATCCGAGAGCGCACCGGCTTTGTAGAGAGTCAGGTCATCGACCTCATGCGTCGTGAGCTGAAACCCTCCAGCTTCCGCTGCTGGCGGAAGCGCGTCAGCGGTCGAGTCACCAAACACCGCAAACTGCTTGAGTTAAGGCTCAAAGGCTGACAGCAGCTCAGCCGGACTGCGGATTCACTGCATTTGGCAGAACGAGTCGTCCGGGCGCTTCATGACCGACGTATCGTTCATGCCAGTTGATTCAGAGTCATCATCTTGAAAACCGCCCTCATCATATTCTCCGCCCTTTCCTTCCTTGGTTATGGATCAGCGTGCTTTTTTTCGAGCCGCATGAAGCAGGAGTTTCTTCGTTACCGCCTCGGATCGCAGCGCATGCTGGTAGGTGCCCTGCAGGGGTTCGCGGGGATCGGCCTGCTGGCGGGAATGAGCCAGCCATGGATGGGTCAGCTGGCAGCAGGAGGACTGGCGCTGATGATGTTGATTGCCATCATCGTCCGCATCCAGATCAAGGATACCCTGCTGCAAACCATCCCGGCGGTGTTTTATCTGGCGCTCAACACTTATCTCTGCATTGCCGGATTCTGAAAGGCACACCACCTACAGCAGCGCAATGGCGGCGCACATCGCCAGTACCGCGAGAGAGGGCAGCGCCTTGCTGATCGGATCTTTCACTTTGAGGTGCATGAAGAAGGCCCCCAGCATGAGAGCTCCCAAGCCAAGCGCCGCAGGTTGCGCCAAACTGGGAATCCAAAACGAGGCCAGGAGCGCCAGTGCGAAGCCGACTTTGAGAACGCCGATGAGGCAGAAAATCGGGAAAGGCAGACCATAGACGGCGAACTCCTCGCGCAGGGTTTTCGCATCCTTGCCTCGGTAAGCGGTCGCCTTGCCGGAACGCAGGAGCCAGACATTGAGAATGCCAAGCGCCACGGTAAGTTTCAGAGAGATGAGAAGATAATCCATGGTAATGTAGCAAACGATTCGACTTCGGCAGAATCAAGAACGGTCAGCATGCTTCACTCACTCTAAACAGCAAGCTAATCCCTGCCATTGGTCTTAGACCGTTTCTTCGCACCAGACCGAAGTCCAATCCTGTGCCAGACTCGGAAAAGCGCTTTCAAGATTACATCATCATAAACAATACCCAATTTTCCCCGCCGCTGAGTTGGCGTGATAGCTCCGCGAGAGCCGCGAAATCAGCCTCCACCCGTTCTAGGTTGGGGCGATGGAGGGAAAATAGCTCCCGTCACATGGAGGCGTCAGTCACAGTCACTCCAAATCTCCGCGCCACGCCCAGGGCCAACTAGACGCGGCCCCCTCAAAGGCAATTTCCTAGCAGAAATATTCTATACGAACTCATAGTGGATTTTGCATGCCACGAGTGTGCGAAACTAGGCAGCGGAGCCGTTTAAAAGCAAAAGCTCATCCCGAATTGGTCAGGATGAGCTTTACTTTATTGGCAGTGTTTGTCTCAAATCATTTCGCCAGATCGAAGCGATCTAGGTTCATGACCTTGGTCCAGGCGGCGGCGAAGTCGGACACGAACTTGTCTTTGGCATCGGCGCTGGCATAGACTTCGGCGGTGGCGCGGAGTTGGGAGTTGGAGCCGAAGACTAGGTCCACGGAGGTGGCCATCCACTTCGTTGCGCCGGTTTCGCGATCGGTGCCTTCGTAGAAGTGCTCGCAGCGGGGCGAGACCTTCCATTCGTTTTCGATGCTGAGCAGGTTCACGAAGAAGTCGTTGGTGAGGGCACCGCGATTCTTGGTGAGCACGCCGAGGTCGGGATGACCGACGTTGGTGCCGAGCGCTCTCATGCCGCCGATGAGCACGGTCATTTCAGGGACGGAGAGTGTGAGTAACTGGGCGCGGTCCACGAGGTTCTCGGGCGCGGGGCGGTCGAGTTCGTGGCCGAGATAGTTGCGGAAGCCGTCGTTCTTGGGTTCGAGCACGGCGAAGGATTCGACAGCGGTCTGATCCTGCTTGGCGTCCACACGGCCTGGAGTGAAAGCCACCTTCACATCGTGACCGGCCTTCTTCGCAGCGGCTTCGACAGCGGCACTGCCACCGAGCACGATCAGATCTGCGAGCGAGATTTTTTTCTTGCCGGTGTTGAAGTCTGCTTGGATTTTTTCCAGCGCAGCCAGCACCTTGGCGAGCTGCTGTGGCTGATTGACCTCCCAGTCCTTCTGAGGAGCGAGACGAATGCGGGCACCATTAGCACCGCCGCGTTTGTCGCTGCCACGGAAGGTGGAAGCGGAAGCCCAGGCGGTGGAGACGAGTTCGGCGGTGGTGAGACCGGAGTCGAGCAGCTTGGCCTTGAGCTGGGCGATGTCCTGATCGTTTACCAATTCATGATCCACGGCAGGAAGCGGGTCCTGCCAGATCAGCACTTCCTTCGGCACTTCAGCACCGAGGTAGCGGGAGAGCGGGCCCATGTCGCGATGGGTGAGCTTGAACCAAGCTTTGGCAAAGGCGACCTCGAACTCCTTCGGGTTTTCGAGGAAGCGCTTGGTGATCTTGCCGTAAGCGGGGTCCATTTTCAAAGCGATGTCAGTCGTGAACATGATGGGCGCATGGCCCTTTCCTTTGACATGTGCATCAGGCACACTGCCCTTACCTGCTCCGTCTTTGGGAATCCATTGCTGAGCGCCTGCGGGGCTCTTCGTCAGCTCCCAATGATAGGCATAGAGGTTCGAGAGGTACATGTGCGACCAGCGGGCCGGTGCACTGGTCCATGCACCTTCGAGACCGCTGGTGATGGTGTCCTCAGCGTTGCCTTTGCCGAATTTGTTCTTCCAACCAAATCCCATCTCTTGCAGCGGCGCGGCTTCTGGCTCGGGGCCGACGTTCTTCGGATCGCCAGCACCGTGAGCTTTGCCAAAGGTGTGGCCACCGGCGATGAGCGCGACGGTTTCCTCGTCATTCATGGCCATGCGGCCAAAGGTTGAGCGGATGTCCTTGGCAGCAGCCAGCGGATCAGCTTTGCCATTCGGGCCTTCCGGATTGACGTAGATGAGACCCATCTGCACGGCGGCGAGGGGCTTTTCGAGCTGGCGCTCGTCCTTGTAGCGCTTGTCGCCCAGCCAGGTGGTTTCAGGGCCCCAAAAGATGTCTTCCTGCGGCTCCCACACATCGGCGCGACCACCGGCGAAGCCGAAGGTTTTGAAGCCCATTGATTCGAGGGCGACATTGCCCGTGAGGATCATCAGATCGGCCCACGAGATCTTGTTGCCGTATTTTTGTTTGATGGGCCAGAGCAGGCGACGCGCCTTATCCAGGTTCCCGTTGTCAGGCCAACTATTCAGCGGAGCGAAGCGCTGCGTGCCGTATCCAGCACCACCACGACCATCGCTCGTGCGGTAAGTGCCCGCACTGTGCCAGGCCATGCGGATCATGAAGGGGCCGTAGTTGCCGTAGTCGGCTGGCCACCACTTCTGGGACGTAGTCAGAAGTTCGGTGAGATCCTTCTTCAAAGCAGCGAGATCAAGCTTCTTGAACTCCTCGGCGTAGTTGAAGCCCTCGCCCATCGGGTTTCCTTTCGGTGAGTTTTGGTGAAGGATTTTGAGGTTGAGCTGGTTGGGCCACCAATCGCTGTTGTTCATGGCTCCGGCGGCGGTGTGGCGGGCCGGGCTGGCTGCTGCGCCCATCACGGGGCATTTACTGATGTCATATATAGGTTTGTCTGATGTGGGTTTGGCTGAGTCGCCCTGAGCTAAAGCCAACGTGACCGGAGTCAGCGTTAGCGTGGTTAACAGAATTCTGAGCTTCGATGTTTTCATAGCATGTGAGGGTTGAGTCTCGTGTATCGAACTGCGTGGGTTGGTTGAGCAGCATTCACATGTCATTTCGGCCATAATTTCGATGCATCCAATGCATTGTCTGAATGCTTGCGATGCACCCAATGCATCGCTAAATACTGGAATGAGAAGCGATCTCAATCTTCACCTACTCGAACAATTCGTGGCCCTAGCACGGACCAAGAACTTCACCCGTGCCGCCGAGGAACTGCATCTTTCCCAGTCTGCGCTAAGCCGTGCCATACAAAAACTCGAAGAGCAGCTCGGCCAGCCGCTCTTCGAGCGTAAGCCACGCGAGGTGGTGCTGACCGATCACGGCGAACTCCTGCTCGAACGCGCCCAGCAAATCCTCAAGCTCATGGAAGACATTTTTTCCGAGCTTTCAGAGGCCGGACGCCGCTGGCGCATCCGACTCGGTGCCATTCCCACCATCGCGCCCTATTTATTGCCCAGCCTTTTGAGCAGCTTCGCCAAAGCGCACCCTGACATCTCCGTCATCGTGCAGGAGGACACGACAGAGAACCTCATCAAAAGCTGTAGTCACGGCGAGATCGATCTCGCCATCCTCGCCCTACCCATCATCGCCAAGTATCTCGAAGTCGAGCCGCTCTTTGACGAAGAACTGCTGCTCGTGGTGCCTCTTGGCCATCCGTTGGCCGCTGCGAAGACCGTCGCCATTGATGCCGTGGAAAGCTACCCCTTCGTCATGCTGAGTGAAGCGCACTGCCTGTCCGACAACATTGCCACCTTCTGCCGCCGGAAATCGGTGCAGCCCGTCACCGTCGAGCGCACCAGCCAGCTCACCACCTTGCAGGAACTCGTTACGCTGAATCACGGCGTCTCAATCGTCCCCGAAATGGCGCGGAAGACCGATACCAGCGACCGGCGGCTCTACCGCTCCTTCAGCGGTGAAACACCCATGCGCACCGTCGCGATGATGTGGAACTCGTATCGCTTTCAAAGCAAAGCGGTTAAGACGCTGATGGAACATGTGCGCCTGTTATCCAAGAAGACATCATCAACCACTAAACAGCGCAAAGCTTAGTCCAAGGCACTTTACGCACCCATTCGTCAGGGCAGAACCCAGCGCTGCTGATTCCCGCACGAGCCGTTCCAGGACAAATCCGCTGGCGTGGCCGTCAGTGGACATTTCCCGCACTCAGGTGCCTGCGAATACCAGCCCCTCACACCCCATCTCCACGCCACGCCCTGGCCCAACTCGAACCGCCCCCCTCAAAAGTAATTTCCTAGCAGACCTCAGCAGCAAGTTTGAGACCACCGGGATTTTTCCGCCCCTAAGCAGGCTATGGCAGCGTATTAAAAGAATGCGATATTTACGTTATCCCGCTGTCAAAGTTGCCCTGGCCTGTTGGTTCGGCATGGTTCCTTTGGCGTGGTTTGCTGATTGGATGTCCTTCGAGGGGCTGCGTCCTGTCATTGAGCCATGGATGCTGTTAGTTCTCATGTTCGGCCCCCTCCTCTTCAGTGCGGCTTTTTCACTGGCTGTCGTGCGTTTGCCCGCCATGGATACCGTAGGTCTTCATCCAACCCTGGTCGCAGCCTGCGGGCTTGGGCTGTGTTTTTCTGGCGGAGTCAAGGGGGCGGATGAACCCAGCGCGCCGCGCGCGCAATCGATCACGGAGTTTGATGGCAAAGACGGTATCGAATGGCAGGTTGTGAATGATGGAGTGATGGGCGGGCTGTCAGAGGGGAAACTGACTCCGAGCGAAGCTGGAACGACGATGTTTAGCGGCATGCTATCGCTGGAGAACAACGGTGGTTTTTCGACCTTCCGCAGTGGCGATTTGAAACTGGACCTCAGCAGCCACCTCGGGCTGCTACTTCGTGTGAAGGGCGATGGTCGCACGTATCAGGTGCGACTCGCTACCGACGCCGTTTTTCGCGGCATGGAGGTGTCCTTCGCGGCCGAGTTTACAACCATCAAGGGCGAGTGGGTCGAAGCGAAGGTTCCCTTTTCCGGTTTTAAAGGCAGCTTTCGAGGCCTCAACTTGCCCGAAGAGCGACTGGATACCTCCAAGGTTCGCCGCGTAAGTATTTTGATCGGCGATAAAAAGCAGGCCCCCTTCGCAGTCGAACTCGACTTCATTCGAACTTATGGCGCAAGTATACCCTAGGGTTAAGACCGAAGAATGGATCTTTTATGTTGCGAGTTCGAGCCACCTTTAAGTCTTAAGCCAATGTCCACACGGAACACCAATCGGGCCATCAAAGGCGTATCCGATCTCTATTTATGATGCGCTCCAAATTTCTCCACTTCATGACGGCATTGGTAGCTCTGCCGATGTCGGCTTGTCGTCTGTTTCTCCCCCCGGCGACACGGCCTCTGCGGAAGCTCCAATTTGAATCCCAAGGGAACAAGGCCCAAGAACTGGTGCTGCTCTTGCCGGGACGATTGAGTCGGCCTGAGGAATTTGTTCAATTCGGCATTGTGGACCTTATCCAGAAGGAGCGACCCCTGGCGCGAATCGTGGCTCCCGATCTGCATCTGGGCTATTACATGAGGGGTCTGGCGGATGCCTGCCTGCATGAGGAAATCATTGGCCCGGCAAAAAAACAGGGGCTGAGGGTAACGATCATCGGTGTCTCCATGGGTGGACTCGGGGCACTCACATACTCCCTTCGTTTCCCTGCGGAGGTGGATCAGATGCTTCTCCTCTCGCCCTTTGTTGGAGAGAAGGAGCTTTTGGCTGAGATCGAGCAAGCTGGCGGGCTGGAAAAATGGGAGAGCGAAGTGGGAACTCCGCGCAGCAAGACCGAGGCGCTTCAGAAAATGTGGATCGAGATCAAGCGCCAGTGGCTTTCTCGTTCAGGCCCGCCTTTTCCCATCGCGCTCGCGGTGGGGAAAAGCGACAGACTACTGGCCAGCAATCGATTCTTTGCGCGCTCCATTTTGAAGCCCGATCAACTGATCGAGATCGAGGGCGAGCACGATTGGGCTTGCTGGAAACAAGGGACGGCGATCCTGCTCTCGAAGTCGAAAGGCTGAATGCACTTCTGACAAGCCATTGCTTTTGAGCCGTGCCAGGACAAATCAGCAGGCATGCCCGCCAGCTCACATGCCCGGCATTCTGGCATCTGCGTATGCCTGCCCCTCACACCCCACATCAACGTTGCGTACAGGGCCAACCCGACCCGCCCCCTCAAAAGCCATTTTCTCCGCCGATCAACTGCCCATGGAGGAGGGCAGTCAGGTGAACGCCATGCCTCGCAACAGATTTCTTCGAGGATGCTCACGCAACCGGCACGAAGTCAAAATGCGACGACAGGAAATGTTCCTGCGCTAAATTGCATCATGATACGGCCAGTCCTCACCGCCTTGCTGCTTGCGCTCACAGTGTTTTTTGGTTCTTGCGCACCCCGTCCCTTGAAACCGCTGGCAACAGTTCCCAAAGTCGAATTGCACCGTTACATGGGCAAGTGGCATGAGGTGGCCAGACTGCCCATGTTCTTTCAGCGCGGATGCATCGGATCCACCGCCGAGTATGCAATACAGGAAGATGGAAAGGTGTCAGTCGTCAATCGCTGCCTGAAGAACGGAAAGCCAAAACAAGTGCAAGGGGCGGCGGCCGTGGTTGATGCCAGGACGAATGCGGTTCTTGAAGTGCGATTCAATGAATGGTTCTCCGTCTTCATTCCTCGCACGAAGCGGGGAAACTACTTCATCGTCTGGCTGGCGGCTGACTATTCTGCCGCTGCAGTTGGAACGCCGGATCGGAACTGCCTTTGGATCCTGGCGCGGACAACCAGCCTGCCGAAGACAACTTATGACAAGATCGTTGCTCACTGCCGCGGACTTGGTTTCCCCGTGGAGAAGCTGATCATTGAGAAGGCGCAGCAGCCCTGATCGCTTCCCCCTCCGCCATCGTGGAGGATGGTTGCTGGCCCACCGAACCCGCATTGACCACCTGCTTGAGGTTGGGGCGCAAGGTTTCCAGGCTGGTGATGTCTAAAGCGCGATCCTCCCCTTGAACGAACATCTTTGGCTGGGGGGGGGGAGTGGCCAATCAAGCAGAGGGGCTTGGTCTGATGGGTGGCTGTACGTCAGGCCGTGGGATCAACCCGCTTCGAGAACTGCGTGATAGGCTTCAAGTTGCGGCGGTGATCACAATGGCTGACGAACAAGGTCCCACTGCTGACAAAGTAGATCGCATCCTGTTTGAATCTGAGACCAATTTTGCAGGTCTCTTCAAATGAAATGGCGGCTGCAAACCCTGGCTCAGCGTGGTGGGTAAGAGGCGAGAAGCCCGTGATGGTTCCAAGCAGATGCCCGCCACCTGCCAGTTCGGCTCTAAGCCTCTCACTGGCGACTTGATTCTCCTCTACCGTCCAGGTCTCGCCCGTCGTGGCATAAGCTGTGATGGTGGCAAACGATTCAGGCAACTCTGTAAGCGGCAGGTCAAGTTTGAAGCGTGTGTCGAAATAATACGGGGACATCAGGAGTTGGAGAAAGGGGCGTTCATGCTTCAATCATCTCGGCACGGGCATCAAGCCTTTGCGCGATCTCGATCGATAGTGCTTCGAGCAGTTCCCGCTGCTCATCCTTCGAGAGTTTAGTGAGCACATTATCAAGCAGGATAGTGGTGGAGCGAATGAACTCGCGGGCGTTTCGTTTCAAGGGCATATTTCAACCATGTTTGCACCAGGGGTGGGACATTTGTGGGGGCATCCCGAAGAATCACACTATGATTCGTGATCTCCGAGCCTGATTCTATGAGATCGGCCACATCGCATGCGCAAGCTGGGATCGATCACGGTTGTCGCAGATCAATACACACCACATCCCCGACGTTGCTGCGGCACAGCAGGCGGTGCCGGGAAAGCACGGGCAGCACCCAGCATTTGTTTTCGAGCACCGATGCCCGCGCCAGCACCTTGATGCCGGCGTCCGAGGGTTGGCAGAGTTGCAGTTCGCCGGTGGTGCTCAGCACGATGAGATGGCCGTCGCTGGAGATGGCGGTGCCCTTGGCCACCTCAGCGGATTGCCACAAGGCCTTCCCGGTGGTCAGGTCAAGACAGCGCAGGTCATTCACACCGCGCTTGGAATCGTTGAAGACCATCAGTGCTTTGGTGCCCCACGGCACTCCGGAATTGTACAGCAGACCGAGGTCACGCACGTTCCACGCTGCATTCAGCGTGCTGCCATCAAAGTTCAAACCGGTGGAGCCATCGTTGCCAGTGTGCGATATGAAAATCATGCCGCTGGCAGTGACAACTGGGGTGGCGCAGTTGCAGAAATCGTTCGTCGTTGTCGCATAGCTGGCGATGGCACTGCCTTTCTGAAGATCGAGCACCGTGAGTTCCCGCCCCTTGAACATCACCAGCCTGTCCTGACCGCTCAGCGAAGCCACCACCGGTGTGGAGTAGCCCGCTTCGCCCACACCTTGAGCCCAGATCGTATCGCCATTGGCCGCGTTGAGGCAGACAGTCGATCCAACGTTTCCGCCGACATCGAGAATAAGCTTTCCCCGCCAGAGCAGTGGACTGCCTGCGTAACCATAGACAGGTCGCTGGCCGTGGAAATCGCGCAAAAGGTTTTTCTGCCACATGATCTTGCCCGTGAGTGCGTCCAGGCAGAACACATCCCCTTCGCGGCTGACGATGAAGACTCTGCCGTCGCCAACACAGGGCGTGGCGCTCGGACCACCGGGTACGATGGGCATTTGATGAGCCGCACTCTTGCAGGGGTAGTCATGCCGCCAGAGCGGCTTTCCGCTCGCCAGATCGAGGCAGAAAAGGGTGTCCTGGTTCTCGCCATCATTGCCCATTGTGAAGACACGCCCGTCCACCACGGCAAACGATGCCATGCCCGCGCCCACCTTCGCCCGCCACGCCACTGGCGGGCCCTCTTTCGGCCACTCTTTGCGCCAGCCTGTTTCAGACGTTGTGTTGTTGCGCGCCGGACCATGAAACTGTGGCCAGTCCACCCCCTTCGTTGTTTCATCGGCCAGGGCGTGTCCGCTTAACAGGACTATCAGGATCAAGACGGAGGCGAATGCTTGGAGCGAGCGTTTCATGCAGATTCAGGGCGCGATCTTGGGTTGGTCCAGCGTCACGATTTCCACGTCATCCATCGGCTTGCCGCCGGACGTGCCACCCAGTGCCATCAGGTGTGTGTCATCCAGCACTATGAGTTGATGAAAGTAGCGCGACTTGGTGAGTTTGCCGCACTCAATCCACTGCTTCGCATCCGCGCCGATGCGATAGATCTTCCCGCCTTCGGGACTCACATACAAGCTGTCACCCACCACACAGGCCGCACAGCCAAAGGCCTTCGCTCGTTCTGTCTCACCCACGGGTGGTGCACTGCTCCACTGCTTCGTCGCCGGATCATAGATATCCACGACCGACGCCAGCTCGTTGTCCTCCGTCATCCCGCCAACGCACCAGATCTTTCCGGCAAACGTCACCGCTGCCAGCGCTCGTCGCTTCCATGGCTGAGGCAGTGTCTGCCATCCGTTCTCCGGTTTTGACATGTCCAACACCGCCATCGTGTCATGCCACTTCTTCGCGGGTGGTCCGTCCGACTTCGGCTCTGCTTTCGGTGCACCCACGCTCAACGGCCAGCCACCCACCATGTACAGTTGATCGCCGATCACCGCCAGCGCATGACTCGACCTCGGTTCCGGCAGTGACGGCAGCTTGGTCCAAGTCTTCGTCGTTGGTCTAAAGAGCGCCGCATGATCCAGCGACATCAGCTTCTGATCCGCTCCCGGTGCATTCTGCGGCTGCATTCCGCCCGCGAGAATCACTTGATCCTGCCACGCCGCGATCCCTGGGCTCTGCACCGGCACATCGCCGGGCAACACCTCCCATGCATCCCGCTTCGTCAGCGAAAGCCGCCACAGCGCCCCGCTCACAGACGCCGTCGAGTACTCATGTGCCTTTCCCGTGTGCCCGCCATAAACATAGACAAATCCATCGCACGCCACCGCTCCAAAACTCGTCACCGCCATCGGCAGCGGCGGTGGTGCGGCCGGGAGCAGCATGGACGACGTCAGGGACAGGGTCAGCAGAAGGCTACGAGTCATACGCGGAGAGAGTGAGGGGGTGACGTTGATCGCCAGAGATGAGTTGGATCGAAAAAGATCAAAGCGGGTATTTGATCAGCTGGCAAGGAAACAAGCAGAAGTCAGAACCGATGAAGCGCTCAATCACTTACTCGAGCCTTTTCCCATTGGAGCACCTCCAAGTTTTAGCATGAATTCCGGAAAGCGTGGTATGGAATACAGGCAAGCAGAGGTATCCAGAATCTCAGGCAGCAAGTTTTCGGTTTTCTGGCCTTCTGCACATGCTTGGCGCGCACCAAGGCAGGGCTCAACACCAAGCTGCATGCCGCCGTGGATGGGCGCAGCCAGCCACGGCCGAATCGTGCCGCATGTTCTCGCCTCCCGCCCACTCCTCCCGGCGTGTTCGTTGCGAGCCAAGGCCAACGCGACCCGGCACCCGAAAAAACAATTTCCTAGCAGAGAGATGGCCTTCAACGAAAAGACGGACTTCACGACCATCAGCATCCGCAACAACACCATTTAGACGCTGCAAAAGCAGCTTCGGACAGAGGTGAAACAGCTCCGCGCTTCACTTCACCAGACTCAGCTTCCAAGGGTAGCGGCGGTCGGCGTTCCATTCGCCGACGTAGATGTCTCCGGCGCTGTCCACGTAGAGATCGTGGCAGTGTTTGAAGACGGATTCGGTTTGGTGCATCGGCTGGAGCTTGCCGTCGGTGTAGATGGGTTGGCTACCGCCGGGGGCGCTGAGGACGCGTTTGGTTTTGCGGTCGAGCACGAGGACGAAGCCGGACTGGTTGAGCTTCTTGCCAGTGCCGTTCTCTTTGCTCCAGCAGACGGCAGTGTAGATCTTGTCATCGCGAAAGACGAGCTGACCGGCGAAGGCGCCCGGCAGGTCAATGGTGTCCACATAGGTGCCGTCGAGCGTGAAGGCCTTGATCTGGCTCTGGCTGCGTGATGGCACCCACACGAGCGGACCGCGCGGATCGGTCGCATCGATGGAGATACCATGCGCGTTGCTGAGATTCGCGGCGTCCTTCGTGGGTCCCCCCCATTTCTTGATGAGCTTTCCCTCCAGCGTAAACTCATAGATCAAGTTCGATGCGTAACCGTCCGCGATCAGCAGCGTGCCACTGGGCGTGTAAGCCGCGTCACAAGGCATGAATTTTCCTTCATTGATGCCGAGTTCCTGCGGTGTGGGAAACTTCCGCACCACGTCGCCCGCTGTGATCAACAGGGTGACGCGTCCTTGACCGGCCTTCGGATTCCATCCCTCCGCCGCAAAGTGCCAGCCGCAGTCGATGTGCAGCAGGTATTCCACTCCGTCCTTTTCGAAAATCTCCAGTCCATGTCCACCTCCGAGCCCCTTGCTGATCGACCGCACGTAGCGACCGTCCTTCTCGAACACGATGAAGTCATTCTGCGGATGATCGGTGACGAGGTAGATGCGCCCGTCGCGCCCCTCAGCCAGCGCATGCGAATTGATCACCGGAGCGACCGAGGGATCTGCCTTGGCCCATTTCATGTCCACGCGATAGCGGGCCGGACCGTGACCGATGGCAACGCCATCGGGAGAGACGGGAGTTTCCTGAGACGTCGCATGGGCAGCGAGAAGTACGAAACTGGCGGAGAGGAGTCGGAGGACGTGGGTGGACATGATTTCAAGTCATACGGACCTGCCGCCGCTCTGCAATCAGCCCATGCGACAGTCCGCCGCCATTGGGCCGAATTCGCCCCGAAGGCCAGAGCGTGAAATCAAAGCCCGCCCGATGTTACTTCCCTGTCATTACACCCAGAGGACTTCCCCCCGTCCCCGCGCCAAGTCCAGGGCCAACTCAACCAGGCCCCCTCAAAAGCAATTTCCTACATTAAGAGGAATGGATCCCAGGCTTGGACAACCGGGGCATTAATGATTCGGCGCCACAGGTGCAACGTATTGAAGATCGCCAGTGGAATGAACACGATGCCAAATGCCGACAGCGTGGCGTAGAGCACGTAGTGCTTGGCGGTCTGTAGCGGATCGAAGATGTATCCCGGCTGCTCGACGATCTGCATGACAAAGCGGTAGTGCGTGCCGGTGAGTTTCATCACCACCCATTGGATGCAGGAGATCACAAACCCGAACACCCCTGCACCCAGCGGCAGCGACAACACACCCAGGCCAACAGCCTGCCATCGCTTGCACCGTGCAAGCACCAGAACTAGCGCAGCCGACAGAATCATCCCAGTCATTGCGCCCGAGAGGATGACGGTAGCCGCTTCGCCGGGCATGGAGAGCAATTCACTGAGGCAACCCGGTGCCAGCGACCACACAGCGCCATAGAGCGCTCCCGACAGCAAGACGGTTTTGATGCAGGCGGGGCTGATAGCTGGAGTTTCGTGGCTGACTGGGGCCATTGTCGGGTAGTGTTTGCAGAGGAGGTGCACTCCGTGGCTAGGCATGTCAAACTTCAGCACAGAATGGGTCGCTGAGCATTCCGGTAAAACGTCCGTGTCGGCTGCGGTGACTGCTGGATGTCATGGGCTTGTCAGGCAGGCGCGAAACCCGCGATGTTGACGGCCTATAAGCAAACCAACCAAATCCAATCCAAATGAAAATTGTCAATCGATCAAACCCGCTGAAACCCAATCCTCCTCCGACTCTTGTCATTCCCACCCAATCTCTCCGCCTTCGCATTCCTCACCTTCGTCATCTCCCACGTCACCATCCACGTCGCGGGATCCGCATCCGTGCTCGCTGCATGAATCGCGTTCACGCACACGTTCAGGATGTATAACCAGCCGTCACCATCCCCCTTCCCCGCGCCACGTCCTGGGCCAACACGACCCGGCACCTCAAAAGCAAATTCCTAGCAGAAACCCCAAATAAATGATGATTCACGTTCAGCTACACACTCATCGAAAACCTCGGATGGGAACTGTAAAAAGCAGTCTTTCAATAATAGGCATTCCCTTCGCCCTCGGTCTGGTGGGCTTTGGGCCAGTCACGACGAGTTTCTCTCAACAAGTCTGTCTTCCTGCGCCTCGGTTACTTACGGTGATGCCGATGGGGGGACAAGTTAGCACGAATGTTGAGGTCAGCATCACTGGCGAAAATATTGAAGAGGTAAGTGCCCTGCTTTTTTCGACACCGAAGATCACCGCAAAACCAGTCATTGGTGCGGATGGAAAGTCCGTGGAGAACAAATTTCTTGTCACCATTGCGGCGGATGCACCCACCGGCGTGCATGATGCGAGAGTGCTGTCGCGTCTGGGTATTTCGGCGGCGCGCGCTTTCTCGGTGGGTCGTCTGCAAGAGGTGACTCGCGGTTTGCCAAACAACTCGGTGGAAACTGCCATGGCAATGAAACTGAACTCTGTCTGCAACGCGGCGACCACCAAGCGGTTGGTGGATTTCTATTCATTCCAAGGTGTGAAGGGTAAGCGCGTCGTCGTGGATTGCGCAGCGACAGGGATTGACTCAAAACTAACCCCGGTGGTGATTATCGCCGATGCTCAAGGACGTGATTTGCTGGTGAATCGCACGGGTGGAGCTCTCGATTTCACGCCGCCTGCCGACAGCACCTATCTGATCAAGCTTCACAGCCTAACGTTCCAAGGTGGAGTTCAGCATTTTTACAGGCTGGCGTTGCAGGAGGTTGCGGACAATGGCCCCGTGCCGCGCCAGCCAGCCAAGGCGTCAGTGAGTTCCATGTCTTGGCCACCGGAAGGCTTGGCCGCAACGGCGAAGGCGAATGAAGCTGAGCCAAATAATCAGCCTGCGCAGGCACAGAAGATGACGTTGCCTTGCGACATTGCGGGCAGTTTTTTTCCAGCAGCGGATGTCGACACCTTTGAGTTCTCAGCGAAGAAGGGTGAGACCTGGTGGGTTGAGGTTGCCTCTGAGCGACTCGGTCTGCCTACTGATCCGTTTGTTCTTGTACAACGTGTCACCAAGACAGGGGCCAAGGAGACGCTTAAGGACGTGGCGGAGCTGTATGACATCCCAAGCCCGATGAAAGCCGGCATTTATATTCCAGCCTCATCTTACAATGGCCCGCCATATGATGCTGGATCCCCCGATGTGCTGGGCAAAGTTGAGATCAAAGAAGACGGAGAGTATCGCCTGCAAGTGCGGGATTTGTTTGGTGGCACACGCAGTGGCGCTAGCAACGTCTATCGCCTCATTATTCGGCAGGCAGCACCGGATTTTAAGCTCGTCGCCTGGGCCGCGCACATGTCCGTGCGCCAAAATGATTTCGGCACCATATCCAAGCCTGTCGCCTTGCGCGCTGGCGTAACGATGGCTTTTGAGGTGGTTGTCGTGAGACGTGATGGATTCGATGGTGACATCGATCTGGCTATGGAAGGCCTGCCTCCGGGAGTGACTGCACGCGGTTTAAAGATTCCAGCTGGCAAGGTGCAGGGCATGATTTTCATCACCGCTGATGAGAATGCCAAGCCCGCGTTCGCGATCGCGAAAATGTTTGGACGTGCAACGATCAATGGTGCCAGTGTGACGCGCCCATGCTTTCTCGCCTCCATGGAATGGCCTGTGGTATACGCCCCGAGTGATTTCCCGACATCCCGTCTCGTGGCTGACGTGCCGGTGTCGGTGAGTGACTCAGAGAAGGCTCCCGTTACCATAGCAGCAAGCGCAGGCAAAGTATGGGAGGCCAAAGCCGGAGAGATTTTGAAGATACCGCTCAAGCTCACATGGAGAAACGAGTTCAACGGCACTTCCGTTAAATTTAAGGCATACGGCACCTTTTTTGGGGACATGAAGGAGATGGACGTGCCCATCAAAGCCGCCACATCCGAGGCTGTTCTTGATCTTGCGGCATTAAAGACTCCACCTGGTGATTACACACTCGCATTTAAGGGTATCGGCATCACCAAATTTCACCCCAACCAAGACGCGGTTAAGATGGCTGAGGAACAGCTCAAGAAAGCTGCACAGGAAGTCACAACCCTCACCGCTGCCGCAAAAAACTTTGCTGGTAAAGTCACCACTGCGCCAGCTGCTGAGAAGATCGAAGCCGCCAACGCTGCGAAGATCGCCGCAGGGAAACAAAAGTTGGCTGAGGTCGCCATGGCCGACGCCACTCAACTCTTGAAGACCGTCACTGCCGCCGCCGCACCGAAGGACATCATCGATATTCTTGTATCCGAGCCCATTCAGATTTCCATCAAAGCCGCTCAAGTCGCCTCCGCAGCCGCAACCCCGAAGAAATAATGCTCACCGCCCGAACACTTACCGCACGTTGCATCTTTGTGGGCTTGGCTTTGCCCGCGACATCCATGATTCATGCCGCCGATCTCGATTTTTATCGGGATGTGTATCCATTCCTCAAAGCCAACTGCATCTTGTGTCAGCCCCCCTCCCCCCCGTCCCCGCGCCACGTATAGGGCCAATCCGACCCGGCACCCGACAAAGCCATTTCGTATCAGAAAGATAGTTGTTCACGATGAAGAAGAAAAGCCGCCGTTCGGTTGTACTATTCACACATGCGTTGTTACTTCCATCTTTGGTGCCTTGTGGCTGCCGCGCTCAATCTGTGCACGTTGAGCACCCGGGCTGTGGATGTGTTTCGCGACCAAGTGGAGCCGATTCTGCGGCAGCGGTGCTATGAATGCCACTCCCACGCGGGCAAGATCAAGGGAGGGCTAACGCTGGACTCACCCTCGGGATGGCAAAAGGGCGGCGAGAGTGGGCCGGCGCTGGTCCCGGGCGCCTTGGATCAAAGCAGGCTGATCAAGGCGGTGCATTATGCCACGCCGGATCTCGAAATGCCGCCGAAGGCGAAGCTGCCTGCCAGCGAGATTGCGATTCTGGAACAATGGGTCGCCGCAGGCGCGCCTGACCCGCGCGAGGCTGTGATCGTGGCGGCAAAAAAGGGCGTGGATATCGAGGCGGGCCGCAAGCACTGGGCCTACCAGCCGGTGCGTGAAACCGCGCCACCACCCGTGCGCGATAAAGCCTGGCCGTTGAACGAAGTGGATGCCTTTCTGCTCGCGAAACTGGAGTCCGCAGGCCTCCATCCCGGCGCGGCAGCGGAGGCGCACACCTGGCTGCGGCGGGTCACCTTTGACCTCACCGGGCTCCCTCCCACAGAGGCGGAAATCGCGGCCTTCATCGCGGTCCCGTCACTGCAGGCGCATGAACGCGTGGTGGATCGCCTGCTCGACTCCAAGGCCTATGGCGAGCGCTGGGCGCGGCATTGGCTGGATCTCGTGGGCTATGCGGAGCAGATCGGCACGGAGGGCAAAATCTTCGCCGAGCACGCGTGGCGCTACCGTGATTATCTGCTGAAGTCATTCAGTGCGGATAAGCCTTTCGACCGCTTTATCCGCGAGCAGATCGCTGGTGATCTGTTGCCCGCCGCATCACCGCAGGAACGCCGCGAAAATCTCATCGCCACCGGTTTCATCGTGCTCGGTGATGTGGACATCAATTCGATTGATAAACTGAAGATGGAATACGATTTCGTAGACAGCCAGGTCAGCAAGGTGGGCACCGCCTTCCTCGGCATGACACTTGGCTGCGTGCGCTGCCACGATCACAAATTCGACGCCATCGGCCAGCAGGATTACTACGGCATCGCGGGCATGTTCCGCAGCACCAAGACCACCTTCAGAACGAACCTCGGCATCTGGAGCAATGTTTATCGCGTCCCGCTGCCAGAGATGCCCGAAGACCGCGCCGCCGCGAGCGAGCACCAGAAGCACCTCACCACTTGGCATCAAGAGAAGGACAAGCTCACCGCGGAGCTCAAACCGCTCGAAGCCGCGCTGAAGGACAAAGCCCACACCGAGTCTCCCGAAACCAAGAAGCATCGCGCAGAACTCACCACGCAGATTCAGACACTGGAAGGCAAGATCGCCCACGCCGAATACTTTGATCCAGGCAAGCCGCAAGCCCTCGCGGTGGCGGATGTGGCCGAGCCTGCCGACATGCGCCTGACCATCCGCGGCAATCCTTATGCGCTGGGAGATACCATGCCGCGCGGACTCGTACGCGTGGCCATGTGGGCCCCCCAACCGCAGATCCCCGCCAGGCAAAGCGGCCGCCTCCAATTGGCCGATTGGATCGCGGACGTGCGCCATCCGCTCACCGCCCGCGTCGCGGTGAACCGCGTGTGGCAAAAGCTCTTCGGCGAAGGCCTCGTGCGCAGCGTGGATTACTTCGGCATTCGTGGCGAGAGCCCCACCCATCCGGAGCTGCTCGATTACCTCGCCCATCGCTTTGTGAAGGAAGGCTGGTCGCAAAAGAAGCTCATCCGTCTCCTCGCCCTCAGCCGTGCCTACCGCATGACTTCCAGCGCGGGTGAAAATGCCCACGCCTCCGAAAGCGATCCCGAAAACCGCCTGCTCTGGCACATGAACCGCCAGCGGCTCGATGCCGAGTCCATCCGCGATGCGATGCTCGCCGCCAGCGGCCGCCTTGCCGCGCCCGCCGGCGGCCCGGGCCTTCCACTGGAGTTTCCAGAGAACGTCAGCGGACTCCCCCTCAAGCCGAAGAGCAACCACCCACAGTTCGCCATCAAAACTGAGCGCCCCTCGCAGAACTACGAGCGCACACTCTACCTGCCCGTCGTCCGCACCGGCACGCAGTTAGGCTCCGCACGCCTGCGCGATGTCTTTGACTTCCCCCAGCCCGCGCAGATCACCGGCAAGCGCAACGAGACCACCGTGCCCACCCAGTCCCTCTATCTCCTCAATGCCGACTTGATCCGCCAACGCGCCGCCGATCTCGCGGGTGATCTGCTCGCCACCACAAAGGACAGCGACCCCTCCCGCATCGCCCGCCTTTGGTTGCGTGTTTTGAATCGTCCCGTCACCGCGGCCGAGCAAGCCGACGCGCTCGCCTTCCTCAAAGACACCAGCCCTGCCACACCTGCGGCGACTGCGTGGACAGAGCTGGCTCGCGCCTTGTTCGGCACCAATGAGTTTCTCCTTCGCTACTGAGTTCAGTTGATTTGAATCCGCCATGACCGCCCCCCTTTCATCCCTTCCCCGCCGCGCCTGGTTGCAGCGCACCAGCGCCGGATTCGGCGCCATGGTACTGCATGGGCTGGCGCAGGGAGCCGCGAATCCGCTCGCCCCGCATCCACCCCGGCTACAAGCCAGGGCCAAGCGTGTCATCTTTCTCTACATGGCCGGCGGTCCCTCGCAGATGGATCTCTTCGATCCCAAGCCGCTCATTCAGAAAAACCACGGCCACAGCGTCGCCGCGCCTCTGCCTGAGAAGGACAAACACGTCAGCACCGCCAAGCTCCTCGCGCTCGGCACGGAGATCCCCGTGCGCCCGCGTGGGCAATCCGGCGTCACCATTTCCGATCTCCTGCCGCACACCGCCGCCATCGCGGATGAGCTATGCCTGCTGCGCGCCGTGCAGGCGGATAACAACCAGCACGGCCCCGCCGCGCTCCAGTTCCACACCGGCGTCACCGCTGAGGCCCGGCCCTCCATGGGCTCATGGATCAGCTACGGCCTCGGCACCGAGAATCAAAACCTGCCCGGCTTCCTCACCATCCATCCCGGCATCGAGACCCGTCTCTACGGCTCCTCCTTCCTCCCCGCCGCGCATCAGGGCACGCCCGTCGTCCTTCCTGCCAAGGTTACCGATCCCGCCATAGACTTCCTCACGGATGCCACCACGGACAGCGCCACCCAGCGCCGCCGCTTTGATTTCATACAGCGCATGAACCGCCGCCTCATCGAACACGATGCCGCCGATGTCCGCCTTGAAGGCATGGTCCAAAGCCTCGAAACCGCCTTCCGCATGCAGACCGCCGCCCCCGGCCTCGTTGACCTCTCCAAAGAGACCGAGGCCACCAAAAAACTCTACGGCATCGGTGGCAAGGCCACGGACAAAAACGGCCGCGCCTGCCTGCTCGCCCGCCGTCTAAGCGAGGCCGGCGCCCGTTTCGTGCAGGTGACCATGGACGGCTGGGATCACCACGGCGACATCCGCGGAAATCTCCCCAAATCCTGCGCCGCCGCCGATCAACCCTGCGCCGGATTGATCCGCGATCTGCAATCACGCGGCCTGCTCGATGAAACCCTCGTCGTCTGGAGTGGCGAGTTTGGCCGCACCCCCTGGAGCCAGGACCTCAGCGGCACCTCCCCCATCGAAAAACACGGCCGCGAGCACCAGCCAGACAGCTTCTGCTCCTGGATGGCCGGCGGCGGCGTCAAAGCCGGCTTCATGCACGGCGAGACCGACGAATTCGGCTACCGCCCCGTCGCCGGCCGAGTCCATCTCCACGATCTCCACGCCACCATCCTGCACCTCCTCGGCCTCGATCACGAACACCTCACCTGGCGCAAACTCGGCCGCGACTACCGCCTCACCGACGTCTCCGGCGAAGTGGTGCGCGAGATCATCGCTTAACAAAAAAAATAGGAGCCGCAGAGGAGAGGGAGAGCAAGGCGGCAGTGATCAGAGTTTTCATCGATGGATTTGGTTTGAGTTGTGTGATCGGTAGAATTGCCGGTTATTCAAGCCAGCAGGATGGACACTTCACCTTTGGTCCGATTCTTTTGGCATCCGCATCACCCGATTTCTACGCTCTGTCCCACTGCCGCCTCATAAATCTGGTGTAGCATGAAAGTCTGCTGTGCTCCGATCTTCTGGCCAAACTGAGCCGTGAGGTACATCCCCACCGCGATCAGAAGCATGAGGGTGACAATCCACAGCCCCCACGCCTGCATGCCCAGCCAGAACTGGCAGCCCCCCAGCACTCCAGAAAACGCACCGACCGAGCCCACCAGCATGTATCCGTACAAAAAGGCCGCCCATACGTTCGTACTCGGGCCATAGGTTCCATCCACACGTGTTTTCCCTTCGCCTTCGGGCTCCAGGCTCAGGCTGAGACGTGGTGACCAGTATTGTGTGTCCTTTTCCACCACATGCAGGCTCACATAGCCCGGAAAACTTTTCACCTCACAACGGTCCGCATGCTCGCGTGCGTATTTTGTGATCAATTCCCCTGCCCCCTCCACATCGATGTCGATCACATGCGAAAAGCGGGGCCGGAGACGAAAGCTGCTCATGATGCACAGGCTAGCGGATCGCTGGCGTCCGCGTCTAGCGCCTCTGTTGCGCCTGATTGCGCCTGTGTTGTTAATGACGGATTGCGAAACCTTTCTGAGCCAGGAAGGGTGGCGAAGGCCCTGCCACGCACGCCAAGATCGACATGGTGAATCTCAAAATCCACGGCGTGATCAGCTCTGTAGTCGGATACACTGCCAAGATCGTCCAGATGGCACAATTCGAGTGCTTTGACCGACTTTGATTTTCTCATGCCTACCAAATCCACTTCCGCCAACTCCGCGAGCCGGAGCAAACCAACTCAGCGTTCAAAAAAAACCAGCCAGCCTCGGAGGGCTTCCTCGGGCGATACGCCGACGAGTTTGACGGCTGCAGGTGTCAAAAAACATGTGGTGAGCAAGGCGGGGATTCGTACAGAGACGCAGCGGGAGATGACCGTCGCGGAGATTTTGACAAAGATGACATCAGGGACTTCTCCAGGAGAGCCATTGGAGCAGATGAAGGCGCTTATCGCTGGAGCTTCTCCTGATGAGGCCAAGGCTCTGCGCCGAGCTTTGTTTGCGCCCGAAACGACCGGGCCCGAAGGGGTCGATCCCGATGCCGAACTCTCCCCTGGCTGGCGTGAGGGAGCGTATCCCTACCTCAATTTGCTCTCGCGAAAAAAATACGAGAAGCAGAAGTATCAACTCCAGGTGGAACTGCTGAAGCTGCAAGCCTGGGTGAAGGAAACGGGGCAGCGTGTGGTCATCCTCTTCGAAGGACGTGATGCCGCAGGAAAGGGTGGGGCCATCAAGCGCTTCATGGAGCATCTCAATCCCCGCGGTGCCCGTGTCGTCGCCTTGGAGAAGCCGAATGAGGTCGAGCGCGGGCAGTGGTATTTTCAGCGCTACATTTCTCACCTACCCACCAAGGGCGAGATCGTGCTCTTTGACCGCAGTTGGTATAACCGCTGCGGAGTGGAGCGCGTGATGGGCTTCTGCTCGGATGCGGAATACAACGAGTTCATGCGCCAAGTGCCCGAGTTTGAGCGCCACCTAGTCCGCAGCGGCGTGTTTTTATTTAAGTTTTGGTTCTCCGTCAGCCGTGAGGAGCAGCGCCGTCGTTTCAAAGAGCGCAAGGCGCACCCCTTGAAGCAATGGAAGCTTAGCCCGGTCGATCTGGCTTCCCTGGACAAGTGGGACTCCTACACACGCGCCAAGGAGGCCATGTTCATGAACTGCGACACATCAGATGCACCGTGGACCGTCGTGAAGTCCGACTGCAAGAAGCGAGCCCGACTCAATGTGATGCGCTACTTCCTCCATCGGTTGCCTTATACCAAGCAAAACATCGACCGCATCGGTCCGGTCGATCCGCTCATCGTCGGTCGTCCGTCCCTGGTGCCCAGCCGTGGCGATGACCAACTCGCCAGCGCTGGAAATGGCTAGGCGGTGCTCATCGCACAAAACCTGCTTTCAATTGAGCAAGCAGCGGTGAGTTCGTGGGGCATTCTCATAGCAACCTGTGGGTTCATGAAATCCATCAAAATCCTTCTTCTCTCCCAGTCTGACATCATCAACTCGACCTGAGTCGCGATGACGTGCTCGGAGCGGTCGAACATGCTATGCGCGAGCATTCCGCTGACAGCTACGAGATGCACCCGAAGATCGGTGTGCACCCCGCTGGCACCGACCCGGACAACTTCATCCACGCCACGCCAGCCTACCTCAAGCAGCTCGGTGCCTGCGGACTGAAATGGGTGGGTGGTTTTGCCAAAAATCCACCGCATGGCCTGCCCATTGTCACGGGCATCCAGGTCTGCAATGATGTGGATACTGGCATTCCTCTGGCCGTGATGGACTGCGCCTACCTCACCGGGCTGCGCACCGCGACCGTGAGCACCGTCAGCGCTTTGCCCTGAGCTGAGCATCGCATCTGCGGCGGCGTTGAAGCTGCGGGAAAAAGATGCCAGCACTGAAGTCGTATGACTCGATGTCCGTCATCACGTTCAGTCATCGAAACTTCCCCGCAGCTACGATTCTTCTCACCACGCACATGCCCACACGCCGCTCATTCCTGCGCACCACCGCCGCCGGATCGTTGACTGCTGGTTTTCAAACGGCAGAAGCCGAAGATACGGCTCTCGCACCTCGCGCGCAGGTGGCGATCACGGGCGTTTACGGCGGTTATCTGTCGCAGATCCTCGCACGCGGTGAAAAGCCAGCGGACTACGGCATCAATGCTGTTTGGGTCGGTTCAGGCGGACTGAAGGCGGCGGAGATCGCGCAGCATCGCGCCATGGGGCTGAAGGTTTTTGCGGAGTTCAACTCCATGCATCACGCGGCCTTCTTGCGCGAGCATCCAGACGCCGCACCCATCGGCCCGGATGGAAAGCCGAGCCCGGCACCCAATGGCTGGCAGGGCGTGAGCGCCCACCACGCGGGCTACCGTCGTGAGCGCATGCAGGAGTTTCGCCGGGTGCTGGAGACCTTTGAGATCGACGGCATCTGGCTGGACTACCACCACGCTCATGCGAGTTGGGAGCAGGCCACCCCGCAACTGCCAGACACCGACTTCTGCCCGCAGGCTTTGGTGGAGTTTAAGCGCAAGACCGGCCTCAAGCTGCCCGCAGAAGTGCCTGCCGCTGCCCGCCTGCTGCTCGGCGAGCAACGGCAGGCGTGGACCGACTTTCGCTGTGCGGTATTCACCGAATGGGTCCGCGAGTATCGCGAGATTCTCAACGCTACGCGGCCAGTGGCGCTGCTGGGCACTTTTCACTGCCCCTGGGACGAGAATGATCATGACGGCGCCATGCGCCAGAAGCTGGCAATCGACCTCAAGGCGCAGGCCGCTCATCTCGATGTTTTCAGTATCATGCCTTACCACGCACGATTCGGTCATGCTACGGACACTGTCTGGGTCTCACAGCAGACGCGCCAACTGGGCGAGCACCTTGGCATCCGAGGCACCCCAGGAGAAAAGCATCGCATCTGGCCCATCGTGCAACTTGCCGACTGGGGCGAGGCCGTGCCCGTCGAACAGATTCGCGCCGTCATCGACCACGGAACACGGCTGCCCGCCACCGGCGTCATGGCCTTCCGCTGGGGAGGCTTGGCCAATGACTGGCCCAAGGTGGAGGCCATGGGTGCCGCCTACCGGGCACTGCGGCCAGCGAAGTGATGGAGTGATGCGCTCAGCCGTGAAAAATCGCACGCGCGTCCTGGGTCATCTGCCGCACGGCGGGGTGCTCGATCATGCGTTTGCCGGTGATGGCATAAAAGCGGATGCGGCAGGTGTCGGCCCGTCCCACCACGTGATAGTTGTAGCAGGTAACGGCGTCGGCCAGGGACACGGCGGACAGGGCGATGTAGCCGCGACCTTCTGCCGCCATGGTCTTCATGAGGGCGGGGTCGTCGAATTCAGCCACGACCTTGGGTTCGATCTGATGCTCGTGAAACCAAGTGTTCAGTGCACGTCGTAGCGCGGTGTTTTCTGTGGGCAGGAGGGCCGGGGCGCCGTGCAGTGAACGGGGGAAACCGCGCCGAAGTCGCAAGCCGAGCTTTTTCTCCGCGCAAAACACGGTGCCCGTCTCCCCGAGCGCGTGGCTGAAGGTCTTGAAGTTCGTGCTGCTGGATGCGGATTCGTCACTGAGGACGACATCCAGCCGATGCGCGGCAAGCTGCCCGAGCAGGTCGGGCAGTTTTCCCTCGCGGCAGATGACATGCACGGTCTGCGGGAGGGAGAAAACGGGGCTAATGATTTCATTGGTGACGAGCTTCGGCAGCGAGTCCATCACGCCCACATTCAGGCGCACATGCATCGCAGAGGGGCCTTGTTTGATGACGCTCGTCAGTTCCTGGCCGAGAGCAAAAATCTGCTGTGCATAGTTGAAGGCGAGTTTTCCGGCATCGGTCAGCGTCAGGCCGCGCCCTTCGCGGCGGAAGAGCTTCTCACCAAAAGAGGTCTCCAATTCCCGAATCTGCTCTGAGATCGCGGGCTGTGAGATATGCAGCTTTTCCGCTGCCTGTGAGATGGAGCCCTCTTTGGCCACGGCCCAGAAGTAGCGGAGATGGTGATAGTTCAGTGAGTCCATGTGCAGCCAGACTATTCGGTTAAACCGATGATTCCACTCGGAAATGGATACTCGTTTGCTCTGCCGTGAAGTTCCAAAATGAAGTGTAGAAAATGATGACCTTATGAAGGCGAATTCTGATCCAACACCTGATGTAATCCATCCGAGCCACATCCTGGCTCCAGTGGATTTTTCTGAGCCATGCCTTCACGGGCTCACCGCTGCGCTGGACTTGGTGCGGCGCTTTGATGCGAAGCTCACTCTCGTGCATGTGGTGAAGCATCTGCCGCATGGTTCGCATGTGGTGCTGGATGCTGTCGGCATTCAGCAGGACTGGCAGCGTCCGGCGCGTGAGCAGCTCGCGGAGTTCGTGGCGGAGCATGTGCCTGCCGATGTGCCGGTGCGGCAGGTGGTGGCTGTGGGGAAACCTTTTCATGTGGTCGTGGAACTGGCCGCCGAGCTGGAGTGTGATCTCATCGTCATCTCGACCCATGGTTACACGGGCCTGGCTCATGTGCTGCTCGGCAGCAATGCGGAGCGCATCGTCCAGCACGCGCCATGTCCCGTGCTCGTGATGCGCGGACGCCCGGATGAAAGCAGGCCGGCGGCGAATGCCACCGCCTTCCGTTGGATACTGCTGCCCACAGACTTTTCTGAGAACTCACGCAAGGCCTTTCCGCTCGCCGCCGCTCTCGCTCGTGAGTTTGATGCGCGGCTGTTCCTGGCCAATGTGCAGCCCGCCATCGGGATGACGGGCGAGATTCCGCTGGTCTTTACAGAGCAGGAACTCGCCTCCCGGCACGTCAAGATCGAGGCTGAGCTGCGCAGGTGCCGCAGCGAGCACTTCAGCACGGAAATCAACAGCACCACCGTCGTGCTGGAAGGCATTCCGCATAAGGCGCTGTGCGAGATGGCGAAAGCGGTGGACCCAGGACTCATCGTCATCGCCACGCACGGTCACACCGACTGGGAGCACGCGCTCATCGGCAGCACGGCGGAGCGTGTGGTGCGTCACGCGCACTGTCCTGTGCTCGTGGTGCGCTGAGCAGGTTTCTTCTTCAATCACCCACCCAACAACCACCATGCAAACCATGCTCGCCGCCGTGTTTCACGGCGTTAATGACATCCGCGTCGATTCCGTGCCCAGGCCGTCTGCCGGTCCGGGCGAGGCCGTCTTGCGCATCACCGCCACCACCATCTGCGGAACAGATCTTCACATCGTGCGCGGCGAGTATCCGGTAAAGCCGGGACTCATCATCGGCCATGAGCCGGTGGGCGTCATCGAAGAACTCGGCGCGGGCGTCACGGGCTACAACATCGGCGACCGCGTGCTCGTCGGGGCCATCACGCCTTGCGGGCAATGCCGTGCCTGTCTTTCCGGCCAGCACTCGCAGTGCGGCCACGGCTCGGGCTGCCAAGCCATGGGTGGCTGGCGCTTTGGCAACACGATCAACGGTGCTCAGGCGGAGTATCTGCTGGTGCCCTATGCGCAGGCGAATCTGGCAAAGATTCCTGATGAAGTGACCGACGAACAGGTGGTCATGCTCGCGGACATTGCCTCCACCGGTTTCGGTGGCGCGGAGAGTGGCGGCATCAAGATCGGGGACACCGTGGTCGTCTTTGCTCAAGGCCCCATCGGGCTGTGCGCGACGGTCGGTGCCAAGCTGATGGGGGCCACGCTGATCATCGGAGTCGATGGTGATGAAAACCGTCTGGCGATGGCCCGCAAGATGGGCGCCGATGTCACACTCAACTACCACGAATGCAATGTCGTCGAGGAGGTGCTGAAGCTCACTGGCGGCGGCGTGGATGTGGCCATCGAAGCTCTAGGCACCCAGGAAACCTTTGAATCCTGCCTGCGCTGCCTGCGTCCGGGCGGCACGCTGTCCAGCCTCGGCGTCTATTCAGGCAAGCTCCAGATTCCGTATGAAGCCTATGCCGCAGGGCTGGGAGATCACCGCATCATCACCACGCTTTGCCCCGGTGGGAAAGAGCGCATGCGCCGCCTCATCAACGTGGTTCAGTCTGGCAGGTTTGATCCCACAATGCTCGTGACTCACCGTTTCTCGCTGGCGGACATCAAGCAAGGTTACGAGGTCTTCGGTAATCGGGCGGAAGGCGTGCTTAAAGTGCTGATCACGCCCTGATGCTCCGCTGCCCGGTCCAAAACACATCACCATGAACACCATCAAAACCATCCTCGTCCCCGTGGATTTCTCCACGGGATCAAGCTCGGCACTCGAACAAGCCTCACGTCTCGCCGGGCTCAATGGAGCCAGCCTTCACGTCCTGCATGTGGTGGACACCGCCGCCGTGGCCTCACAGGCGGACAGCCGCAACACGAGCTTCGAGCGCCAGGCCACCACGTCCGCTGAGGGAGCACGCGATGCACTCGTGCGGTGGCTGGCACAAGCAGGAGCGCCTGCTGGTTGCCAGAGCACCATTGTCGTGGGCGTACCGCTGAATGAGATCTTGGAACACATCAAAACGCAGAACCCCGATTTGGTCGTGGCCGGGATCACGGGAGCGGGCGAATCCAAAGCGGGTGCCGGTTCACTGGCGCACCGCCTGGCTCGCCAAGTTCCAGGCAAGATCTTGCTTGTCAGAACCTATCATCCGAATGCGTTTCATAAAATCGTCGCCTGCATTGATTTCTCCGAGACCTCGCGCGAGGTCGCCTCGCAAGCGCATCGTATTGCCATTCAGGATTGCGCAAAGGTGGACTTCCTGCATGTGTGGCAAGAGCCGTGGTTGTCGACGCCTTACGCCTACTTGGCGGCGGTGACGACCGAGTTCATCGAGCACCGGCGACAGCTTCTCAGCACCACTCTCCAAAAGTTCGTGTCGGAAACCGCGCCGGGCATCGAATCCAACGAGGTGCTGATGAACGAACCGAACTACGCCAACGCCATCGCCGCGCATGCCGAGCAGATCGGGGCCGACTTGATCGTGATCGGTGCCCGAGGTCAAACCAACCTGCGCTACACACTCATGGGATCGACGGCTGAGCGCCTGCTGACGAGGCTGCCGTGCTCCGTGCTCGTAGTGAAACCAGCGGTGTCATGAATATCCAGTCACATAAATATGTCGGCCTTTGGCCATCCCCTATCATGCCCCCGATCACCCTCGCCTTCTACGACACCAAGCCCTACGACCGTGACTATTTCGGGCGCGCGGCTGATGGTGCCGATGTCATTCTGCACCACCACGATTTCCGACTCACAGCAGAGACGGCCAGTTCCGCCCAAGGCGCGGATGCGGTGTGCGTGTTCGTCAACGACCGTCTGGATCGTGACTGCCTTACGACGCTGGCCGGACTCGGCGTGAAGCTGGTGGCGCTGCGTTGCGCGGGTTTTAACAACGTGGATCGTGCGGCGGCGGGAGAGCTGGGCATCACCGTGGTGCGGGTGCCTGCGTATTCCCCCCATGCCGTCGCAGAGCATACCGTGGCGCTGCTACTGGCGCTGAACCGGAAGATTCATCGCGCTTACAATCGGGTGCGGGAACAGAATTTCTCCCTCAGCGGCCTCGTGGGTTTTGATCTGCATGGCAAGACCATCGGCATCGTCGGCACCGGCAGGATCGGGCGCGTGACAGCGCAGATTTTTCGCGGCTTCGGCTGCCGTGTCCTCGCGCATGATCCGATGCCTATGCTCAAATGGGCAGCGGAGCACGGCATCAGCTACACCAGTGTGGAATCGCTGCTGAGTGAGAGTGATGTGGTCAGCCTGCATCTGCCGCTGACGCCAGAGACGCATCACCTGCTCAATGTGGCCAGCATTGCCCTGATGAAGCCAGGAGCCTATCTGGTGAACACCAGCCGTGGCAAACTCGTTGATAGCTCGGCACTGATCGAGTCGCTCAAATCCGGCCATCTCGGCGGAGTGGCCCTGGATGTGTATGAGGAAGAGGAAGGCATCTTCTTCGAGGATCACTCCGGCACGGTGCTTCAGGATGATGAACTGGCCCGGCTCATGACCTTCCCAAATGTCCTCATCACCGCACATCAGGCCTTCCTCACGCACGAAGCGCTCGTGCAGATCGCTGGAAGCACGCTCGACAACCTTCTCCGCATGCAAAGCAACTCGTCGTGGCGCGAAGGGACTCAGCTTTAAGCACCCTGAAACCTCATCCGTTTGCTGATTGCCGCTCACTCATTTCTCTCTGATTTCTCCAGTCTTGACTGCCACCACTGCCCACAATCTTGCCACCTGTGATGCTCTCAGGCTCACGGGGGGCTCCCTCGAAACCGGACTCACCAGCTCGGAGGTCTCGGAAAGGCTGGAACGCTATGGCGAGAACCGCGTGAAGCCTCGCGGTGGCACGCCGGGGTGGAAGCGGCTGCTGCGGCAATTCATGGCACCGCTCGTGCTGGTGCTCATCGCTGCTGGGATGGTGACTGGATTCCTGGGCGAGTGGGTGGATGCAAGCGTGATTTTCATCGTCGTTGTGGTGAATGCCGTCATCGGCTTCCTCCAGGAGTCGAAGGCTGAGAATGCGCTGGAGGCTCTCATGAAGATGGTCGTGGCCGAAGCGGTGGTGAAGCGTGATGGCAAAAAGATCCGCGTGAACAGCATCGAGCTGGTTCCTGGCGACATCGTGATGCTAGCGGGTGGTGATCGCGTGCCTGCGGACATCCGCCTGCTGGAAACGAAGAGCCTGCAAATCGACGAATCCTCTCTCACCGGTGAATCCGTGCCTGCCAGCAAACGCCCGGACCCGCTGCAAGCGGACACCGTTCTCGCGGATCGGGTGAACATGGCCTACGCGGGTTCTCTCGTCACCGCTGGCACCGGCACCGGTGTGGTATGGGCCACGGGCGACCGCACAGAGACGGGGCGCGTGGCTTTTCTCATCGCGGAGGCGGTGGACCTTACCACGCCGCTCACGCGAAAGATCGCACACTTCAGCGGCATGTTGCTGTGGATCATCCTGGCACTAGCGGCGGCCCTGTTTGCCTATGGCGTGCTGGTGCGTGGTGGCAGCGTCATTGAGATGCTGATGGCGAGCGTGGCGCTGGCCGTGGGTGTCATTCCGGAAGGGCTGCCTGCGGCCATCACCATCGTGCTCGCCATCGGTGTCAGCCGCATGGCAAAGCGCCGTGCCATCATCCGCAAGCTGCCCGCCGTGGAGACGCTCGGCTGCACCACCGTAATCTGTTCGGACAAAACCGGCACGCTCACGCAGAACAAGATGACCGTGCAGCGCATTCATGCTGGAGGCGAGACCTTCACGCTCACCGGCACCGGTTACGAGCCGCGCGGAGTGCTGATTGATGCATCATACAACAAAATCAACGCCTCCGCGAAGCCCGCGCTGTATGAGTGCCTTCATGCCGGGATGCTCTGCAATGATGCCGCCATCATCGAAAAAGAAGGACAGTGGAGCATTGCGGGTGACCCTACCGAGGCTGCCCTGCTCGTGTCTGCGGAGAAAGCCGGGCTGAGCCATGCCGCCATCCATGCTGGCTCGCCGCGAGTGGACATGATCCCCTTTGAGAGCGCCCACATGTTTCGCGCAACGTTGCATGATCACGCGGAAGGCCGCCGGATCTACAAAGCAGGAGCCTTGGAGCGTTTGCTGGACCGCTGCACGCATATGCTCGATGCGCGTGGCGAGGTGGTGAATCTCAACGCGGATGCCATCCGCGATGCAGCGCAGTCCTTCGCCGGCCAAGGCATGCGCGTGATCGCCTTTGCCCGGCGTGACGGTTCACACGTCACCTCGGACCTTAGCCATCATCATGTGAGTGAGGGGCTGATTTTTCTGGGCATGCAGGGCATGATTGATCCGCCGCGTGAGGAGGCCGTCTCCGCTGTCGCACGCTGTCAGGCCGCTGGCATCCGCGTGAAGATGATCACTGGTGACCACGCCGCGACCGCCCAGGCCATCGCCAAACAAATCGGCATCGCCGGAGCCGATACCGCACCGGCCATATCTGGCCGTGAGCTGGCCGACATCAGCGATGCTGATCTTCCTGAGATCGCCGACCGTACCGTCGTGTTTGCCCGCGTGGTTCCTGAGCAGAAACTGCGGCTCGTGTGTGCCTTGCAGAGCTGCGGGCACATCCTGGCCATGACCGGAGATGGCGTGAATGACGGCCCTGCTTTAAAACAAGCCGACATCGGCATCGCCATGGGCATCACCGGCACGGATGTAGCGAAGGGTGCCGCAAGCATGGTACTCACGGACGACAACTTCGCCACCATAGCCGCCGCCGTTGAGGAGGGGCGTGGCGTCTATGACAACCTCATCAAGTTCCTCGTCTGGACGCTGCCAGTCAGTGTCGGCTTCGCGCTCATCTTGCTCACCAGCGTCGTGCTCGGCCTTACGCTGCCGGCTTTGCCCGTGCATTTGCTTTGGGTGAATCTCACCACCGCAATCCTGCTCGGCCTCATGCTCGTCTTTGAGCCACCGGAAGCCGACATCATGCAAAGACCGCCGCGCGATCAAAAGACGCCGATCTTTGATTTCGCCATGTTCACCCGCACCGGACTCGTTTCGGTGATCATGCTCGCCGGGAGCTACTGGGTGTTCTTTTATGAGCAAAACAACGGAGCCAGCATCGCGCAAACACGCACCGCCGTGGTGAACATGGTCGTCGCTGTCGCCAGCGCCTATCTCATCAACTGCCGCAGCCTCCGGCACAGTGTGCTCTCGCTAGGTTTTTTCACGAATCCGAGAATGCTGCACGGCATTGCACTCACTGGCTTCCTCCAGCTGGTCTTCACTTACGCGCCGGTGATGAACCGCTTGCTCCATACTGCGCCGATTGATGCAACCGCCTGGCTGCGCATTCTCGGCGTGGCTGTTGCAGCGCTCGTGGTGGTGGAGCTCGAGAAAAAGATCCGATGTGTGCGATGAAGCGTACTCCGTCAGCAATCCACCCCTACCCCCAATGAAAAAGCACCTCACAATCCTCTTCTTCGCCTCCACACTGACCCTCTCAGCACAAACCGAGCCTGCCGCCGCAGCTCGCTCGGTGGATCTAATTGATCCGGCCGCGTTTGGCTTTGGAAGGCCGGGCTACATGGTGGACACGACCTTTATCGACACGCAGGACTTTGCGAACCGGCCTGGTGGCCTCGATTTCATGGAGGTGCGAACCATTCTGCCTCTGTGGACGAAGAAGGTGAACTCGCTGCGCATGAGCGCCTCGCTGAGCTACAATTTAAGCGAGCTGGACTTCAATGGCTTCCTCGGCTTGCAACGTGAGACACTGCACACGCTGGAGGCGCAGCTAAGCCTCTTCTGGCGGCCAGCGCAGTCGCGCTGGTGGGGCCTGGGCTTTGTGACGCCGGGCATCGGCACGGATTTCCAAGGCTTGTCATGGGATGACTTTGAAGTCTCCGGCCTCGGGCTGCTCGGTTATCGTTTCACAGACAGCTTCAGCCTCGCGGGCGGCCTCTTCGCGCAATACGGCGCGCAGGAGGGCATGATCGTTCCCGCACTCGGCTTCATCTGGAAGCCGGGTCCCTTCATCGTGCAGGTCACGCCGCCGTTTGTTGTGCTCGGCTGGCGTGCCACGGATCGCGTGACGCTGAGCCTCAGCGCCTATCCGAGCGGTGGTTCGTGGGATGTCGAAGACCCAGCGGTGAATCGTGTGGAACTGAATGGCTGGCAGACCGCCGCCTCGGTGATTTATCAGGCCACGGACCGCTTTTCGATCTCCATGCGAGTCGGTATGAATGTCGGGGGCGAGCTTGAGTTGCGCGACACCAACAATAATGTGCTTGCCAACGAAACGCTCGAGTCCGCGCCCTTCAGTGCGCTAAACCTGCGCTGGCAGTTCTGATTCGGTTCCTATGCGTTTATGAATCCCCCCCTCCCAGATCCGGCTCGCTTTCGACTCCTTGTTGAGAACATCGGCGACGTGTTGTGGTTCAAAGAACTCGATCCACCGCGCTTTTCGTATGTGAGTCCCGCTTTTGAGCGCATCTGGGGTTTTGGCGTGGATGAACTGCAACAAAGACCGGGACTATGGGAGGAGCGCATTCATCCAGAGGACCGCAAGGCGGTTCGGGATGCACTGAAGCAGTGGTTCGATGGCAGCAAGGACGACTATGTGGCGCATTACCGTATCATCGGTCGTGACGGCCGGGTGAACTGGCTCGCGGATCGCGGTATCATTCTCGGACGCAAGGATGGTAAGCCGTATCAGATCGGCGGAATCGCCCACGACATCACCGAGCGCGAGGCGGCAGATTCGGCGAGCAGAAGGCTTGCCGCCGTCGTCGAATCTTCTGAAGACGCCATCATCACGCTTGATCTCGATGGCGTGATTAAGACGTGGAATGCCGGAGCGGAGCGGATTTTTCAATATTCGGACGAGGAAGCCGTCGGGAAGCCGGTGTCTTTTTTGCGTCCGCCGGAAGCAGCGGATGACGAGGCCGTCTTTCGCCGCTACATCCGCCGGGGGAAGCGCATCGAGCACTACGAGACTCGGCGCATTCGCAAAGATGGGCGCATCATCGACATCTCTCTTTCTATCTCGCCACTGTTGGACGCGGCGGGCCGTCTCAGCGGCTTTTCCAAAATCTCACGCGACATCACGCAGCAAAACGTGGAACGACGCATGTTTGACCGCCTGCTGGAGGCTGCACCGGATGGATTTGTCATCCTTGATGAACAAGGTCGCGTGTGGATGGCGAATGCGCGTGCAGAAAGCCTTTTCGGCATCCCTCGCAAGAGGATGCTCGGCACGGGATTCGAGATATTGCTCGCCCTGCGGGAACGTCACCGCTTTGGTGAAGTGCGGAAGGACTTTTTGACAAACCCAGAGCAAGCTGAGCGATTTCGTGGCATGGAGCTGGCGGGGCTGCGCAAAGACAGAAGCGAGTTCCCGATGGAGATCAGCCTCAGCCAGGTGGAGACGCCCGAGGGGACACTCATCATCATCGACATCACGGACATCACCGAGCGCAAAACCGCCGAACAGACAATCCGTACGCTCAATGCCGAACTGGAGCAACGTGTGCAGCAACGCACTGCGGAGCTAATGGAGCAGATTGTGGCGCGGCGGCAGCTTGAGGAGGAAATTTTGCATATCAGCGAACGCGAACAGCGCCGCATCGGCCAGGACTTGCATGATGATCTGGGCCAGCAGCTCGCAGGCGCGTGGATGATGGCGGAAGTGCTTCAGCGCACCCTGGATGCCGAAAAATCACCGCAGAGCGTCGGTGCCAAAAAGTTGGGTGAGCTGCTGCAGAAGGCACTCGCCCAGACTCGCGGTCTCGCACGCGGCCTGCACCCCGTGGCACCGGAGCAGGGTGGATTTGCCCGTGCGCTGGAAAACCTCGCCGCACAGTCCAGCGAGCTGTTTGGCTTGCGATGCCACTTTGAATGCCGTGAGAGCGTGCTAATCGAAGACGAAACAGCGATGATGCATTTCTACCGCATCACCCAGGAAGCCGTTAGCAACGCCGTGAAGCACGGTAGAGCCAAAAACATCCGCATTCGCCTCACCAAGGCCAATTTGACCATCACCGATGACGGAACCGGCCTGCAAGCTCCAGTGAAGAAAGAAGGCATGGGCCTTCGCATCATGCGCTACCGCGCCGAAATGACCGGCGGCACGCTGAAAGTCGAGAATGGCCGAAGAAAAGGTGTCGTGGTCACCTGTCAATTCCCATCAACACTCGACCATGCCAAAAAAATACAACTCAGACCCCACTCCTAAAAAGCGCGTCCTCATCGTCGATGATCACCCGATCTTCCGCGCCGGATTGACCGGACTGGTCAATCTGGAAACCGATCTCATTGTGTGCGGCGAGGCCCACGATGCTCCGCAGGCATTGGCCGCGCTCGAAGATCTCAAGCCCAACCTCATGCTCATGGACATGAGCCTTCCCGGCAAAAGCGGCCTGGAACTGCTCAAGGACATGCGCGCGCTCAGCCCGCAAACACCCGTGCTCATCATCTCCATGCACGACGAGACGATGTATGCCGAGCGTGTCATCCGCGCAGGTGGACGCGGTTACATCATGAAGCAGGAAGGTCCGGGAAAAATCATCCACGCCATCCGCAAAGTGCTTACCGGCGGCATTGCCGTGAGCGAGCGCATGGCCGCTTTCATCCTTGATGCGCTCTCCGGCACCAGAAATGGCGCGGCATCGGTGTCCATACTCTCAGATCGTGAGTTTGAGGTGTATCATCTTCTCGGTCAGGGCAAGGAGCCGCATGAGATCGCCAGAATGCTGCATCTCAGCATCAAGACCGTGGACACACACCGCATGCACATCCGCCAAAAGCTCAGCCTGCGTAACGCCACCGAACTCATCCACCACGCCACGCGCTGGGCAGCGGAGCATGGCTGAAATGGATTCAGCCGGTTGCTGAAAATCAGAGGGTGAGTTTGCCAATTGAGGGGGGACGCATGAGAGGACATGATCTCCGTCATGGAAAACGGTGAACCAACCATAAGTACAGCACCACACGGCAGGGAAGTCAGCATCGCCCCCTTTTCCGTCATCGCCATTCATGATGACTACCATTCCGAAATGCAGGTGAATCACGCTTTCAGATGGCTTCATCAGTCCTTTCGGGCTGATCTACGGATGTCTTTCAATGCATGGGCTTTTGAAAAGCTGGTGGCCGCGCCCGACATCCGCGCGATGTCAGTCCGTATCGGCACAAAGGCGGACATGATCATCATCGCAACTTCAAGCGACGAGCCTTTGCCAGACCATATCAAGCGATGGCTGGATTCCATCATCTGGCAGCTGCGCAAGGGCAGAGCCATGATCCTCGCCTTGGAACCAGATGGCCACTCACCCTGCGCCCACATTCACACATTCTGCGGGGATCTAAACCAGTGGGCAACGCGGTGGCAGGCCGAACTCATCTGCTGTGCAGACATCCATCATCCGCCTAGCCGCCAATCCATTCTGCGTCTCATCAACGAACGGTTTCATCAGAATCTGCCCGCTTATTCTGACGATTCTTACATGGAACCAGACGCAAGCAAGCCACGCAACATCCATCAAACCATGAATAAACGCCAGCACACCATGCCCCCGGAACAGATTCAAGAAGTTCGTGGACTCGCCTACCATCTTTGGCTCCAGGCAGACCGCCCTCAGGGCAAGGAAATCGACTTCTGGCTTCTTGCCGAACATCAGGTCATCCAGGCCGCTGCTGAGAAAGCAGCACATGAATCCACATTGAAAACAGCACCTGTCGCAAAATCAGCCACCAAGAAACCCAAACCATAGGCCAAACCCACCAAATGAAAACTCGCCTCGCCTTCCATCTTCTCCTCCTCACCGGCCAGCTCGCCTCATGCAGCAGCTATGAAATTAAGTCGGCGCAAACCGAGGAGCACCCCTGTTACAGCACCTGGCATTTTTATCCCAAAAACTCCTGATGCTGTCACAACCGCTGGCAGGAGCCTTCCGCGCCAAACCCACCGTGAAAAAAAACCTCGGAGGCTCCTGTCGGCACCCTTTTCTCCACTTTTTAACAACAAACACACTCATGATCATCCATCTCGACTGGTTCGGCTGCGATCCGCGCGCCCAATGGGAATCCCAGATCCATCAGACGCTCGAGCAGTTCGCCACGCTCAAGCAAATATCCCGCGCCGTTGTGCGCGTGGAGCAGCAGCGGGAGAAAACGCCTCGCTACCACCTCTCCATGATGCTGAGCATTCCCGGGCCTGATGTGCTGGCGCGCAGTGCTGGGCACACCTTTGACGAGGCGCTGCTGAAGCTTCAGGCCACCGTGCGGAAAACACTCGCCACACGTCTTCTAAATGCGCGGCGGCTCACTGGCGCGGCGCGTGGCGTGAAACCCGCGCACCGTGGCTGATAATTTTATCCCGCTTACTCAACTACCAACCACCACCATGACTTCCAACCATCTCCTCACCGGCCTCAATCTAGCCACCGCAGTCACCTTGCTATCTGCGGTGTTGGTTGCGGGCAATGAAAACGTCAGTTCAGAAAAAACGCAATCATCCACCGCTTCTCAGAGTGCGCCACCTGCCAAGAGCTATGCAGCGCGAGCGCTGAGCCGTGCCGAATTGCTGCCGCTCGAAGCCATCGCCAAACGTGTCCAATCCATGATGTCCGTGGCCTCATTCACACCCACCCGGGTCTGGCCCCACGGCGTGCGCGATCAGCAGGGCCGTCTCGGCATCTTCCTGAGCAGCAAACGGTTCTTGTTCGGTGATCCAACGCCTGCCATCGTCCAAGCAAAGGAGGCGTGGGTCGTCTTTGGCCTGGTGGCCGCAGTGAAGTACTCGGAAGGCAGCCAGGTGGGACATGTCGCTTTTACCGATAGCAACGGTGAGACCGGCGAACGCTGGTACTATGACATCAGCATGGCGGAGGCACGAGAGATTCACGAGATGCTCATCCGTGGCATCGTGTGTCCTGAAAATGCCTACAGACTAATTGAGGCGGCCTGGCAGAAAATCACTCCGCACCATGAATACGCCGTGAATTGAAATGCTTGTCCGTACTTTTATACCAGGCCAAATAATCGTAAGCCTCCTCCTTTTTCAACCAGCTATGAGATCCCTCCTAATCATCATCTGCTTCGCCTCGAACGCGCTTGCGTCCGACTACGAACCAGCCTGGGCCAGCAGTGTCCCAAAGCGGGTGATCCCGCATACCAATCCAAGCGGGACTTCGCTTCTGAAAGCGGTGGAAGCATTAAAGCCCGGCGACAAGCTTGAAATAAGCTCCGGCACTTACAGCGTTGAGCGGATGTGGGATCTGTTGGTGATCGGCACAGCAGACGCGCCGATCTGGATCGTCGCAGCCGAGGGAGCGCAGGTCGTCATCACGCGACCTGATGCCAAGCAAAACGTGCTCAATGTCGGCCAGGGCGGTCCGGTGAAGTTCCTGTGCCTGCGCGGCATCGAGTTCACCGGTGGTAGTCATGGGTTGCGGCTCGGCCATTGCTCCGACGTTTGGATCGATCAATGCCACATTCATAACACCGGTCAGGTCTGTCTCAGCGCCAACAGCGCCGACACCCAGCGCCTCTTTTTGACCCGTAATCACATCCACCACGGCGCGGGCCATGCCGAGGGTATGTATCTCGGCGCAAACAACGGCGATCACATCATGAGCGAGAGCGTCATCGCGCTGAACCACATTCATGATTGTCGCGGCGATCAGGGCGATGGCATCGAGGTGAAGCAAGGCTCCTGGGGCAATCTCATCGCCGAGAACCATGTGCATGACACGCAGTATCCCTGCATCACCGTGTATGGCACCGCTGGAAAGCCGGTGAACATCATCGAGCGCAACCTCTGCTACAACAGCACCGACAACGTCATGCAGGTTCAGGGCGAGGCCATCGTGCGCAACAATGTCCTCATCAACGGGGCGGGCGCAGGCTTCGCCAGCACCGACCACCAAGGCAAGACGCTGAACCTCCAAGTCATCCACAACACCATTCTCAACAGCGCCCACGCCTTTCGCGGCGGCTCTTGGAATGGCCGCGAAGGCATGGTCCTCGCCAACAACATTCTATACTCCCGCGATGCCAATGCCCTCCACTACGCCAACGGCAACGCAGGCGTCCTCAGCAGCGGCAACATGGTCTTTGGCGATGGTCCCAAAGACGGCTGTGTCAAAGGTCGCGGCTTTGAGGACTTCCCCGGCGTCACCCTCGACGGCACCCGGCACGACGCCACCCCCGCCAGCGATGCCAGGCTCGACCACGCCGATGCAAAGCACCTCCTGCCCACCGACATCCACGGCAAACCCCGCACCCAAAAAGTGAGCGGAGCCATCTCACCTTAACCAGCCATGAAAGCAACCGCGCTACTTTTCTTTTCATTCACCCTCTGTGCCCTCGCCCAGCAGCCACAGCTCAAAACGGGACCCAATGCCGACCTCGGCGGCGCTTTGCTCATGCCTGCCGATGACGAATGGAATCACAATGCGTCGAAGGACGAGGTAGATCCGCTCAGCGATGTGATCATCGCGTCCATCGGCGCGGAGACGGGCCTGCATGAAGACTTTGGCGTCGTGTGGAAGGGGCAGCCGGGCGGCATTCCGTATTACGTCGTGAGCGGTGATCAGCCGAAGGTGCCGATCCATTTTAATGAAGGCAAAGATGAGAGCGATCCAGGCCCTTATCCTGTTCCGCCGGATGCCTGGATCGAAGGCGGCGCTCAAAGCGACGGCGACCGCCATGTGCTAGTGCTCGATAAGGACAACTGGAAGCTCTACGAGATCTACCACGCCTTTCCACTCTTCGGTGGCAAAGCATGGAAGGCCTACAGCGGCAGCGTCTTTGATCTGAAAGCGCCAAAGCCCCGCCCCGCAGGCTGGACCAGCGCCGATGCTGCGGGTTTGCCCATCTTGCCCGGACTGGCCCGCTACGATGAGATCTGCGGCACGAAGAAGCTCACGCACGCACTGCGCTTCACCATCAAAAAGAGCCGTCGCGCCTATGTGCCGCCCGCCACTCACTTCGCCAGTCCACACAAGGACGCGAACCTGCCGCCAATGGGCATGCGCGTGCGGTTGAAGGCCAGCTTTGACACCTCGAAGTTCACCGGCGCGGCCAAAGTGATCCTCGAAGGTCTCAAGACGCACGGCATGATCCTCGCCGACAATGGCGGCGACTGGTTCATCAGCGGCGCGCCCGATGATCGCTGGGTACATGAGGAACTCCTGCCCATCCGCAAGGTGAAGGGCAGAGACCTTGAAGTCGTGAAGATGGGAGCGATGACGACGCGATGATGCGTTGAGGTTGGCAAGGAGATTGATGGGCAAGAAAATTGGGCCAAGCCTCTGACTCCTATTTTCTTGCCCTGAAATTTTCCTGCCAAAAAGTAAGCCGCATGAATACCAGCCGTGCCCCTCGCCCTCGCGTGCAGCTTTGGATGCTCCGCCTCCTGATCGCCCTCATGCTGACCGGCCTTCCGGGTGCTTTGTTGCCAGGCATCGCGTTCCGAAAGTTCTGTTGGTTGATGGGCTACACTGCCCCGCTCCTTTCCCCGCTGGTCGTCTATCTGTCTGGAAATGCGGGCTATGCCTATGTGGCACTGGCGATCCTCTTCTGGGCCATCTCGCAGGATTTGCAGCGCTACCAGCCGCTCGTGCGCGTGAGTGGCTGGATCATGGTCATCGCCGGTCCGGCTTATCTGTCGATTGATCTGCAATGCCCTCTGCCGCTGTGGTGGGTGCTCATGGACAGCCTCAGTTGCCTGCTCATCGGCCTTGCGCTGCTCTGGGCTTGCCCGCCTGCAAAGAAGACACACTCAGCCGATTGCTGAGTAGGATGGCTGTCTCTCTGGCGTTTCAATACTCGATGCGCCTGCTCTCTCTTCTCTTGATCACCACCTCCGCTTTCGCGGCTGAAACCTGGCAACCCTTTGGCCCCGGTGGTGGCGGCTGGATCGAGGATGTGGTGGCGCATCCAGTGAATTCACAAGAGGTCTGGGCTATGACGGATCTGAGCGGGCTGTTTCGCTCGCAGGACGCGGGTTTGACGTGGCGGAAGATGTCGGCGGATGTGGAGCGTGGTGTTTTGGCCAGAAAGCAGATCGTCTCGCACAATCGGCAGTTCACCATCGATCCGAAGGAGCCGCAGCACATGTATTGGGGCACCTGCGGCATGATCTGGGCCAGCCATGACGGCGGCGTGAGTTGGCAGGCTGTTTTTGGCAAAGCTCCGGCCGTGGGTGATGACCAGACGCCGGCCATCGGCCATGCCATCGCGGTGTCGGCGAACGGTGGTGTGTATGCGCTGGATCATGACAGCGTGCTGCGGGTCTCGCGGGATCGAGGCGCGACGTGGATCGAGCTGGGGAAGCCGCCTGTGGCGAAGAATAGCCGCGATACGCCCGCGTTTCCTTTCTTCCTGGCCGATGGCACGCTCTGCATCTCCTGTCGGCCCTCTCCGGGCCTGGCGATCTCGCGCGATGATGGCAAAACGTGGGAGCTGAAGCTGCCGGAGAGCATCATCCTCACCGCGCGCGCCACGCCGACGGGCAGTGGGTTGTTTGTGTTTGATTCGACCGGCAAACTGCATCGCAGCAGCGATGGCGGCGCGAGTTTCGTCATCGTCAAAGAGTCGCCGCACAAGTGGGAGCCGGGGTTGCGCTTTGCGGGTGGCCTTGCGGTCGCGAGTGGTGGCAAGGTCATGCTGTGGGCGCTCGGCGAACTCGTGGTGAGCAGTGATAACGGCGACACTTGGACGCGGCATCGCATCGAGAAAAACTGGGATCGCGGCAGCTATCCCGGCATGAACCGCCATGCCTCGCCCGAGGGCAAATGCAGCTCTCTCGCCGTCACTGCGGACGGCAGCACCTGGCTGAAATGCGACAGCTCGCTCATGTGCCGCAGCACGGATTTCGGTGTGAGTTGGACCGGCAGCACGGTGGGCCTGCAAGTGCTCTGCTACTTCCAAGGCCCAGCCATCAGCCCGCATGATCCGCAGCAGGCCATGGTCGCTGCTTTAGACCAAGGCGTCTTCAAAACCAATGATGGTGGCGCTTCATGGCAGCCGGTGCGTGTGCAGACCGAATGGTGGAATGACGAATGGCAGAACCACGACGGCAGTGTGGTGAAGGCGCATCCGAAGCTGCCGAAGACTTGGTTTGCCATCATACACGGCCACCGCGGCACGCGGCACCCACGTCTGCATCGCACTGATGACGGTGGCGAGACGTGGAAGCTCGTGCTCGACCTCAAAGAGAAGTTCGGCGGCGAATGGGGCAAATGGCTCGACGACAGCGAGATGGGCGATTTGTGCTTCGATCCCTCGAATGCCAATGTGATGCACCTAGCGAACTACCAGCTCGGTGTGTTCAAAAGCAGCGATGGCGGCCAGACATGGAAGCACACGCTGAAAACGAAGAACGGCCTCAGCCTCGTCACCAGTCCCAGCGGCCAGCATGTGTATCTGCAATGCGTGAAGCGAACCGGCCTCTTTGCCAGCCATGATCGCGGTGAGACCTGGGAGGTCGCCCATGCCGCCGATGGCGTGGACGGCCTCGTGCATCATCCGAAGGATGAGAACACCCTCTTCATCAGCGACGGCCAGCACGAGAACTACTGGAGCTACAAAGGCGCACGCCCCGCCAAGCTCCTGAAAAGCACCGACGCCGGAAAAACCTGGACCCAACTCGCCGCACTCGACAGCGGCCCGCTCTACATCGACCCCGTGAAGCCGGAAATCATGCTCATGAGCACCCTGCATGGTGGCAAAGGTATCCTCCGCAGCACCGATGGCGGCCAAACGTGGCACGACTTCCATCACGATGCCCACAGCTACACTGCCCGAGGCTTCACCTACGGCGGCCAGCCCGACAGTGTCATTTATCACATGTTTGGTATCATGGCCCGCACCACGAAACTCCATGACTAAACTGCTTCCTTTCTTTTTCCTGGCCACCTTGAATGCGGCGGACTCCACCACGCCTGGCGAGATCACCACACCGTTTCCGACAATGAGCAATCTCGCGGTCGAATGGCAAATGGAGGGCGATGACGATCTTGATGCAACCTGTGAGATGAAGTTTCGCAAAGTCGGTGCAACTGAATGGCGGAGCGGCATGCCGTTGCGGCGGGTGCCCGCAGGATCAAGCCAGAAGACCGATCCAATCATCACCTGGACAAATCGCTTGAGTGGCAGTGTATTCGATTTGGAAGCTGGAAAGGACTACGAGATCGAATTGAAGCTGCGAGATCCCGATGGCGGTTCGGCGACGAAAATCATAACGGCATCGACACGACCTGAACCCATCGCGAAGGCCTATGCAGTCATCAAAAACGGCACCAAGGCCGATATGAACGCCGTGAAGCCCGGCGAGGTGCTTTTACTCGCCGATGGCGATTACGGCGCGGCGACCTTCAATCGTGATGGCGAGCCTGAAAAGCCCATTGTGTATCGCAGCACGAGCGGGAAGGCTGTTTTCAGTGAGATCAGTCTCACGAATCGGAAGTGGGTGTATCTCGAAGGTCTCACGGTGAATGGCCCGGTGCGCTTGAATGGCACGGAGCACTGTGTCGTGCGGCGCTGCACCATTCGCTCGCAGTTTGGCATCAAGGCCTACAAGCCGGGCATGATGAATGCCTGCATCGAGGACAACACCATCACCGGCATCCGCGAATGGAAGCCGGAGATCATGGGCGCGGGTGGCGACAACGAGGGCGAGGGCATCCAGTTCACCGGCAGCGGCAACGTGATCCGCCACAACCGCGTCTCCGGCTTCCGCGACTGCATCAGCCACATGGAGGATGACGGCGCAGCCGAACAGAGCTGCAACGACATCCTCAACAACGACCTCAGCGCCGGTCTCGACGACGGCATCGAGACTGATTTTGCGCTGCACAACTGCCGCGTCATGCGCAACCGCCTCACCAACTGCTTCGTCGGCATTTCCTCGCAGCCCGGCCTCGGCGGCCCGAACTACTTTCTCCGCAACGTTATGTTCAACATCATCCACGAGCCCTTCAAAATTAGCCGCTTCAGCCAGGGCGATGTCATCATGCACAACACCGTGATCAAAGCCGGTGACGGCCTCGGCATTCACACCAGCGAGCCCTTTGATCATGCCGTGATCACCCACAATCTCTTCATCGGTGGCAAACCACCCACAGCGACCTACGGCGGCTACTCCACCGGCCGCGGTCGCGCCGTCGATGTGCAGCACTTCGGCGAAAACTGCATCATCGACCACAACGCCTACGCAGTCGTTGGAATGCCCTTTGAGGGCAAAATTCGAACATGGAGCTTCACTCAGCTCCCCGGCACCGAGATCGAGAAACATGGTCGCATCCTGAATGTGACGGTTCCATTTCCGTACGATCCCTCGCAGGTTTACGAGTCACCAGACCTTTCCAGGGTGACGGAGGCGGGAGCTTATGCGGACGAGAAAATGCCCATATATGGACCTCGGCGTTTTCAAAAGACGGGAGCAACGCAAGGCACAGTTCATTGAATCGCTGTCACGGATGTTGTTTCGGCTATTTCCCGTGTTTTCAATCAAGACGAACGATGCCTAACAAACATGAAGTAGAACGAAATCAGTCACAGGCGCAACAATTAGGTTTCCGCCAGGAACTTCTCGAACATGGGACCGCGAACAGCGCGATCCCGCAAAAAGGCTATCTAACCCTCGATGATTAGCCCAAATCTTTAGATCGTCAGAACTACGCCAAGCTCCATCTCATCGAAAACTCTTTCCATCGCATGAAAGCAAACCTCGCTCTCTTATGGCAGAGACTACCTATGCACTACAGGAGTGGTCGAAGAGAACCAAATCCACTGAAGGCTTCGTGTCCGACTGCCTCGACTCGTTCATTCAGGGGATGATGGGTCGGCCTTTTGCCGGAGATGAAAAGGCCAAGCGCGATGCGGAGAGCTTCGAAGCAGAGGGAAAACAGATCGCCAATGGATACTGGCAATATTATCAATATTGATGAAGAGCATCAAACATACTGAGGAAATGAGGATCACTGAACTTGAATTGAGAGCCAGCTTGTCTGCCAAATATGGTGTGCCCCCCCCGACCAGACCCTGAATTGCAAATCAGCAATTAAGTCTATCCAATTCACAACGATATGAATAAGGCATACCTTTTTCAGGACAATCACATTACGATAGAAAAAGACCGTGTCTGCTTGAACGGTTCTACGATTTTGACCCACGCCATTCAAGGCTATCGAAAAGTTACAAAAGCACCACTCTATGCGTGGATACTTTTGGCCATTTGTTTGGCAGGCATCCTACTTTTGTCTTCAATTTCCAATCCACCTTCCGTTTATTCTCCGTCTTTGAGCAAACCTGCGCCTGCGCCCACGAACAAGAATATTTATTTTTTCTATATGGTGACTGCGGTGGGCGTCATTCGATCTTTTCTCGACAAACGAACCTTTGTAATAATCAACACAAGCAACCAAGTGTTCCAAACTCCTGATCTGGAAAATGCTGACACAGTTGATCGAATTATCCAAGCATTAAATCAAGTGATGAGGCGTGCATAGCACAGTCGCTGATAGCTAAAGAAACGCCAAACCCGCGTCGACGGTAAGCCGACGCGGGGACTTATCTCTCAAGCGGACAACCCGACATGGGTATCGAGCAGTCCATGCAACGCCTCCGTACGTTTTGGCAACTCCGCGAGGTTGCCTTCCTTCAACGATTCGGTGAACGCGTTGAACAAGCTCCACACGTTCCGTCCTTCAAACGCATCATGTCGAGGCTCGCGCCACTCATGCAGCACGGGTGGAATGAGACGATTGCTGCACACACCGACATCCGTGGCGCGGATGACGAGGTCATGGGCTTCGATGTCGGTGATCTCGGCTTCTTTATAAGCCGCAATGCGTTTGTCCTGATCATGCCATTTGGCGAGCAGGAGTCCGATGGATCGGCTCACTAGTTGCGGCAGGTAACGTACGATGAGCCGAGTGTGTTTGCGCGCGAATTTGATCTCGCCGGAGAACGATAAGTTGTCACAAACGAAGACGCTGGCCCCGGCCAAGATGCCGGCGGGGAACGTTTTATCGTGACTGTTACGCAGCCCGAGCACCAAGCAGTAGTCGTCGCTGGATTTCTGGGCGTGGACTCCCATGAGACCAAAGTAGCGCTGTCCTTCGTGGGACAACGAATGAGCCTGCGCGCCAATGCGCAGGTTGGTGGTGGCCAGCGTTCGCTGGACGGTGCTGATGAGTTCCGCATGCGGGATGGGACACCAGCTCTGTGTGTGGCGCGGCGTGGCGACGGCGCGTAATTCGTCGAGATCGACATGCGAGGCGCCGCAGTGCAACACGCGGTTTGGGCTGCGGCGTAGGATAATCTGAGGTTGGGGATCGAGATTGGCAATCATAGTGATGTGTTCCTTTCTGGAATGGAAAGGGGCCGGACACGCAGCAAGCGCATCCGGCCCCGGGTGGATGTGGGTGGGTGGTTTGGCTTACAGCTTGAGCCCCTGCAGGCTGCGCAGGGTGGAGCGCACGGAGTTGAATTCGCGGCTGCTATTTTTGTGGTCGCGGTGAACGGCCTTCAGTTTGGTCGAGAGGTCGCGCAGGAGGTTGAACCCTTCGGTGAACTTGTCCCGGATTTGCAGGGTCAGGTCGAGGGCTTCTTCGAGCGGCGACGGCGTGCCATTGGGTGTCGGTTCTTCGGAGGTGGGATTCGTGATCATGGATTTGGGTGGTGGTGCTGCTGGAAGAACAGGCCGTGGTGGCGGCATGTTCACCTGAGCGGGTTGTTGGTTGGGTGGAGGCTGGGTGTTGGCTCCATCCGGCCGCAGTGGCATCACGATCATCTGCCTGCCTTTGTTGTGAAAACGCAGCGGGGCGATTTGATCCATGATGCTGATGGTGGTGAGACCGTAATCGAGAGCCTTGATAAGTAAGCGTCGGCTCAGGAAGATCAGTGCTTCCGGGCCTTCAGGTTTGGCATCGAGCACAGGGACTCGCGTCCAAGGCTCGTTGCCGTTGTCTTTGCCGAGGAGCAGCAATTGCCCCTCTTTGCATTCCAGGCCGATGGTCTGGAACTTTTCCGCATCATGACAGGGCATGCGCTGGATCAGCTTGATGAGCATCTCCAGTTTTGCCGGGTCGATCATGATGTGGGTCTTGGCGTCGTCAGGGTTGGGGATCGTCTGTCGCCAGTTGGGATAGTTCCCGTCGATCTGTTTGCTGACGAATCTCCAACGCCTGCTGGAGAGCTGCACCGTTTTGTCATCGACCTTCATCTGCCACTCACCATCCGCATTGAACTCCTTCCACCCAAGGAACTTGTGGTTCGGGATGATGACGGAGTTTTTAAGCGGCAGCGTGAACGAATTCGCGCTGTAGAGATGCCTGCCATCCGTGCCCACAATGTAGTTGGCCTTGGGATTGCTGGTGTCGATGAAGGTGCCGTTGAGCACGTAACGGGTGGCGTCAACGCTGGCGCATTCCATGGCTTCATGGATGGACCAGCGAAGTTCTGGCGGCAGCGCGATGGCCTCCGTTTTAATGCGGGGAGTGACGGGAAACTCCTCCACCGGGATCGGCTTCACCTTTTGTTCACCGAGGCTGTCAGCCAGGGCGAACTTGATGCACCCGGGTTCGATATGAATGCGCTCGTCTTTGCCACAGTTTTTGGTGACCTGCACAGGTTGGTCATACGGGATGAGCATCGCCATGGGTGGTCCTTCGGCGGGATGTTCGAGACGCATGGTGACGAAGCGATCCAGGTCGGTGCCGGTGAGAGCAATCCAACCGTCGGCGGTGCGTTCGACTTTGACGTGATGCAGCACCGGCAGAGTGGCTCGTGAGTTGATCACTTTGCCGAGTCCTGCCAGAGCGGGTTTCAATTCCGCAATGGGGAGTGTGATGGGATTCATTGTGTTGGTGGTGGGTTGTACGCCAAAAATCCCATGCACCAATGTACGGCGCATAGGCTTCGAGCGTGGTTTGGTTGGCTATGCAGCGGCCAGAGTCACCTCGGCTTTGTACTTGAGCTGGGCAGTGATGCATTCAGCTGCACGAATGTCCGAACGCGCTCCAAGATAAACCGGCCGGTAGATGCAGCCGGATTCCTTGAATGCATACAAATAACGGCACTCAACCACGGTTCCCGGTCCGGGAACATCATGGTTGGGTGGGATTGTGACCTTGCCAGCGGGGCGTACTTTGTCGCCCTCGAACAGGATCAATGAAACGCTCCGCTTATCGTTCACCTTGGTGACGATGAACGAGGCAGTCTCATGGAACTTGTACTTGAGCTGGCTGCCACCGCTGTTGGGACGTCCGGGAGTGTACGGCGCGTCCTTGTGTTTGAACACCACTCCTTCCTTTCCCTCGTTGTTGAACTGCTGGAACCAGCCAGCCGTTTGCGGAGGGAAGAACACCCTCACCTCCCGGATATGGGGATGATCGAAGGCGTTGAGCATGTCCCGCATCCTCAGGTAGCGCACCGAGAATGCCAGATGACGCAGGTCCTCCGGGCCAATGGTGAGCAGGTCGAAAGCGTGGAAGGTGTCTCCGACAGCTTCTCCGTCGAGCAGGAAGCTGCGCGGATATTTTGCCGCGTTGCTTGCGATCCCGTCAGGGACGGCGGTGGGGAATCCCAGGCGGTTGATGCCGGTGATCTGGTCACCGTCCTTTCGGATGAGCAGGCGGCGGCCGTCGAGCTTCTCCTGCATCCAGTAGTCGGGATTGAACAGGAACTGATCGAGCTGTTGTTCGTTGATGGGATTGAGGAGCTGGCACTGGGTGCCTCTATGCTGGCCGGAGGACTCCGGTGGCGTGGTGGTGCCCGCGTCGGTTCCGGGCGTGTAGCCCTTCGCCATCTTTTCCCGAACGAGCTTGTCGTAGATGTCTTTGGCAATGGGGTATTCGACCGGCGCCGGTGTTTTGCTGCCGGTGCTGAGCGTGGAGCCACGCCGGCCATAGGCGAAGTGTACGAGATACCCGGCATCCTTGGACCGGATGCTGGCCTGGTACACTTTGTCAGAGGGACCAGAGCGAAAATACAGAGTGATTCTTTCCATGAGTTGTGTTCCTTTCTTGGAATGAAAAGAGCCGGACGATCCTGCGACCATCCGGCTCTGGGTTTGTATGAGTGGTTGTGTACTTGCTGCGTCAGTAGTTGTACGGATCACGGCGTTGTTGCTGGCGCATGCGCATCGTGAGGATCGATTTCCCGATGGAAATGAGCCCGCAGATGAGGCCTATGACCAGCAGGGCCGAGAGCGGGACGAGCACCAGGTTAGAGGTGGTCCGCGTGATGAGATCGATCCACTCGTTGAACTGCTTCAAGGCCAGCGTGACCAGCGGTGCCACCAGAACTGCTGGCACCGCGCGCCCGAGAGCGAGACGCAGATTGAACTTGAACCACTCCCGCAGGACGCCCTGCGGAGAGATCCAGTATTCAAACTGGCGGATGGTGAAGCTGAGGACTTCAGCCGAACGCTCAATGGCGCTCAGGTTTGGCAGGTCGTGGTCCACGACCGGTTCGATCAGCGGTTCAGGCTGCCATCTTCGGATGACGATCTGGCTGACCTGCTTCGCCCATGTGGTGGCGGGCACCGTTGGGAGTTGGCGGGGTGGTGGGGACTGTTCGTCCCATTCGGGTTGTTCCATCATAATGTTGACGTGTTTTGGCCCCGAGGGCGGTTCCGATGACAAACAACAGCAGGGCGCCGAACGCGAGACTGCCCGTGGCAATCTTCCAGCGGTCGGCGATGACATGCTGTTCCGACATTTGCTCTTCGAGTTTGGAAATCTTGGAGCGGTATTCCGGACCGAGGTCCGGCGGTGGGGGCGGTGGATCGTCGAAGAACCAGCCTGCGTGCGTGTTCGGCGTGAACAGCACCAGCAGGCCGGCGATGAGGATGAGATGTTTCATGGTGGGTGTGAGGGGATGGGCCGCAGGCCGACACTCGTGATGAGCTCCGACCTGCAGCAGGGTTTAATGCCATAGACGGCATTCGCTAAAGTACTCGCAGCTTGAGCAGTGCATCCCAGGTGAAGGGATGAAGTCGCGGCGCTGCAAGCCTTCGATGTAGGCCTCCATTTGCCGGAACAGCCGGGTCTGCTGCGGCGGGCTCATGGGTGGCAGTGTGGAGATGACCACTTTTGGGTTCTTGAGTTTGACCAGATGGTGCAGCTGCATGCCTGCTTCCTGAGAGCCGGTATTGTGGCGGTACAGGATGGCGTAGCTGCTGGTCTGAATCTCAGTGGAGTGTGCGACCTTGTCCAAGTTGGGAGTGGTGGCACTGGTCTTGTAGTCGATAATCTGGCGTTGCTGAACTAGGTCGAGAATGCCGATGAGACGAGGCAGCCCGTGTTGTTGCAGATCGGCCTCCACCGGGACTTCCACGGCGTCGGGTTTGATTTCTGCAGGGACATGACTTTCACGCAGGTAGGTGTCGAGCAGACGCCAGCCGGTGGTTTTATCGGCATCCTCCTCCCCGGGTTCCCATTCCACCGGTCCCTCGGTGTCGTCCGCCCATGCTGTTTGGTAGGTCTCGTGGACCACCTTGAGCGAGAGCGGTTGCTGCACCCAGCGTGCCTTGTTCCAAGCCTTCAACACGGCGTGAACCGCATTGCCGAGATGGAGCGAGGCTGTCTTGGGTTTCGTGAGCTTGAGCACGTAGCGGAAGTAGAACTTCAACCGGCATTGCAGGAACAGCGACAGCCGGGAAGCTGACACCGTTGCCTGCAATGCGGTGATGATGTCCTGCTCGCTGCGCTCTGGCGGTGAGGCAGCGGGCGTGTTCATGCGGCTTGGGCGGTGGGTTGTTGCTGCCAGCGGGTCTGGCGTGGCGCGGGTTTGCCGGCTTTGATGAGCAGGTCCTCAATCAACTGGGATGCCTGCATCTTATTGAGCTGCTTGACGCCGATGCCGAAGAGCTGCTGGGACAGATCCTCGGCCACCTGTTTGGTGATGCTGGCATTTTCGTTGACAATGCGCAGGATAAACCCGCGCTGTCCGTCGGTGCAGTTCCAGCGGTCCGTGACGGGCACTGGAGCGGGACGATTGTTGCCGTTAACCGGGTAGGAGCGTCCATTTGTCTGTGGCGCTGCCTGCCCGTTGCCGTTGGTATTGGCCGTCGGGACGTAACCGGGGTGCTGGATTTCCTGATCGACGGAGTGCTGCAGCAGCTGGTAAAGCTTCTGCACTTCGGATTCGACCTGAGTGATGTCGCTGAGTTCGACTTCAACGGAGGCGCTGAAGCTGTGGCTGCTGTATTGGGGCAGGCCGAGTTTTTTGCTGTAGTTGGCGCTGAGTTTGATGGCCATGGTGGTGTGTCTCCTGATGTGGGGTGGGTGTGCTTGGGTGGATGAAAAAAGCCGCCACATGGCCCGACAACAAAACACCCGGTCCCTCTTGCGAGAGAACCGGGTGGGTGAAGTGGGATGCTGTGACGACGTGGTGCGGCTAGCAGGTGGTGCAAGCCTCCTGAATGCGGCCCTGAGCCGGGACGCTCATCTGCGTGGCAGCGATGCTCCATCCCTGCGTGTGTTGCAGAGACGAGGTGAGCAGATCGTTGACCAGTCGCGTCATGGGACGGCGTAGCCGCCGGCCTTCATGATACAACGCGCAGACGATGACCCGATTGATGCAGGGCGAATAATGGGTTCGCTGGGGCATGGTGGGTGAATGAGACGGCCAAGGATAAAGCCTTGGTCGCTCAATTATTCATAACGCGGATGGGCGGGGGATTGCAGCCTATTGGACTTTTGAATTTCAAAGTCGGTTGCTCTGCTGAAGAACGAAAATGGGGCCAATCGAAAAAGTGGCTACAAAATGGCTACATTCAAAAAAGAAGCCCCGCCTTTGGGGCGGGGCTTTGGTCTTTAACTCACTCAGAATGAAGGTGGTGGGCAGGGCTGGATTCGAACCAGCGTAGGCGTAAGCCAGCAGATTTACAGTCTTCAGCTCAGGTGTCCAAGAATGTTCGACGATGTTTGCGCACGTTTCTTCTAATTCGTTGTATTCCAATGGTTTCCGTGGTATATGGTGCAAAGCATTGAAAACCATGATTCAAATTCGGAACCAAAAAAGTGGCCAAGAAGTGGCCAAGCATGACAAGAAGAAGAGCTTTGCCAAATCAGATGTGCGATACTGGCATTCTCGCCTTTTTAAAAACTCGTTCACACGTGCAGGCCAAAGGCAAGAAACCACCGATTGGTGCATCCGAATTGCTCGAAATGGCCGTCGTGAGACATTCAACCTGGAGAGTCCGAACAAGGAGGAAGCCGCTAAGGGTGCCCAAAGGATTTATCTTGCCATCGTCGCCAAGGGCTGGGAACAAGCCCTTGCGGAATTTAAGCCGACCGTTACCAAGAAATGCACTGGGGCCGACATTGGAGCGCTTATCAGCGTCTGCCAAAGATTGTCAACCAAGCGACCGGAGACATTGGATGCTTACGTAAAGGCTCTGCGTCGGATTGTTGCTGGTGCATTTGAAATCGATGATGGACGTAAATTTGATGCCTTTATGGGTGGGAGGGCAGCGTGGGTGAAGCAGATCGATTGCACGCCTATTGCCGAACTCACCCCCAGCAGAGTGCAATCCTGGAAAACTCGTTTTCTGGCGAAGGCCAAGACAAATCAGGAACGGAATCGCGCGGTGGTGACGGTGAATTCCCTTGTGCGAAATGCAAAAGCTCTTCTGTCAAAAAAGCTTCTACCCTTCATTCGAGAAGAGATTGAACTCCCCTCCCCTCTTTTCTTCGAAGGTGTCACAGCAGAGAAAGAACCGTCATTGCGCTACAAATCGAGAATCGACGCGTCCGAGATTCTTCGCTGCGCCAAAGCAGACTTGGCGCTCGTGAACCCCGAAGCCTTCAAGTTGCTGCTGCTTACGCTCGTGTTTGGCCTACGGCGAAGTGAGGCTGATGCTTTGTTGTGGGCGCAATTTGATTTTCAGAAGCGTTTGCTCGTCATTGAGGACACCGACTACAAGCGACTGAAAAGTCAGGATTCAGCCGGCGAAATCGATATCGAACCTGAACTCTGTGCCATTTTTAAATCGTTCCGTGAAAAAGCAGCAGGAGATTTTGTCTTGGAAAATCCCAGCCGACTTCGAATAGTTGAGGCATCTGAGCGCAAAAGCCGTGGCTACAGGTGCAACGAAACACACATTTTCCTGCTGGACTGGCTCCGGACTAAAGGTGTGAATGACCGGCGTCCTATTCATACGATGCGCAAGGAAATTGGTTCGATTATCGCTAGCAGAGATGGAATTTGGAAGGCCTCGCGCTACCTGCGTCACTCGGACATCCGCATTACAAGCAAGCTGTACGCGGACAAGAAGCTTCCTGTCACAGCTGGTCTTGGTAGCATTTTGGCCTGAGGCGTGCCGGGCGTATCATGCGGTTTCATGCACTCGCCGTCTTTCGTCATGCCTGATTGGGAGAATTGACACATCACCGAGCACTTCATGAGCATCAGCCACGGACGAAAACCTGGAGTCTAAAAAAAGTTTTGGCTCCCAACGTTCAGGCATGTTCACCAATGTTTGAGGCTCTGACCTGACACAAATTCGGCTTTCAAATTCATTTTTTCGAGGGACTTTTGACCAGCCTCGGACACCTGAATTGAGCAATTATTGCTCACTGAAGACGAAGGGGTGCCCGATCATGAAACAGGGATCGGGGTGGCTTATTGCCTCCGTTCGGAAACGGAATTGTCCTTGCGGCCCTGCGTCGGTGGTAACGCCAATTGCCGGAAAAACAGGTTTAACCGGAGGTGGTCTAAGGACTGCCGCCACACACCATCGCGCCACCTTCGGTTAGATCACAATCTCCAATGCCCAATTTTCTCTTCCGCCCTCGTGGTTACATTCACTTCGACACCCCCTTGAACAGAGAGGCTGCTGAACGTCTTGCCACAGCCCCAGAGCATGTCGCAGCCCATTCATTTTACCCATTCATCTATTCGGTTCAGAAAACGCAAAAGATTGCCAGAGACGATCAAAATCGGGTCCACCTCATGCCTGAAAAGACGAGATCAATCGCCTATGCATCACACGGCGATTCTCACATCTTCTCCCACTACGCTGACATCCTGAGCGAACGATATGAGGCAATTCTGGCTGAACGCGGATTACACCAATGCGTCACTGCCTTCCGTAAACTCAATGGCCGGCGGAACATTCATTTTGCGGATGAAGTGTTCGAGTTCATCAGGCAAACCCCATCCTGCTCTGCGCTGGCTTTGGATGTGTCAGATTTTTTCGGCAGCTTGGGTCATTCACATTTAAAAGCCGCTTGGTCCTCGTTGATGCAGATACCGAGGCTTCCTGCAGACCACTTTGCTGTTTTCAAAGCCATCACACGATTTTGCCAGGTCGAACGTGATGCATTGTTCAACGCTCTTCACATTCCCATCAGTAATCCACGCTCCACGGGCAATCATCGGCTGCCACACCTCGATCAACACAGCCACGCCACCATACCAGACAACACCAATCGACTCTGCTCCCCTTCCCGCTTCCGCGTCTGGGTCCGTGAGAGAGGCCTGCTTCAGATCAATGGCGCTGGCAGAGGGATTCCACAGGGCTCGCCAATCAGTGCTGTCTTGTCGAACATCTACATGCTGGAGATGGACACAGAACTGAACTCCTTCGCAGCAGCCAATGGAGGGCTTTACCGGCGCTATTGTGATGACATCCTCGTTGTGATGCCGACCGTTGAACTTCGTGAACAGGCATTTCAGATGATCGAAGCTTGGCGTATTCGGCTCAACCTCAATGCCTTCAATCCAGCCAAGACCGAACGCATTGATTTTGGCCTTGATCGTCCCATCACTGGCAAGCCCCTTCAATACTTGGGCTTCACGTTCGATGGTCGCCATAAACGCATTCGTCCGGCTTCTGTGGCACGCTATTACCGAAAGATGCGTAGGGGTGTGTTGAGGACGAAAATCCAGCGTGCCCAAGCAGATGAAGCGGTTGGCAGGAATCAACCGTCACCGCTGAAAAAGAAAAGGCTCTATCGGCAGTATTCATATCTGGTCAAAAAGCTCGGCAGGAACAAGGAGCAGAGGCGCAATTTCCTCAGCTACGCCTTTGATGCCGCCAGGATCATGAACGACGCAGGAATTAAGCAGCAGGTCAAGGCCCACTGGAGAAAACTGCAGGAAGAGATTGTGAAGCCCCTACCACCTCCTCCGCGTATTCCTTCTTCGCCTCAAGCTTCAGGCCACCGCTCATCCTTGTGAAATCAGTCATGACTTGCTCAAAGCCATGGCTCGCAGCGATTGAGCCTGCCCGGAATGAGTCAACCATGGTTGACGGCGTGAATGGAACCAGCTCATGAGCGCGCAGAATGAGACAATGAGCGCAAAAATGGCGATAATAAAACACCATCACGACGGAGCAGGAGGAAGGCTTGGGTTCACTGCCTCAATAGGAATAGCGGGACCTGCTGGATGAACTAGTGGGTGAAATCGAAGAGCGCCTGAATCAATTGACGGAAGCGGAGGGATTAACGCCAGCCCAATTTCATTGCACCTCGATTATCTCGAAGGCAACCCGAAGGACGCGGCGGTGCTGATGGAGTTCCGCGAGGCGCATGCGCGGGACATGAAGACGCTGCACAATTGGCTTGGCTGGGCATGAGCCTTTGGTAAATCGTCATGAGTTTGAATATTCCTCGCCGAGGTTTTTGAACCATTGCGAGTTTCTCCTGCCGCGATTCATCTGGCGTTTCTTCATCCTTTCGCTTGATTGCTTGAATGAACATTTCGCTAAACATGGCGGCCATCGACTGGCGTCAAACCGATACATTCTCCCTGATTTCATCTCTACGGAGGTATGCGACTTTGATGGAGACACAGGTCGAATCACTTTACCAAGATGAACGAAAGGCTCTCAGGGAACTGTTCGGCGATTGCCCTACTGAAGATGAAATCGGGGAATTCAGAACACATGAGCAGCATCTGGAAGACAAGTTTGAGCTAAATTTGAAAGTCACCTTGCGCTATTCGTTTGTGGTTTCCATGCAGATCATCTTTGAAACGAGACTCAGGGCTTTCTGTGATGATGTTTGGAAGGAAAAACGACTGGAGGTCAAAATCAAAGATTTCATTGAAGGCAGAGGACCAATTGAGCGAGCTAAAATTTACCTGGCCAAGCATGTTCAAATCGACTTTGGTCAGATGCCAGTTTGGTGCCGGCTCATGAATCTTCAAAAAGTCCGTGACTGCATTGTACACACGAATGGCTTTGTTGTGAACAGCCGAGACTGTAATGATCTAGAGAATCTCGTTGGCAAAAATGGCGGAATCAGCCTGGATGAAGCCGACCACCTGTTGTTGTCAGAGGATTATTGTCGCCAAAGTATCGACGACATTGAAGTCTTTTTTCGCCATGTCTTCGTACATGTGGGATGGAAAGTTTAGCAGAACCAAAGATGCAAAATATGCCTGAGACGAGTATGTCGATTGTCACCCGCTCTGAAACTTGGCTGGCTACTAGCCAACCGCCGAGCAGGCGAATTTTGGCTGAGATGGTGGATGGGGCGCTTGGATTGTCACGGGCTGCCATGAAAGCCAGCGACGGCCTCGTTCCGCGTTTCAAAATCGGAGATCATTTCTTCTGCGAACCCGATTATCAGCAGATTATGCTTTGGGCGGAATCACTTCAGCTTGAGCCTCTAGCGGTGATTGAGCGTCTGCTGGTTGAACCAGTTTCATATTGGTGGACACCCGAATATAAATCCCATTTCAAAACCAATTTTGTTAACGGGCGGATTGTCAGCATCTATTTGAATGGGGCTGTGATCGCGATTGAGTCTTTGAAGTGGGTGGAGGGTCTTGTCATCGAATCAATTGCGTTTCAGGCACCCGCAGGTTGGGGCGCTGATTCTGGAAGGGCTCTACCACTGCCGCACTCCAAACTGTGCCGTCTATATTTTCATGGCTTTAATCCAAGCTGCTTTGACCTGTCCGCAGCACCGAATCTCATTGAGTTGGTGTGCCAAAACTGCAGCTTCACAGAGTTGGATCTGTCCGTAGTTCCGCTGCTCTGCAAACTCGAATGTCAATATAATCAACTTTCGATACTGGACCTTTCAGCGACACCCCACCTCACCGAACTCGGATGTGCTGGGAACAAGATCGAGGAGCTAAACTTGAGTGCAGTGCCGATGCTTACAAAGCTTGATTGCAGTGGCAACCAACTTGTCGATCTGGACCTGACTGAAGTGCCGCTACTCACAAAACTAAGCTGCGGTGGCAACCAGCTAACGGAGTTGGACATCTCGAACGTGACGCTACTCACAAATTTAAGCTGCGGCGACTGTCAAATCGAAGATTTGGACCTCTCTATGGTGACACTGCTCACTGAGCTTGACTGCTCCGATAACATGCTTGCGTTGCTGGACTTGACTCCGGTGCCACAGCTCACAAAGCTGGACTGTGGAAACACCGAGCTAACACGCGAATTTTTCAATAATCAAATAGCAGAACTGGATCTCTCTGCGGTTCCGCGCCTTACCGAACTGAAATGCGATGAGAACCAAATCAACGAATTGGACCTCTCCCAAGTCCCGTTGCTCACAAAGCTAGACTGCGACGGAAACCAAATCGGCCAACTAGATTTATCCTCTGTGCCGCTGCTCACCAGCCTCGATTGTGGCGAAAACCAAATCGGCCAACTAAATTTATCCACTGTCCCGCTGCTCAATAGGCTCCAGTGTATCAGTAACAACCTTGTGGAATTAGATCTCGGCCGAGTACCCCATCTTCGAGATCTGTATTGCAGTCTCAATGAAATCGCCAGACTGAATCTCTCCGCAGTTCCTCTGCTCATCAATTTGTGGTGTGACAATAACAATCTTACTAATCTTGATTTTTCCAATGTGCGCCGGCTTGAAGATCTGCATTGCGGAGGGAACCGTCTCAAAGAATTGAGGCTTTCTTCTGTACCCTCTCTGAAATCTTTATTTTGTGGGAACAACCAATTGTCCACCCTTGATCTTTCCGCAGTACCCAAGCTCACTTGCCTTTTCTGTATTGGAAACCAGCTAACCACTCTGGATCTTTCTGCCGTGCCTCTGCTCAGAAGCCTGACCTGCTACGCTAACCAGATCACAAACTTGGATATTCGACCCCTGAAAAGTCTTAATGATCTAACGTGTCATTCTAAACATTTTAATTCTTGTGATACGACTCACTTGATCCAGCGACCCGATCAGAACTTCAACGCTTAAACATGAAGCAAGCCGACTGGATTCTTCTCGACACGGAAACGACAGGGTTTGCTGCCCCGATTTATGCCGTTGAAGTGGGTGCACAAAAAATGCGTGCATGGGAGCCTGTGAGTGGCCCCTTTCGTAAGCTGATCAATCAGAATATGGACATCCCACCGGAAGCTGCCCGCGTGCATGGCTACACGCGGGAGATTTTGGAGCGCGATGGCGAACTGGCGACGCAGGTTTATGCAGACTTGCGGCAGTATGTAGGAGGCCTGCCCGTGGTGGCCTACAACCTGGAGTACGATCTGGAGAGGGTGCTCAAACCGGAATGGCAACGGCTTGGAATCACACCGATGGGCAATGGCGGTTTCTGTGCGCTGCGGTTGGCACAGCGGCTTCTGGACCCAGTGCCTGCGGGGAACTGCAAGCTGCAAACCCTGAGGCAGTATTACCACCTGCCGGAACGTGGAGCGCACACTGCACTTGGAGATGTGGAGACGGTGGCAGACTTGTTTGCCAAGGTGCTGCGGCCCATCGCCGAACAGCGTGGGCTGGACACTTGGGCCAGACTCAAAAGTTATGCCGAGGATGAGTGGTATCCAAGCCGCGTCGCCTTTGGCAAATTCAAAGGACGCTCAATCTACGATGCACGGAGAAACCCGGAACTGCGGAGGTGGCTGGAATGGCTGGCGGCCTCCTCGAATGCAAGGAGCGCGAGCATGGGCCGCTGGTATCTGCGCCAACTGGATCAAGGAAAGCAGCCGCAGGAGGCCGAGTTGTTTGTTGCCACGGGTGCCAGCGATACCTCCACGGCAGCGAAGACTGGCATTGTCCTCTACGTTCATCCCGGCCTGGAACGGCTGCGGGATCTGATCGCAGCCTCGCGTGCGCGGCTGGCCGATCTCGAAGCAGCCTTCACCTCCCAGCGGAATCATGTGCTGGCGCTGGAGGCTCGTATCTTCCAGCGCCTGCGGACACATTTCGAGGAACGAGACCGTCTGCGGCTCGTGGTGCGTTACCGCCAAGTCTTTCTGGACACACTTTTGGCCGAAGGAGAGGAAGAAGCGGCGAAAACGAGGGATGACTATGAGCAGGCCGAGGCCCGCACTCGCGAGGAGTATGAAGCGACGGAAGCAGCGATGGAATCCAAGCAGCGCCTGTCTGCGGATGAGGAGTCCGAGCTGAAACGGCTGTGGCGAGAACTGGTGAAGCTGTTTCATCCCGACCGCTTCGCGGATGATCCAGAGAAACAAGCAGCCTACACGAACCTGACCGGAGCCATCAATGCTGCCAAAGACGGCGGCGACCTGGCCACGCTGCGGCAGATTGCCGAAGACCCTGCGGCCTACATGCTGCGGCAAGGCTGGGCGTCGATTGACTTCAGCGACACGGACGAATTCGGCCAGCTGCAAAAGCTCTTCAACAGCCTGGAGGCTGAAATTCTCAGCGTCATCGAAGCCATCGATGCGCTCAAGGAGAGCGACAGCTATGAGCTGTTCCAGATCGTGGAGAAGGATCCTGAAATTCTCGCTCGCGTGATCAGGCAACAAATCAAAGGCATTAACGAGGAAGTGTCGAAGCTGAAAGCCCAGGCGGAACGGCTGAAGCGGGAGATTGCCGAGTTGAGTGGGGATGATGCGCCGGTAATCGGCTGAAGCGGTAGTGGCGCAGTGGTGTGTCCTACACTCGGCTCACTCACCTGCTTTCACCTCACTTGTCCTTCAGGACTGACGCCTCACCGAAAAACGTATTCCAATCTGTTGCTGGATCTTCGAGAAGCTGTTCACTTCGGTGGTAAATAGTGTTTTCCAAATAGGATTGGATGCTTGAAGGTGCAGTCTGGTTTTACGGCTTCAATAATTTGAGCAGGACTTTGGCGGCTTCGGCGGAAGAGGCGGGGTTTTGGCCTGTGATCAGCAGCCCGTCGGTTTGCACATAAACTCCCCAATCTGGGCCTTTGCTGTAATGTCCGCCCGCTTTCTTTAATTCTTCCTCCAGCAATAGAGGAACCACTTTGCTCAGCTTTACGCCGGCTTCCTCGGTGTTGGAAAACCCAGTCACGTTCTTTCCCTTTATCAAAGGGTCGCCATTGGGCAATTTGACATTGAGCAAGGCACACGGCGCATGACAAACCAAGGCTATAGGTTTGTTTTGTTGATGAAAGGCTTCGATCAAGGCGATCGAGTGAGCATCCTTGGTCAGATCCCACAAAGGGCCATGGCCACCTGGATAGAAAACCGCGTCATAATCGGAA